>Ga0316189_10001023_pt1 | contig 27801 bp, 23 predicted proteins | sample LowCovwburrow_MG_FD_204930 | JGI IMG/M metagenome (GOLD analysis project Ga0316189, IMG submission 204930) | Coastal sediment microbial communities from Maine, United States - Lowes Cove worm burrow | ecosystem: Environmental > Aquatic > Marine > Coastal > Sediment | place: USA: Maine...
GGACTTATTAAATACGCCCAATTCACACTTAAACTGTTATAGGCTTTTGTTTTGTTATTTAAAAACCCTGGTTTGTTAGGATTGGTATATGTTCTTCCAGATGCAAAACCGTAACTAAATCCTACTTGACTACGCCAATCATTAATCCAGTATTTACCAACTACCGATAGATTATGAGTATTTGCAAAGTTTGGCTGTGCTTTAGTTTGATAATTTCTGTAATCGCGTTTGGTGTCTAAAAATGAATAGCTTATCCAATAATCGAAGTTTTTGATGCTTTTACTATCTCTCCAAAAGAAATCAATGCCTTTTGCAAAACCGCTGCCTTCATTATTATAATTACTATTGAAATCAGGAAACTCATCATTAAACTTAACTAAATTATCATACTTTTTATAATAAGCTTCAGCTCTAAATATTTTTCTATCGTTATTATATTGATAGTTAAAAATATAATGCGATGTGTTTTGTGGTTTTAAATTTTGATGAAACTTTAAAATATAACTTGAAGGATTTTGATAAAAATTACCATAAGCTAAAGACAATTGACTTTTACCCGAAGTTTTATAAGCCAATGATAATCTTGGAGCTAAAGTAAAGTCTTTAAAAAGCTCGCTATATTCTGCACGTACTCCTGTTTTGAAAGCTAATTTTTTAGATACAAAAATATCGGCTTCTGCAAATGCTGCTGCAATATTATCATTATAACCATAGGTTATTGGACTAACTGAATCATCTGCATAAGTTTCGTCAAAATCTGTTGCAAAATACTCAGCTCCAAAGTATAGTTTAAAGCGGTTACTTATTCTATTTTTAAATTTAAGTTTTGCGTGTACAGAGTTTTCCGAATCTTTAATATCACTATCCATTATATTAATGTTGTTATTTCCGTGAGTATAACTTAAGCCTCCAAATAAAGTCCAATTATCATTCAAGACACCTTGATATGAGCCATTAAAATATAAGTTTTTATTTTTCAATTTAAAATCTAAACCTTCACTATAATTAATATCTTCTTGAGTTAGCTCGAAATTAGTTGTATCAAAAGCACCGTATAGTTTAAATAAACCCGAATCTGTTTTTTTACGTAATACTGCTTCACCCGAAAACGTTTCAAAAGGTTTTTTCCAATCATTTCTATTAGGAAAAGCAGCATTGTAAGGCGCTAAATTTATATAAGAAGCATTGACACTAAGCGAGCTTTTATCCCATTTTTGAGTGTTACCTAGCGTAGCACCAACACTCATAATACCAATATCGGTTTTCTCTTGGTCGGGTTCGTCTATGGTGTTTAATAGCAATACACTTGATAAGGCTTGACCAAACTCTGCAGAATAACCGCCAGTAGAAAACGTAATACCATCAAATAAAAAAGGTGAATATCGTCCGCGAGTTGGGGTATTATTTGTGGTTGGCGAATAGGGGGTAAATACACGAATACCATCTATAAATATTTGAGTTTCTTCGGCTTCGCCGCCGCGAACAAACAGACGCCCGTCTTCGGCTACTGTAGTTGTGCCGGGTAAGGTCTGTAGCGCGCCAACAAAGTCGCCTAAAGCACTTGCTGTAGTTACCACATCCAAAGGTTTTAACACGTTAACTTTGCTGTTGTCGCCAGCCGCAAATGTCCCTGCAGATAAAACCACCGCATCTAAAGCATTAATGTCTTCGCGAAGTTTAATGGTTAAATCTTTCATATACGAAATATCTCCAACCATTGTAAATGTTTCAAAAGATAAAAAGGACACGATTAGGGTTTGTGTACTAGTTTCGTTGGTTTTAAATGAAAACATACCATTTTCATCGGTTGTACTTCCGTCGTAAGTGGTGTCTAAATAAACGTTTGCTCCAGCAATTGGTAAACCTTTGTTGTCGGTAACTTTTCCGTTAATGGTTGTTTGCGCTGAAAACGGATTCGCAATGATTAAACTAAAAATTAATAATAACTTTTTCATTTTTGATGAGTAGTTTGTTCGTTATTTGTTGATGAGATACTGAAATAAATTCAGCACAGGGCAAATTTGAAACATATGCGATGTTAAAAAAACAAATACTAACCCAATTGTAAAATTTTAATGATGAATTGAATATATTTGGTAAAATCAGCTTTATGTTAACCAAAACCGAAAAATCATTCTCACTTATTTTCTTAATTATTGTTATTGCAGAATTGATTTGTGATACTGCTGAAAATTTAAACACGTGTCATTATTTTACCAAACCATTAATTTTAGTATCCTTAATTTTTTTCTTTTGGAAACATTGCCAAAATCTTGATTCAAAAACAAAACAGTTTACTTTTCTAGCATTAACGTTTTCGTTAATTGGTGATGTGCTTTTAATGTTTGTAGATGCGTTGGCTAACTTTTTTATAAGTGGTTTGCTGGCTTTTTTATTAGCGCATATTATGTATATTTTGGTTTTTTTAAAGCAGAAAAATAGCGCTGTTAAAATACTTCCTTTTATCACGATTTTACTCATTTATGCAGCTGCTCTATTTTACTTTTTAAAAGATGGATTGGACGATTTATTATTACCCGTTATAGTGTATATGCTTGTTATTTTATTAATGGTTATTACAGCGTTTTTACGAAAGGGAAGTGTGCCAAAAAGCAGTTATATTTTAGTTTTTTTAGGAGCGCTTTTTTTTATAACTTCAGATAGTTTGTTGGCTTTAAATAAATTTCACACACCATTACCTTTTTCTAATATTAGTATTATGCTTACTTACTCCATAGCTCAATTGTTTATCGTTTTTGGAATTAAGCGGCAACAGTAAAAAAAGCTAATATAAATTCATAAAATATTTTAAATTGCTGTAACGTTTTAAGCATTTATGCTACTTATCTTATATCTAAACTATCACATTGAATAAAGAACTTGAACATAGTTTTGTTGAATTGCTAGAAAAGCATCAGAATATTGTACACAAAGTTTGCCGTTTGTATACTAATAATTATGATGCTCATAACGATTTATTTCAAGAGATAACCATACAACTATGGAAAGCTTATCCGAAGTTTCGTGGTGATGCTAAGTTTAGTACTTGGATGTACCGTGTAGGTTTAAATACCGCTATTACACTTTATAGAAAATCTAAGCGAAGTATAAGTACTCAAGATTTTGAAGGCGTTGCGTTTAAAATTAAGGCTGAAGATTATGATGATACAGAAGAGCAACAATTAAAAGTACTTTACAAAGCAGTACATCAATTAAACGATATTGAAAAGGCACTTGTTTTCTTGTATTTAGAAGACAAAGATTATAGAGAAATTAGTGAAACCTTAGGGATAAGTGAAGTAAATGCACGGGTGAAAATGAACAGAATTAAAACAAAACTTAGAACCATACTAAATCCGTAACATTATGGATGAATTAGAATTATTAAAAAAGGATTGGGAGAAAGACGATAAGAAGTTTCCTAAACTATCATACAATGAGATTTATAAGATGATTTTAAAAAAATCATCTTCTATTGTAAAATGGTTATTTATTATCAGTTTACTTGAGTTTGCTTTTTGGATTGGTATTTCCTTTTTATTAAAAGGCACATCTCTTTCTGATAAAATTGAACATATAGAAACAGATAGTGTTATAATACCTTTAACTATAGTTAGTTACATAATTTTGATCTACTTCTTTTATAGATTTTACAGGAATTATAGAAACATATCGGTAACAGATAGCTCTAAAATCTTAATGGAAAATATTCTAAAAACAAGAAAAACAGTTAAGCATTATGTGATTTTTAACTTAGCAACTGTTGTTATTGGAACATTTTTGGGCGCAGCTTATGTTTTAAAAAATGATGTAAACTGGGTAAGCCGTGTTAATCAGGCTTCGGCTAATGGCGAAGTTTTAAAGTTTTATGCAGGTCTTTTTATAGCAGCAGTAATATTATTGACAGTAGTTATTATAATTTTGTTATTATTCTACGGGTTGATTTATGGACTGTTATTAAAACGTTTAAATAAAAATTATAAAGAACTTAAAAAGTTAGAAGTTTAGGTCATTACGAAGGAGGAACGACTGTGGTAATCTTTTAAATTGAAGTTTTAAGAGTTAATAGTTGCTTTTCAAAAAGAAAGGTTCAGTAAACATTAAACAGATTGCCACGTCACGGAAAGCTCCTCACAACGACGTATTAATCAATCCCTAATGCAAAAACTCAACAACCTCAATAACATGACCAATGTCCATATTTGCAAGTTCAATATTCCCTATTCTTACACGTACTAATCGCAACGTAGGAAAACCAACTGCTGCTGTCATTTTTCTAACTTGACGAAATTTACCTTCGGTTAAGGTCAGTGATACCCAACTAGTAGGTCCGTGCCTATTATCCCGTATTTTTTTTGTGGGCTTTGGTACATCTGGAACAGTATTTAATCTAAAAGCTTTACAGGGCTTGGTTTTATATTTTTTACCATCAAAACCAATTTCAACACCTTGTTTTAATTCGTTTATCGCTTTCGCTGAAATATTGCCATCTACTTGCGCATAATATTCTTTTTCTACTTTTTGGCTATTTATAAAATTGCTCATTTTGCCATCTGTGGTAAGTAATAATAGGCCTTCCGATCTTTCGTCCAAACGACCAATAGACATGATGCCTTCAGGGAAATCGTACAATTCGCCTAAAAAATGTTTCTTCTTTTGCTGTTTAGAATTACTTTGAAACTGACTTAAATACCCATAGGGTTTATAGATTATAAAGTGCCTATGTTTGGTTTTAAGAGCCTCCATTTAAAATACTATAAACTAGTTCTTTGGTTGGTTTTTGTCCGTTTATTTTAGTTCTTACAGTGTCAAAAGTCATTTTAAAATTACAACCCGATTTATAATCACTACAACCATAAGCGGTTTTTCCTTTTATTACCGTTCCTTTTTTACATTTCGGACACGTTAACTCGTTTGTTTTCGCTTTCCTGCCTGCCGACGAGGCAGGTGCGGAAGTTGTTTTAGGTTCTAATTTTAATTTGAAATCAGCATCAAACCGAAGCAAACCTTCAACCGTTCCCGAATCGGTTTTAAAACCTTTTAAATTCACGGTGCTGCCCTTTTGAAGCAAACGAATAAACTGTTTTTCAGAAATCTTTTTATCACCATAACGAAAAGGTAAAACAAAATTGCAACCTGATTTAAAATCACTGCACCCAAAAGCAGACTTCCCTTTTAACAACCTGCCTTTTTTACATTTAGGACATGTCTCGGTAGTTATACCTGCAATCTTTTTTTGTGTTTCCTTTTTCTTTCTGCTATTTAAAACGGCAGCTTGCGAAATATTAGCACGTTTGGTCTCGCTTCGTACTTCGTAAACCAAAGCATCCACCATGCGTTTCATGTTTTTTATAAAAGCCGCAGCACTAAAGTTACCTTTTTCAATATCCTTTAATTGCTTTTCCCAAGACCCCGTTAATTCCGCCGATTTTAATAATTTATTTTGAATCGTATCAATCAGCTGAATACCCGTAACAGTTGGCAATACTTGTTTTTTGTTACGCTTTATGTATTGACGTTTAAAAAGTGTTTCTATAATATTAGCACGTGTTGAGGGGCGCCCAATGCCATTTTCTTTCATTAAATCGCGCAACTCGTCATCGTCTACCTGTTTTCCTGCTGTTTCCATGGCGCGTAGTAAAGAGGCTTCTGTAAACTGATTAGGTGGTTTGGTTTCTTTCTCTAAAAAAGAAGGTTCATGTGGGCCTTTTTCTCCTTTTACAAAAGTTGGTAAAAGCCCTGATTCTTTTTCTTTTTTATCTAGATTCTCGAAAACAACACGCCAACCTTTTTCTAAAATTTCTTTTCCTGTAGTTTTAAAAACCACTTTAGAAGCACTTCCTAAAACCGTGGTGTTTGCAACGGTACAGTCGTCATAAAACACAGCAATAAAGCGTTTTACAATAATATCGTAAACCTGTTGCTGGTTGTACTGCAAATTAATTTGAATACCTGTTGGAATAATAGCGTGGTGATCGGTTACTTTTTTATCGTTAAAAACGCGGCTTGTTTTTTTTATTTTCTTCCCTAAAAGTACTTGTGTTAATTTAGAATAATTTGTTAGCTTTTGAAGAATATCAGCGACTTTTGGATACACATCGTTTGGTAAAAAGGTCGTGTCTACTCTTGGATACGTCACTACTTTTTGTTCGTATAATTTTTGGACAATCTTAAGCGTTTCATCTGCCGAAAACCCAAATTTGGTATTGCAATATACTTGTAAGCCTGTTAAATCAAAAAGTTTTGGCGCGTATTCTTTACCCTTCTTTTTGGTAATCGATGCTATTTCAAAATCGCTTTCTTTTACTTTGTTGGCTAAAGCTTCACCATCTTCCTTTTTAAGAAAACGACCATCTTCGTAACTAAAAAGGGTATCGCGATATAAGGTTTGCAATTCCCAATAGGGTTGAGGTTTAAAATTTTCGATGTCCTTAAACCGATTTACAACCATGGCCAAAGTTGGTGTTTGCACACGTCCAACCGATAATACTTGTTTATAGCCACCATGTTTTACGGTGTACAAACGTGTTGCATTCATGCCCAACAACCAATCGCCAATGGCTCTAGAAAACCCTGCATAATATAAATTATCGTAATCTTTAGAAGGCTTTAAATTTTGGAAACCCTCTTTTATAGCTTCGGTGGTTAACGACGAAATCCACAAACGCTTAACTTCACCTTTATAATGCGCTTCATTCATCACCCAACGCTGGATGAGTTCTCCTTCTTGTCCGGCATCTCCGCAATTTATAACAATTTCAGCTTTATCAAATAAACGTTTTACAATATTAAATTGCTTTTGTATCCCTGAATTTGTAACCACTTTGATTTCAAACTTTTCGGGTAACATAGGTAAGTTATTTAAGTCCCAACTTTTCCAATAAGGTTTGTAATCTGCGGGTTCTTTAAGTGTGCATAAATGTCCAAAAGTGTAAGTTACTGCATAGCCATTGCCTTCGTAATACCCATCACGTTTAGTGTTTGCTCCTAATACAGAAGCAATTTCGCGGGCTACACTTGGTTTTTCGGCAATACAGACTTTCACTTCGTGTTCTTTTGAATGAAAATGCAAAATAGGAATTTTGATGTTGTTTTTAAAAGGGATTTGTTAGGAGTTATTAACTATGTTATAAGAGAGTAATTCATTCAGTTTTTTATATGCAACAAACGAACTATTTTGTTTTTGTAATGGAAATCTTCTCTATAGTATACGCATATAATTTATCGTTGATAATAATATTACTAATTGAGATTACTTTATTTCCAGAATTATTTGCAGTAAACGGAATTAAAATCTGATTATTAGTCCCATCAATGGGGTATTTCGCAAAAGAATTATTCATAGCAGCAGCCAATATACTTTTACCTTGGTACCAATTGTTTTTTAAGTCTTTTAGTTGTATTCTAATTAGATATTGACTTCCTCTTATTGTTCTAAAGTTTAATTGTATTGCCGACAAATAAAAACCACTAAAATCAGGCCCTTCAAATAGAGGCTTGGGTTCTAACCTCCATCCCTTTAATGAGTATGTGCCATAATAATTCTCGATGGCTAAACTACTATATTTTGGTTTTAAAGGTGTTATTTCCCAAGTAGAGATGGGTTTTGCATTTTTCTGAGCTTCTGTAATTGAAATAGTAGGTAATCGAAGTTTTTTAATTTGGGCACTTGTAACCCTATCTAGGTTAGGTAATTTAACACCTTGAATTATTGGCTGATTATTTGCAGCCTGACCACCTTTATTAATTATTGGTTTTTTAATTTGGGCATTTGTAATAGCTATACTAAAAAATACCACTAAGCTTGTTATAATTAAATTTTTCATAATCTATTCCGTTTTATCTAATCTACTTATTTCAATTTCTGATAATTTCAGACATTTATAATTTATATTTTCTCCAGAAGCATTTGTTGAAACAAAGGATACATCAATAATGACATTTTTTGACCTCTCTTCATAAAAAGAATAATAAAGTTCATTGTTTCTATCAAATTCTACTCTATTTACAAAAGAATGAAGACCGTTAATATCTCTTATTGCCACATATACGTATCCATATCTGTTTCTCATTTGATCTTTTAATTTTAATCGATATTCTACACCACCAGTTGCTTTAAATTTAATTGATAAAGGAAAACTAGAACTTAGATTTGTAAAATTAGGATCATAACTTTTAACTTCAACCCCAGTCTGCCAATGTGATTTTGTCACAACACCAAATAAGCTTTCTAACTCTAATTGACCATCTTTTGATTTCAATGGTGTTATTTTCCAAGTATTGACAGGCTTAGCATTTAGTTTTTCCTTACTAATTTGTGATACGGGAATTTTTAATTTTTTAAAATCGGCAACAGTCTTAATATTTTTTAGATCAATTTTTACACCTTGGTTTATTTTGTGCTTTTTAACCTTGTTAGTATTTACAATTGCATTTGGTTTTTTAATTTGAGCGTTGCCAACCATTAGAGCTACAAATGCTAATATGATCGTTAATATTAAATTTTTCATAATCTTAAAATTAATTGATACGGTCAATCTCTATTTTCTCTGTCATAAGTGGATAAAATCCTTGACGATTAGTATTATCTAAAATAGCAACTCCAGAAAACAAAATTTCAATTTCACCTGATCTTGATTCTTTAAATATATAGTTGAATTCAAGTTCATTCATCTGAATTTTAGAAATAAAATTCCCTTTTTTGATATATAGATAATTTGATCTCCTAGTATGAAGGATAGTTCTTTGATTTATTTTTAACCTGTATTCAACTCCGCCAATAGCCCTAAACTTTATTGTAAATGGTAAAATGTCATGGTGTGGGTCTTCTCCTTTTCCATTTTCTAATTCACGAAGTTTAATATTAAAACCTCTATTATTAGAACTCCAAGCCCACATATTGACATCATAGTGTCCATTAAACCTACCTAATTTTAAATCTCCATTTCTTATTTTTAAAGGAGTTATTCCCCATGACCTGGTAGGTTTTGCATTTAGCTTTTCTTTAGTTATTTGAGTTACTGGAATATTTAATTTATTTAAATCTTGAAGCGTTTTAAGCTTCACAGAACTTTTTAGTAGTAAACCAGAACTAGGTTTTTGTGTTTGAACTTTATTTACATCTACTTTTACTTTAGGCTTCTTTATCTGGGCATTTGTTAATGTAACCATCAAAATGGAAAATGCAATTGTTGTTATTAATTTTTTCATGTTTATATATTTTTAAGGTTTATAAAACAATTATTTGCAAGCTCTAAGAGAACTACTTGCCATACTTACGCTTCTTATGTTACTAATATTATTAGTTCTTAATAGTGGTTTTAAAGCATCATTAAAAAGGCGCTGTGTTTGCCCATTTTGAAACACCTTTTGTAATTCACTCTTTAGTTGATTTAAGGATTTTCTTATTAATTCATTCATAAGTCCACCAAATAGACCATTCGCCTTAAAATCACCTATATACTTTATATCATCTACTTCAAATGAAATGGAATTGTCGTAAACGATAGGTTTTAAATACAAACGAAGTATTTGTACAGACGTCCAGTTAATATCCGGTGCTCTTAAATCTTTAGATTTAGGACAACCTGGACAACGCCCTTTAAGTTCAGAATCATCGCTTTCAAATTTTACATCTAAAGCAATTAAATTTTTATTAGAATCATAAAAGAAGTTTTTATCAACTCTGCGAATCTTATAAAACGAATATGTCCATGTACGTTTCCATTTACCTCTATCAAGACTCACTTCTGGTAACTGCAGATTCTGTCTTTTCCCTTTAATGGCTAGAAAACCATCATCCTTATCTAGTTTCAAATCCAGACTGGGTTTAATTTCTCGGTTTAAATAATTAATGACATCTTTCGTGCTTATGTCTTTGCATTGAGCAGTCATGTTAAATGAAGCAAATACCGACAATACAATTACTCTTAATAGGTTTTTCATAATTTCTAATTTTATGGTTTATTGATTTATTTTTAATTTGGAAGAATCAAAATCTCAACCCTTCTATTTTTAGCTCTGTTTTCTTCTGAATTGTTTGAGTTGTTGGCTAACTTTTACTAGGTGTCAAGGGATTGCTGTAGTGCCCAAGGCTAAACCTTTTTAATAGTTTACCCATAAAACCTCTGCGGGTTGTTTTCTGTTGTTTTATGATTTTAAATATTTAATTATTATTCAATTTCAATTTTAAAAGTCACTTTTGCTTTTATTGCCCCTTCAAATCCTTGTACTTCTAGTTCTTCGCCCACCTGACCTATATAATTTATATCGAGTCTTTCTCCATCTATATCGCCGAGAAATATCTGGCCATCGGTTGTCCTTATAAATAGTTCCACTCCTTTAATACCTGAAAAATAATTGATATCTATATCTTCATCAGTTCTTTCACTTCCTGAGATGCCATCATCATCTCTAAGATGCAACCATACTTTTGCAAATTGTTCATCTCTGGGTATAGCATACCTAAATTGCCAGTTGGGCGATATATTGTTATCAGATTCTTCTACCTTACCACTTGTATGTTTTTCTGTAGGGTTACTTGAACCTCCCGGTCTCCAGTCCCAACCCGGACCTGTTTCATTTTTCATATAAAAATCTATGGCTGTTTTTCTGCCACCATCTCTATCATCCGATTCAACTCCAAGTATAGTAGTTTTTACATAACGTAAAGTGGTAATTGGTCTTGTTACATAACTAACATAATCAGTCTTATAGACCATATTAATACCATCGACATCCATATTTGTTAAACCACTACCACCACTCACAGGATTATTTCTTGTATCGACTATTGTAGGCATACCATTCTTACTAAACGCATTACCTCTATAATGCATTATGGAATTTAGGTCATAAGGTGTTATTTTATAACTGTCGGTTGTGTGCTTTTCAAAATTGTGTTCTTCTCCATCAACAATATTTTCCCAGTTAATTTTTACAAACCTGTCTCTATCACTTCTACTTTGCTCATGCCAAAATCCAGCGGCATGTAATATTTCATGAATAATTAGGTCTTTTGGCATATTATCACCAAGGTTTATTCGTTGCCATAATCTGTGCCTTCCTATTCTACTTGAACCTCCATTTAAACCTGGTTTCTTAAAAAATGCAATATGATGCACTTGTCCATTGATATGTACTATATTCAAATTTGTTCTCGAATTGATTTCTTGAATTGCATCAAGAATTGCTCTGCGTTCTGATGAGCTAAATTCATTTCGAATTCTGTAAGGTATAATACCATAAGGCCATAACCAATCTCTATCCATTAAGCCATCGCTAATTCGGACAGATAAGTTACTATTAGTTGAGCTAACTGCTCCATTACTATAAGAACTAAAATCTCTTTTTCTAGGTTGAGGGTCTGGTTTAGGGTCTACAACATTTCTAGCGCTACCCAAAACTATATCTCCTTGATAAATTGCGAGGTTATCTTTAACTATATAAGAGATATTTTGATTTCTTATAAACCCAGGAAGCTTTACATTCTTCTTCAACACTATTGGTGGTCGCGGTCGTCTTACTACAACTCTCTGAGGCGTGTTTGTAGCTAATACATTAAATTGCACATTTTTTGGCAATGTTCTTCTATTTTGATTAAATATGGTCCATTTCGTACCATTATGCCAAACTCCTGTTATGTTTGGGTTATAGGTGCTTTTCCAATTTGGAGTTGTAAATAAAGTAGTTTCTTTTGTTAACGGTAAAGATGAGTTTATGCTGCTAATATGTCCGTTTGAACTATTGCTATATTTAAAAGCATTAAATTCTAAATTGCCAATTTTATTCTTTCCAGCATTTAAAATAAACACATTGAATTTTGTACCCATAGGCATTTTTTGTTTTGTGTTCTCATTATAAATTTTCCACTTGCCTTGATTGTACCAGACACCCACGTTTGAGGTATTATATTTTCCATAATTTTGTGTTACAAAAACAATCTTATTTGGTTTGTTATCTGTTAATGAAGAATTTATAGTTGTTATGTGTCCTGTTGTATTCTTAGAATTTGTGGAATAAACAAAAGCTTTACCTGAATTATGGGGAATTATCATAATATTAAATTTCGCACCTCTAGGCATGGTTTTTCTATTTTGATTAAAAATTTTCCATTTGCCTCCATTGTACCAAACGCCAACCTCATTATTATTATAAGTGCCTGATTTTTGAACACCATAACTTTGTGTTACCATTAAAACAACATTGCTTTTTCCGTTCGCAGCAGGATTATCAATTGTAGTTATATGACCACTGGTGTTATTGCCATTAGCCACATGACTTATGATTTTCTGTGCATTCACATTCATTATGAATACAATTGCTATAAATGTTAGTACTTTTTTCATAGTTTCTAATTTTATGTGAATATTTCTTTTTTTATTAATGTTTATTTTTTTGAAAATGTTAAAGCAGTTTGTGTTTTTCAATTTGAAATGCTTAATTATGGCTCAATTGCCAATATTTTGTTTAACTGGATTACGAATGCTGGATTTTCAAATATTTTGATGAACGTTGGTTTAAAAGCGTTTGCTAGATCACTACTGAAATTTCTAGCTAGTTCAAATTGGTCTGTACGCTTTAACATTCCTTCGATAGTTACGTCCTGCACCTTCAAATGAATTTGATTCATTTCTTTTCTAAGTTTTAAATTAATGAGTAGGGATTGCTTTCCCGTCCAAATTACCTTGTGCGGCTTTACATCTATAGTTCTATGGACAGAGCTGTAAGCATTTTTCTTTACGTTTATAACAATTGTATCTGAAGTAAAGAGTTTAATAGCCAACTGTACTATTCCTGAGGAGTCTTGCTTAAAAGTTGCTGATGTGGCTTTAATTTCCTCAAAGTTGTATATCCAATAGATGGGGCCTATATAAGGTCCTTTTTTATTATTCTGAGATTTAAAAAAAGGTGAGTTTTTTATCGATCTTTTAAGACTGATATTTTGTTTAACTTTTAATATGCCTACGAAACCAGAATCATTTTCAATCGTAAATTGCACTGTAGGCGCTATTTTTTCATTAAGGATACTCGCAAGTTTCCTCATTGAAGTATCTTCATTTTGCGCTGAAATTCTTAAGTTCAAACTAAAAATTATCAGGATTAAAAACATCTGTTTTATTTTCATTTATACATGAATTTTTCTTTTTTGTTTTATTCAAAAAACATCTTGTTTGATCTAATATGGCATCACCAAAATCTCAACCCGTCGGTTTTTGGCTCTGTTTTCTTCTGAATTGTTTTCTACCAAAGGTTTGCTTTCTCCATAGCCCATTTGTTTCCATTTAAAAGCGGGCATATTAATAGCTTTTTTAAAAGTATACTGTAAAACCTATGTTGAAAGCAATTGTGCTTAATGTCGTTTTTAAATCTGCAATAGAATCTTTAGGTTTTGAGTTTTGCCATACGTAATAAAGAGCTGGTTCTAAAGCTACATGATTTCCTATAAAAAAAGAGTAACCTGCTCCAGCTCTAAAACCAAAGGCATTCAATTTTATTTCAGCTGCTGAAGCCCCACCAGCTTCTTGGGTTTGTTTAGAACTTCCAATAATAGCTCCAGCTTCGCCAAAAAAACCATTATCAAAATGGTAACGTGCAAACGGACCAATACCTAGACTTGTTGAAGTCACTTTGCTATCATCTGTTTTTTCACTAGAAGCCCCTATTTCCAAGGCTAAACCAACAGCTAAGTTATCCATAATGTAGTATCCTGCTATTGGACTAGCGGTAATGCCGAATGTATTGGCTTTAGAAGAAAATTCTCCAAAACTCTGTTTGCTAGAAGTTGTATTAAAAGAGATCGATCCACCTGCAAAATACGACCCTTTTGTCTTTGCTGAAAAGGCTTCTTGGGCAAAACTTGATGTAGAAATTAATAGTACTGAGAAAGCTAAAATTGTTTGTTTTAAATATTTCATAATTTATTGTTTAATTGGTTAATATTTTTTTTAGAAAACTTTGATTTGCCTAATTTTAATTATAAAGTAAGGCTGGTTTTAATGAGTTTATAACTGCTTTCTGTTTTATCAAAACCACTTGCCCAGAAGTTTGTACCATCAAAGGCAATACCTTCCATGCCGAGATCGGTAACTTTATAAGTTGTTATAGCTTTAAAGCTTGGTTCTGTTTGGCATTTATGCAGATAGACACCATCTGCAACATACAAGAAGCCATCTTGATAGTCAAGACCGTTTAGGTTATAAACGTCCAATGGAATGGTTTGTTCTATTGTATTGTCTGCAACATTTACAAGATTAAGTCTGCCTTCACCGACATTGGAAGCGACCCACAGATAATTGTTATCTACAGAGGCCATACCACTTATACTTATGCCAACTTCCAAATCAAAAGGGACTCCAGTACCATCTATATTAAAAGGGCCGATAGAGCCATCTACTGAAGAAACACTTATTAAATTGGAATTGTCGTTGCTTTCAAAGCGGTATCGGTCTGGTAACTCAAAGTTTTCAATTTCAACAACTTTTGCAATATTTGTAGTTGCTATTTGCCCAACTTCTGTAAATGTTGCGGGGTCAATTAATGGAATATAGGTTGCAGTATTACTCATGCCATATACAATTTTTGTTTTATCATAAGTAAAGGCAATATCGACTGCGCCACTCCAAGGTGTATTTCCTTTGCTTAAAATAGAAAGTTCCTCAATCCAATCGTCAGTAGTTGATGCTGCACTATTTTTTATTAATTCTAAGCTGCTAGAACCGTTAATAATAGTAAGTATATTTTCATTTAATGTGTATTCAAAAGCCCTTACACCTTGAATATTCATTTCTATAGCAGAAGCTGAAAGACTATAGGTTATTTCATCACTAGATTTAAAACCTAAACTATGCTCCAATAAAAAGCTTATTGTATTATCCGTATTGAAAATAAGGTATTCGGGTTGCGATTCTAAAAAGATACCGCTGGTAACTTCCCATTTTCCTAATAATTGATTTTGTTTAGCATTATTATCATCATCTTTACTACAATTAAATACCATTGCTGCTATTAGTAGTAGTATTGCAAATTTGTTTAATTTTTTCATAATCTTATTTTATTTCTTCATTAGTTTTTTTAAATCGTCTGTGTCAGAATAAGACACATCAGAGAAACTTAAGTCTGAAATAGTTATGAGCAGATCCTCAGGATTGGCAAGTTGATCCTGTTCATAGTCATTTGAAATTGTGATTTCGGCAGTTCCTGAAGCTTTTCGAGAGTCTTCATTTAAAGACACCGTTCCCGATAAACTTGCTTTAGGATCTAGGTGTATTTTATTTCCATATTGGGTATAAAAGGCTGTTATAATTTTTCCGTCTTTAGTAGGGCGTTTTAATTGTACCCAAACGTTGTTTAACACATTTTTATCTACATCATATTCTACTTGAATGGATTCAGAGCCTTTTTCTAATTTCTTTTTAAAACCAATGGTAGCAGTACGTACTTTGGTTGAACTATTTCGGGACACGATGCCATTATTAGAAGTGTATGCCCAATCTTCACCATTTATTTTACACAAAAAAGTACCATTAGCGGTGCTTTTATCAGTTGTTTTTTTAGCGGTTTGGGTAGTAGCTTCTTCTAAGGTTACTTCGCTAGTCTGTTCTTTTTTCTTGCTTTCTCCACAAGCGATGAGGGTGAAAGCTAATAAGATGCTGTATAAATTTTTCATTTGTTTAATTATTTAAAATTACTTTTTTGTAAAATGTGGTATTAACCATTACATTATTTTTTTGTAATTTTCTGTATTAATGTTTCGCTTGATTTTCTCTAAAGCAATACAAGTCATGTTAATGTTTTGTGGTTTGCGTTTAGAGGTGTCCACCATATTCATTTCCATGGTTAAACCGTTTATCATTTTCATCCAAGATTGACCTATTCCTTTTTTTGCTTTTATGTTGTAAAACGATTTAGCAAAACTTATATCGGCATTAGGTGCGACCCAAACAGAACCATTCAAATCGTTTCCAACAACCTTATATTCCTGGCATTCATAACTAAGTATAGTTTTTGTTTTTCCAGTAGGTGTTATTTTAACATCTGTTTCTTCAATGGCGTCTTCTGTCATTTCTTCTAAATTTAACTTCATTGCCATTTGGCTTTTATCGCCTTTGTTCTCCATAAACATAAACATGGTCTTGCGGCTTATATCCATAACTGTTATCACATCTTCTTTTCCCTTTTTATTGGGAATGGTAGAACCTATATAATCATCAGAATTGGTTAGATAGTAGTTAAGCGTAGAGATTTTTTTATTACTTTTAACCTGCATAACATATTTGTGTGAAAAATTATAGCTAGCAGCTGGAGCAACATTTGAAGCTGTTAATAAAGGGCTATTTTTTTTACTTTTTTTAGTTTTACTTTGATTGTTAAAAGTAGAATCGAAAGCTTTTTCTGTTTCTTTTTCAGTCTTTTCTTCAACTTTACGTTCAATAGATCGTTCTACTGCTTCTGATACTTTCTTTTTAAATTTTTTTAAAAGTTGAGCTTCACTGTTATAGCTAAGCAAAAGACTGAGAATAATTGGTATGAGTTTTATTGTTTTCATCATTCTATTTTTTAAACGTTGTTTTTTTTATCACTTTATTTTTGTATACTATTTTTAAGGTGTAATTACCCTTCTCCAAATGGTTTACATTTAGATAAATTTTGTGCTTAGGGAAGTGGTCTAATTCACCTTCAAAGGTTTTTTTCTTTTTAACCATTTTACCTTTTTATTTCAGCAGGCGATTTAATGATTTTAGGTATCATACCAATTATCATTCAAAATGCGCTAAATAATTGGTATCACTTTATTTAAAAAACTAATACCTACTATTTAAAAATCGCTGGTTATAACGAGATTTTATATTGTGCCATTAATTAGGATGTTGTAAATGTATAATGTAGTACTTGAGAACGTTATAACAGATGTAACAAATGTTGTAACTTATGTAACATTAAGAAAAAGGGTGATTTTCCTGTATAGAAATCTAAGCGTGTAGTTTAGAGTACTCTGTAGGTGTGCAGTTATAGGCTTCTTTAAAACATTTTGTAAAGTAAGAATGATCGTTAAAACCAACGGTATATCCTACTTGAGAAATATTAATATCAGATTTTTTAAGTAATTGTGCTGCCAGTTTTAAACGTTGAGACCTAATAAATTCTGATGCAGATAAACCTGTTAAGGCTTTAATTTTTCGGTGTAATTGCATTCTGCTTAAGCCTACGGCTTTGCTAAAATCTTCTATACTGAAAGAAGATTCTACTAGATTTTGATCTAGTGCAGCCTGTACTTTTTCTAGAAATTTTTCATCAATATTGCTAATAGCAATATCTTTTGGTTTTAATATAACTTCTTGACTGTAGCGTAATTGTAGTTTATTTCTAGATTCAATTAATTTTTCAACTTTGAGCTTGAGTAATTTCTTGTCAAAGGGTTTTGTTATATAATCATCGGCTCCAATTTCAATACCTTCAAACTGACTTTCTGCTTCTGCTTTCGCTGTAAGTAGTATAATAGGAATATGCGAAGCGCGTTCATCGGTCTTAAGCTCTTTTGTAAGTGTGATACCATCTTTTTCAGGCATCATAATATCCGAAATTATTAAATCTGGAATATGTTCCAAAGCCAACTCAACTCCAATGGCTCCATTTGGCGCCGTCATAACATTATAGGTAGTTTCAAAAGTTTGTTTTAGTAAGGTTCTTAAATCTGCATGATCTTCAACAACTAATAAAATAGGCAATTCGCTATCTGTAAACTCTTCAGTAGCTTTGTTTGTAGTATGCGAAGTAAACGGTGTTTTTGTAATAGGTGCTGTTGAAGCCGTGTTTACAAATTGTTCCTTTTTAAAACTATTTTTATCTACAGGAAGCGTTACCGTAAACGTAGTCCATGCGTTTGGTTCGCTATTAACAACAATACTGCCTTTATGTAATTCTACCAATTCTTTAACTAGCGCTAAACCAATTCCTGTGCCTTGGTTTTGTTCGTTGGTTTGATAGAATCTTTGGAAAATGTTGCTTACTTGGTCTGTTGTTAAACCCTTTCCTGTATTTTTAATTTCTATATAAAGCTTGCCATTATCTGTTTTGGCATTACACATAATAGAGCCATTTTTAGGTGTATATTTTATAGCATTAGATAATAGATTAACTACTGTTTTTTCTACGGCATCTTTATCAAACCAAACATTTTCTTCGGTTTGTTTTATAGTAACTAAATAGCTGATGTTTTTTTGTTTTGCTGAATACGAAAAAGATTCACTTAAAGCAGCTATGAGTTTAAGTACATTATCATTTTGAATATGTAATTTTAATTGTCCTGCATCAATTTTTGAAAGATCTAATAATTGATTGACCAGTGATAATAAGCGATCAGAATTTTGCTTGGCAACCGTAAACTGTTGTCTTTTTTTATTTGATAAAGCGTTATCATCTAAAGCATCATTAATAGGGTCTGCGATTAGGGTTAATGGTGTACGGAATTCATGCGAAATATTGGCAAAGAAATTAGATTTTACTTTATCTAATTCTTTTAATTTAGTGTTTGTTTTTTGACGGTTTTGGTACATTACAAACAAAAACAACCCTGCAATGGTAGTAAACCCTAAACCTGCTAAAAACAAATTACGTTGGCTCTTTTTTTGTTGTTCTGCTAATTGATTTTGAGATGTTAATAAGGTTATTTCTTGTTCTTTTTTCTCGGTTTGGTATTTGGTTTCTAGTTCAAGAGTCATTTTAATGTTCTCTTCTTTATATAAAGTATCTTTTAATACTAGCGCTTTTTGCATATTAAAATAGGCATTCTTGAAATCGCTTTTTAATTCATACAAATAGGCATAGTCTTTATATAAATTTTTTCTTCTATCTTCAGTTGAAAACCCATGCTTCTTAAAAATAGAAGCTGCCGAATCTAAGTATTTTAGTCCAATATCCGGCTGTTTAAACTTTCTGAAAATAGAGCCTAATCCATAGTATGCTTCTCCAATTTTAACTGAATCATTTGTTTTTTTTATAGCTTCTAGTCTTCTTTTATAATTTAACTCTGCAGCTTCAAAATCTTTTTTCGAAACATCGGCTGAAGCCATTGAATAATATACGCGAGCAACAAACTCATAATTATTTTCTTTTTGATAGTACTTTAAAGCATTATTTAAGTATGTGGTAGCAGTGTCTAAATGTTGTTTTGTGTTTTCTGCTTGTGACATAAATCCGTGCCATTCACCCATTCTAAACTTAGTGAGATTTATCAATTTTTCATCCCTAATTTCTTCCGATAGTTTTATAGCCTCCTTTAAATATTCCTTGGCTTTTAAAACCCCAGGCATAGTAAAACTAAACTTTGAGATTTCTGCGCGATAAATTTTAGTCATAATGTATTGCTCATTAATAACTTTTTCAATTTTATATAATGAATCTATTTTGTTGAAAAATGTTAGGGCTATTTCATCTTTTTGTTGTTTATAAAACAATATTCCTTGTTGTAAAAGGGCTTTTCTTAATAAATCTTTATCTTTAATATTAATGGCTATGTTTTCAGCATTTTTAGCATATACTTTACTAGAATCACGATTTTTATTTTCAATTAATTTTGAAATACTTAAATTTAATTCAGCTTGATTTTTATCAATAATTGAGTTTGATAACAGTTTTTTTAAAGAATCAATTTCTTTTGTTTGACCAAAAGCAAAACACGATATAAAAAAAAGAAATAGAGCAAAGAAACATTTCATATAATCACTTTGTTAGTAGATAAATATAAGTAATTATTTACAACATGATGATATTAAAATATTTGTAGTTTAGTATTCTATATAAAAAGCAAATTGTTAAGAATACATTTTTCTTCATCATCGTTATAATATTTTATATGTTTAGTAGGTTTTGTAAAACAAATTTTAACTTTTTTCTCATCAACTTAAAATATCTAAAATATCTAAAATATCTAAAATATCTAAAACAACAAAACACTAAAAACAGTTGTTAACAATGCCCTTTTTAAATAACTAAAAAACAATTCTGTAATAACTATTTTAATTTTGTAAATTTGCCTGCGTTTATAAGCGCAACATGACAACTACAACAAAATACATATTCGTAACCGGTGGTGTTACATCATCTCTTGGAAAAGGTATTATAGCAGCATCTTTGGCTAAATTATTACAAGCACAAGGCTATAGAGTAACTATTCAAAAATTAGACCCCTACATTAATGTTGATCCAGGAACATTAAACCCCTACGAGCATGGAGAATGTTATGTCACAGAAGATGGGGCAGAAACCGATTTAGATTTAGGGCATTACGAGCGTTTTTTAAACGTACCAACAAGTCAAGCCAATAATGTAACTACGGGGCGTATTTACCAAAGTGTGATTCAAAAAGAACGTCGAGGTGAATTTTTAGGTAAAACGGTGCAAGTCGTACCTCATATAACAGATGAAATTAAAGAACGTGTTCAGCTTTTAGGGGATTCTGGCGATTTCGATATTGTAATTACCGAAATAGGAGGGACTGTTGGCGATATTGAATCCTTGCCATACATTGAAGCTGTACGTCAATTACGTTGGGATTTAGGCGATAATAACGGTATTGTAATTCATTTAACCTTGGTGCCTTATTTGTCTGCCGCAGGAGAATTAAAAACCAAACCAACACAACATAGCGTAAAAACGTTAATGGAAAGTGGTGTACAAGCCGATGTTTTAGTTTGTAGAACTGAGCATGATTTACCAGAAGATTTAAAGCGTAAATTGGCGTTATTTTGTAACGTTCATGAAGAAGCTGTTATTCAATCTATTGATGCATCTACCATTTACGATGTACCTAACTTAATATTAGAACAAGGTTTAGATAAAGTCGTTCTTAAAAAATTAGGATTAAAAAGTACCACTCCAGATATTACTAAGTGGGATGCGTTTTTAACACGCCATAAAAACCCGAAATCAGAAATAACCATTGGACTAATAGGTAAATATGTTGAGTTGCAAGATTCGTATAAATCGATTTTAGAAGCCTTTATCCATGCAGGTGCAGAGAATGAAGTTAAAGTTAATATTGAATCCATTCATTCAGAATATATCAATAGCGATAATGCCAAATTAAAGCTATCGCATTTAGACGGTGTTTTGGTAGCTCCAGGTTTTGGTGAGCGTGGTATTGAAGGTAAAATAGATGCTGTTAAATATGTGCGTGAAAATAATATCCCATTTTTTGGTATTTGTTTAGGCATGCAAATGGCAGTTATTGAGTTTTCTCGTAATGTTTTAAACATCCCTGATGCCGATTCTACCGAGATGAATGCGACTACTACTAATCCTGTGATTGATTTAATGGAAGCGCAAAAAAGCATTACCGATAAAGGGGGTACCATGCGTTTAGGAGCTTGGGCTTGCGATTTAAAAATGGGTAGTGTAGTTAGAAATATTTACAAAGCCGAGACCATTAGCGAGCGTCACAGACATCGTTACGAATTTAATAGTAAGTATAAAGCACAAATAGAGGCTGCTGGTATGGTAGCAACGGGTTTAAATCCAGATACAGGTTTGGTAGAAATTATAGAAATACCAGAACATCCTTGGTTTGTTGGTGTGCAATATCACCCAGAATATAAAAGTACGGTTGCAAATCCGCACCCATTATTTGTGGCATTTGTAAAGGCAGCATTAAACAATCATAAAAGAAAAAAAGGTGTCAGTATGGCACAAAATTAAAATTGGATAGCTTTTTGTTAATTCAGTAAACATTATAATTAATACTTTGTCATTTTAAGTAAAATGAAATATCTCATCGAGAGATTTTTAAATTACTTACAGAATGACACCAACAAAATATGGAAGAAAAAAAATTAGACATTAATTCGATTATAGGTTTCGTACTTATTTTTGGAATAATGATGTTTTGGCTTTGGCAAAACCAACCAACACCAGAAGAACTAGAAGCTCAAGAAAAAGCAAAGCAAGAACAAGTTGAAGCAGAAAAAAATGCTGAAGCATCTCAAGAAACTAAGGTAACTACTGCAGCAGATTACAATACTACAGTCCCAGTTTCAGACTCTTTAAAATTAATCAATCTACAAAATAAACTAGGTGCTTTTGCCAATTCTGCAGCTCAAGCAACAGATAAAGAAACCCTTGTAGAAAGCGATTTGTTAGCATTAAAATTCAATAATAAAGGCGGTTATTTATCAGAGGTTAAATTAAAGAAATTTGTAGATTTTAATTCGGCTCCTATCTATTTAATAAAAGATAATAATGCCGCTTTCAATATTAATTTTGGAACGACAGATAGTAGAATACTTAACACTAAAGATTTATATTTTGAACCATCTGTAACTAAAAATGGTGATGTTACCATAGTTTCAATGAAACTTAAGGTGTCCCAATCTAAATTTTTAGAATATCGCTACGAGCTGAAAGAAGGTGATTATATGTTGGATTTTACCATTCGATCTCAAGGTTTAAGTGATGTTATTAATAGTTCGGAAGCCGTTAATTTAGATTGGAATTTAAAAGCCTATCGTCATGCAAAAAGTATATCTTATTCAAACCGATATACAGATATACATTATGAATATGAGGGAGATAAAGACGATTATACAGGCATGTCTGATTCTGAAGAAGGCGAAGCAGATGTGTCTTGGATAGGCTATAAGCAACACTTTTTTACATCTATATTATTAGCAGATAAACCTTTTAAAACCGTTAATTTTAAAGTCAAAAATTTAGTAGAAGACGAAACCATTGATACGGTTTTCACCAAAAGTTTCGCAACAAAGATGCCTTTAGAATTGCAAGGCGGAGAATTTAACAGCTCTATGGATTGGTATTATGGACCAACCGATTATAAAATATTAAATGGTTACGATAGAAATTTAGACGAAATTGTACCCTTAGGTTGGGGTATTTTTGGATGGATAAACCGTTACCTTTTTATTCCTTTATTTGGATTTTTAGGTGGCTTTTTACCCTACGGAATTGCTATTATAGTTATGACGATATTAATCAAGTTATTAATGTCTTTTGTACAATACAAGCAATTTTTATCGCAAGCCAAACTAAAAATTCTAAAACCAGAATTAGATGAGATTCGCGAAAAACATAAAAACAATAAAGCCAAAGCACAACAAGAAACTTTAGCATTACAAACTAAAGCTGGGGCAAGCCCTATGGCAGGTTGTTTACCAGCGCTAATACAATTACCAGTGTTTTATGCCTTGTTTCAATTTTTTCCATCTATGTTTGATTTACGACAAAAATCTTTCCTTTGGGTAAAAGATTTATCATCGTATGATACTATTGCAGAATTACCGTTTAATATTCCATTTTACGGCGATCACGTAAGTTTGTTTCCAATTTTAGCATCTATAGCTATTTTCTTTTATATGCGCTTAACTACAGGGCAAAACATGCAATCGCAACCAACGCAAGAGGGTATGCCAGATATGGGGAAAATGATGAAATACATGATGTATTTCTCACCAATAATGATGTTGTTTTTCTTTAATAATTATGCATCTGGATTGAGTTTATACTATTTCATTTCTAACTTAATTAGTATCGGAATTATATTAGTGATTAAGAATTATATTCTTGATGAAGATAAAATTCATGCACAAATTCAAGAGAACAAAAAGAAGCCTAAGAAACAAGGGCGTTTTCAGAAAAAAATGGCTGAAATGATGGAACAAGCAGAAAAACAAAAACAAGCGCAACAAAAGCGTAAGTAATTTAGAAATTCGTTTGTCACCTTGAATGCTCCCGATAGTTATCGGGACGAAAGGTCTTGATATTCAAAAAACTTTAAAAGCTGTCAAATAAATTTTGGCAGCTTTTTTGGAATATACAATTTGCTATAATTTTTAACGTTTTGTTTTTGTCATTCAACAATTTAGTTTCCTTGAGCGACCTGTGCTGAGTGAAGCCGAAGTAACGGCAAGAATCTATTTTAAAATAATTATATGAAATTTATATACTTCAACATCTTTTTATTCATTACTTCAATATCTTTCGCTCAAAGCATTAACCAATTAGATGCCAATGGAAAGCGCCATGGTATTTGGAAAAAAACATTTGAAGGCACCAATGTTTTAAGATACGAAGGCGAATTTTTACATGGTAAAGAAATTGGGCTGTTTAAGTTTTATAAAAACATTAAAAAGAAAGCGGTGCTAGCGGCCACAAAGCAGTTTAATAAAAATGATAATAAAACGTATGTAAAGTTTGTATCTTCTAAAAGCAAACTTATTAGTGAAGGGCAAATGGATGGCAAAACGTATATAGGCGAATGGAAATACTACCAAAAACGAAATGATAATTTACTCACTTTAGAGCATTATAATAATAAAGGCATTTTAGAAGGAGACCGTTTTGTGTATTATGAAAATGGTCAAATTGCCGAAAAACAATTCTATATAAACGGAAAGTTAGAAGGGGCTTCGGTTTGGTATTCAGAAAAGGGTATTGTTTTAAAAGCATTTGTTTATGTAAACGGAGAGTTACATGGCGTCTCAAAGTATTATAGCTCTGAAGGTGAGCTTATTACCGAAGGGCAATACAAAAAAGGAAAAAAGCACGGTATATGGAAATATTACGAAAACGGAGAATTAATTAATGAAAAAGATTTTACCTATAAGCCTAAGTATATTAAAAAAAAGCAATAAAAAAAAGACTGCCTTTTCAAGCAGTCTCCTCTTTTTCATAGACAAGTTTTTCCCTGTCTATAAACTAACTAAACTAACAAAACTAAATTCTTTTTTTTAACTTATTATAAAGTAGGTAATACTACTTTATCAATCACATGAATAACACCATTAGCTGCTTGCACATCTGTAACCACTATATTACTTATTCTTCCATTAGAATCTGTTAATGTTGGACCGTCAGTAACATTAGCAGTAATATCTCCGCCTAATGTTGTTACAGTCATATTATCGGTTAATGCAGATGCAAGCACATTTGCCTCAGCTACGGCGTGTAAATCTAAAGTAGCTTTCAAGGTTGGTTCATCTATATCACTTAATTCTGATGCTCCAAGTTCTGATAGTAAGCTTACAAACGCATCGTTTGTTGGTGCAAATACTGTAAACGGAGCTGGAGACGTACCATTAGAAGTTGATAGTGTGCTAACATAATCGAATGTTAAATCACTTCTTGTTAAAGCTGAAACAAGAATTGAAAAGGTGTCGTCTGCCAAAGCAAAGTCGACAATACTTGGTAAAGCGATGACTTCATCTACGACATGAATGATACCATTTGTAGCATCAATGTTAGGCACAATAACATTTGATACACCATTTAAGATTACGCCTCCAGATGCGGTATTTATATATAAGCTTAAATTATTTTCGGTACTTGCCTCAATCGCTAAAGTTTTTCCATATCCAGTTGTTAAATCTGTAGATCTTAATTCTCCAGAAATAACATGGTTTAGTAAAACTTGATTTAACATCTCTACAGGAACCTCATTTAAGCTTGAAAAATTGTTATCTGCTAAAAATTTTGCGAATGCATCATTTGTTGGTGCAAATACAGTAAATTCTACATTGCTGTTTAACGTGTTTACAAGACCAGCCCGTTGCAAAGCGGCAACTAGATTACTTAAATCTGGACTCGCTACTGCAATTTCTGCAATGGTTTCGGGTAATTTTGTCACTTGGTCATCATCACTACAAGAAAATGATAACAGAGTTATCATAGCTAGCAATAATCCTTTTTTCAATACTGTTAATGTTTTCATTTTCATAGCTTTTAATTATTTGTTTAACAAAAATAATTAAAACTTAAACAAAATACTATTTTGTTTAATATATTTAACATAATTTTAAACAATAAATGTATTTAATCGATATTTTCAATTTTGCTTGCTCATTAAAAATCTTGTAATAATATGTATCTTTGTGACCTAATTTTTTTGAATGAAGCGCGTTATAATTGGTCTTTCTGGGGGTGTAGATTCTAGTGTTGCTGCTTACTTATTAAAGCAGGAAGGTTACGAGGTTATTGGTTTGTTTATGAAAAACTGGCATGACGATTCTGTTACCATTTCTAATGAGTGCCCTTGGTTAGATGACAGTAATGATGCGATGTTGGTTGCCGAAAAATTAGGAATACCTTTTCAAACAGTAGATTTAAGTGCGCAATACAAAGAGCGTATTGTCGATTATATGTTTAATGAATACGAAAAAGGCAGAACACCAAATCCAGATGTACTTTGCAATAGAGAGATTAAGTTTGATGTTTTTATGAAGATTGCTTTAGAACTCGGAGCAGATTATGTTGCTACAGGGCACTATTGCAGAAAAGGAATTATTAAAAAAGATGGAAAAGAAATATATCAATTACTTGCAGGAGTTGATAATAATAAAGACCAATCATACTTTTTATGTCAGTTATCACAAGGGCAATTGGCAAAATCGTTATTTCCTATTGGCGAATTAACAAAGCCAGAAGTTAGAGATATAGCCACTAAATTAGATTTGGTTACGGCAGATAAAAAAGACTCGCAAGGGCTGTGTTTTATAGGAAAAGTTAAATTGCCAGACTTTTTACAGCAACAATTAAAACCAAAAGAAGGTATCATTGTTGAAGTCCCTAAAGAACAGGAAATTTTTAATGTATCGGTTCCAGAATTTCAGTCTGAAGAAGACAAACTAAAATATTTATCCAGAAAAATGGATTATAAAATTGATGATGGCAAAATTGTTGGCAAACATCAAGGCGCGCATTATTTTACCAAAGGTCAACGAAAAGGATTAGCTGTTGGCGGTACTATAGAACCTTTATTTGTAATAGATACCGATGTTAATGAGAATGTTATTTATACAGGACAAGGTAAAGCACATCCAGGATTATATAAAAAAGCGTTGTTTGTTACTAATGAAGAGTTGCATTGGGTTCGTGAAGATTTAGCTTTAAAAGTTGACGAAACGATGCCAGTTCATGCTAGAATACGGTACCGTCAATCGTTACAAAAAGCAACTTTACATAAAGTTGATAGCGGATTGTATGTTGAATTCGAAGCCTTTCAATCTGCAATAACAGAAGGGCAATTTGTAGCTTGGTATATAAATGACGAGTTAATAGGTTCTGGCGTAATTTCGTAACTTGTCAATAAAAAACTAATTATGGTAAAGAAATTATTGATTTTTAGTTTTCTAAGTTTTCAATTTTTTTCATTGGCTCAACAAGATGCATGGGTATATTTAGCCGATAAACAAAATGTATCGGCTTCAATAGCAAATCCTATAAGTATACTTACTCAAAAAGCAATAGATAGAAAAAATGTACATGGTGTTACTATTGATGAACGCGATGTTCCTGTAAACGAAAATTACATCAACCAACTAAAAAACGCGACAGGAATAACTGTTATGGCCAAATCTAAATGGTTTAATTCGGTGCATGTTAGAGGTAGTCAAACAGATATTCAAGCTTTATCAAGTTTAAGTTTTGTTGATAATATTGATTTTGCAGACAAAAGCTTGAATAAAACTGTCACAAAAAAGGCAAAGAAGCAGTCAAAGTTAGAAGGTGCTTTAACCACATTTAACTATGGAAATGCCTTCAATCAGATTCAAATGTTTAATGGTGATGATTTACACCTTTCAGATTATACAGGAACAGGCATGACTGTAGCTGTTTTGGATGCTGGTTTTCCTAATGTAAATACGATGACGGCATTTCAAAGAATGAGAGATGCAGGTAATTTATTAGGAAGTTATGATTTTGTAAATCGCGATGTTGATGTTTACACAGGTACAACAAGTAGTCATGGAACATTAGTTTTGAGCGATATGGTTGGTTATATAGAAAATCAATTTG
>Ga0316189_10001025_pt1 | contig 27795 bp, 19 predicted proteins | sample LowCovwburrow_MG_FD_204930 | JGI IMG/M metagenome (GOLD analysis project Ga0316189, IMG submission 204930) | Coastal sediment microbial communities from Maine, United States - Lowes Cove worm burrow | ecosystem: Environmental > Aquatic > Marine > Coastal > Sediment | place: USA: Maine...
AGTAGGCGATCTTTTTGCCATCGGCGCCGAACAGATTTTTCACCCGACCGCCCCGCCTAACAATGCGATCCATCGTGGCCTCGATGTGTTCGTCGTCGAGCAGGCCCGGCCTGTATTCGGAACCATTGAGTTGCTTCCCTCTGAGATCCAACACCGGGAGTCCATCATGGCACCCGAGCATGTTGATCGTCTGCAGACCTTTGGCTTCGATATCGGCGACCCATCGCACCAGGGCCTGGTTGGTCCCCCGATCCAGGGCGTCTATCAGCAGGCCGGGAAAGAAGAAGTCGTAGATGGGGAACCCCCTCTGCGCGATCTCTTCATGAATGCCGGCACCGTATTCAGCATGTATCTCGGGAAATATGATCAGGTCGTACTTCTGTGCGATTTCGCGCAAAATATCCAGGTACTCCCAGGTTCCTGGGAGATTGAAGAAGTTTGGCTGTCCAGGTTCTTTGTGCAGGTAGGCGAAGGCATCGAGGCGCACAATCTTGGTGCCATACTCGCTGAGTTTGCGCAGGGTCTCGTCGTAGAAATCCCAGACCAGTTCGGAGCGCGCATTGAGATCCATCTGCCCCAGATAGTCGCTCTTGTGACACAGGATCGAAAGCACTTCCTCTTTGTGATGAGACAGCTCGCCAAGGTCCATCTCCTCGAGAGACCTGTTTTCCGCGATCAGCTGATTGATCGTATCCACGATCGTGGTCGCATGTTCGGGGTGAAGCCCTTCGATATGTGCAAAGTCGTGCGGCCCGATGTCTTCAAATTCCACCTTCTGATAGAAGGTGTTCCAGTACGCCTTTCTGCTCCCGTCCGGGAAACACACCCTGAGAATCGGCAAGTCGGGTTTTCTCATGAACAGCTTTTTCAGGTGCTCATCGTCGGGCACTATCGTTCCGTCTGGTGCCATGGTCCCTTCGTCGTCCCAGAACTCGTTCCAGTCAATAAAGAAATCCCGGTAAGGTGAGTCATCACCGTTTTGCAGCAGGTCCTGGAACTGCGGTGAGCGAACGGACAGATGGTTGAGCACCATATCAAGCTTCAGGATTATGCCAAGCTCGTGGAGTCCCTCCAGATCCGCCGGGCTTACGAGTTCTCCATTGACGTTGTAGTCGATGACCGAAAAACCGCGATCCAGGTCGCTGTTGAAAAATGTGGGAAGGACATAGAAAAGCGAGAACACATCCTTGAGTTCCGGCCTCTTGAGTAATGCCACCGTGTCTGCAAGGCGGTCGCCCATGCTGTCAGGATAGGCATTCAACATCACTCCGCGGGGCAGGGTCTGCATGACGGGGCCGGATTGTCTGTTCATGGCGGATCTCAGATTCTAATGACGATTTTCATGTACGGCTGCCGGCCCACATTCTGGATGGGCGGACAAGGCTTTCAGCCGTTATCGTACCAGCGCGATACCGCAATTGTGAACCATTCTCGATTGGCGGACGCGCGGCCTTTCAGCCACCCCATAAAGGGTAAAGCAGCTACTCGGTCGTTGGCCGAGAGACCGCTGCAAACTGCTTGTAGGATCGCTTCCGGTTCCATGGCCGACAGGATGGCAACCGTGGATTGATCGATGCCCGGTGTGTGGGCGAGATCGATTGCATTCTGGATGATGTCGGCCTTTTGGGCGAGACCTGGAGCGACATTGACGGCAGCGTCTGTCACCAGCAGCAGCTTGGGACAGGTCGGCACGTCCATTGCGAAGATGTGGCTGATACGGCGTTCGGTACGGATGCCGGAGTTGCGTGAAATCACGGCGGCAAGCACCTCGTCGGTGTGCAGGCTGCCTTTCATCAGCATCTCGACCTGCCCTTTGTGCACCAGCCGGACGACACGGGAGGCGGCCGCATACCCCACTAGGGTTGGTGATACCCCACTTCCGGTTTGCTTTCAGTCTCGTCTTTCAATATCTCCTTCGCCGACCATTTCACCGCCTGGCGGTTGGCCTTTTCTTCCTCGGCCGTAGGTATCTCGTCCTCCGACTCCTCTTCCATATGCTTGAACTGGAACAGCACCTTGGTGATCCGGTGGTTGTCCATCTCCAGCACGGTCAGATTGGCACCCTCGAGCTGCACTACATCATCGACCCCTGCAATCCGCCCGAGGCTGTGATTGATCAGCCCGCCCAGTGTCACGTAGTCACCGGTGGGGAAGGGGAAGTTCAATTTAGGTTCCAGTTCGGTCACCCGGACCCCGCCGTTGATGATGAAATGCTGTTTGTCCTCCATCTTGATATGGCGGTGCCTGGGCGTGAACTCGTCCTCATAGTCACCCACGATCTCTTCCAGGATGTCGTCGAGGGTGATCAGGCCCTCGGTGCCACCGTATTCATCCAGGACGATGGCCATCTGCCGGCGGTTGCTGGTGAAATCCTTCAACAGTGTGCTCAGTCGCATGGTGTCCGGGACGAAATAGGGCGGCATCATCACCTCGCTGACAGGCAGTGTGGCAATTTGAGTGGATGAACTCGGCTCTTCGTTGGTCGCCAGCCGGTTGAGCAGCTGTTTCATCGAGACGACGCCGATGATGTTGTCGAGCGAAGTCTCATAAACCGGGTAGCGCTCACGCAGGTCCTCCTTGAAGATTTCGAGTACGTCCGCGACCGTGGCATCGTGCGCCACGCCGTCGACCTCGGTGCGCGGAATCATGGCGTCACGTGCCGTGTGTTCGTCCAGATCGAACACGCCTCGCAGCATCATGGTCAGCTGCGGATCCAGGGCCCCCTCCTGTTCGCTCGCACTCAGTACCGTCCGGATCTCCTCTCCAGTCATGGAAAAATGACTGTCACCGTGTTCCGTCAGGTCACCCTGACCGAACAGGGTCAGCAGACCATTGGACGATTTGTTCATCACCCAGATCAGGGGCCGCATGGCGGCATGCATCCAGTTGATCAGCCTCGCCACCGACAGGCTCATGGCCTCCGCCTTGTGGAAGGCGAGCACCTTGGGCGCCAGCTCACCCCCCACCACGTGCAGAAAGGAGATGATGATGAAGGCGAGGATATAGGAGAAGGTGTGCGCCCAACCCTCTATCTTCGAACCCTCACCCAAAACGCTGGCAAACGCCGTCACGATGCCTGGATCCATGATCTGGGTGAGGGTGACCATACCGATGGCACCGAGCGCCAGGGAGACCAGGGTGATACCGATCTGGGTGACCGAATAGAACCGTTCCGGTTCGTTGTGCAGCACCTGGACGATCTTGGCCGCCTTGTTGCCGGTGCTGGCCAACTGCTTGATACGACTGCGTCGGGCCGAGGTGAGCGCGATCTCCGAACCCACAAAGAATGCGTTGCCGATCACCAGAAACAGGATCAGGAACAGTTTGCCAATCAGTATCCAGTCCATAGGTCGTTCCTTCCACAATAAGGGGATGGATGTTCGATCAATGCGAAGAATGGACCTGCTGCTTTTCCGCGCTATGTTGCGGTTTTATTACATTTTCGTGTCAATAACAACAAAGTGGGTATGGTCTTCTATCTGACCCTATCGGCCCGACGCACAGCCGTTGCGTGCACCGGCATGTTCGCGATCGGGCACTCAGGGCGTGAAAAGCAACTCCAGATAATTACGGCACTGCACCAGCTGCTCGGATGCGAGCTTGGGCTCCTTCATAACCTTGGAAAGGATGAACGCCCCCTCAAAGGTGGTGAGTACATGATCGGCAACCTGATGGGCTTCCACCGGAATGCGTGGCGGATTCTGCCCAATCACGGCTTCCACCTTTTCGCCCAGGTGTTCGCGCCAGAAGTGCATCATGCGCACGACCTGGACCATCGACTGGCTGGATATCGCACCGCTCTGATAACAATAAGAGGCGTACAGGCAGCCTGGAAACGGCTCATCGAGTTGCTCGGTCATCTCGATGAACAGGCCGACAAAGATCAGCAGCTGCTGCAAGGGGTCCCTGGCCAGTTGCTCAGCCTTCAGCATGGCATCGGCAAAATGGTGTTCGTCCTGATCCGCGTAACGCTCGATCAGGGCAGCGGCAAGATCATGCTTGGTCTTGAAATGGTAGAAGAAAGTGCCTTTGGTCACACCCGCCCCTTCGATCACCTTTTCCACCGAAGTACCGGACAGGCCGACATCCAGCACCATGGCCTGTGCCACATCCATGATTTTGTTGCGCGTGATCGTCCCGTCTCTCGGCATGGTCTTCAGTCTCCGTGTCTCATCCAGGCAATTCTATGTCAGCACCAAGAGGCCGATTCTGTACCGCTGGTCAGATTAGAGTCGATTCACGACCCAGTTTGCGTAGGCAAACCCAGGCTGCTTGCATTTTATCATTAAATATCAATACTTTATCGAAACGAAAAAAGATTTCCTTGTTGTATTGATGCCCTAAACCACCGTTACCTACGCTTCTCTTACAGTCACCGGAGCATCCGAATCCAAGGAGAAAACCATGTGTAACGCCTGCCTGCCCACACCCGACACAGCCCACGCCAGCGAGGCCTTTGCAGATGACCTGCTGGGCATGCTGAATCAGGGAGCCCTCGCACTGATGATCTCAATCGGGCACCGCACCGGCCTGTTCGACACCATGGCCGAACTGCCCCCGGCCGGCGTCGCGCTGATTGCAGAACATACGGGACTGAATGAACGCTATGTCAGGGAATGGCTGGCTGCAATGGTCGCCGGCGGCATCGTGGAATACGCCGCAGAGACCGGCCACTACCATCTGCCTGCCTTCCGCGCGGCCCTGCTGACGCGTTCGGCGTCGCCCGACAACATCGCGGTATTCGCGCAGTACATCGGCGTACTCGGACAGGTCGAGGATCGGGTGGTCGACTGTTTCCGGCAGGGTGGCGGAGTGGCCTATGAGCACTACCCGCGTTTCCATGAGGTCATGGCCGAAGACAGTGGCCAGACCGTGATAGCGGGACTCGATGAACATATCCTGCCGCTGGTCCCGGGGCTGCAGGCCCGCCTCGAACGGGGCATCCGGGTACTCGATATCGGCTGCGGCAAGGGGCAGGCCCTGCTGCATCTGGCCGCGTGTTACCCCGCCTCCAGCTTCGTCGGCTACGATCTCTCCACCGAGGCGCTGGCACAGGCGCGCGAGCAGGCACGGACGACGGACCTGCGCAACATCACCTTTGAGTGCCGCGACCTGACCGGTTTCGGCACACAGGTGCCAGAGAGCCCATTCGATCTGATCACCGCCTTTGACGCCATCCACGACCAGGCCGACCCGCAAAGTGTACTCGACGGCATCTATCTTGCGCTGGAGGGTGGCGGCACCTTCCTGATGCAGGACATCCGCGCCTCTTCCAAACTGGAGAACAATCTCGATCACCCGATCGCACCGCTGCTGTATACGCTGTCGACCATGCATTGCATGACCGTCTCGCTCGCCCAGGGTGGAGCCGGTCTCGGCACCATGTGGGGGGAAGAACTCGCATGTGCCATGTTGAATGCGGCCGGCTTCGAAGAGGTCGAGGTGAACCAACTGGACCACGACTTCCAGAACAATTTCTATGTCATGCAGAAATCGCCTACCCAGGCGACCCAACATTAACCCTCTCACAATTCAGCCAGACTCCGCGTCGGACCCTGTGCGAAAGCGCAGGGTCCACTTCACTTGCAGGCTGCCGCCATTTATTCTGCGAGCTGGGTAGCAGTACCCGACAATGGCAGGGTGATGAGCAAGAAACAAAAAAACAATGCGGATTTCGTCTGCTGGTTCCGCCAGTCGTCTCCCTATATCCATGCCCACCGCGGCAAGGTGTTCGTGCTGTCGTTCGGCGGGGAGGTCCTGACCGATGAGGGTTTTGCCAACCTGGTCCACGATATCGCCCTGCTCAAGGGCCTGGGTATCCGCCTGGTGCTGGTTCCCGGCGCACGTCCACAGATCGAGCAGCAACTGGCGGCGCGCGGCGCCAAGCTTCAGCTCGCCGGAGGACTGCGTGTCACGGACGACGATGCCCTGGCCTGCGTCAAAGAAGCCAATGGCGCGGTACGCGTAGAGATCGAGGCCCTGTTATCCATGGGGCTGGCCAATTCACCCATGGCCGGTATCCGGATTCGTGTCGCATCCGGTAATTTCGTCACCGCCAAGCCGCTTGGAGTGATCGATGGTATCGACTACCAGCACACCGGTGAGGTGCGTCGGGTCGACGTGGAAGCCCTGCGCAACGTGCTCGAAACTGACAGCATTGCACTGGTGCCGGCACTCGGCTACTCGCCGACCGGTGAGGTGTTCAATCTCAGCGCCGCCGATGTCGCGGGTGCTATCGCCACCGCGCTGGGCGCAAACAAGCTGATCTTTCTCACGGAAAGCCGGCTTTCGGACAGTCGTGGCCGACTGATCAGCAGCATGGTGCCGCGCGAGGTCGATCAATATCTGACCCGGCGCAAGCGTATCCCGGAAGACCAGGCGCGTGTCATGCACAATGCCGCGGCAGCGTGCCGGGCCGGGGTCAATCGCGTTCACATCCTGGATCGTCATTGTGACGGCATCCTGCTGTCCGAGCTCTTCACCCGCGATGGTGCGGGCACCCTGGTCACCGCGGAACCCTACGAACTGACGCGCACGGCCAGAATCGATGACGTCGGCGGCATCCTCGAGCTGATCGAGCCGATGGAGGCTGCAGGTGCGCTCGTGAAACGCTCGCGTGAGTTGCTCGAGCAGGAGATACGGCGGTTCAGCGTGATCGAGCGTGACGGTGCCGTTATCGCCTGTGCCGCGCTCTACCCTTTCCCAAAGGAACACATGGCCGAGCTGGCCTGCGTTGCCGTGCATCCGGACTATCGAGGCGACGGACGTGGGGACACCCTTTTGGCGCATCTCGAGGAAATATCGCGGTCCATGGAGATAGACCGGCTGTTCGTCCTGTCCACCCGCACGGCGCATTGGTTCCGGGAGCGGGGCTTTCAGGTTGCACCCGTCGATCAGCTGCCCAAACGCCGTCGCGACCTGTACAACTGGCGACGCGGCTCCAAGGTGTTCGTGAAGCCCTTGTAGCCGCGGCCTTCACGCACCAGGCTGATGCGTGAAAATCCGACAATGCATTCTGATGGCGCAGAATACCGCGCCAGCGGGGCCGTATGTGCATGGCACAGGATTTGCCGGGACTTTGTGACCATCACCGGGGGAGGACTCTGATGTCATACCGGAAACGTCATAAGAAAGCCGCAACCCTGCACCACCACCACCGGCACACCCTGCTTGCCGTGCTCTATCTGGCGGGTGCGGTGCTCGTCATCAATGCCTGGCTGGTAAGCCAGTAGTTGCCCGGCTTCTGACCCACGGGGTTTGGGTTCAGGCAGAAGGAACCAGCTCGCGAATCAGTTTGATGAACGCCTCGGCAACCGGGTTGTCCAGGTTCGCGCGCGTGCGCGCTATCCACAGCGTCCGCCGGATGCGCAGGCCCTCGACCCGGATATGGTGAAGCTGACCACTGCTGATCGCACCGGCGACCGCAAAACGTGGCAGAAAACTCACATGCCTGCCCCGTTCCAGCATCTCGACGATGGTATCGGTGGAACCGACCTCCATCGCGATCGGAATCTCGTGGATGCCGATATCCGCAAGGGTATGATCCAGGGTGATGCGCATCGAAGACTCGCGTTCGCGCAGCACATAGCTTAGCTGGGGGAGTTCCGCCACGGCGAGCAGCTCGCAGGTGCCACGCAGGTGATTGGGCGAGCACACCAGGACCAGTTCGTCTTCGAGCCATTTCTGTACCAGCACATCGGGGTGGTCCGGCTGGATCTCGGTCAGCGCCAGATCGGCCAGGCCGGTTGCCAGGCGGGTATGGATGCTGCGGCTATACCCAACGCGGCTGTCGATCCGGAAATCCGGGTAGGCATCGGCAAAGGCGAGCAGCAGATCCGGCAGCAGGTGCTCACCAATCGACTGTGTAACCGCCAGGCGCAGACGATTTCCGCCGGCCGTCAACTGTCGCAGATCGGCAAGCAGTTCGAGCTGATGGTCCATCACCAGCCGGGAGAAGGCGTACACGCGCTCGCCGGCGCCGGTCAGCCGCAGGCGGCCCGCCTCGCGCACCATCAGATCGATACCGAAACAGCGCTCCAGCGCGCGCAGGCGCTTGGTAACAGCCGGTTGACCGACGTTGAGCGCACGTCCCGCCTCCGCCACCCCACCGCGCTCCACGATCGCGCGCAGGGTCGCCAGGGCCTTCATGTCGGGCAGGTTTTTATATTCCATATAGGAATGTTAGCTTTTTAGTATTCATTAGCAATGCACCCTAACAACGCGCATTATATGCACCGAATATGGCTTGCAGGCGGCCAAAAACCATACATTCTGTGGTTTCATAAGCCCAACGCCGATTTCCTGGACGGAATTTAACTCGAGACCGCTATTTCGCGTGGAAGATGCAGGGTCCTGCATGGATCGGCCCGTCCGCCCAGATACGTACTCGACGTGCGTGGCAGCCGCAATCAACACGATATGAGCAGTCTTGCGAGGGACCCAGATGAGCAACGCACCCGAACAGGCGGCGGAAGCCCCACCTACCGAATCAACCCCCGAACCTGTTGTCGAAACGGCCCCTGAGACAAAACCCCGCTTCGCTCTCAGCCCGAAGCAGCTCATCGCCGGTGTCCTGTTCGCCGTCCTCGGGTTCTACATGTCCAATGTGGTGCCTTCGATCGAGGTCGCCTGGGTGACCGGCTTCCTGCTGTTGACCATCTACCTGTTCGCCTTCGAGGTCGTCGGCGTGGATGTTGCTGCCGCCACCATCATGGTGCTGTTGGGCCTCACATCCCTGTTCGCCCCGGCGATGGGTCTTTCGCAGGGTCTGGTGGACAACAACCATTTATTCGACGGCTTCGCCTCCAATGCAGTCATCTCGATCATCGCGGTCATGATCATCGGCGCCGGCCTGGACAAGACCGGCGTCATGTCGAAGGTCGCGGCATTCATTCTCAAGGTGGGCGGCACCACCGAGACACGCATCATCCCGATCATCTCCAGCACAGTCGCCGTCATCTCCTCGTTCATGCAGAACGTCGGCGCCGCCGCCCTTTTCCTTCCGGTCGTTGCCCGTATCTCGGCACGTTCCGGCCTGCCGATGTCGCGCCTGCTGATGCCCATGGGCTTCTGCGCCATCCTCGGTGGTACCGTCAGCATGGTCGGGTCCAGCCCGCTGATCCTGCTCAATGACCTGATCCTGACCTCGAACAAGGCACTGCCAGCAGAACAACAGATGGAGACCTGGGGCCTTTTCTCGGTGACCCCGGTGGGCCTGGCGCTGGTCGCGACGGGCATCATCTACTTTGTTATCGCGGGGCGCTTTGTATTGCCGGCCGGCAGCAAGGGCAGCAAAAGCAAAGATAACGCCATGACCTATTTCCGCGACATCTACGGACTCGACTACGAGCTGTTCGAGGTCGGGGTACCAGAAGGCAGCGACCTGAGCGGCAAGAATCTCTACGAGGTCGAGCACGCAGACAAGATTCGGGTCATCGCCTCGGCCAGCGGCGGCACCTTGAAACAGGGCCAGGGCGCCATCTCACGTGATACCGGCATAGGCGAAGGCGCAGTACTTGGCATCATCGCCTCTCCCAAAAACCTGCTCGAGTTCGTCGATAAATACGAGCTCGATCTGCATAGCAGCATCGAGGTCTTCGGCGAGGCCTTCGCTGCGACCAAGTCGGGCGTGGCTGAGGTGGTCATACCCCCCGGCTCGAACCTGATCGGCAAGAGCGCGCGCGATGTCTGGATGCGCAAGGTCTACGGCATCGCCATGGTCGCCCTGCATCGCGACGGCGAGACCCTGCACGAGGGCGAGAACATTCGCAGCCTGCCGCTCAAGGCTGGCGATACCCTGGTCGTGCATACCACCTGGGATGCACTGGCCCGACTGCAGAAAGACCGCAACTTCGTGGTCGTGACCACCGAATTCCCGCACGAGGAATTGCGCCCGCAGAAGGTCCTGTATGCCGGCATCTTCTTCTCGATCGCATTGAGCATGGTGCTGTTCACCGACCTGCGCCTGTCGGTTGCCCTGCTGACCGGTGCCATCGGCATGATCCTGTCTGGCGTACTCAAGATCGAAGAGGCCTATACCGCAGTCAGCTGGAAAACCGTGTTCCTGCTCGCCTCGCTGATCCCGCTGGGTCTGGCGGTAGAGACATCGGGTACCGCCAAGTGGATCGCCGAACAGACTCTGAGCGTGGTCGGCACCATGCCGATCTGGGTCATTCAGGCCGCAGTCGCGGTGCTGGCAACCTTCTTTACCCTGGTAATGTCCAACGTCGGTGCCACGGTGCTGCTGGTGCCCCTGGCCGTCAACATCGCCATCGGTGCCGACGCCAATCCGGCCGTATTCGCCCTGACGGTAGCGATCGCCACGTCCAACTCGTTTCTGATCCCGACCCACCAGGTGAACGCCCTGATCATGGGCCCGGCCGGTTACCGCGTACCCGACTTCATGCGCGCAGGCGGCATCATGACGGTGCTGTTCCTGGTCGTGATGATGTTGATGATGAACCTGGTGTTCTGATAAACCGGACACGGAGCCCCGGCCGGATCCACCGGCACGGGGCGTTCATCAAAAGGTCACTCGAGATGTGCGAAAGTTGTACGCTGTCGGCAGCCGTCCGCCGACAGCGATCGTTTAAGACGGGCGTTGGGGCTGCGACATAGTGGAAACGCTCGCAGCCTGGGCGAAAAACACAGCGCACGCGGGTACCGGACCGGGATCCGCCGTGCTGCATCGGTAGTCATCAACGGAACACAGCTATGCCATCCGATATCGCCGTTTATGGCCTCGGCGTCATGGGCAGAAACATCGCCCTCAACATGGCCGACCGGGGACTCGCGGTCACGGTCTATAACCGAACCGCCAGCGTAACCGACGCCTTCGTCGCCCAGCTCCCGGCCGGATCGAACATCGTGGCAAGCCACGATCTTGCCGGACTGGCGGCATCCCTCGCCCACCCGCGCACCGTTTTCCTGATGGCCACGGCCGGCAAGGTCGTCGACCTGGTCATTGCAGGCCTGCTGCCACACCTCGAGGCAGGCGACATCATCATCGACGGCGGCAATTCGTTTTTCAAGGACAGCCAGCGCCGCCGACAGGAGCTCGCCGAACACGACATCCGCTTCCTCGGCATGGGCATCTCCGGCGGCGAGGAAGGCGCCCGTCACGGGCCCTCCATCATGCCCGGTGGCGACCCGAGCGCATGGCCGCAGGTCAAAGACATCTTCCAGCGCATCGCGGCCAAGGCAGACGACGGCGAGCCCTGCTGCCGCTGGGTGGGCGAAGGTGGTGCCGGGCATTACGTCAAGATGATCCACAACGGCATCGAGTACGGCGACATGCAACTGATCGCCGAGGCCTGGCAGCTGATGCGTGACGGCCTGGGGATGCCCGCACAGGAGATCGCCGAGACTTTCACCAGATGGGATCAGGGCCCGCTATCGTCCTACCTGATCGGGATCACCGCCGATATCCTTCGGGTCACCGAGACCGACGGGAGCCCGCGCGTCGACCATATCCTGGATGCCGCCGGGCAGAAAGGCACCGGTCGCTGGACCGCGATCGATGCCCTGGAACTGGGCGTTCCACTGACCTTGATTTCCGAGGCGGTTTTTGCGCGCTCCCTGTCTGCCATGAAGGCCGAGCGGCTTGCCTTGGCACCGCGGCTGAGATCGGAGAGGCCGGTATTCAACGGTGATCGAGAGGCCACGGTCAGTGCTATCCATGATGCCCTTTATGCAGCCAAGATCGTCTCTTATACCCAGGGCTTTCTGCAGATGCGGCTGGCCTCAGCCGAATACGACTGGGACCTGAACTTCGGCGAGATCGCACTCTTGTGGCGGGCCGGATGTATCATCCGCAGTCGCTTTCTAGATGACATCAAACACGCGTTCGACGGCGATCCCGATCTTCCCAGCCTGCTGTTCGACGATTTTTTCGCCACCGCCGTGCGCGATGCAGAACAGGGATGGCGCGACGCGCTGATCCTCGGTGTAAACAGCGGCATCCCTCTCCCGGCGCTCGGTTCGGCACTGAGTTTCTACGACGGCTATCGCAGCGAGCTGCTGCCGGCCAACCTGTTGCAGGCGCAGCGTGATTATTTCGGTGCACACAGCTACCGGCGCAACGACCGCGACCCGGAATCACGCTGGCATACCCGTTGGACAGACGACCTTGTTGAACACGCCGTCGATGAATGAAGCCTGCACCCTGATCATCTTTGGCGCCACGGGCAATCTGGCGAAGCTCAAATTGCTGCCCGCGCTGTATCAGCTCGAGAACACCGATCTGCTGCCCCGGGAACTACGCATCGTCTGCTCTGGCCGCAGCGACTACAGCCAGGAGACATGGCTTGCCGAAGTGCGCAGAATCCTGGCTCAGCACGCGCGCGACCCCGTGACAGCAGCCGCCAGCGAGACATTCTGCGGCCGCATGCACTACTTTCAGGGTGACCTGGCCGAAGCACAGACCTTTCAGCGGCTTGCAGGCCTGCTGGCAGCGCGGCGGTTCCCGGACAACCATGTTTTCTATGTGTCGCTGCCACCTTCAACCTATGGTGGCGTGATCGAGTCGCTGGCCAGTCAGCAAATGCTGGAAGAAAAGGTTGGCTGGCGACGCGTCGTGATCGAAAAGCCGTTCGGCTCCAGCCTTGATAGCGCACAGGAGCTTCACCGAAGGATCAGTCGTCATCTGCGTGAAGACCAGACCTATCGGATCGATCACTACATGGGCAAGGCGATGGTGCAAAACGTACTGGTATCGCGTTTTGCCAATCTGATGCTGGAGCCTTTGTGGAACCGCAACTACATCGATCACGTTCAGATCACCCGCACCGAGAAGCTGGGCGTTGGCAGCCGTGCAGGCTTTTACGAGGGTACGGGTGCAATGCGTGACATGCTGCAGAGTCACCTGATGCAGCTCATGGCCCTGGTTGCCATGGAGCCCCCTGTATCCATGGACGCCGACGACCTGCGCGACGAGAAGGTGAAGGTGCTCAAGTCTGTGCGTCCGATGCAGACCGATACCATTCGTGAACACGCCTATCGCGCACAGTATTCGCAAGGCATTATCGATGGCACACCGGTTCCCGGATACCTCGAAGAACCGGGCGTAGCCAGAGACAGCATGACCGAGACCTATGCCGCCCTGAAGCTTTACGTCGACAATTGGCGCTGGCGTGACATCCCGTTCTATCTGCGCACCGGCAAACGCATGGCCGAGGCCCGAACCATGGTCGCAATCTGCTTCAAGCAGCCGCCCAAACATTTTTTCCGCAGTGCCCATATCGACCGGCCGCCCCCCAACTGGCTGATCATGAGCATTGCACCCGAGGAATCATTGCGGCTGGAGATTTCGGTCAAGGAACCCGGGCTGGAGATGAAGACCCGGCAGATCAGTCTGGATGCCCCCTTTCGCTGCGAACACCACGAGCAGGCGGGTGCCTATGAGGGTCTACTGCTCGACGTGCTGGAGGGCGACCGCTCGCTTTTCCTGCGTTACGACGAGGTCGAGTGGGCCTGGCGCATTATCGACCCGATCCTGCGCGCCTGGGCCGACGAGCATGACCCTGTCACGACCCATCCGGCCGGGGAATGGGAGCCGGAGGGGGTGAACCGGATATTCGACAAGGAACATCAACGCTGGCGTCACCGGCTGGAGCCGCGATGATGGCAGATGTGCTGACGACTGCAGCGGGAGGCCGGCAGGAGATGCAAGCTCGATGGCAGACAGAGGCCGATGCAGCCGCGGTCGCGGATACCGCATGCCGCCTGATCGGCATCGCTGCACGTCAGGCGATCAGAGAACGCGGCAGTTTCCGCCTGGTACTGTCCGGCGGCAGCACCCCCATGGACATGTACCGGCGGCTCGCCGTGAGCACCCAGAAATGGCAGCGCTGGTCACTTTACTACGGTGACGAACGCTGCGTACCGATCGATCATGCTGCTCGCAACAGTCGCGCGGTGACGGCTACCGGCCTCGCTGCACGCGTCGGTAGGCACTACCCGATACCAACCGAACTCGGGGCCGAGCAGGCCGCTGCCGAGTACCGGGCCCGGATAGACAAGGCCCAACCGTTCGACATGGTGCTGTTGGGTATGGGCGAAGACGGCCACACCGCGAGCCTGTTCCCGGGACATCACTGGCCGCAGGCATCCGTCTTCGCGGTCACGGATTCGCCGAAACCACCGCGAGAACGCTTAACGCTCAGCGTCGCAGCGCTGCAGAACTGCCGTTCCATGCTGGTCCTGGTGACCGGCACAAACAAGGCCGAGGCGGTGCGACAATGGCGTGAGGGGGCAGACCTGCCGGTTGCGAGGGTCAGTAACGTCGAACACTCGCTGGTCCTGATCGAGAGAAAATGCCTGGCTTTTGCGGATGGTCAAACCATCCCGGATGCAGCGGCGATAGAGTCGGAAAAATGACTTATCTGGCAGCAGATATCGGCGGCACATACAGCCGACTAGCCTGGTCGCCTGACGGAACGGCGCCGGGTGAGCAGGAGCAGGTCTTCAACAATGCCGATTTCGACAGCCTGGAGGCGGTCATAGATCGCGGCCAGGCCATGCGCGGGCTTGCGGGTCAGCCGATCGAGTACCTCGTGTTGGCAGTGCCAGGACCGGTGCACGACGACCCGGTGGTGCTGACCAATATCGATTGGCAGCTGCATCGCGACACCCTGAAGGCGCGTTATCAGGCCACCCGACTGACCATCCTCAATGACTTCCAGGCCGCGGCCCTGGGTGCCGTCGCGGAGCCGCCTGAAAGACTGAAGACCCTGAACCCGGCGAACAGAGGTGATGGCCCAGTGGTCGTTGCCGGCGCCGGTACCGGCCTGGGCATGGCCTGGTTCGCAGACGCGCGCGGGACCGCGCTGCCACGCGCCACGGAGGGCGGCCACCTGGATTTCGCGCCCAACAACCCTGATCAGCTGGGACTCTACAATTGGTTGGCCGGGCGCTATGGTCATGTCTCATATGAGCGTATCCTGAGTGGCGACGGACTGACGGATTGCTACCGTTTCTTCGCCGGCGACCAAGCGCAGGCCACTGATCCGGCCGGAATCGCTTCGCTGGCGGGCAAGGACGACCCGCATGCCAGGCAGGCCGTACAGACATTTGTCGAGATATTCGCGGCCTACGCCGGCAACCTCGCCCTGGCCTTCAACCCCACGGGCGGCATCTATCTGTGCGGCGGGCTGACAGTGCATCTGGCAGACTGGTTCGACCCGAGCGCATTCCTGGCGGCTTATACGGCCAAGGGCAGAATGCGCAGGGTGGTGCAGCGAATCCCGGTTTTTATGGTTACCCGTCACGACACCGGGCTGACGGGCGCAAGAATGATTGCAGAGAATTTTACAGGGCAGACCCATGAGCAGTAGCGACGAACAGCGTCACCTATACAAGTACTACGTAGATACACAGGCGGTCAGCGACCTGACACGCCGCACCCTGGTGCTGGTTCTGGCCGGGGGCGAGGGCTCGCGGCTGAGAAACCTGACCAAGTGGCGCGCCAAACCCGCGGTGCCGTTCGGCGGCAAATACCGGATCATCGATTTCGCCCTGTCCAACTGCATCAATTCGGGCATGCGGCGTATCGGTGTCCTGACCCAGTACAAATCGCACTCGCTGATCCGTCATCTGCAGCGGGCCTGGGGCTTCATGCGCCCGGAGATCGGTGAGTTTGTCGAGATCATCCCCGCCCAGCAGCGCCTGCGCCCGGAGTGGTATCAGGGGACGGCCGACGCGATCTATCAGAACCTGGACATCATCTACCGTCACGAACCGGACTATGTGCTGGTTCTCGGCGGCGACCACATCTACACCATGAACTACGCCAAGATGCTGGCCGCACATGTTCAGACCGAGGCCGAGCTGACGGTTGGCTGTATCGAGGTCCCCCTCGAAGAGGCCAAAGGATTCGGCGTCATGTCGGTCGACGAGGAGTACCGCATCACCCGATTTGCCGAAAAGCCCTCCGAGCCTGAATGCGTCCCCGGCAAGCCGGATGTGGCCCTGGCCTCGATGGGAATTTACATCTTTTCGATGGAGTTTCTGACCAATGCCCTGATCCGCGACGCCGAAGACGAGACCTCGCAACACGATTTCGGCAAAAACATCATCCCCGCCGCGATCCAGAGCGCGAAATCGATCGCCTACCCCTACCTGGACAGCCGGGGTGAACCGGACTACTGGCGCGATGTCGGGTCGCTGTTTTCGTATTGGAAGGCCAACATCGAGCTGTGCGATATCGAACCGGAGCTCAATCTGTACGAACGCGACTGGCCGATCTGGACCTATCAGAGTCAGAGTCCGCCGGCCAAGTTCGCATTCGATGACGAGGGCCGGCGCGGTCAGGCAATCGATTCACTGGTCGCCGGCGGCTGCATCATCTCCGGCGCCAAGGTGAAACGCTCGGTGATCTTCTTCAACACCCGGATCGAGACCGGTAGCTATGTCAGGAAGAGTGTCATCCTGCCCAAGGTCCGGATCGGCAAGAACTGTCTGATCAAGAACTGCGTGATCGACAAAGGCACGGTCATCCCCGACGGTTCCCAGATCGGCGTGGATCCGGAAGAGGACCGCAGACGCTTCATCGTCACCGACGAGGGTATTGTGCTGGTCACCCCCGGCATGATGAACCAGCGCCTGCACTACGAGCGCGACTGAGCCATGAGCACACCAGAGACATCACCGATCAACCTGGTATTGTGCTGGCACATGCACCAGCCCTGGTATCGCGAGAGCGAAAATGGCGACTACCGCCTTCCCTGGGTCTACCTGCATGCGCTAAAAGACTATGCCGACATGGCCGCCCACCTCGAGGCTCATCCGAGGATGCGCTGCGTGGTCAACTTCACCCCGGTCCTTCTGGAGCAGCTGGACGACTATGCGCAACAGTTCAAACAGCACCTGGATACCGGCAGCCGTTTCTGCGAACCGCTGCTGAACCTGCTGGCGGGTGTCGAACCCATACCGCCGGACAACGAATCGAGGGTCGAGATCGTGCGCGCATGCCGACGTGCGCACGCGCCATTGATGATCGATGTGCATCCGCGTTTCAAGTCGCTGTTCGACATGGTGATGAGCGCGGACGGGGAGCAGGTCGACGAGGCCAATCTGGCCTACATGAACGAACAGTTCTTTCTCGATCTGTTGAGCTGGTATCACCTTGCCTGGCTGGGCCATTCGCTCAAGCAGCTGCCCCGGGTCAGGGGCCTGATGGAGGCCGATGACATATTCGATGAACGTGACCGGCGCAAACTGCTCAAAGTGATGGCCGAGGCCTTCGACGGCCTGCTCGAGCGCTATCGGGCATTGGCCGACAGCGGCCAGATAGAGCTGTCCATGACCCCCTACGGCCATCCGATCGTACCCCTGCTGATCGATATCGACAGCATGCACTGTTCGCTGCCCGAAGCCGCAGCGCCGGAGGGCGAACTCTATCCCGGTGGTCTCGAGCGGGCGCGCTGGCACATGCAGGAAGGCCTGCGGGTATTCGAGCGGTTCCTCGGATGCCGGCCGCAAGGTGTCTGGCTTTCCGAAGGCGGGGTCAGCGCAGAGGCACTGAAACTGCTGGACGAATTCGATATAGCCTGGACCGCATCGGGCGAAGGCGTCTGGAACAACAGCCGCTATCTTTCCGGACTGGAGACGAACGGCGAGGAAGCGAGACGCAGCCTCTTCTGCGGGCATGCACTCGAGGAATCCGGGACCCGCCTGTTTTTCCGCGACGATGGTCTGTCCGACATGATCGGGTTCGAATATCAACAATGGGATGCCGGCGACGCCGCGGCGGACTTCAGACAGCACCTGAGCAATATTGCGCATTATCTGGGCGAAGATCGCGGAGACCACGTGGTCAGTGTCGTCCTCGACGGCGAGAATGCCTGGGAATACTACCCCGACAATGCATTCCATTTCCTCGGCGCCCTCTACGAGCACTTGTCCGAGAGTGAACAGATACGCACCATCACCTTCAGCGAGGCCCTCGACGTCTGCCCAGCGCAGCCCTTGCCCAAACTGTGTGCCGGCAGCTGGGTCTATGGTTCCTTCTCTACCTGGATCGGAGAAGACGACAAGAACCGGGCCTGGGACCTGCTGATCGAGGCGAAACAGACCTACGATGCGGTGACCGCCGGCAAGCATTTCGACGCCGAGCACAAGACGCGCCTGGAGCGCCAGCTGGCCATCTGCGAGGGATCTGACTGGTTCTGGTGGTTCGGTGACTACAACCCATCCGACAGTGTGAGCGATTTCGACCGCCTCTACCGGCTGCAGTTGAAGAACCTATACGAACTGCTCGGCGAACAGCCACCCCAGACCCTCGACGACCCCATATCGGTTGGCGGCGGACGCGCAGACAACGCCGGCACCATGCGACGCGGCCATGGTTGAGACCGCATCTGACCGGTGCGCAGGTGTCCTGCTGCACGCCACCTCGCTACCCTCGGGAAGGCTGGATGACGACGCCCTGCGCTGGCTCGACTTCATGGCATCGGCGGGGCTTTCTTTATGGCAAATGTTGCCCCTGGTCATCCCAGACGGCAGCCGCTCGCCATATCAAAGCCCCTCAGCGTTCGCGATGAACCCGCAGCTGCTGCCGGTTGAGGACGCACCGATCAATGCCTCGGATCTCGAGGAATACTGTGCCCGGCAGGCACATTGGCTGGACGACTTTGCCCTGTTTCAGGTCCTCAAGCCGCGTTTCAACCAGGAGACCTGGGTCGCCTGGCCGGATCCGTTCCGCAATCGTGTACCCGAATCCGTGCGCAAGGCTCGCGACCTGGACGCCTCGGGGATCGAGCACATCAAACAACAACAATACCGGCTCGACCGCGCCTGGAAACGCATCCGCCGGCACGCCGACGGCCTCGGTATCGAGCTGTTTGGTGACATCCCGATATTCATCGCGCACGACAGCGCGGACACCTGGTCGCAGCCGCAGAACTTCCTGCTCGATGACGAGGGCCGGCCGACCTATGTGACAGGGGTACCACCGGACTATTTCGCCGAACTGGGCCAACGCTGGGGCAACCCACATTACCGTTGGGACCGCATGCAGGACAACGGCTTCGCCTGGTGGATCGCGCGCATGCGCCGCCAGTTCGAGCTATTCGATCTGGTACGCATCGACCATTTCCGTGGCCTGGTGGCAGTCTGGATGATCGAGGCGAGTTGCGAGACCGCCGTCGACGGCTACTGGGAGGAAACCCCGGGCGACGCCCTCCTGGCCGCGCTGGCCGACAGTTTTCACCGCCTGCCGATCGTCGCAGAGGACCTTGGTATCATTACGGAAGAGGTGAGGGAGTTGCGCCACAAATATGGGCTCCCCGGAATGTCAGTGCTGCAGTTTGCTTTTGACCACTTCGATGACAACCCGCATAAGCCGGCCAACATCACGCCCGACACAGTCGTTTACTCGGGTACCCACGACAACGACACCAGCGTAGGCTGGTTCAACGGTCTGCAGCCGCACGAAAAAGACTTCGTTTTCGAGGTACTTGAAGTGCCACCGACGGAAGATATCGCCCGACTCCTGATCGAAACCGCCATGCACAGCAAGGCCGACCGGGCGATCGTGCCCCTGCAGGATTTTCTCGGCCTGGGTAGCGAGGCCCGCATGAACACTCCCGGGGTCGGCGAAGGCAACTGGGGCTGGCGTTTCGAATGGGACATGCTGTCTGATCGATTGGCTGCACAGATCCGCAGCACGGTCGCCGACAGCGGGAGGCAGTATGAGCGCTAAACTCCCCTATCCTCTCGCCATGCTCCAGCGCGGCGAATCACACGACCCCTTCTCCGTACTCGGCAGGCAGCCTGACGGTGACGAAACCCTGATCCGGGCCTTCCTCCCACCCGCCGAAGAGATCGAACTGGCCGGTGTGGGCCCGATGAACCGCGTGCCGCAAACGGACCTGTTTGAGATTCGGCTCAATTCCGATCAGGCCGACTCGCTACCCACCCACTATCAACTCAACTGGCTGGAGAAGGGCACGGGACAGCGCCACTCGGTGGTTTCCCCGTACAGCTTCGAGCCCCAGCTGTCCGATCTAGACCTGCACCTGTTCAGTGAAGGCCGGCATCACCACATCTACCGTCTGTTGGGCGCACACCTGAAGGAGATCGATGGCATCAGCGGCTGTCTCTTCGCGGTCTGGGCACCGGCGGTGAGGCGCGCCAGCGTGGTCGGTGACTTCAATGGTTGGAACGGACTGAGACACCCGATGCGCAACCGTGGCGCAACCGGCGTCTGGGAACTGTTTGTCCCCGGACTGACAACTGAAGATCTGTATAAATTCGAGTTCATCAATCAGAAGGGGCAACGCCTGCTCAAGGCAGACCCCTATGGCCAGGCGATGACGATGCGACCGGATACCGCGTCACGTATTGCCGGTCCCAGCAGCTTCGACTGGCAGGACCAGCAATGGCTCAGCGACCGGGCAGAATGGCATTGGATGCACGCACCCATGAGCATCTACGAGGTGCACCCCGGCTCCTGGCGACGCAAGCCGGACGGCGGCTTCCTCAACTTCAGGGACCTTGCAGACCAACTGGTCCCCTATGTCAGCGATCTCGGCTATACGCATATCGAGCTCCTGCCGGTGATGGAGCACCCCCTGGATGAATCCTGGGGCTATCAGGTCTCGGGTTATTACGCCCCAAGCGCGCGCTTTGGTAGCGGGGATGACCTGCGCTACCTGATCGACCGCTGCCATACAGCGGGCATCGGTGTGATCCTGGACTGGGTCCCCGGTCACTTCCCCAAGGACGAATTCGCCCTGGCTCGCTTCACCGGTGAGGCGGTTTACGAGCATGCGGACCCGCGCCGGGGTGAGCACCGCGAATGGGGCACCCTGGTTTTCGACTACGGCCGACGCGAGGTGGCCAACTTCCTGCTCGCCAATGCGGTCTACTGGCTGGAAGAATTCCATATCGACGGGCTGCGCGTAGACGCGGTCGCGTCAATGCTCTATCTCGATTATTCGCGCGAAGGCGACGACTGGCTGCCGAATCAGTATGGCGGGCGTGAAAACCTGGATGCGATCGAGTTCCTGCGCCATGTCAACGCCGTGCTGCATGCGCGTTTCCCGGGTGCATTGACCCTGGCCGAGGAGTCCACCGCCTGGCCCATGGTGTCCCGCCCAAACTGGATGGGCGGTCTGGGCTTCAGCATGAAGTGGAACATGGGCTGGATGAATGACACCTTGTCCTACATCGAGCTGGACCCGATTCACCGGCAGTATCACCACGACAAGCTGACCTTCAGCCAGATGTACGCCTACACAGAGAACTTCATCCTGCCGCTTTCGCATGACGAGGTCGTGCACATGAAGCGCAGCCTGCTGGACAAGATGCCGAACGACGCCTGGCAGAAGTTCGCCAACCTGCGACTGCTGTTTGCCTGGCAATATGCCCACCCAGGGAAAAAACTCCTGTTCATGGGTGGTGAATTCGCGCAATGGCACGAATGGCGAGAGGGCGAGGAACTCGACTGGCCAATGCTTGAAGAGGCGCCGCATGAAGGCATTCATTCGCTCGTGCGCGATCTCAACCGCCTGTATCGCGACCTGCCCGCGCTGCACTGGCACGATTTTGAACATCAGGGATTCGAATGGATCGACTGCCATGACAGCGAGCATTCCGTGCTGACACTGATACGCCATGGTGAAGGCCAGTCGCTGGTCTGCCTGTTCAACTTCACCCCGGTGCCACGCGATGACTACCGGGTTGGTCTGCCCACCGACGGCCTCTACCGCGAAATACTCAACACAGACGCCGGCCAGTATGGCGGCAGCAATGTCGGCAACGCCGGCCGGATCATGGCCATGCCGGAACCCTGGCGAGATCGCCCTGCCTCGGCAATCGTAAAACTGCCGCCGCTGGGTGCAGTCTTTTTACAACTCGAAGAATAAACAACGATCTGAAAAAAGATGAAACTCCTTTTTGCAGCCAGTGAACTTTTCCCACTGATCAAGACCGGCGGCCTCGCGGACGTTGCCCACAGCCTGCCGAACGCCCTGGCCGGACTGAACCTAGACGTGCGCGTGGTCCTGCCTGCCTATCGCCAGGTAATCAGCGGCGTCGACTCACTCCGCGTTCTCGGCTGGGTGCATGTCTCAGGCGGCCGCGAGGTACGGATACTCGAGGCCAGCCACCCCGAGGTCACCGCACCGCTGTGGCTGGTGGATCCACCAACCCTGTTCGACCGCCCGGGCGGACCCTATACCAATCCCGGCGGTCAGGACTGGGCAGACAACCCGGCGCGATTCGCCCTGTTCAGCGAGGCCGCTGCACTGCTTGCCACGGATGGGCTGGGGCTAGGATGGCGAGCCGACACGGTCCACGCCAACGACTGGCAGACGGGACTGGTCGCGGCCTATCTGTCAGAGGAACTGCATCCCCCGCACAGTGTTTTCACCGTGCACAACCTCGCCTATGACTGCCAGTTCGACTACGGGGAGTTTCAGAATCTGCACCTGCCGCACCACTGGTGGTCGGTGGACTATGGCGAGTTCTACGAGCGTTTCTCCATGCTCAAGGCCGGGCTGATGTTCAGCGAGCGGATCACAACGGTCAGTCCGAGCTACGCCCGGGAGATCCAGACCAAGGAATACGGCTATGGCTATTCCAGCATCCTGGAGGCCCATGCCGACAAGCTGGTCGGTATCCTCAACGGTATAGACGACGAGACCTGGAATCCACGCACGGACCCCCACCTGGCCGCGCACTACAGCCTCAACGGCAGGATCCGGCAGGGCAAGCTGGCCAATCGCCAGGCCCTTCTGAAGGCGCTTGGGGCATCACCGGAGGCCCTCCGGGTCGATGCCCCGCTGGTCGGCACGGTCGGGCGACTGGTCGCCCAGAAAGGTGTCGACCTGCTGCTGGAGGCGATCCCGCCACTGCTTACCGGCAGTGATGCGCAGTTCGTCCTGATCGGTTCCGGCGAGCCCAGGTTCGAACAACAGATACAGGAACTGGCCCTCGCATACCCGGAACGCGTTTTCTGCCATATCGGCTATTCCGAGACACTGGCCCGCCAGCTCGAGGCCGGCTGCGATATCTTTGCCATGCCTTCGCGCTACGAGCCTTGCGGGCTGAATCAGATGTACAGCCTGCGTTACGGCACGGCACCGGTGGTGCGCGCAACGGGCGGCCTGGCAGACACCGTGGTGGATGCCACAGAGGAGAATCTAGCCAGTGGCGAGGCCAACGGCTTCGTATTCAACGAAGTCAGCAGCGCGGCCCTGATCGTGGCGCTGCAACGGGCGTTCAACCTGTACCAGAAACCGAAACAATGGATGAAGCTCATCAAGACCGGCATGCAGGCGGATCACGGCTGGCGCAGCAGTGCGCAAGCCTATCTGGATATGTATAACGCTCAGTAGACCACCAGGAGGATCGACCCGTGGGCGAACAAGAAACCAAGGAAACCTGCATACTGCCGAACATGCCGGCCCTGCCGGGCGACGCGCAGGAAATCAGCCAGGATATCCGCCGCTACCTTGAATACCATCTCGGTCGCTTCCTTGGTTGCGACCAGTTCTATCTGTATGAATCGCTGGCATACACGGTACGCGACCGCATCATGAGCGATTGGCGCAATACCTGGTGCAGTTCCACGCGCGCGGATTCGCGCCGTGCGCACTACCTCTCCCTGGAATTCCTGATCGGCCGTTCACTGGGCAATCATCTGCTCAATCTGGATCTGCAGGAGCCGGTGGACCAGGCACTCAAGGATTTCGCCATGACCCTCGAGGAGATCCGTGATGCGGAACCCGATGCAGGCCTGGGTAACGGCGGCCTCGGGCGTCTGGCCGCCTGCTTTCTCGACAGCTGCGCCACCCTCCGTCTGCCGGTGAAGGGGTACGGTCTGCGATACGAGTACGGCATGTTCCATCAGCACATCGAAAACGGATTCCAGATAGAGGATCCGGATCACTGGATGCGTGACGGACACCCCTGGGAAGTGGAGCGGCCGGAATACACCCAGACGGTAAGATTCGGGGGAAGAACCGAGCACTACAGGGATCCACGGGGCCGGCCCCACACGCGCTGGGTCGACACCTGCGACATACTGGCAGTGCCTTACGACGTACCTGTATCGGGCTACCGGAACAACATCGTGAATACACTGAGACTCTGGTCTGCCTCGGCGACCGACGAGTTCAACCTGGTGGATTTCAACGCGGGCGACTATGCCGACGCGGTGGCGAGCAAGAACCAGGCAGAAAACATCACCATGGTGTTGTACCCCAACGACGCCAACGAAAACGGCAAGCAGCTGCGCCTGCGTCAGCAGTACTTCCTGACCTCGGCGAGCCTGCAGGATGTATTCCGTCAGTGGGGCGACCGGCCGCTGTCCGAATTCGCCGAAGGCAATGTATTCCAGCTCAACGACACCCATCCCAGTGTCGCCGTGGCGGAGATGATGCGCATCCTGATCGATGATGCAGACAAACAGCTGGAGTGGAACCAGGCCTGGGAGATCACCACGCGCTGCATGGCTTATACGAACCATACGCTGCTGCCCGAGGCACTGGAGCGCTGGCCGGTGCGCCTGTTCGAACAGCTGCTGCCGCGCCTGCTGGAGATCATCTATGAGATCAACGCGCGTTTTCTGGCCGACGTCCGACAGCGCTGGCCGGGTGACATCGACCGCATCCAGCGCATGTCTTTGATCGAGGAAGGCCCCGAACCCCAGGTAAGAATGGCCTGGCTCGCGATCGTCGGCAGCTTTTCCGTCAATGGTGTGGCGGCACTGCACTCGGATCTGCTGGTCGGGGGCCTGTTCAAGGATTTTTACGAACTCTGGCCGGACAAATTCAACAACAAGACCAATGGAGTCACGCCACGCCGTTGGCTGGCACTGGCAAATCCGGAACTGGCCGGACTGCTGACCGAGAAACTCGGCGATGGATGGCAGGCCGATCTGGGCCGGCTGTCCGCCATGCGCCCCTGGGCGGAAAATGGTGACAAAGATTTCATGAAACGCTGGCGGGAGATCAGGCTGCATAACAAGCAGCGGCTTGCCGGGCTGGTAAAGCGGGCAACCGGGGTTACCTTCGACCCTGATGCGCTGTTCGACATCCAGGTGAAGCGCATCCACGAATACAAGCGGCAGCTGCTGAACGTGTTGCACATCGTGCATCTGTACAACCGCATACGCAGCGGCGACACGGCCGATTGGGTCAATCGTTGCGTGCTCATCGGTGGAAAGGCGGCACCCGGATACCATCGGGCCAAGGAGATCATCAAACTGATCAACAACGTCGCCGCCGTGGTCAACAATGACCCTGCTGTGGGCAACCGGCTCAAGCTGGTGTTCCTGCCGAACTACGGCGTTTCGAAGATGATGAATATCTGCCCGGCCGCCGACCTGTCGGAACAGATATCCACTGCAGGCAAAGAGGCCTCGGGTACCGGCAATATGAAATTCATGATGAACGGGGCCGTCACGATAGGCACCTATGACGGTGCCAACATCGAGATCATGGACGCGGTAGGTGAAGAGAACTTTTTCCTGTTCGGCCTGAACGCAGCCGAGGTCAAGGCACTGCGCAACAATTATCGGCCACAGCAGTATATCGATTCCGACGAAGACCTCGCGAACGTGATCAGGCTGCTAAAGAGCGACCATTTCAGCGGTATGGAACCCGGCCTGTTCCGAGATGTGATCGACGGCATGCTGGACCCGTTCGACCCCTGGGTCACGCTTGCGGACTTCCGCAGTTATGTCGATGCACAGCAGCGGGCAGAAGCCGTCTGGCGGGATCAGGAGGCCTGGACCCGGATGAGCATCCGCAACTGCGCGGCCAGCGGCAAATTCTCAACCGACAGAACCATCAGCGAATACAACAACGAGATCTGGAAACTGCAGCCGCTGCCCAGCCAGGAGCCCGCCTGAAACAGGCCTACATCGGGTGAGACATGGGTGACGGACCGACCAGCTGGAAGCTAACCGTCTCGACCTTGTCGCTACCGAGCAGGCGATCACGCTTCAATGTGACCTCGATGTCGCTGCCAGGCTCCTTGTCGATCATTGCAATCTTTACATCGGCGAAATGCCGGATCGGATCACCGTTGATCGCGGTGATTCGATCCCCCTTCTCCAGGCCGGCCGCCTTCGCCGGGCTACCATGCGTGAAACCATCGACAAATACCCCCCCCTCGCGGGTGTCCAGCATCACTCGCATCAGACCCGCCGGTGGCAAGGCCTGCTCGTTCGCCAGGACCAGGTAGTCCGCCGTATTGAACATCCTCGAGGCCGGACTGAAGCTCGCGATCGTCTTGCCCTTGATCCCGGTGCGTCTGGCCACCCGGTTGGGAATGCCACTGCGTCCGCCCACGTGCCCCTTGCCGGCCAGCACAAGGATGCGCCCGTCCGGATTGCTGTCGAGGTACTCGGCAACATGTTGCGCCATGGTCTCGTCCCAGGTCAGCTGAACCTCCACAAACCGTTCAAACGCGGCTTCATCAGACTGCTGCATCCTGGATTGGTGCGCCTTGAACATCTCCCGCAGTTGCGCCTCATAATCCTTGTCGTTGACGTCGTAACTATCCGGTAATTCGTCCCGCAGATCCTTGGGCAGACCGTTGATACCGGCCCTACGGATACCACCGGTCAGTTCCTGAGAGGCGTTCAGCGCAATGATCCGAATACCTTTTTCTTTGGCAAACCGGATAATCGGGCGGTACAGGCGATAATCGAACCGCCAGCGCTGGTAGTATTCGGACTGGCGCAGCATCTCTGCCTCGTCGATTTCGCCGGCGAGGTAACTGTCCAGTACAGGCTGGAAACGCGCCTGAAACCACTCGACCCCGATCGCCAGATCTTCTGGACGATCGGCCATCCCGCGCAGCACTTCCAACTGCAAAAGGTGGTCGGCAAAGGCGGTATGGGTCTCGCCGACATACAGCAGGCGCTCGGAACGCAATTTCGACATCAATTCCGGAACAGTTGCAGATTTATCCATTTGCACAACAATCGGGGTCATCACCGGCATCCCGTCGTCAGCAAGAGCGTTGGAAATCATGACCAAGCCCGTCCATAGGCACGCCGCTATCACACCTCCCACATGCGTAACGGTCTGTCTTGCGCTCTGCCTGCTTTTCATCGGTTCACCCCTGTTGGCGTCAAGCGCGGGTCTGGCGCATGACATGTCTGTTGAATTGCTGCCCGCATCGGGAACAATCGCGGTCCAGGATACGATTCGTTTCGACCGCGACTCGGCAATGTTCGAGTTCGTGCTCAACGCCGGCCTGTCCCCGGACAGCCCATCGGGCACGCTCGAGATAATCACCCGCTCGGACGACGGACTGCGCGTCGCCTATCGCGTCACCCTAGAGACACCCGGCAGAGTGCTTAAGTTGCATTACCGAGGTCAACCACTTTTCTCGCAGCGCCGCCTCCACGGCGGCATGCCGCAGGGGGAGCTGTCCCCCGAGGGCGTCTACCTGGACAGGGCATCGGCCTGGTATCCACTGTTCGGCGACAGTTTCGGCGCACTCAGCATGTCGGTTAAGTTACCGGACAATTGGCACAGCATCAGCATCGGCCGACGCACGGAATATGACGGACGGACAAGCTGGTCGACGACCACGCCACATGACGACCTGTACCTGATCGCCGGCCCCTTCACCCGCCATGTCCGCTCACATGACGAAATCGATCTCTCCATCTACCTGCTGGACGATGACCCCAAGCTGGCCGCGCACTACCTCGACCTGATGGGCGGCTACATCGACCACTACAGCCAGCTGATCGGTCGCTATCCCTACGCCAAGTTTGCAGTGGTGGAGAACCGCTGGCAGACAGGCTTCGGGATGCCCTCCTTCACCCTG
>Ga0316189_10001026_pt1 | contig 27777 bp, 25 predicted proteins | sample LowCovwburrow_MG_FD_204930 | JGI IMG/M metagenome (GOLD analysis project Ga0316189, IMG submission 204930) | Coastal sediment microbial communities from Maine, United States - Lowes Cove worm burrow | ecosystem: Environmental > Aquatic > Marine > Coastal > Sediment | place: USA: Maine...
GCCGCTCAGGCCGTGCTCGAGCGAGCGGGGCCGCCCGTCGGTGGCGGAGAGCTCGATGAGGTCCATCAAGTTCTCTGGATGGAGCTGCCCCAACGGGCGCCGAAGCAATTCAGGGAGCTGAACTTCGAGCAGGGTGAGGTCGGAACCCCGGATAGGCTGGACTGGAACGCGTCGGTGCACCAAATCTCCGGGTGGGGGCGAGACGAGCGCAAGGGTAACGGGACGACGGAGGGCCAGCATGCGGATCACCAAGGTGTACACCCGGACCGGCGACCAGGGCACGACCCGGTTGGTCGGAGGCGCGGAGGTTCGTAAGGACCACCCGCGCATCGAAGCGTACGGAACCCTCGACGAGCTGAACTCAGTCCTCGGCATCGTCCGTGCATTCCTCGGCGCGGATCTGGCTGCGCTGGACGGGATGCTCGGGATCGTCCAGGACGACCTGTTCAACGTGGGCACCGAGCTCGCGACGCCGCCCCCCGATCGCTGGGACGGCATGTACCGAATCGGCGAGGCCGAGGTCGATCGCCTGGAGGGGAACATCGACGCGCTCAACGAAGAGCTGCCGCCGCTGACGGAGTTCGTCCTGCCCGGTGGCAGCTGCAGCGGCGCTTTTCTGCACCAGGCGCGCACGGTGTGCCGCCGTGCGGAGCGGCTGACCCTGGCACTGCAGCCCGAACAGCCCGACGTCACAGACGGCCCGCTGCGCTACCTCAACCGCCTCTCCGACCTGCTGTTCGTTGCCGCCCGCTGGGCAACCGTGCGGAGCGGCGGCGCCGAGGTCATGTGGCGGAACCCGTCGACCCGGAGCGCGTGAGGTCCCACAGGCCGACGGCGTTGACGAGGAAGTGGGCGGTCATCGGCGCGAGCGCAGCGTCGGTGACGACATAGAGCCACCCGAACACGGCTCCGCCGAGCACGGCGGTGACCGGCCACAGCCACAGGTCGCGCTCGACAGGCACGTGCGCCATCGCGAACAGCGCGACGCCCGCCACAACACCGAAGTGCTCCTGGATGACGGCACGGAACAGCAGCTCCTCGCCGACCGCGGACGCAGCCGACACCAACGCGATGCTCGGCAGTGAGATCGAGCCCACGATCCGGGCGAGCGCGCGCCGCAGTCGCGTCAACGGCGGCGCGAACGGCGGAAGCAGCTGCGCAGCACCGATCATTGGTACGCTCGCCAGCGCGCCCAGCAGGAGCCCCTGAAACGGCTCCTCTCCCACCACCGCGCGGGTCACATCGCCGGTCCACAGCAAGAACATCAGCGAGCCCACAATGACGGGCACGTAGAAGAACAGGGTCAGCAGATTGGAGATCCACTCGTCGACCGGGGAGGGCTCGCTCAGAAGCGAATACGGACCGCCGGCAGCGGCGCGCCGCCGTCGAGGATCACACCCCAGGAAAACGTGCCCGTTCCGACCGCAAACAGCGCTGCAGAGGCGATCACGAGGCGGTTGACCTGCTGCTGCAGCACCACGGCCTCGCCCTCGGTGGCGGCATCGTCGAACGCGGCGCGCTTTCGGCCGGAGACGTAGTACAAGCCCCCGGCAGCGCCGCCGAGCGCGGCCCCAGCCAGGATCAGTGGCGTCTTCTCGCCCGGGCGCTCCCGCTTGGCCTGCAGCGTGACCTGGCTGGATGCGACCGCCTTGTCCTTGCGCTCCTTGGTGACCTTCTCGGGCTTGGGCTCCTTGGGTGCCTTGGCGACCTTCTCGGGCTTGGGCGACTTGGTGGACGGTGCGACCGGCTCAGGCTCGGGCGCCACTACCGCGGGCACGAGCACCTCGGACGGAAACACGGCACCCTCGATGACCCAGGAACGCAGGGTGTCATCCCGGATCTGCAGTAGGTGAGGACGATCCGGGCGCGCCATGGGCAGCTCGATCTCTCGGCCGTCCAGGAAGGCCGTGCCCTGCGGGAACACCCAGTCCGTCTCAGCGAGGGGGCCCGACGAGCTCAGCTTCGCCTCGTTGTACGCCTGCCGCACGGGATGGGACGCCGGGATGTCGCGGAGGCCGAACGCGAACGTCTGTTCGACCTCAGCGGCTACCCGCAGCCAACCGGTGCCGCGATCGACGCTGCCGCCCACGATGAGACCGGCTCCGATGGCCCGGTACGACCGACCTACCACCACGAGGGGCAGCACGTCTTGCAAGCACGCCAGGCCCGCCTGGAGACGCTCGGCGCCGGCGCTTGCGGCCGGATCGTCGCCTTGGCGCAGCCCGGCCTCGATCACGACGATCTCACCGAGCACCTCGTCGATGGTGTACGGCTGCGGGCAATCAGCCGCCTGCGCCGCCGACCCAGTTACCAGGGACCACGTCAAGATCAACGACAAGAACCGCCCCCAAACCGTGCGTCGAGGCTACCACAGGGGCCGGGGCGCACGTGCGGCGCATGTGGATCAGAAGCGGACATCCAGAGTCGGCGCAGGATCGCCGTCCAGCACGCCGAAGAGCATCCCGATGCCGAGCGCGCTGACGCCGGCCCCGAGCGACGCGCCGCTGGCCAGCACCAGCCGGTTGGTGGACGCGCGGTACCGGTCGATCTCGGCCAGGTCCTTGGCGGCCTGGAACCGCCGCTCACTGCCTGCTGAGAGCCCGTACAGCATGGCGGAGCCGACGACGCCCGTTGCTCCCCCTGCCACCAGCGCGACGCGCTGGGCGGGCCATTGTCGCCCGGAGGACGCGGCGCCGACCGGGTCGGGCGTGGGGCTCGGCGATGCCAACGGCGAGGGGACCTCCGTGGTCCGGGGCCAGTCCGGCGGAGCCCAGTCCGCCGGGAGAGCGGAGCCAACGATGGTCGCGCCGACCACGTCGTTGCCGTCTACCGACCGCTGCACCAGATGCGGGATCCCCTCCACCAGGGTCAGGTCGGAGACTGGTTGTCCGTCGACCCAGGCGCGGACGCCGAGGATCACTCGCCCCTTCGCGGATGTGATCGGCGCTGCCGCCGCCCTCTGTCGCGCGTCCTGCCATGCGAGCACAACGGGGCTCTGAAACGACAGCGCATCCGGGTCGTAGCGAAACGTAGAATCGAGCACGGCCGCGGTGATCAGCCAGGCGCTACCGGGGTCTCCGGGGTTCCCGAATGCCAACCCAGCACCGACAGCGCGCAAGGTGCGGGCCCCCAACACCGCGGGCAGCGACACCTCGAGGCAGGGCAACCCCTCCTCGACGCGCCGGGCGAAGGTGGCCGCGGTCCCCTGATCGCCGGCGTCCAGTGACTCCTCGACCCGTCCTACGTCGCCGAGCAGCGTGTTGAGGGCATAGACATCGGGACAGTCGGCGGCCGCAGCAGTGCCGGACAGCAGCAACCACATGGTCAGCTCCCCACCGCGGGCCGGATCCACATCAGCGCTTGGCCAGACACGACGGGCGCGCCGTCCTCGACCAACACCTTGATCAACTGGCCGGCCACCGGCGCGCGCACCGGCGTGAACATCTTCATCACTTCCACCAACCCCAGCGTCGCGCTCCGCGCTACCGCGGTGTCCACGTCGACGAACAGCGGGGCGCCCGGCTCGGGGCGGAGGTAGATGGTGCCGTCCGTGTCCGCCGCGACGACGGTGACGCCCGCGGGGATGCCCGCCGCCGCGTGCTCCACCGGAGCGTCGACAGTCACGCCGGCTGCCGCACCCAGGGCGAACAGGCGACTGCCGTGCTCGACCCGGCTGCCCGCAACGAGCACGCCCCGCGCGACTCCGGTGGCGTCCGACGGCGCCGCCAGACGCACCGAGCGCCCTGCTTGCACAACCGCACCGACCACCGCCCCCGACTGGATCTCCGTGCCTTCGCTGATCAGCGGGTGCCACTCCCCCACCGTCGGGCTGCTCAGGCCTCCGTCGGCAGCGAGCGCTGCCCTTGCCGCGCCGTCTACCGCTTGGCGCCCGAGAGCCTCCAGGTCGTGCACGCTCCAGATCCGCGGGTTCTTGGTGCGCCGAGACCCCGCGGATTGCCAGGCCGCCTCGGTCAGACACACCAGCCAGGCGCGGAGCGCCGCGAGCGGAACGATCTCGTCGGTGTCCATCACCGCAGCGGCGCGGACCGGGTCCATGTCGGCCTCGATGCGAGCCGCTGTGCGCTCCATCCCTTGCTCGATCTCCGCGCGGGCGACCGGGTCCTGCGTCGCGATCTCGAAGTCGTCATCCAGCTTCGAGTTGAAGGCGGCGATCGCCAGGGTGCGACCTTCCATCACGGCCATGCGGGTGATGGGTGTGGAGAGCTGCACGATGGGTTGGTACGGCATGCCGCTCATCGCGTAGTACCCAGCCCCGCTGGCCTTGCGCAGCAACACTGTGAAGAACGGCGAGCGCTGGGTGCTGTTGCTGTAGATGAGGTTGCTTCCGTAGCCGAGCAGACCGAGATGTTCGGCCTGCACGCCGATGTCAAATCCGGAGATGTCCTGCAGCCAGATCAAGGGGATGCCGTCCTGGTCGCAGGCCCGCGCGAATGCGCTGATCTTGGCGATGCCCTCGCGGTACAGCACCCCGCCAGCCCGCTTGCCCACACCTGGCTCGTCCACGAGCCCCTGCCGATTGGCGATCACGCCCACCCACAGCCCGCTGATGCGCGCGAGCCCGGTGACCATCTCGCGACCGACACCCGGCAGGACCTCGTGGAACAGCGAGCTGTCGACCAAGCGCGCGATCACCTCGAGGATGTCGTAGGTGTGGCGCGGGTTGCGCGGCAGCAGCGCGGGCAGCTCTGAGACCGCGTGGCGCGGCGGCACCGCGTCGACCCCGTGGCGATAGAATGCGGCGGCCGACGTCGGCAGCTGACCGACGGCCTCCCGGATCAAGCGGAGTGCCGTGGGATCGTCGGGCACCCGCTCGTCCGCACACCGAGACTGATGGACGTGGACCTCCGGCCCGCCGATGTCGAGGCTCGTCAGGTCGAGGGACTTGGCACCCTTGATCAGCGCGGCGCCTGCGATGACCATGTACGCGCCCTCCGTCATCACAACGCGGTCGCTGATGATCGGCATGTACCCGCCGCCCGCGATGCTGTCCCCGAACACCCCAGCAACCTGCGGCACGCCTGCATCCGCGAGGCGCGCGTTCATGGTGAAGATGTGCCCGGCACCGGTGGGACCAGAGAAGGAGCGACTCTGCTCGGGCAGCATCAGCCCCGAGCTGTCGACCAGGTAGACGACCGGCAGCCGGAGCCGGAGCGCAACGTTCTGGGCCCGCTGGATCTTCTCCGGCGTCAGTGGCCACCACGATCCGCTCGCCACGGTGTTGTCGTTCGCGATGACGACGACCCACCGGTCGCACACCCGCGCCAGCACCGTGAATACGCCCGCCCCCGGCGCCTGGCGCTTGCTGCCGGCGAACTGCCGGCCCCAGTTGACCAGCGTGTTCAGCGAGAACGTCTCCGTGCCCGGGTCGATCAGCGCGGCGAGCCGCTCCTGGGCGGTCAGCTTCCCCTTGTCGTGGACCCGGGCAACGTACTTTTCGCCCCAGCCGCGCGCGACCGTCGCCTCCTTCTCCGCAAGCGATGCGTCCAGCGCCGCGACGTGGTCGCGGTTGGTCTGCTGATCGCCCGCCGAGACGACCACGTCGAGCGCGCTGCCGATGCCGTGCAGGTGGATCCGCGCCATGGCTAGGCCTCCTGCATGAAGGTCGACTCGAGCGAGGTCGTGTCGTACACGCCGCCGACGAACGCATCCCAGCCCAGGATCCACCGCTGCATGTCGAGGTTGGTGGTGATGCCCTCGATCTTCATCTGAGCCAGCGCTCGAGACATCACCGCGATGGCCTGCCGGCGACAGGGAGCGTGCACGATCACCTTGGCGACCATCGAGTCGTACCAAGGCGGGATTCGGTCGCCGGCGCTCAGGTGGGTGTCCACTCGGATTCCGTCGCCCATGGGCAGCTCGAGCACGTCGATGCGCCCCGGTGATGGCCGGAAGTCTCGATCGGGGTCCTCGGCGTTGATGCGGCACTCGATCGCGTGTCCGCGCACCGAGATGTCGCTCTGGGAGCGGGGCAGCGGCTCGTTCGCTGCCACCCGCAGCTGCCACTCGACGAGGTCGACCCCGGTGGTGACCTCGCTGATCGGGTGCTCTACCTGCAGGCGGGTGTTCATCTCCATGAACCACAGCGTCCCGTCTCGATCCATCAACATCTCGACGGTGCCCGCGCCCCGGTACCCCGCCCGGCCCACGGCTTCGGCCACCAGCGGCAGGATGCGCGCCCGCTCTGCGCCGGGAAGCCCCGGGCTGGGTCCCTCCTCCAGGACCTTCTGGTGGCGGCGCTGCAGCGAGCACTCCCGCTCCCCGAGGTGGACGGCGTTGCCGAACCGGTCGGCGATGATCTGGACCTCGATGTGCCGGCCGCCCTCGATGAGGCGCTCGACGTACATCCGCCCGTCCCCGAAGGCGGACGTGGCCTCGGCGCTGGCCTCGGCGAACGCCGACGCCAGCTCGCTCGGCTGACGGACCTTGCGCATGCCACGCCCGCCACCGCCGGCCACTGCCTTGAGCAGCACCGGGTAGCCGATGGCCCCCGCCGCGCGAGCGGCCGCCGTGGCGTCGGGAATGGCCGCGTCCGAGCCGGGAATCACGGGCAGACCGAGCTGCGCCATCGTGGTGCGCGCGAGCTCCTTGTCGCCCATGATCCTCAGGTGGTGCGGCGACGGTCCGACGAAGGTGAGCCCGGCGGCGGCGCACCGGCTGGCGAAGCGGTCGTTCTCTGCGAGGAAGCCCCAGCCGGGATGGATCGCGCTGCAGCGCTGGCCGATCGCCGCCTCGATGATGGCGTCTTGATCGAGGTACGACTGGGCTGCCGCAGCCGGTCCCAGGACAACCACCGCGTCAGCCTCCGAGAGCCAGGTGGCGTCGCGGTCGGCCGCGCTCGCGACGGCGACGGCCTCGATCCCCATCCGCTGGCAGGTGCGCAAGATCCGCACCGCCACTTCGCCCCGGTTCGCGATCAGGATGCGGCGGAACATGGGCCCCCAAGGTGCCGGCCACTAACCGGAAGTCGCATCGACGACGACCGTATCAGCAAGCAGGTCGTGCAGCGCCCGTCCGTCGTCTCCGAGCAGCATCAGCACATCGACGACCGGCACGACGAACCAGCCGATGACCGGCACCCCGACGATGAGCAGGCCGAACCCCAATGCGCGAATCAGTACCGCGTGGCGAAAGCCCGCCGGGTCACCGTTCTGGCGGACCACACGCACCCCAAACAGACGCTTGCCCAGGGTCTGCCCGGTGCGTCCGAGCCAGACCCCCTGGGCGATCAGCAGCGACAAGACGAGCAACGATCCGACTCCGAGCGGCAGCCCGACCGTCGACGACGGGATCAGCCACAGCACCAGCAGCGGCAGGCCCGGCAGCAGCATCCACACCGCCAGCAGGTCGGTCAGGAACGCCGCCGCGCGCCGGCCGCGCGAGGCAGGCCGCACGGCACCTTCCCCCTCTGCGCGCGGATCGAACGAGGAGACAGCCGAGACCTTCAGCTCGACATCCCGCATCCGGACATCGCTCTGGACGCCCTCGTCGCGGAACTTTCGCTCTCTTCGCTGCCACCACGAGTGACTGCCGCTGGCCAGCCACGCCACGCCACCCACTCCCAGCGTGAGCGGGGCGAAGACCGCAAGAAACACCCCCGCCCCGACCCCCCCTCGCACCCACGCGAACAGGAGGGACGGGGAATCATCGGTGTCGATGCCGTGCTCCATGATGTCCCGGAATCCGGCCAGATCCGGTGACAGCTGGATGATGACTGCGGCGAGCAAGAGCCAGATCGGAAGCACGCCCATGCTCAAGCCGCCGACCCCGACCCAGACCCAGCCCGCCAACTCCTCGCGCGCCTGCTTCATGGGGAGGGAGCCTCCTGCGCGGCGCTCCGATGCAGTGACCACAACCACACGGCACTCGCGACGAACATCAAGACCATTCCGTACTGGGCCGGCGTCAGCCCGGCGTAGCGCGCGTCGTGAGAGTCGAGGTCCGTGTTGCGGAGGAAGTCCAGCCCGAATCGGATGGGCGCGTACAGCACGCCGAACCAACCGAGGAAGAAGCCCGGCACACGCTCCTTGCGACCCCAGTACAAGAACAGCGCCATCACCGGGATCATGTAGGCGGCTTCGTACAAGCCGAGCTCGTGGCGGATGCCGTCCGCCCACCCCGCACCCGCGGCCCACGGCGCGAACCCGTGGTCGGAGTCCATGCCGAACATGGAGGTGGTCTGCCGCCCGACGTGGTCGTGCACGACCCCGCAGCCCAATCGCCCGAGGAACCACCCGAACGGAAATCCGTAGCAGATCACGTCGGCGTGCAAGAGCGCGGCGCGCGGCCGGATGTACTTGTAGAACAGCCACGCACCGAGCACGGCGCCGATGAACCCGCCGGTGCTGCTGAAGCCTTCCCAGACCCGAAGGAGCGCCCAGATCCCGCTCTCGGAGAGTCGTTGGGGGAAGTAGAACAACACGGTGACGATGTGGGCGACGACGAAGCCCATCAGCACGGTGAACACGGCGCCGTCCACCACATCGCGCGTGTCGAGACCGAGCCGGATGCCGCGCCAGCGGGCGATCTCCAGCCCGACAACGAAGCCGAGGGCAACCAGCGTGGCCCAAGGGTCGACGGGCAGGTTGCCCACGCCGGGCACGGCCAGCTCCCACACTCGCAGCTCGAAGAACGGAATCGCCCCGATGATCATGGCCACCCCTAACCCCCAGACGCGCAGCCAGCGCGTCGCGTCAGAAGCCGAAGAAGTCCTGTACGACCCGGTCCCATTCTTCGGGTCCCGCCGCCCGCTCGCGCCCCTCGAACTCGCACAGGTGCACCACCTGCTGCAGCAGATCGCGAGCGTGGCACATCCGCATCGGACGCTTGGGAAGCGTAAAGTGCCGCTCGACCAAGTACTTCACTGAGTGGTCGGTCAGTCGGACCTCGAGCTTGCTGGCGAGCTCCACCACCAGTGCCATGAACTCGTCCGCGAGCGGATCCCCGACGTAGATCTTGTACGGGATGCGGCGCAGCAGCGCCTCGTCGGCCAGGTTGCGCGGCTCGAGGTTGGTGGAGAACACGAGCAGGCAGTCGAACGGGCACGCGAACTTGCGCCCGTCGGGCATGGTCATGAAGTCGAGCCGCTTCTCGAGCGGCAAGATCCACCGGTTCAGCAGCTCCAGCGGCGAGACCATGCCCCGTCCAAAGTCGTCGACGACGAAGGTGCCCATGTTGGCCTTCAGATGCAGCGGCGCCTCGCAGATGTTGTGGGTCTCGTCTTCGAGGACCTCCAACATCTGCAGCGTCAGCTCCCCGCCCGCCAGCACCGTGGGGCGCTCGATCCGCACCCAGCGCCGATCGACCCGGCTGCCGAACTGTCCCTCCTCAGTCTCCACGACGCGGTGCACCGCTGGGTCGAACAGCTTCACGAGGTGGCCGCCGACCTCCAGCGTCACCGGTAGCCAGACGTCGCCGACAAAGCAGCGGGTCATGCGCTCGGCCAGGCTCGTCTTGCCGTTTCCCGGCTCTCCGAACAGGAACAGCGCCTGGCCGGAGCACACCGCGGGACCCAGCCGGTCGAGCAGGTCATCGTTGACATGCAAGTCAGCGAACGCGCGCTCGAGGTCGGCGCGCTTGGGCGAGAGCTGCGCGAGCGCCTGGTATCTCAACGCCTCGAGGTAGTGGTCCCAAGGGACCGGTGCCGGACCGACGTACGAGGTCATCCGCCGGGACTGAAGGGCGCTCTCAGCTCCCGCGTCGGTCAGCTCTGTGACGAAATCTCCCATGGCGGTCGTGCCCCGGTAGTTGACGAACTTCCGCTCCTTGAGCTTGTCCAGGACGTCCTGCACGAGCGACAGTGGCAGCTTGACGAAGGCGGCCAGGTTGCGCCCGGTCTCCGAACCAGCGCCGAGCAGGTGGCGGAGCACGATGCCCTCGACCACGGTGGGGTCGATGCCTGCATCCGACCAGGTGCGCGCCTCGAGCGGGAAGAAGTCCGCGCGCGGCTTGACCGGCGCACGCCGAAATCGATGCGGCGCGACCCGAACCCCCTTGGGCTGTGACGGCCGTCCGACCGCTTGCGGTACTGGGTCTGGCAGCGGCGGCTTCTCGACGCGCGGCGGCTCGTCCTCACCGGACATCGATCCTCCCCGCCGAGCCTACAGGATTGTGCGCTCCCGGTAGACCCCGAACACGTCGCGCAGCGTGTGCGCGATCTCCCCGAGCGTGCACCCAGTGCGGACGGCGTGCAGGATGGGCGGCATCACGCTGGCCGTTCCGGTCGCCGCATCGCCGAGCGCCTCGAGCGCGCCCCGGGCCGTCGCCGCATCGCGTGCCGCGCGGAGTCGGGCCAGGCGATCGACCTGATCCGCCTCGATCCTCGCGTCGATCTTCTGGAGCTCGGGGACCGCAGCGTCGCCGCTCTCCTGGAAGCGATTGACCCCTACCACGACCTGCTCTTCCCGCTCGATGGCGAGCTGCACAGCGTAGGCAGCCGCCTGGATCTCGCGCTGCGGGAACCCCTCCTCGATGGCGGCGACCATGCCGCCCAGCCTGTCGATCTCCGTGATCAGCGCGAGCGCCTCGGCCTCCAGCTCGTCCGTCACGCGCTCCACCGCCCACGACCCGCCCAGCGGATCGACGAAGTCCGTGACTCCGGACTCGTGGGCGATGACCTGCTGCGTGCGCAGCGCGAGCGTCGCGCTCGCCACGGTGGGCAAGGCCAGCGCCTCGTCCTTGCCGTTGGTGTGCAGCGACTGGGTCCCCCCCAGCACCGCTGAGAGCGCCTGCAGCGCGACTCGAACGATGTTGTTGTCGACCTGCTGGGCGGTCAGTGTGGACCCAGCGGTCTGGGTGTGGAACCGCATCCGCATGGAGCGGGCCTGCTTGGCCCCGAACCGGTCGCGCACCAGCGTCGCCCACATCCGGCGGGCCGCCCGAAACTTACAGACCTCCTCGAGCAGGTTGTTGTGGGCGTTGAAGAAGAACGACAGCCGAGGCGCAAAGGTGTCTATCTCCAGCCCGGCTTCGAGCGCGGCCTCCACGTAGGCGATCCCGTCTGCGAGCGTGAACGCGAGCTCCTGAGCCGCGGTGCTTCCGGCTTCCCGGATGTGGTAGCCACTGATCGAGATGGTGTTCCACTTTGGCGCGTTGGCTGCGCACCACTGGAACACGTCGGTGACCATCCGCATGCTCTGCCGCGGCGGGTAGATGTAGGTGCCGCGCGCGATGTACTCCTTGAGGATGTCGTTCTGGATCGTCCCACGGAGCGCGCCAGCAGACACGCCCCGCTCCTCGGCCACCGCGACGTACAGGGCGAGCAAGGTGGACGCGGTGGAGTTGATGGTCATCGACGTGCTGACCTGGTCGAGCGGCAGCCCGTCCATGAGTACCCGCATGTCTTCGATGCTGTCGATGGCAACGCCCACGCGGCCGACCTCGCCAGCCGCCATCGGGTCGTCCGAGTCGAGACCCATCTGGGTCGGCAGATCGAACGCGACCGACAGCCCGGTGGTCCCCTGGCCCAACAGGTAGCGGTAGCGCTCGTTGGACGCGGCTGCAGTACCGAAGCCGGCGTACTGGCGCATGGTCCAAAGCGCGCTGCGGTACATAGTGGGCTGTACGCCGCGGGTGAACGGGAAGGCGCCTGGGAAGCCCACCCGGGAGAACTTCGGCGTGTCGAGCGGGGTGTACAGGTCAGCGACCGGCTGCCCGCCACTGCGCGCCAGGCCGGGCCGCTCGGGGATCCGCGCGGTCGCCCGTGCGTGCACCTCTGCGCGCCACTCACGGAGGTCGTCCTCGGTCATTCTTGCTCCGCTGGCTCGACGGTCACGAGCAGCGTGTGGGCATCGAGGGCGGCGCCGATGTCGACGTGTACCGCAGCAACCACGCCCGCGATCGGACTCTTGAACTCGTTCTCCATCTTCATCGCCTCGACCACGACCAGCACTTGGCCCTCGCCGACCGCCTGGCCGACCTGCACGGGGATGCGCACGACCGCGCCCGGCATCGGGGTGACGATGGCGCCCAGTGCGCCGCCCACCGCATCCGTGAGCGCGGTCCGGCGCGGGTCGACCACCGTGCCGGACACCCCGTGCCCGCCCACCTGTGCGGCGACCTCGCTGCCGTTCACCGCCAGCGCGACCCGCCGCCGGCCGTCGGCGTCCTGCAGCCACCACTCTGCCGGCCCGGCAGCCTGACCGTTCACGTGGACCGCGGGAGCGCCGTCGATGGCCACCCACCAACCGCCATCCGCGTGCCGGCGGACGCTCACCGACGCCCTCCGTCCGCCGATCTCTACGTCGTACGTCATCGCCACGTCCCGCGCAAGGTCTTCCACTGGTACGGACGCCGCCACTGCGATCCGGCGGGCGCCGCCTCCTCAGCTCTCGGCGCTGCGCTCGCCTCGAAGCGCAGGATGGCTGCCGCCACGAGCACGTCATCGACCTCGGGGGCCGACTGCAGGTTGGCGTCGAGCCACTCGCTGGTGATGAGCCCGGTGTTGTAGACCCCGGCCAGGAAGTCAGGGTCGTCGAACAGCGCCAGGAAGAACGGGATCGAGGTCGGCACACCCACGATGGTGTAGTCGCGCAGCGCCCGCCGACAGCGCTCGATCGCGTCCGCTCGCGTCGCGCCCCACACCGCGAGCTTGGCGATCATGGGGTCGTAGTGGATCGGGACCTCCATTCCTTCGACAACGCCGCTGTCGACCCGCACCCAGGGTCCCGCCGGCTCCCGGTAGCCGTGGAGAGGACCCGGGGAAGGGCGAAACCCCAGGGTGGCGTCCTCCGCGTAGATCCGGCACTCAATGGCGTGCCCATTCACGACCACGTCGTCTTGGCCGAACCAGAGCGGCTCGCCCGCCGCGACGCGGAGCTGCGCATGCACCAGATCGATGCCGGTGACCAGCTCGGTCACGGGATGCTCGACCTGCAGCCGGGTGTTCATCTCGAGGAAGTAGAAGCTGTCGGCTGCAGGGTCGTAGAGGAACTCCACCGTGCCCACACCAACGTAGTCGACCGCCCGGGCCGCATCGATCGCCGCGGCCGCCATCTCCGCCCTCGTCGCGGCGGGGAGCACCGGACTGGGCGCCTCCTCCACGACCTTCTGGTGGCGCCGCTGGATAGAGCAGTCACGTTCGAGCAAGTGGACCACGGTGCCGTGGCTGTCTGCCAGCAGCTGGATCTCCACGTGCCGCGGACGGTCCACCAATTTCTCGATGTACACGCTGCCGTCGCCGAACGACTTGACCGCCTCCGACGTCGCACCCGCGAGCGCGGCGGGCAGGTCGGCTGCATCGAACACCGCCCGCATGCCCTTTCCACCGCCGCCTGCCGCCGCCTTGAGCATCACGGGAAGCCCGATCGAGGCAGCGATCTCCAGGGCCTCGGCGGGGTTGGACACCGGCTCGACGGTACCGGGGACCACCGGCACCCCCGCGTCGCGCATCAGCCGTCGGGCCGCGGTCTTCGAGCCCATCGCAGCGATCGCGGCGGGCGGGGGGCCGATCCACACCATGCCGGCATCGATCACCGCCTGCGCGAACTCCGCGCTCTCTGAAAGGAACCCGTAGCCGGGGTGGACCGCATCGCAGCCGGTGCGCGCGGCGACATCGAGAATCACGTCAGCGCGGAGATACGACGCGGCACTCGGCGGTGGACCCACCAGCTCCGCATCATCGGCCAGCCGGACGTGCAGGGCGTTGGTGTCCGCCTCCGAGTACACGGCCACGGCCTGCAAGCCGCGTTCCTGGCACCCGCGGATGATCCGCACCGCGATCTCGCCGCGGTTCGCGACCAGGACACGCTGGAAAGGTCGATGCTGCATCGCCGCCGAGTAACCGGCGGCGACCGACCGGTCAGGCCTGCGGCTGAGCGGCCGGACGGGTGCTGTCCTCCACGGCGTCCTGCTGCTTGCGCAGCGCCAGCCGCTTGCGCGCCTCGGAGAGGTTCTCCTTGCCTAGGGCGAGGTCGAGGACCTCCTCGACCCGACTGACGAACTCGAAGGTGAGGTCTTCCTTGATCTCGTCGGGGACCTCCACGAGGTCCTTGCGTACCTTGTCCGGGAGGATCACCGTCTTGATGCCAGCGCGGTGCGCCGCAAGGACCTTCTCCTTCACACCACCGACCGGAAGCACAGCGCCGCGCAGTGTGATCTCGCCGGTCATCGCGATGGTGGGCGCGACCTTCAGGCCGGTCAGCAGGCTCGTGATGGCCGTGATCATCGTGACCCCAGCACTCGGCCCGTCCTTGGGGATGGCGCCGGAGGGCACGTGCACGTGCAGGTCGAGCGTCTCGAAGTCGCGGTCGTAGACACCGATCTCATCGCCCATGGCGCGAATGAAGCTGCGCGCCACGCTGACCGACTCCTTCATGACGTCGCCCAGCGAGCCGGTGAGCGTCAGTCCGCCCTTGCCGCGCATCTTGGTGGCCTCAATGAACAGGATCTCGCCGCCGGTGCTGGTCCAGGCCAGCCCGGTCGCGACCCCTGGGGTCGCCGTGCGCTCGGCCACCTCCTTGAAGAAGTGGATCGGGCCGCGGATCTCCTCGAGCAGATCGGTAGAGATGGAGAAGCCCGCATCCCTCTTCTCGGCAGCGATCTCGCGGGCGGTCCAGCGACAGATCGCCGCCAGCTCGCGCTTGAGGGACCGCACGCCCGCCTCGCGAGTGTACGACTCGATGACCATGTCCAGGGTCTCCTGGGGGAGCTGAACCATCTCGGTAGTCAAGCCGTGGTCTTCGAGGCACTCGGGCCACAGGTAGCGCTTGGCGATCTCGTCCTTCTCGTTGTGGGTGTACCCCGCGATTCGAATGAGCTCCATCCGGTCGCGCAGCGGGCTCGGGATGGTGTCCGGCACGTTCGCCGTCGCGATGAACAGGACCTTGGAGAGGTCAAACGGGACGTCGAGGTAGTGATCGTTGAAGGTGTCGTTCTGCTCGGGGTCGAGCACCTCGAGCAGCGCGGAGCTGGGGTCCCCGCGGTAGTCCGCGCCGAGCTTGTCGATCTCGTCGAGCACGAACACCGGGTTGTTGGTGCCAGCCTTCTTGATGCCCTTGATGACCTTGCCGGGCATCGAGCCGATGTAGGTGCGTCGGTGCCCCCGGATCTCGGCCTCGTCGCGCACGCCGCCGAGCGCGATGCGCATCATCTTGCGGCCGAGCGCGCGCGCCACCGACTTGGCCAGCGACGTCTTTCCGACGCCGGGTGGGCCCACGAGGCACAAGATGGGGCCCTTCATGTCCTGCTTGAGCTTGCGGACCGCGAGGAACTCCAGGATCCGCTGCTTGACCTTCTCGAGGCCGTAGTGGTCCTCGTCGAGGATGCGCTCCGCCTCGTTGACGTCCAGCCGGTCGGTGCTCGAGATGGACCACGGCAGCTCGGTGAGCCAATCGATGTACGTGCGGCTGACCGTGTACTCGGCCGCGCCGGGGCTCATCCGGCTCATCCGCTTGAGCTCCTTGAACGCGATCTCGGAGATGTCCTTGGGCATGTTGGCCCGGACGATCGACCGTTTGAGCTCCTCGAACTCCTCTTGCCGCTCGTCGACCTCGCCGAGCTCCTTCTGGATGGCCTTGAGCTGCTCGCGCAGGAAATACTCCCGCTGCGCCTTGTCCATCTCTCCCTTGACCTCGGTCTGGATCTTGTTGGAGAGCTCGAGCACCTGGATCTCTTTGTTGAGCAGCGCGATGACCTTCTGCATCCGCTCATGGGCGTCGAACGTCTCCAGGAGGTCCTGCTTGACGTCCGGCTGGATGCTCAGGTTGCTCGCCACGATGTCGGCAAGCACGCCCGGCTCGTCTATCGACCGAACCAGGAAGCTCGCCTCGGCCGGGATCTGCGGCGACAGATCAATGTTCTTCTGCGCGAGCTCGCGCAGCGTGTCCATCAGGCCCTCTGCGTCTGACCCGGGTGGCTCCGGCTTGAACGTCTCGATCTCCACTCGGAGGAATGAACCGTCCTCGCTCCACTCGCGAACCCGGGCCCGCGCGAGGCCCTGGATGATCACGTTGAGTTTGTTGCCCGGAACCTTCACCTTCTTGAGGATCTTGACCACCGTGCCCACCTGGTACAGGTCGCTTGGCTTGGGGTCTTCGGTCTTCGGGTCGCGCTGCGCAAAGATGCCCAGGTACCGTTCTTCTGTGCCGTACGCTTCGTCGACCGCGCGCACCGACTTGGAGCGTCCGACGTTGATCGGGAACGCCAACACAGGAAAGATCACCGTGTTCCGAATGGCCAGTGCTGGAATCTCCAGCACATCGGGAACATCCGCGATCGCGGTGTCGGCGGGGTCATCGAACGCCATGGTCAGTCCTCGAGGGTGAAGGGCGGTAGCGGTAGCGTACACACTAGGAGAGTTCGCACAAGCCCGACCCGAGGATCACAGGGCCTCCGGGTCGCGGGCCGGTCGGTTCGGGGGAGGGCGCCCGTACCGCACCGCAGCCCAGTCCACGATGATCACAGCCGCGGTGAGGACCGCGACCAGTTCTCGCCAGCCAAGGTGTGCGAAGCCCGGGTCCAACATCTCCTCCTGCGTCAGCCTATCGGTCGTGGACCGACAGACCTGTTGGCAGTCAAGATCAACGGACTCCGGACCGATACCACTCTGTACCCCTCGTGACAGCCGCGAAGGGGACACGTTGTCGCAGGAGGTTTCGGATGGTGGCCGTCTCGACGCTCGACGAGTTCTTTCGCTCGGTTCCCGCGCGTTGCACGCCTCCGTTGCCCGATGGCGTCGCTGTCACCTTCGAGGTGCAGGGCGACGGCGGTGGAGTGTGGACCCTGACCAACGAAGACGGCACCGCCACGGTGAGCCGTGCGAGTGCAGATCGCCCCGACTGCCGGCTGCGTTGCTCTGCCGAAGCACTCGCGTCCATCCTCGACGGCGAGCTGGACCCTTACGACGGCGTCCTGGACGGCAGGCTGCACCTCGAGGGCGACGTGGGCCTGGTCTGCCGCCTCCAGGGAACCGCACGCTCGCGATAGCCCGCTCCGATCGGTTAGGCGCCGTGCATGTCGACCGAGCCGCGCCTTCCAAAGCCCATCCTGGTGTTGTCCGACGGAACGGGGGAGACCGGCGAGCGGATGGTCCGCGCGGCTCTGCAGCAGTTCAGCGGTCACCTGGTGCACGTCCGCACCTACGCCCACATCACGAGCCCTGAGCAGCTCCGCAGCTGGTTCCGGGTCGCGGCCCGTCAGGGCGCCACCGTCGTCACGACCCTGGTGGATCCGGGCATGCGCAACCACGCGGTCGGCATGTCCAAGCAGCTCGGGGTCCGACACCTCGACATCATCGCCGACCTGCTCGACGTGCTTGGCAGCTACCTCGAGCTCGAGCCGTCCGGCACGCCGGGGCTCCTGCACCAGGCCGACGAGTCGTACTTCCGCCGCATCGAGGCGGTCGAGTTCACGATCAAGGCGGACGACGGCAAGGAGCCGCGGTCGCTCGGCGAGGCCGACATCGTGCTGGTCGGGGTGTCGCGAACCAGCAAGACTCCACTGTCCACGTACCTCGCACACAAGGGGTACAAGGTCGGCAACGTCCCGATCGTGCTCGATCAGCAGGCACCTCGTCCGCTGCACGACGTCGACGACAATCGGGTGTTCGGCCTGACGATCGACCCCGAGGCCCTGCAGGAGATCCGGCTCGCGCGGATCAGGTCGATGGGGATGCAGCGGCACGTGAACTACTGCGACATGGACTACATCCTCGCCGAGCTCGAGTACGCCAACACGCTGTTCCTCGGCAACCGGCAGTGGCCGATCATCAACGTGACCGGAAAAGCGGTCGAAGAGACCGCCGCGACGATCTTGGGGATCCTCAACGACCGGGGACTGATCGGGCCAACCGGGGACGGCACGCTGTGATCTGCCCGGGCCGTTGCGGTTATAGTGACGCGCAACAACTCCGGCCGGCAGTGTAGGATTGATCGGTACCACCCTGGACAAGTACGAGGTCCTCCAGAAGGTCGGCGAAGGCGGGATGGCGACGGTGTACCGCGGGCGGCACGCCACCCTGAAGCGCGATGTTGCCATCAAGGTCCTCCATCCACATCTTTCGTCGTCCCTGCGCAACCGAAAGCGGTTCGCACGGGAGGCGCGCGCGATCGAGCAGCTTCGGCACAAGAACATCCTCGAGATCTTCGACTATTCCGGCCTCGAAGCAAGCGATTGCTACATCGTCACCGAGTTCGTCGACGGGCAGACCCTCACGTCGCTGCTGCAGCAGCGCGGCAGGCTCCCCTCGGAGATCGTCGCGCTGATCGGTGTGCACGTTGCCCGCGCGCTGAGCTACGCCCATCAAGCGGGCATTCTCCACCGCGACCTGAAGACCGACAACGTCATGGTCCGCGTAGACGGCACCGTGAAGCTGATGGACTTCGGCATCGCCCGGTTCCTCGACGAGTCGCAGGTGACGATGACCGGCGCGCTGGTCGGCTCCCCTGCGTTCATGAGCCCCGAGCAGGCCAAGGAGAGCCCGCTGGACGTGCGGTCCGACCTGTTCGCCCTCGGCACTGTGCTGTTCTACCTTGTGACCGGGCATCTGCCGTTCTCCGGAAGCAACGCGAGCCTCATCCTGAAGAACGTCATCGAGGGCAACCGGCCTCACGTGACCGAGCTCGCGCCCACCATGTCGGCGAGCCTCGCCGACGTGATCGAGCGAGCCTTGTCGGTCGAACCCTCGGGACGCCAGAGCTCCGCGGCTGAGATCGACCAGGCGCTCACGAGCTGCTTGACCGAGGCGGGAATCGACCCGGACGACGAACGTTGGCAGCTCCGCGCCTACGTCGACGACGCGGCAGCCTATGAGGCGCGACTAGAGGCCCACCTCACCGAGGTGTTGGTGGCAGCCGGTCGGGAGCGACTCGAACACGGCGACCACCTGGCGGCGCTCCGCCTCTTCAACCGGTTGCTGTCCATGGATGAGGACAACACCGAGGTGCTCAGCCTGGTGCAGGGTCTGCACGTGAGCGTTGCCCGGCCCGCGCGCGACCGACGTGCGCGGCTCCTCGCAGGAGGCGCGCTGTTGTTGCTCGGCGCAGCGCTGGCCGGCTTGTGGTTGCTCGTTGCCCGCTCCGAGCCGCGCGTGACCGAGGCCGCTCCGGTGGCTCAGATCGTGGCGCCGGTCCCCAAGGTGGCCCCGCCGACTCCCCTCCCGCCCACGGCGTTTGGTCCGGTTCCGCCGAACGAGCCGCCACAGGCGGCACTGCGCGCTGCGACAACCGCCCTGGCGCCGGCTGTCTCACCGAGCCCACCACCCAGCGCCGCGATCGCCCCCGAGCCGACGCCTGTGGGAGAAGCCGAGCCCGCACCGCAGGAAGCACCGGCCACGCTCATCCTGAACACCGGGTCCTACCAGGCGGACGTCTACTGGCGCGAACAGAAGCTGGGCACTACCCGCGAGCAGCACATGATCCCGCCGGGGATCTATGAGCTGTCCTTGCGGTCGGGGCTTTTTCAAACCGAGGTCATCAAGGTCTCGGTCGCCCCGGGCGAGAAGAAGGTCGTGCCCGTGACGCTCCGGGTGCTCCCAAGCACCATCTCTTTTCCCGCCGGCTGGGCGAGCGCGTGCGTCGTGTCCGCCAACGGCGCTGATCGCGGCAACATCGGCGGCATGGCCGATCGCGCGCTGACAGTGGACCGACCCGATCGGTCTGTCGAGGTCCGCTTGGAGTGCCCCGAGCAAGGAACCGCCACACACACGTGGACGAGTGTGGGGCCTGGCGGCGCGTCGTTTCCCCTGCCCGCCCCGCCCGCACCATGACACCGATGTCCCACCCTTGGTCTGACAGGTCGGATCGGGGGCTGCTCGATGCCCCCTGCAAGGCAGGCATCCGTGTGTGGCACGCAGGTTGCATAATTCTCGTGTCAGGCTGTCTGTATGTCGCCCCCCTGCCGAGTGACCCTGTGAACCGTACCCCCAACATCCTCGAACCGGCCGGGCCCACCGGCACCGAGCACAGGCTGGAGCTGTTCCTCGAGATGGGCAACTTCGCGAGGGTGCTGGCGGACGACCCGGACGACGACCCGCTCGACATCTTCTGGCTCGTCCCCGGCTCGCCGTTTCCGGACGAGGATCTGTCACAGGAAGGCGACGTATGGGTCGGCCTGCTGTTCGTTCCGAGAGATCCAGCCCTCGACGGCGCCTTGATCACCGCCACTGTGTTCGACGGCGAGTCCTCGCCGGTAGACGTCCGCTTCCGCGTCGAGGTGCCCTGATGCTCGTCACTCCTCTACTTGGGCTGATCGCAGCGTGCTCGGGTGGCGGCTCCAACACCGTGCCCGCGCAGACTTCCGGCGATCAGCCCCCCGAGTTCGGCGATCTGGTCTCACTCAAGATCGATGTGTACCCTACCGATTCCCGCGAGAACGATGGCGCGGTGTCTGTGTTTCGGGCCCTTCCCCAGACGCTGCACGCCATGGACATTCCACTTGGCAACACGCTCGAGGTGGGCATCGTGCGCATGCGAACGCCCCAAGAACAGCGCGGCTCCGTGCGCGGCTTCCTCCTCAATCCCCTGATCGCCTCGGTCCCCGGCGAGCAGGTCGAGATCGATGGCACGGTGTTCATCGGTCAGCCCGACACGGTGCAGTCCTACGCCTCGACCATCACCTCCGGCGCATTCTCCACGTGGGTCGTCCCCTCCAACGAGCCCTACCAGTTCGCCGTCGTGCCCGATGATCCGCTGCTTCCGCTGTTCAGCCAGGAAGTGACCCTCAAGGGCGTGCTGAACCCGTTGGTGGTCGATGTCGACACCGGCGTGCCGGTCTACGGTCAGGTCACCTCACCGGGCGGCCCGCTCGGCGGCGCGCGGGTCGCTGTGGTCGACAGCATGGGTCACCGCAGCGCGACGGCGACCACCGACGCCCAGGGCCTGTACCTGATCCGGGTCCACCCCGGGCAGTACAAGATCGTCTGCGAAGGGCGGGACCAAGGTCAAGACCCGACGCTCCGCGTTCCCGTGACGGTGGAGGACCCCGGACTCAACTGGGACATCGCGTACCCCGTTCCGCTCGTGCAGGTGCTCGCCGAGGGCCGCGTCGTCTCCGAGCGCGCAGACCCGGTCCCTGGTACCGTCGTGCGGTTCCGGTCCGAAGAACTCAGCGGCTACTCCGGCGTCGAGGCGTCTTGGACCTGGGACGCCCCGACGGCAACGAACGGCACGTTCATCGCGCGGGTTGCTCCGGGCACGTACACCATCGACCTGCTCCCCCCTCCGGTCGAGGCCGGCGCTCAGTACTCGCCAGCGCGTCTACGCGCGGTGCGCGTGCTGGACACGGACGGAGAGGACCTCGGGAGTATCTCGATCGCATCCAGCGTGGACGTCGTGGGCGTCGCGCAGGACAGCGCCGGCACACCGCTCGCTTCTGCTGTGGTCGACTGTACCGAGATCGGCTTCGACCGCAGGTCCTTCTTCTCTACCACCAACGACGATGGTGTCTTTCAGGCGTTGCTCCCAGCGGTGCCGCTCAGCTGCGTCGTGGCTCCACCCGGCGACCGGAACGATCTCGCGACTGGACGCTTCGCTCTGGACCCGAGCAAAGAGCTGACGCCGACGTTTCGGCTCTCCGGCGGCACTGAGATCGTCGGGAGTGTGATCCTGTCCGCAGCGCCGGAGGCCCTCGCGCTGGTCGAAGTGCGCGATCTCGACAATGTGCTGCTGGGCTACGGGCTCACCGACGAAGCAGGCGTGTTCCGCCTGCGGGCCGACCTCGAAGGCGCTCGGATTCTCCAAGGAATGGGCACCAGCGCGCCGTAGCGACGTCGGCTGCATGTCCGACTTCGTTGACCCCGGCGCCGCCGGCCGGCTACGGTTGCGCACCCCGGGGAGCCGCTCGTCCGATGTTGATCGTCGTGCTGTATTGCTTGAGCAGCGTGGCGTACGCGGAACCTGGCTCCAAGTCCCCACCCGACCCACCGACGCCGGTCGCGGTAGCCGACCTGGAATTCACGGCCGTGCTCGCCTACGCCAAACAGCAGTACTTTCAGGGGAGGCTGGACGTCTCTCTGACATTGCTGGAGATGCTGGACAATCGGCTGGACCTAGGCGAAGACCCGGGTGAGGCGGCGCGCGCCGAGACGCTGATCTACCTGGGGGAGCTGCGGCTGCAGCGCAGCGACCCGCAGGGTGCGCGCGATGCATTCCGCTCGCTGCTGCGGCGAACCCCGGATGCCTCCATCTCGGCGTACCACCATCCTGCCGACGTGGTGAACGTCTTCGAGCTCGTTCGCAATGAGGTGCAGCGAGAGCGGGAGCGTTCCTCGTTGGACGAGCCGCCCCTGAGCAGAACACGCTCGCGGCGCCTGCCGGCCCACACGTTCGCGCCGCTGGGCATTCCACAGTTCGCGCAGCGCCATCCCGTCCGCGGGCTCGGCTTCGGCGTACTTCAGGCCGCCGCCGGCGCCGCTTCGATCGGTTCGATGTTGCACCTCGATGCCGTCAGCGTGGAGGAGGAAGGGCACCCGCGGGGGTGGACCAGCGAGTTCCGCGATCGTCGCATCCAGCAGATCCGGCACCAGCTTCAGTGGCCGTCCACCTTCGCGTTCTATGGCCTGTGGGCGTGGTCGATCGGGGATGCGATGGCGTTCCATCGCAAACAGCCCATCCGGGTTGGCGTGGGCCGCATCGGGCGCACTGCACCGGGCGTCGTCCTCTCCGGACCGCTCTGACCGGCAGCCTCCTTCGTGGCCAACCTGCAAGGCGCGTGCAACAATGGCCCCGGGCGGAGGTGCCGGCGCGATGGCCTGGTTGCGGTGCGAACACACAATCACCAAGTCCAGGCGGGACTACACGATTCGAAAGGTCCTCACCTCCATCGGACGCTCCGGCGGAAACGACCTCGTGTTGGACGATCCGATGGTCCAGCCCACACACGCGCAGGTCATGCGGAAGGGGCAGCAATTCACGGTGTCGCTGGTCGGCGGCGGCGAGCTGTATCTGAACGGACGCCGTGTTCGCTCGGCCGTGCTGTGCGAGGGCGACAAGGTCCTGCTGGGCGCGTGGCAGCTCGTCTGGTTGTCCGGCGAGCCGACCACCGAGGTCACCGTGGACCCAGACGCGCGTGGGCTCGACCTCATCCAGTCGCTGGTCGGCCTGTCCGATCAGATGATGAAGGACACCGCACCGCAGCGGCTGTTCGCCGCCTTGCTCGGCGGACTCGCCTCGCTGACTGGCGCCGAGAAGGGCTTCGTCATCGTGATGAAGGACGGCGAGCGGCACCTCGCCGCGTCGCACAACGTCGACAACAGCAAGCTCGACATCACCAAGGTGAGCGACTCCATCGTCGATCAGGTGGTCGAGCACCTCAAGCCGCTCCTCGTCTCGGACGCCACGACCGACAACCGCTTCGGGCGGGCCAAGTCCGTGGTCGATCTGCGGCTGTCGTCGGTGATGTGCGTGCCGCTGATCTACCGGCGCGACCTGCTAGGCGTGATCTACCTCGCGAACGACTCCGTGACCGACTTGTTCACTGGGCGCGACCTGAAGCTACTGCAGATCTACTCCGCCCAGGCGTCGCTGATCGTCTACCACGCGCTTGTGCTCAACCAGCTGCGGCTCGACAACCGCAACCTGCGCAGCCAGCTGCAGCAGGCGAGCCAGGGCGAGATGATCGGCACCTGCGCGCCAATGAAGGCCATGTTCCGGGTGCTCCGCCGGATCGCACCGACGGACCTCTCCGTCCTGGTCCTGGGCGAGACCGGGACTGGCAAGGAGCTTGTCGCGCAGGAGCTGCACAAGCTGTCGGCGCGCAGCGGGGGCGATTTCGTCGCCATCAACTGCGGCGCCATCCCGGAGAACCTCCTCGAGTCCGAGCTGTTCGGTCACAAGAAGGGCAGCTTCACGGGGGCGGTCACCGACAAGGTGGGCAAGGTGGAGGCGGCCAACGGCGGGACGCTGTTCCTCGACGAGATCGGCGAGATGCCGATGAACCTGCAGGTCAAGCTGCTGCGGGTGCTCCAAGAGCGCAGCATCGAGCGGGTGGGCGATCTAAAGCCGAGGCCGGTCGACATCCGGGTCATCGCGGCGACCAACAAGAACCTGCAGGAGCTGATCACGACCGGCAGCTTCCGAGAGGATCTGTTCTACCGCCTCAACGAGATCTCGGTGGACCTTCCTCCGCTCCGCGACCGCGCGGACGACGTCGCGGTGCTCGGCCAGTACTTCCTCAAGCAGTACCGCGAGCAGTACGGCGGAAAGCCCCAGGGGTTCACCAACCAGGCGCTGCTCGCCATGAAGAACTACTTCTGGCCCGGCAACGTCCGTGAGCTCGAGAATCGTGTCAAGAAGGCCGTGATCATGAGCGACCGCGCCCTGCTCAACCCGGACGACCTGGGCCTCGAGGGAGGCCAGAAGCGGTCCTTCAAGCCCCTCTCCGAGGCCGAGGAGGAGTTCAAGCTCGATTACATCCGCAAGGCGCTCGACCTCAACAACTGGAACAAGGCACAGACCGCCCGAGACCTGGGCGTCGACGCGCGGACTGTCTTCCGGTACATCGAGCGATTCCGACAGGACGACGCGTGAAGCGCGTCGGGCTCACCGGCGGGATCGGCACCGGCAAGTCCGCTGCCGCGGCCGTCTTTTCAGCCGCCGGGGTTCCCGTGATCGGCGCAGACCAGGTCGCGCGGGAGATCGTTGCGCCCGGGCCGGTGCTCGACGCCATCGTCGCTGACTTCGGCGCCAGGGTGCTGCGTTCCGATGGGGAGCTCGACCGCGCCGCGATGCGCGATCTGATCACGGCCGACCCGGCCGCTCGCGCTCGCCTGGAGGCCACCACCCACCCCGCGATCGGGGCACGGATCGCCACGACGCTGCACGAGCTCGCCGCCAGCGGCGCGGCCCTCGCCATCGTCGAAGCCGCTCTGATGGTGGAGACGGGCAGCTGGAGGCGGTACGACGCGGTGGTGGTGGTCACGTGCAGCCCGGCGCTGCAGCTGCAGCGCGTGCTCGCCCGCGATGGTGGTACGGAAGCGGCAGCGCGGGCGTTGATCGCGGCGCAGCTGCCGCTCGCCGACAAGGAAGCCGTGGCTACGCACCTCATCCGAAACGACAGCACGCTCTCGGCGCTCCACGCGCGGACCCTAGAGGTGCTGGCTGCGCTCAGGGCACCGTCGAACCTCAGGGCACGCTGAGCAGCGAGCGCACCGGTACGTCGAGCTTCTTGCGCCCCTCGAGGAACCCGAGCTCCAGCAGAAAGACGCAGCCCACCACCTCGCCGCCCAGCTTGCGGATGAGGTCGATGGTGCCTCGCGCGGTGCCGCCGGTGGCCAGCAGGTCGTCGACCACCAGCACGCGCTCCCCGGCGCGGATGGAGTCGACGTGCATCTCCAGCGTCGTCTCGCCGTACTCGAGCACGTAGCTGACGGAGACCGTCTTGTGCGGCAGCTTGCCGGCCTTGCGCGCCAGGGCCATCCCCGCGTTCATCGGACGCACCAGCGCCGCAGCGAACAGGAACCCGCGGCTCTCCATGCCCACGATGCGGTCGACCGGTCCCGGCTCGTTCGCCATCCAGTCGATGACGTCGTTGAACAGCGCCGGGTCCTGCAGGACGGGTGTGATGTCCTTGAACAGGATCCCGGGCTGGGGGAAGTCCGGGATGTCCCGGACTGTGTTTGCGACGCGCGCAGCGAGGTCCATTCATGCTCCCAGTGGCGCCGATGCTACCGCGAACGGCCTCCCACGCGCGCGATCCCGAGGGTCAGGCCGACCCCGGCGAGCACCAGCGCAATCGAGCCGCCCACCTGGCCGCCAGAGGGGCGGAACGCCGTGGTGGGCCAGTCCTCCGCGTCGATGTCGGAGAGCGACGTGGGGGTGACCACCTGCCCCTTCCACGTGCTGCCCAGCGCGGGCGGCTCTCCCGCCTGAAACGGCCACAGCCCGACCACGGCGCCCAGGAGGAGGCCGAGCAGGAACCCCAGCGTGGCCCGTCCGTAGCGGAGCAGCAGCCACCGTAGGAGGTTGCTGACCGCGACGATGCCCAGCACCACGCCGATGCCGGTCGGAAGCACCACGCCGAGCACCGCCGCGGCGATCAACCCGGGGTCCGCGGCGCGCATCCCCTCCTTCAGTGCATCGATCCCAGACAGGATCGGCAGGTACATTTCGAGCACCAGCAGCAGGTAGCCGCCCGACACACCTGGCAAGATCATCGCCGCTGCGCCCGCGAGCCCCGCGACCAAGAACCACAAAAAGCCCGCCTCGGAGCCTCCGCCCCCCGGGGCCCCATTGGACTGCAGCACCGCCAGCAGCGCCATCCCCAGAAACCCCAGCACCGCGCCGCCGACCGCGCGGGCATCGAGCGGACCCAGCATCCGCTTGATGATCGGGACCCCGCCCATTGTTAGCCCGATAAACAGGCTGTACATGACCCAGCGGTGGTGTACGACCAGGTCCTTCACCGGTCCCGCAAGCAGGAGAATAGCGACCCCAGCGGCACCCGCGACGCCCGCGAGAACGACGATCGACTCGCGCCGGAACCGCAGCGTCGTGACCTCGGCGATCGCGGTGATGAACCGAGGGTACACCCCCGCAGCCAGCAGCATCGTGCCCCCGCTGATGCCCGGCACGAGGTTCGCGAGCCCCATCAGCAGACCGCCCACCGCGCTGCGCGCGAACAGGGGTGTCAGGGGAGTGCTGTCATCCGTCGGTCCATTCACGCAGGCGCTCCAGGGTGCTGTGCTCGGTGACGGACAGCGACAGGGGGCAGACCGAAGCCCACCCAGCCTCGACGGTGGCGCCATCGGTCCCGGGGCCGCCGTGGAAGCGGCTGTGGGCGCCCCCGATCCACACGTACGAGCGACCCCACGGGTCCTTGCGCTCCTCGACGCGCGGCTCGTAGGACCGCCCGCCCAGGGCACACGCGCGAATCCCGCGCAGCGTGGCGGCAGCTACGTTCGGGACGTTGACGTTCAACACGACCCCCGCTGAGAGCGGGTGGGCCTGGAGCCCCGCGACGATGCGCTGTACGACGGATGCGCTGTTGTCCCAGTGCCGCTCGGAGTCGCGGCTGGACAAGTGCAGCGACACCGCCACCGCGGGCACCCCCTGCAGGCATGCCTCGCGCGCGGCCGCCACGGTGCCCGAGTAGTGCACGTCGCTTCCGAGGTTGGAGCCGTGGTTGATCCCTGAGATCACGAGGTCGGGCGGGTTGTCCAGCAGGTGGTGCAGCGCCACGTACACGCAGTCGGCCGGTGTGCCGCCCACCGCGTAGCGCTGCAGCCCCAAGCGCTCGATCCGCAGCGGGTCGCGCAGGGTGAGGCTGTGGCTCATCGAGGACTGCTCGACCGCGGGCGCCACCACCCAGACGTCGTGGTCGTCCTGCAGCGCGGCGGCCAGGGTCTGCAGACCCTGAGCGTTCACTCCGTCATCATTGGTCAGCAGCAGGCGCATCGCACCCATCCTCGTCGGCCGATAAGGGAATCGTTCTATCGGGGGTGTGATGAGCGAGCCATCGCGGCTGGCATACGTCAATCGCGAGCTATCCTGGCTGCAGTTCAACCACCGCGTCCTGGAGGAAGCGCTCGATCCGGACAACCCGCTCCTGGAGCGGCTCCGTTTCCTGATGATCTTCCACACCAACCTCGATGAGTTCTTCATGATCCGCGTCAGCGGCATCAAGCAGCAGATCGCTGCCGGCGTCGAGGTGCTCACGATCGGCGGCCTGTCCCCGCGGCACCGGCTTGTCGAGGTCCACGCGCGGGTCGCCGCGATGGTGCGGGCGGCGCAGGTCTGCTTGCAGGACGAGATCCTTCCCACGCTGCGGACCCACGGTGTCGAGCTGCTGCGGTATTCCGACCTGTCCGCGTCCGACCGACGCTGGGCC
>Ga0316189_10001027_pt1 | contig 27756 bp, 51 predicted proteins | sample LowCovwburrow_MG_FD_204930 | JGI IMG/M metagenome (GOLD analysis project Ga0316189, IMG submission 204930) | Coastal sediment microbial communities from Maine, United States - Lowes Cove worm burrow | ecosystem: Environmental > Aquatic > Marine > Coastal > Sediment | place: USA: Maine...
AATATATTAGCGAATACCGGCAACGTGTCCGAAGGTACATTTCGGTTTGACCTTACCGGGATCGCCATGTCAGCCTGGAATATATTGGGATGTGCTTCAGGGTCAGGGTACAGGCTACCTGACAGGCAAGCGTAGTCAGTGAACTCGCGTTCAGGGATTTCAGTTGTTGGCATGGCTGCAATCAGGCCTATGCAGGTTGGGTGCAGCACTGGGGATACGAACAGCGCATAGTCAGTTTTGCGCTTCAATCCTCTGCGAGTGAACCCCTGTGCAACGGCTTTAGCCAGCGACTCTTGCATAACTAAAAACGACAAAGTCTGGTTCTTGCCGAGACGATTATAGTCCTCGGTCAGTTGAGCGAGATTAACTCGGAATTTTTGGGTGGGAGCGGTCAATTTAGTCTTCGCAGGAGGTTATATTTATGTAAAATTCGCCCGTGGATTTAATTTCATCATCGACTATGTACCAGTGAGCGCCGTCATCAAATTTAATATACTCAGCCTTGATGATGGCTTCTTGGTTCGTTGTATTAGGCGCTATCAGCACACAGTCACCCCGCTCGATCCCACCGCACCCGGATAAAATAAATAAAGGCGTTAGCAGTACAAACAACTTTTTAACTTTGTTTTTCATTTCAAATCAATCCTTCATCCTGGGCGAACCAAACTGAAACTTCAAAAGAATAAGACTGGCCGGGTTGTAGTTCATCGAAATCATCGATGTTATGGATTTGCGATTTCGGTATCCAGGTTTCTGTAGCGTCGTCACCTTGCAGGATGTCATCGCATACGAGGATGGCGTCGTTACTGGCGTGAACAAAGTCGAAGTCAAGTTCTATGGTTTCTTGTGGCATATTAGTTAGCCCCTGCGCTGGCCAAAATCCATATCGTCATGGATGTCGCCTAACATATTAGTAGGGCGTAGGCCCCTGCCTACAGTTTCGCCAATATCATTGCAAGATACTCCGAGCTTGCAAACGATCGCTGAATCGTCCAAAACATAGACTACTAAATTCTCTGGCTGGGAATCGAACACTCTTCTTAAGCGGTTTATCCATCTCTGCTCAGCGAGGGTCAACTCTTCATCTGTGGTTTCTTGTGGCATGCATATAGTCTTAGTTAGTCAGTACCCAAATAATACGAATCTCAATTAATATGTCAACAAGTTACCGGAGGCGTAACTCTGCTTCGGTTCGAAGAAACTCTTCGATAATCAAATTGACCTGCTCTTTTGGCGTGGCGTCGTTGATCAAAGTGGACAGGTACAGGACGTCGTCGGACGTTAGGCCGCGATTGAACAGGTCAGGGATGTATTCCAACGGCATCAAAGGTTTGCCCTCTATCAAGCACTCTGTCTGCCATTCCGGCAGCGTTTTGCCGACGAAATCCCCTGAAAATTCATCATAAACCGATGCCACCCAGTCAACGGTAGGATTGAACTCAGACTCATACCCAAATAAGAAATTAGGGTTGTGGTCGCCTTCCCTGGAAGCGTGGCGAGGGTCTGGGTTGCGCAATATGATAGGGTGGTGCGCTGAGAAAACAAAGGCTGATAAATCTTCGTCAACTGCGGATTCAAGTTCATCGAGCTCGGCCTCTCTTCGGGCTTTCTTCAAGTCTTTGTTGTCTGTTAATCCGCGCCCAGTAGCTAAATCTGTAAAATCTTCAGCGGGTATGCCTTTCATTTTCGTGGGCTTCAAAGCCCTGATTAAATTATCAACACCCCCGTCGAGCAGCGTGCTGGCAGTGATTAGTAAATCTTCTGAGTAAAGGGCTTGCGCTTTGTTTTTGACTGACCTGCCGACCTGTTTAGGGCCTTGCATAACCTGGCCGCCGATGTCTTTGGTCGGGGATTTGCCGATCGCACTATGCAAAGCTGACTCGCAGGCTGCGCCCGTCATCGGCATATAGAGCAACTGTACAGAGTCCTTGGTGAAGGTGTAAGCCGCCAACAAGTTCAAGTCCAGCCACACAGCCTCTGCCGAGGCCCTGCGCGGGCGCCCGGGCTGCTGGGTAGGCAACGGAGGCGCAGTATTGTATTCCCGGTGCAACTGTTGATAGTCGTCACCCTCGTTGTCTATGAGGTACTGCAAACTTCTCCTATTGAACTTCATTTTTGAGTTTGACAGTGTTCTGTGCGAGAACCGGTGCTTGGCTTTCAGCACCTTAAAGTTCACGTCAGGGGCTGCGTATATCGCAGACACGCGGGACAACTTCGGCACGATACAGTAATCATACAAATCCACCTGCCCCGCCTCATCCGTAACCTTCTGGTATTTCAAAGGCAAATAGGCGGCACCTATGCGCGGGATAGTAGCCACCGCGTGCTCGTCGATCAGTTCGCCGATCTGGGACAGGAAGAAATCATACCCGTAGAGCGCCTGGCCAGGCCGCGCTTGCGCTTCGGTTATAGCCGCCAGAATCTCAGGATCGACAACCGGTGTGATGTTGAGGTCAATCCACCGGAGGTCGCAGCGGTTCGGGCACAGCGTGGTGATGTTGCGCCATTGCGCGTAGAGGGTGTCGGAGGTGATTTTCATGTGATTTTCAAAGCAACCCAGCCATTTAAGGTTCAAATCCTGGCGACAAAACGTAATCAGCCTCTACCACTTTCCAATATCGTAGACTCCCGTCGCCGCTATGTATTTCATTGATCAATTCCGCCAAAGATTCTGCGTGCTCGGAACACATGGGCGGTAAATTCACAAAGCTTTCATTTGGGTAGTCGCCGCCAAAATTGTCGGTTTCTACTATTTTATGTTTCACCACAAATCCTCACTAAATAAATAATGTTTCGGTTTACCGATCACTGGCTGCTTAATCCGCTTCACGTATTTCAAAGCTTCCTTACGGTTCAAATACCTGCCCGTGTGCGTGTAAAATCCCTGGTTCTCGCCACCGGTTTTGAGTTTGTCGATCCAGTCGTTCGTATCTCCGACCAACTCGCCTAGATGCCAGAAGCAATTGCAGTGTCGGTTAGGCTTCGGCAGGCGAACTTCAATGTGATCACCAAATTTTACGCAGACGCCGATGATCATTTAGGCTTGGCCGACTTCTTTCAGCCTTAAATAGTAAGCCTGGGCATCACTGTAACTCGGGTCAATATCCGCTTCAGCCTGTCCTGCCATGTGGGCTTGCTCTATTGCCCTGCGGAAATCCGCTGCTTGGCGTTCCTGCTCAGTCAAAAACTTGTCTACGCCCTTGTGGAATTCCTGGCACGCTTGGCCGATTTCGTTCGCTAAAGTTGCGAGGGTGCTCATCTCAATTCTCCAATCCAGGTAAAAACTTAACAATATCCGGCAACTTCATAACCTCGGCCAGACTCGGCATTTTGTATCTGACTCCATCCTCTGTTTCCAGCGGTTGCCGGGCGTGAAAAGGCGGCTCAGAGCCTATCTGTGCGTACACATCCAGATGCACTTTCGGGTCGTTGTCTTCCTTGAAGGTTTTCACTGCGCGGAGTTTTACGCTGACATTGTTGACGGCGAAATACCAGGCATAGAAATTAGACTTTTCCATTTTATCGAAGGCTTCCGCCATCGCCGCCTGGGCGTCAACCGGCAGTATCAATGAGTTCAAGGTTAAGGGTTGGCCGTACATCTGCAAGGATGCCCGGAGGTGGTAGCGCATGAATCCGAAGGCCGTTTCAGGGTGTACAAAGAAAGGCGCGAAATCGTCAGGATCTTGCCGTAGCAGATAGTCTTTCTTGTCTGCCGCGTACAATTCCTTGAGCTCGTTAAGTGCCCCGTCAAACCGCGCAGGCCGATCTTCAGCATGCCGCAGCGCCTTGGCTGACTTCAAATAACTGATGATCGATGTCACCGGGGAGTTGAGCACTGACCCCCCGTACAACGTCACCAACGAACAGATCGTGTAGATGTCCAACAACTTACCGTTCTTGTGCATGTAGATGGGGTTATCCCCTGCCCTGGCCAGCCAGTCCTCGGATTGGTTTAACTGCGCAAGGCGGTCGGGGTGGGATTGGGTGTAGAGAGGGAAGGTCATTGGGTGGCCTTGCCTAACTTTTCGGCAGCGGCCGAGTAATAGCCCTCAAGAACCACTATATGCATAAGCCACATAGCGCCCGTCCACCAAGCTTCAAACCAAACAAAAACGCATACCACGCCGAAATCGAACAGCACAGCAACTTGTCTCGGCACAAGGGGTAACTTTCCAGACTTTATGTCCGCGGCAGTGCTGTCCCCGGAAAACAATGTTGCAATTGAAGCCACCCACGCGATGAATAAAGCAACATTTTCGGCGCCTTCTATCTCTTCTATGTAGCCGAAGTACAGTAAGGCCGAAAACACGCAATTTATTGTGAGGTATTTAAATAGCCGCATTTTGCCCTCCCAACAACTCTTTCCGATTCGCCTTCGTCATACCCAGAAACAGCTTGGTATTATTCCGGTCAGAGCCTGCACGGAGCCACTGGCTGTTCTGCCAATTAGTCATTTTGCTCAGATCGCGGAGGAACTGCTCGCGGTACCGGTAAGATACTCTCTTACGCTTGGCAGTGAACAGGCTTTTAAAAGCAGCCCATATTGATCGGTTGCGCTTGATCTTGGCAACACTTCGGGCGCGTTTTTGATTGTTGATCTTGTTTGATTTTTTCATGGTTTTCTATCCTCTGGTTGGTTAAAATGCTCAATAAATAGCTTTGCCGCTAGCTTGTACTCTTGGCAAAGGCTCAGATCTCTGCGTAAAATCAATGCCAGGGGCAGGGCAAAAATCATAGGCTTCTAATATCTGCCGAAAATTATGCAGATACGCGCCCGTAGACACCACTACACCGAGAGTGGAAGAGAACTCAGTCATCACTCTTTTGAATATTTTAGGTTTTCGAAACCAAGTTATTTCTTCGTAATCAGCCTCATAATGGTGGCCTGAAATTCTCACTATTTTTAAGACTTTATAATTCATCACGCTAATCTCATCTGATAAGGTTTAAATTCAGGCAACATATCCAAATTCTCAAAGGGCATATCCGGCCACCATTGGTTTGGCCTGCCAGCCTTTCACTGGCTACGTTTTCGGTGCCTTGCTCACGCAAGGACTTACACGCTATACAGCCCATAATTGGGACACCCAATACCCTATCTGAAAAACCATAACCGCCCACCCAAACGCGACAGAAATACGTACATACAGGCGCTGTTTATTGCTTAGGCGGGAAATGAGCACGTCGAAGTTCCTGCATACGTTGATTGAAAGCTTCATCGCCGGCCGGTTTTTCCTTGTTTACCGAGTGCGTCAAACGCTGCTGAATTGCCGTATCGATGACGCTTAACTGATATGGGCTGGGCTTTTCTGGCCCTGGTTTTACCAACTTATCGTCAGCGCCACCGATGTAAAAGTGATAGCTGCTGTATTTCCAGTCTTCAGGCCGGTCACACAGAAGGCTCTTAACAGGGTCCATGTGTACGAACCGAATAGCGTTTGCTAAGTATTCGTCTGATACAGGGCAGCAGAATTTAGTGCCTCCGCAACCTGTCTCAGCCTCCGCCCAGTATTTGTCCCTGCGGCAAGCCGCATAACGGGTGAGCGCGGCGGGCAATGCTTTAGGCCTCAAAGCGCCTTCGCCGTGCGTGTACTTGTACAGCATGGTTAGCCGGTGAGGCGTGAATGTGTAGGCCAGGACATCAGTCAGATTTTCATTGAACTTCTGCACCATGATCTCATGCAGTCGCTGGTAGTCTTCCTCGTCAACGAACATGCCTGATCGCTGAGTGAAGGTTCGGCGAACTAGCTGCAGCACACCTTTGAAAGGGTAAGCAGTCTTGGTGTCTTTCCTGGTTTTCATAGTTTTAACATTCGTTTAAATAGTGTGTTTAATATTACCGAGCCACTTTAATTTGTCAACAAGTTAAAATGGGCAATCGTCCGTTTCCTTCATCGTATAACTTTTAAACCCAAGCTCAGCCGCCTCGACATCTTCAACTGCGGCGTGCAGGCAAGTACGGTGTTCGTCAATTATTTTGCCTTTGACGTGTACCCATCCATTGCCCCTGCATCGGCACATCCGCCGTAATCCGCGCAGGTATTCCTTCCTGTACGTGGGCTTTAAGGTGTCGCGTTTACAGCCTGGGCAGAGCGGCCTGGTTCGGTACCAATCGATCAGGTGCTTGAGCGTCTTGCGCGTGCCGCAATTGCGCCGGTCGGAGCATCGGTAGTTGTATCCCATGTTAGTGGTTTGGCGCCATAGTTCGGGGTTTCCTTTTGTTATAAGGTATCTTTCCCTTGATTTCGGGTGTTATGTGTCTAGCACGTCATAAGTTTGAGCGAAGATATCCGGCTTGCATGGGTAATACTCGCCTTTTACGCCTCTTATTATCATATCGCCAATGGTCGCCATGTAGCTCCCTCCAGGAGTGAATATTTTAAGACCTTCTCTATCGACTAAATCTTCGTATTCTTCCCACTTGTAATCCGTCGCTGATGCGTGTTGCCCTGTAAATTTAATCACATCTAGCAAATTTTTACCCGTCCATTCAATAAAATCTATTGTTACTGGTTTTTTCGTCGCTTTTGGCATTTTACAATTCCTGTTTTAGTTAAAATTAATTACACATAACAACAACAAGCAGCGCGACGGCAAAAGACGCCGCGCCTGTTGTTAAGGGTTATGCAGAATAACTGTCGGCAGGGTAAGTAAAGGCCCATTTACAAAACTCCACCGCACCTCGATCGGTTACACTCAACCAGCCCGCGCACGCGGTTTCATTGCTCCACCCCCTATACATGCTACATACTTGTATATCGCTGTACGCTGAAAGCCTGGGCTCAATTTCTCTAAAAATAGCGATTCCTTCGTACTCGTAGGCCTGCATAACAACAGGTTCAATTTGAACGCCTGGTGCTGCGTCGTTTTCGTGTTCTGTGGTTTTGTTCGTCATCTTTACTTGCTCCAAAAATTGAGCGCTGCTACACGCCAATAGCCTTGCGCATATCACGTTGCGCCCGGCTGTATCCCTCAGCGTAAGCAATGTTTGCAATTTCTGCTGCACGCTCCGCCTCCTCTACCGTTGCCATTGAAAGATGAGAATACAACGTGTGTCCGTAGTAGCCCATGCCGTTGCCCGGCCCGTTTACACAATGAAAATTGAACTCATTTCGTTTCCCAGCTTTATACGGTTTTTCATTCATAACAAGTAGCTCCAGTTTTGTTTCGGCGTAATCAAATATATTTATGTCCAGCACCCAACACCCATTTATGCGCCCCCGGGAACACGTCCGCCCAATACCCTTCGATCGAGCCGTAAGAAAGCCACTGGGCAAACTCCTCAATTGTCTTTGTTTCGGTTTTATCCAAATCCCACGTCCAGCGATTGCCCTCAACTACCTCTCTCTCCTTGCAGTAAATGACACTCTTTCTTGCGACGCCTAAAACCACGCATACCCCGCAAAAATGCTCCTGCCAGTAATCGCCTGGCTGAGGGTCATTGGCGTGCTTTTTGTTAAGTGCTTCCTGTTTTTCATCGTCGAACATTTCTATTTTTCTCCAGCGGCTGAAAACACTTCTCTAACAACGATCTTCCACCTCTCATTTTCAAGGGGCTTGAACCGATTAAACGCTCGAACCCACTCCTTTGTGGTGTTGTGCTTATGTTCTGTTTCCTCAGCCCACCGGCGGAGCAATTCCTGGCGCATTGCGCGGTAAGCGCCAGCCTTTGTGGTGTGCAGCGTCATTGTTTTGAAAGCAGATTCGTGGATGCAGTCGCACCATTCGAAAGCGTAAACGATCAAGGCCCTACCCTCACACCCTTCTGCGCCGATTCCATACACGCCGAATTCAAATGCACTTCCTGGGACTCAACCACTATCCGGTTGAACTTACCGCACTCAGGATTACAGCATTTGTACAGGGCCGCCTGAGAGTAGTAGTTCAGGCCGAGTGCTACGCCGTTTGGGGTTAGGCATGCGTGGCATACTGCGGTGGCTACGCCGAGTCTTCGTCTGGTCATTTCTCCCTCACCGGTTCGTGACAAACAGGGCAGGGTGCGGTTTTTATAAATTCCTCGCCATCCCACTGGGCTTCCGGGTGAATTTCGCCGGAATCCAGATAAAGATGACGCGGGAAAGCTAATTTGTCCTTGTCTAACACAACTGCACAATTGTTACAGGATGTTAAATTCATTTTAGTGCCTCCTCTTCATTTAATATTACTCATCACGTATCTACCTCAATCCCACATCGGACATGTCTTTCCTTTCGGCTTTCTGCCTCAGATTCATCCATAGCCGCCTGGCGGCCTCCCCACATACAACTGTAAAAATCCATGTAGTCGAAGTTACCGCCGCACCGGCCTTTGAAATACTCCGCCGCTAAGGCACACATGTACCGGGACGTACAGTTTGGTAAGAAATCCTCAGGCTGCCCTTCCTCGACATACTGCGCCAGCAAGTTAGCTACTTCTTTGGCAGTGTGCTCTGCGCAATATTGCTGAAAGTGTCCAAGTGTCATTTTCATATCTTGCATACCCCGCCTGCCTGCGCTTCAATAAATCCTCGCGCCTCCCAGTAATCAACCACTCTCGGATTATTGAACTTGAACCGAGAGCATATTTTTTCCGCTGCTGCTTTATCAAAACACCGGAAGATAAGGTCGGGATCATTGCCGATCCAGAATACCTTTTTAGGTAATGGTTTGGTTTTATCTGCCAGCGCCAGGACGTGGATGCCAGGGGTTCGGCCGGCAGCGGGGTCGCAGATTATTGCGTAGGAATCGGGGGTGTTTTGGGGTTGTTCGTTCATCGGTTTTCTCCCTCTGCTAAAAAACGTCGCTGCATAATATTAACCCGAACAACCATCAGATCAACAACCAACCGTTGCAAGGTATCGATCTTCTTGCGGAAGTGGGCACTCTGTTCGAGGGTAAACCTACCGGGGTACTTCAAAGCCGTCTTGAGGTTTTCGGTATCGGCCTTCAGGTCGAAGATGATGTGGGTCAGGGTTTGGAGTTCTAAGAGTGTGGTTTTCATAGTTCAAAACCTTGCTTCATGTGTTCTTTGATGAGGGCTTGAATATCCTCGGCAACTTCACGGTAAAACTGCTGAGACTGCTGGTCTTGCGGCCAGCGGTGGTCGGCTATTTTCAAACCTAAAGCCAGATCTTCAACCGCTTTATCATCCCCACTGACCTGCATAAAAATATGCCCTGCATAGCTATACTGATCCTTACTCTCCAGCGCCTGGTCGATGTTGAGTTTGGCGTAGCCATCGAACAATTCGGTGAGCTTTTCATCAGTGAGATAGAAGGCATGGTCGAGTTTTTTGGAATAGACTTTGTACATGGCTAAATATCATCCTCTTCTGCGGGCAGTCTTATCCAACCGAACTGCAATCGATCGCCAAGCTTGTAATCTGCTTTCGTTATTTCATCGACTTTATAGCACGGCTCCCATTGACAGGGTGTTTCCAGGTCGCAATGCCATGTAACGCGAGCTACTGCGTGCTTGCATGCCCAACACTTTCCAGGTTCACGGTGTTGGTCTGCTTTGGCCAGCCTACGATAACCCTTAAAGTATCCGGGGGGGATTGTTACGGCCCGCTGGGCTTTCCAGCGGCGGTATAGATTGGTTAGGTATTGGAGTAGGGTTTTCATTTAGATAAGCCTCTCAGCGTTTGTTGTTTGGTTAATTTAAGTGTATGGGTTGCGGTTAATTTGTCAATAGGTTAGCCGGTAACAGCTTTAGGCCTGGCGAAATGTTCCAACCTTTCGCAAACAGATTTGTCCAGGGATTCCCACTCTTCTTCAGGGATATCGACCGAACGAGTCTGGTCGGCGGCCATTTCTTTTAACATTGCCAAGCTGAATAACCCCAACTGGGCGGCACGCATAATCATCAACATTTTGCGAGTATCCCTGCCGCACTTATCGTTCCAGAGTACATAGATGCTTGAGCCGTAAATTTCCCAGGTGTCCATACTAAGGAGAGCGCCAAGGCCTCCTCCCATTGCCGATTGAGGGTCAATCAAGTCGCCCTCTTTGATAATCTCCATTATTGCTGTAATGGCCCCTGGGTTTCCTTCTGCCATTTTCATGGTGGCTGACATCATATTATCAGTTAGTTCTATTCTGCTCATTTTGATTCCTTATGTGTTGGTTGGTTATCTGGTTAACTTATTATGGTATGGGTTGAGGTTAATTTGTCAATAGGTTAAGACATTAGGCGGCCTTGCTGTAGCAAGGCCGCCAGACGATTAAAAGATGTTAGAATTTTCACGCACTTGCTGGAAATCCCATTCCCGCAGAATTTCACCGTTGCGAAACACTTCGACCATCGTGTCCTCGACATCAGAACAGGAACCTGTAGTCACAAATTTAAGCCCCTCCTGGCCTTCGACTTCGACCAGTTTTAGGCGACCCTTTTTCGATTTTTTGCCTTTGTCGCCGACCGGGTCTTTGTACACATCAATCGATTGGCCGCCAGCTTCCGCGTAAGAGCATTTCTGCGCCCACGCATGCGTATCCCGGTCCAATCTTTGTAGTAGTGCCCCGCCCATGCCAAAGGCCATGTTATCGGCCGACCATCCGCCCGCTTGCATCATCGTCAAAATAGCGTCAATGGACTGCGGGTTGACGCCGTCGCCCTGGATGATTCGAACATGATTCAAAACCTTAAACTTTTTATTGTTCACGGTATGCCCAAATTTATCGTCAAGGATACGCAAAAGTTTTCGGTTTACTTCAACCGGGTCGCCTGAGTCCGGGCGAATAACCACAACAGCCCCGGAATCGATTACTTCCTGTCGCAGTGCCCCGCCCCACATGTGTTCACAGGCTGCGTAGATGTCGTAGGAGTCGGACACGCAAGCAAATATGCCGCTGGAGCCAAACTGCTGGAGCATATTTCGATACGCTTCAACTTCATTCTCCCTGCCCCACGATGTTATTGTGGAATGCTCAGTGGCTGGAATGGAAAAGCCTGGCATCTCGGCCATGTTGTAGTTTTCCATGGCGTAAGGGATGGCTTCGAAGGTATCCGTCCCTATAAAATTAATCAGGTGTGCAGTCCCTCCGATAGCCGCAGACTCACCAGAAGACACGCCGCGTGATCCGAAGTCATGCAGTTTAAAACCGATTTCATCGACGTTACCTGTCAATTCTAAGGCGCGAATAATGCGTTGCTTGATTTCCCAGCTAATTGTTGCAACGGTTGACGGATACCACACAGCCCGGAGCATCGTGGATTCTAAATAAGAAGTCAGCCAAAAACATTTCGGGTCGGTATTTTCAACAGTATACACTGCATTCTGAGAATCGATCACACGGCCTTCAGGTGCTGATCTCACGGACACTGGCAGGTACCCGCCATGTTTATTGACAATGTACTCCCACCCCAGGCGGTTGAAAGGCTCGCCATGACCAACCCACAGAGGCTCGGCGTGGTCGATCATTTCCTGCGTGATTCGAACGGACAAGTGATTCTTTAGGTACGGCTGCATGCCGTTATGAACGATACGCTTGCCTGGTATACGAGCCTCGCCATACGAATAGATCAATGAAGTATTTGGCGGGTACTGTTTATATTGCGACGCTTTATAACTGTCAGTTTTTAGAATGGGATTCGTCATTGTATATCTCCTATAGTTAACGAGTGATATCTAAAATGATATCAAGATGGTCTTCAAAAACGGTTTCGCCCATCGAATAAACTTCATTCAAGGGGATCCACCGGGCTTCGCGGGCGTCAGTCGCCCCGCGCACGCGAGGTAAAGGTTTGCTAGAGTCCAAGTCAAACTTGAAACAATGGGTCACATTCCTGCCTCTGGATGATCGGTCAGGGTGGTCGTAAACCTGTGTTTTAGTGATCGCTTTGTCAAGGATAATGTCCTGAAGCTTAATCTCAGTTTCTTCTTTGAGTTCCCTCAAGGCGGCTTCGCGAAGCGTCTCGCCGGGGTCAAGGAAACCGCCAGGTAGCGCCCAGAGCCCTTTGCCTGGGTGGTGCTTACGTTGAATCATCAGAAGATGGCCACTTTGCAAGGCTACCGCATCGACAGTGATAAAAGGGCCGATGCCGTATTTCTTTTTGTCAGCCTCGCAACTCTGGTACTCCTCTTGGACGTGCCGAAACCTGTCGCTGAGGATCCATTGCTGAATTTTTGGCCGAATCTCTTCAGGCACTTCAGTTAAAGAATTTTGGGAAGGGTATTTATACAGCCTGTTCCGAATATCCGACGAATGAGTGGCCGAGTATTGCCTGACTTCGTGGGATGCCCACTGTCGGAACATATCAAGATATGTGCTCGACGAATCCGAATGGTGGCCCACCAGAACTACCTTGCGAGGCTTATCAGTCCAGCCAGGTGGCAACGTGTCGTTCACTTTATTTGCAACATCAACAACCCAGGAATTGAGGTTATACCGCTGGTCCAGCACAGGCAGAATTTTATATGCCGAGGTGAAGGTATCCAAAATAGTTGTAATGAACTCCACTCGCTGCGTATACGAGAAGGGGTTTTTTGCCGTGCTTGGCTGCCCGACAGAGCCGATGATAATGACCAAGTTTTCCGCCAACGAGGCGGCTTCCTGGAATAGCTTTTTATGGTTTACGTGAGGTAACTGGAACCGGCCAATAACTACAGCGGTGTGGTAGGTTTTCTTCATTATAGAGCTCCTCTATGTGTGAAGTGATTACAAGTAATACAGTTTATCGGTAGAGATTAATTTGTCAATAGGTTGTTACCCCTCTGAAAACATAGCCTTCAAATCACTAAGTACCCAGTCGGCTGCGCCAATATCTTCTGACCAGAGTCGGCTTAAGCGTCGGTCTTTCAGTGATACAGGTTGCGACTCGTTCAGGCTATTTACGTGGTTATTTAAGCATTCAAGTGCATTCTCTCTGCCGGTCTCAAGCGCCTCGCAAATTCTTTTCATTAACTCTTCATCAATTGAATATTGAAGCGGGTCGCTTTCAATGTTCGTTTTTTGGTTGGTTTCTTTGGCCATATCATTTCTCCTTAAGAACCTTCTCAACGCAATCCACCACACTCTGAACATCTGTGAAATGCTCGATCTCTTCGTCATCCATATCGATACGGAAGGCTTCCTCCAGCGCCATAACGGCTTCGATTTTGTCGAGGGAGTCAAAGGGTAGGCTCTTTAAAGTGGTAGCGCAGGTGATTTCCTGCGGCTTCTTGCCTGCCATTTCGGCGATGATTGCGATTACTTTGGTTTGGGTGGTCATGGGTTGGTTCCTGGTTTGGTTGTTAATAGTATCTCAACTCCACGCGGGCCACGCTTCAAAGTTGAGATACCTTACTGCCCTGGATGATTTATTAGAGGCTCACCACACCCACTATCTATGTTTTCGTCTTGGTAATTGGAGGGCCGCTCTTAACGGCTACCTAATCCATCGGACTGTGCTCGTGCTGAGAGTCTGTGGCACTGGAATTAGTCAGACAAGCCATCTACTTCTGCCGCTTCGCCCTGCTCAAGCAGCTTAGTCAACTGTGCGATAGACTTGCCTTCCAGTGCTTTGTCCTGCTTACGAGAAATAATCTCCATGATCTGGCGATTACGTTCGCGAGTTTCGGACAGCTTTCTGGTGCGCTCATCCTGCTCTTGCTTGACCTGGATAACCCGCTTCAGTATTTCCAGTCGTAACTGGTTATTGCGGTCAACTTTGGGCTTCTCAGTCACGAAACTGACCTCGCCTTCGGTAGCGCGCAATGCGCTGTGGGCGGCGATGGCCAGGGTGTCTAACTTACCCAGAGGCAAATCCCACAGATCGTCCGCTGAGATATGGCCGCCGCCCCCGATGACTGCGGTGTCGAAACGTAACTTCATTTTGCTCGCTTTTTCAAACATACTATTTTCTCCTATCTGGTATCAGATTTTTGGTCGGTTTAAAAATTAACTTTGATAACTCGGTTAAAACTCCCAGACACTCGGCAAATGACCTGGTTTCTCTGTGTGGAAGAGAACCCCAGCCCACTTAACTGGTTGTCGGACTTAGGCGTCTTCATCTTCGACGCCAGCATTTCAAAAACTTTACGCAGATGCTTCAGGTCACTGCGCAAAAACTCATTAAAAAATCCCCGCGCGGCTTCGTCGTTTTTACATCCTGCCAGCATAAAGAACAAATGGCGGTTGCCGGTTTGGTTGCCGTCCCAATGGTTCGGCGAATTCATTACCATGGAAACCTTTTGGAATTTTTCGGTAGAAATATTCCAAATTTCTTTCGAAGTCTGCGTATCCGGCAGGGACTCGATAAATTTTAGGCCGTTTTCGCGGCTGAATTCCACCTTGGCAACCATTACCCTTTCGTCTTGGCGCAACCCTTTAGGGTACGAATATGCATAAACCTTGCCCTCATACTCAATCTCGGCAGTGAACCCAGTGGTGCCGCCATTGTGCGAGTAATTGTGAACTAGAAAGTTGTGCACGCCTTCCTGGATTCTGGATTTGTCAGAATAGGTTATATTCTCTACGGCGACTGCTTTTCCTGGGCATATAATATCCACATCTAGCATCCCAGACGAAGGGTGGACGTGCCCTTTATTGCCGTAATAAATCAAATTGCCACCCGGCTCGATGCAATGTGCATCAAAATCGTTCTGGTTGTTGTCTCCGTCGTTCCACTGTATAGAGAAACGCAGGACACCGTCCACATTGCCGCCTGCACGCTTAACGCGCTCCTTCATGGAATCTGCAACTCCACCGTTGTAGGCGAACGAGAACAAGTTATCGTGTTTGAACATGTTGGGCGCATTGGCGTTAACCGGTGCAATCAGACTAACCAGATTATTGACATGGCTGTTCTGGAACATTACTTCGAGCGTTTCAGCCTTTGGTAAAATACTGTTGATGAATACGTCGGCGGTAACTTCTTCGACACTGTCAAGCTTACCGACTTTATCCGGGACGGCGGCAACCAACTCATCAAACACGCCCATAGCGGGCTTAATAGACCGATCGGCAAACAATACGTTATTGATCGTCAAATCCTCAGCCACAGCGTACCGGCGGGGCAGGGAATCGATAAAGCCTTGCTCGGTTAATTCCTTTTGGGCTTTTTCAATCATACCTTTGGTGGCCACTGATACCGGGCGCTGGTAGCTGGAGGGGTCTACCTTCTTAGCGTACTTTGCCACAGCTTCATTCAACTCAACGCCGTCTGATAAATCCACCAGCAGCGTACCAATGACTGTACCGCGCACTCGCGAGGCCATGCCGAGTAACGCTGAATGCTTCCAGGCGTAGGTATTTTGATGGTCTTCAGGCAGGTCTAAATAAGCTTCTTTATGGTGAGCCAGCAGCTTGACCGCATGTAGATGCTCCTCACCTCTTAACAGGGAATTCTGCTCAATCAGTTCGATGACAATCTCAATAGCTCCGAGCGAAATCTCATCCAGGGCGCGCTTGAATACACTCTTGCTATCGCGGCATTGGCCGAGTTGAGTGTCGAGGTTGTGTGCGTCTACAGTGTGTCGAGTAAGCTGGAAATGAAAGTGATCCCATTGCTTAATGGTGCCATCTGCCTGCAACTGATGGTTATGGTCAGTACCTAAATGCGCTTCGTCACTGATAAACAAATCCTTGATCGGCGCTGATCTGACCAACTCTGCCATTTTATCAGCGACAATCTGATAGCCAGGTTCATCGATTTCGATATCCCATATCGTAGCTATCTGGTTGTCTTCGCCAATCGACACCATACGGGCTGCCCTGCGTATGAACTGCTTGCAGCATTGGCAATCGTGCTCGGTACGTTCTTTGAAGAGGGGGTTATCTTCAGGCCGGAATGCTGCCAGATAAGATTCCCAGCACTGGTCCTTGGTCAGATCGACAGTGAAAACATGTTCGTTTGCGGTAATTACTGCCATTTGTCGTTCGATGGCTGCTTTGAAAGTTTGGAAATTTAACATTCTATTTGCTCCTTTAAGAGGTTTGTAATTGGTTAATCGCTATGGTGCTGATTGGTATTAATTTGTCAATAGGTTGGGTTATTCCTGTTTGGCCAGCAAAGGCTGGCTACCGCTGGCTATCAACTGTTTAAGCTTTGTTTCATCCGACGCAAAAAACTGAATGCGTTTAGAAATCTCAGCCATGCCTAGCATTAAGTTATGGAAAAACGTAGCGGCTTCATCGGTGTACGGCATCTCCTTAGCGGCTTCTGGCAGACTGAAACTGCACCAGGAATTTAAAAGCGAGGCTGGGTTATCGTGCCCAAGGTGGCCGTCGTCCCCGTAATATCTTTCGCACTGGCTTTTTTCAGCCGTACCGTATCGGTAGGTTATTTTGCGAAGTGCCACTGCTCCTACGGTCAGGCTGTAGCCGCCCTCAGAAGGTTTAGCCGCATGATGGTTACCATACAATTCTGCACTGCCGTTGACTTCTGGCCACTGCGCGCCCTCAAAACCGGCGTTTGGAAAAATATTCCCCTCTTCGTCTTGGGCAAAATTTACGTGGCTTTCGATGTTGTACGCAATAACTAGGCTTTCCGTTATTTCAGGGGTTAGGTGCGACCTTAAAGCCCGACCTAAAACTTGGGTTAAGGTCGCCAAGCTGTTACTGAATAGTTTGCTGCCATCTCGGTGGCGCCCTTTCCATATCGTCTCACCGTCTACGAACTGACTGATTGGTTCGTTCAGGTAGTCAGGGTAAGCGGCATAAAAATCCCCTTGGGAATTGACCGCCAGCTTAGCCTTGAAGGATGCAGTTGCGCCTGCTTCATTCCGCGCTGATATGGTCTCAGTTTTAATGTGTGGCATGATCAAATCTCTCCCATAAATGGTTCATCATCCACCACAACAGCCCGCCTGCGTGCTCCGCCGTACCGCTTAAAATACCACTTCACTACGGTGTACCAGCCGATAATATAAGCCATCTGGCCTATCGCGCTGAAACCTTGCAAGCCGGTCTGGAAGTGGTTCACCTGGTCGATGGCGGAGGTGAGGGCGATCACTGCTATGTAGTAGAGCAAGGTGATGATGGCGAATGTGGCCAGGTTTTTTAGGGTTTGCATCGGCATTATTTTGCTCCTTTATCTTCGCTAATATCGTATGTGGTTCTCAGATTTTCGTAGTAGCTTATCGGGTAATAATCATGGTTACCGTCAAACGCTAACTGGCCGTTAAATGGCGTATCCAAAATACCGCTACGGGTAAAAATATACCTGGCGCCTTTGTCATCCCAGTACAGCCTTTCGCCTATGTGGCTCCGGGCCTCGCTAATGGTTCCTATTCTCAAGTTTATTGCTCCTTTCTGCGGGATCGAGCAGGCCAGGTTAAGCCAGGAAACTTGCTTCTCTCCGACAATTGGATCTTTGAGATAGCTACCCGCATAACGCAATGCCAATAGTTGTTATCTGGTGGCCCGTACAGGACAAGGCTGCCAGGCGATAGGTCGCAGGCCAGATCCTGTAGGCGGTAGAGGTCATAATTTTGGCAAATCCCCAGCAGAATGTTGGCTATAAAGCCTGAGTTGTCTTCCTGGCTGGCAAGGTAAAAGCGGCGGTAAACACTGTGCACACGTTTTTCGGAGTCGGCGGATTTGCAGGCCCGGATGAATAGTTGGGTGGTTTTGTTCATGGTTTGTTTTCCTCTTTCTGGATCCCGTCTTTTTAGATCATTAATTAGTTCAGGCATGGCTAAAACCTCCTATCAGTAGGCCGAGCCTTCAACTCAGTCAACAGCATATCAATCTCATTGCGTGCGTTCTCCATGCGGTGGACGGCTTCCTGGTGGTCGTTACAGCCTCCTGCTTCGGATAGCTCGCGCATTATGAAGGCGAACAGAGAATCGCCGAGGCGGTCGGTCTGTGCGTCCGTGGACAGGTAGTTGAACTGGCCACCTGCGTAAGTGTTTTTGGCTAGAGTTTGGAATTTGTTCATGGTTATTTTGCTCCTGTAGGCGGGGCGAGCGCTATAATGACAAATGTGGCGGCGGCCCAAGGCTCCCAGTCACTTCCAATTATCATAGAAATAACTAAGAACGCCCAGCACGAGATTACACAATATTTTGCGTACTTGTTCATTTGGTTTGCCCCTGTTCGGGTTTGTAAATCACCACGATTTTAGTATTGACATTAGTGCCGGATTCCTTGAACGAGCCAGCAGGCAGATCATCAACAAAGTGATCCTGACTGTCGAGGAAGTCGCGGAATGCCTCGGCTTTTGCAGAGTTGTGGAAAGTGAACGAGGGCGACATAATCGCCACAAGGATCCCGCCTGGCTTCAGGAATCGGAAGGCGTGCATGACGTGCTCGCAATCTTGCAGCTTTTCGAATGGCGGGTTCATTAGGATTTTTTCAAACATCTCCCCCGGCGCCGCTTCGAGAAAGTTGGCGGGGCCGTCATTAAACCGGTCATCCTGTATATGGTAGCCTTTGGCGTTACAAATCAAAGCCAGTGTATGGTTAATCTCGAAGCATTTAACTATCGCGCACAATGGTTTAACCGCGTCCGCAATTGCTCCTGACCCTGCCGAAGGCTCTAAAACCCAATCAGTCGGCTGAATCTCCGCATAATCAATCATCAGATCGATAACGGCTTTCGGGGTTGGGAAGTAGCCCGGTATTTTGGTAAAAGCAAGGCTTCTGATTTTGGTTTCCAGTTCCTCCTTTGCAATCTGTTCAGGGGTTTTGCTGGTGAGTAAGCCCCATGCAGCTAAGGTGGTTTCGTCGTCGCTGCCAGGCTCCCCGGTGTCCACGTGGTAGGCGTGGAAACCATTAGGGATCATCTCAAGCTTGCCGTGGGCGATCTTGTAAACTGCCGCCTTGCTGGTCAGGTGTTGCAGGTTTGCCGGTATCGTGCCAGCCTCCCACATATCCGCCAGGCCGTTTAAAATGGTTCGGGTACGTTGAAGGCGTTCGCCGTCTACTCTCGAACTGGCGGCCTGTGCCTGGCGCTTGGGGGTGTTCTCCAGGCGGTCGCGGAATTTGTCCTCGATCTGCGGGGCGAGTTTGTCGGCAATAGTGCGCAACTTGTCGGCGGTTTTCTGGTTTTTGGCGGTGTCGGGAGGCTGTGGCGGTATAGATTGCGAAACCACGGCAGCCGCAAAGGACGAGCCGGAGCCTTCTTCAATACCTAGATCGTCGAGAGTAGCCGCCTTGTAATTTGCGGGCTGGTCGGTCTCGAAATCGATTTTTAACGTAGGCTTGCACATTTCCGGCAATGCTTCGGTTTTACCGTACCAGCACTTATTGAAGCGAGACCAGCGAAAACCGGCGGCTTTTAATTCGTCGATGATTGCTTGTGCGGGTTTAGCATCAAAAATCACCTCTGTGAATCCTGGTTTAGTGCCGGGGCGGAGGGTGGTGCTGCTTGAAGAAGTTGCGGCGGCGGGCAATTCCTGCATTTGAGGTGTGGGAGCCTTTCGGCGGGTCGGCGTGGCCTTAGCTGGCGCACCCGCTGGCGCGGTGTCAACCTCCCAGCGGGAAAGCTCAGGGATGCCATTCATTCTGCTATCCGTGCCGACTTCGCCGATGCTGCGCTTATGTACGCCCCAACCTGTGGACTCGCGGAAGCCGTCCTTAAGGTAAAAGCCTGCCCCCATTGAGTATTTTTCGCGGTGTTCGGTTTCGATCCTGGTTATTTTCCAATGAAATGGGATTTCTTTCCCGTCAATACAGACAGTTCCCTCTATTGGGTGCGCGTCTGCGTAGGCTTGCGCAGCTTCCTCGCTATCAAAATGTTGGTCGGTTTCTTCTTCCCTGTGCCAACGCGAAAAGCTGCCCTTGTAATAGTGTGCACCGTTGCTGTAGAAATCCTCGCCGACAACGACGCGCATTTTGAATTTATCGGTGGCCAGGTGTTCAACCTCTGGAACTCCTATGCAGGCTTTGCGCATCTCGGGGAACAAATCGCGGGTGTGCTTTGAGAAACCGATGACGATTGTTTCTTCCGTTTTGCTGCCGTGGTAGTCGCTTTGGCTGTCTGATTGGTCGGTGACACGCTCAGCGTAAATGACCGCCTTTGCCCAGGCGGGTACAAGTGGGAGGTGGTCGGCTTTCCATTGTTGGCGGGCCTGTTCGGCTTCGTCGCGCTCTTTTACAATGGCGTCTAGCCGCGCCTCTTCGGCCTGTTGCGCGGCTTTAAATTCCGGCGAGTCGTCATAGTCAGGCCAGTCGGGAAGGGCGCTGTGTTGCGCTGCTGCTACCCAATCGTTGATTGCATCGGCGGTTATGCTGTTGTCAATCTTTCCAGAGGCCCAGGCAACGGTTAATTGCTCGCCGGTAGGCTGTAAGCCATTTGCGCCGAAGGTTGACATATTCGGATTAGCTGGGCGAATGTCGATAATGTATCCGGTTTCGGTGTTTCCGTGGTAGCGGCTGGAACTAATGAGAGGCTGGCCGATGTATGGGGTTTGCTTTGGGGTAATTTGAGTGATTGCGTTCATGGTTTGTTTTTCCTGTTGGTTTAGGGTTTGTTAGGGGGTTAAGCTATTTATCAGCGAACGTATAAGTGTCAAAAGGCAAGCCGACAGCCTCCTCTAACTCAGCATCAGTTAAAGCCTCTAAGCGTGCCTTCAGTGCGGCTCTTAATACTGCGCCAGGCACTTCGCCATTTTCGATAGGGGTTTTGAGGTCAAAAGCTACGGTGTAAGCGTGGTTGAATTCTGGCATGGTTGGCTCTTCATCCCCGCTGCCAAAAGTTTCAAAGCCAGGCAATGTCGGCCCATCACAATCAAACTCGACCATGCGGATGCCCTGTGCGTGGAGGTGGGTGATTAAGGACTTCAGGGCGGGGGTGATGTCGGCCAGGCTGCCTTCGAAGTTGTAATCGATCTCCTCGTACAGCTTGAGGAAGTAGCCAGTATCACGGGACATCAGCATAGGCTCTTCGGCGGTCAAGGCGTCCAGGAAGGCGTCGCGGTCTTGCTGGGAAAGGTGGCCGGTTGAGACGCAGGCGGTTTGGTAGGTTTCGAGTTGGGGTGCAGAAGCATTTTCAATACCTAATACCTTCCGACGCAAACTTGCCCATTTGTCCGGCATCGACACGTATTCTTCAAACTCACCGGGGCCAGTGTAAACCAGTTTGGCGTTGCCAGACTGCACGAAGGTTTCAACATCCTCAATGGAATGTGCCAGGGCGGCGTCAATATGCTGTAGTTCTTGAGGTGTGAAAAGCGGGCTTCGGTTTGGCATTGCAGGCGGCGCGTCTTCAATGTATCGATCTACAGTGACCCAGTTTGCGCTGATGTCTGAATGGGTTAATGCGCCTTCCTGGCGCTCGCGTTCAAGAGCTTCTGCAAGGTTAACTTCCATAAAGTCGGCGGAGAAATCATCGTTTTCGTCGTTTTCATATTCTATTGCAACGAGATGTTTAATTATTTGCTTTGGCATTTCAGTATCTCCTTCGAGGTTTGTTAGTGTTTATTTACTGGTTATAGGGGATTGTACGGGAGGGGAGTTATTTGTCAACAAGTTAGGAGATTTAAAGGCTGGCCTTTTGCCGTGATTAGGGTGAAATCCGTGCCTTGCTTCGGCTTCTTGGCGGGCGCGGATGGCCTCGCCTTTAGATTTATATTTACCTAAATCTATTAAATCTGTGTTTACGTAGATAGTCGCGTGCCACTTCTTAGGGCCTTTAACTTGCCGAACACCTATATACCCTGACTTAGTACGCGCAGGGACGCCTCTGTTTTTTGAGTTGGCGTGGCTGTCAGTCTGACTTAAGTTACTCCAGCGGTTGTCATGGCGTAGGCCGTTTGCATGGTCGATCATAGGGCCGGGCTGTTCCCCGGTCATAAGTGTCCAGATTAAACGATGAGATTGGTAGGTTGAAGGGTAGAGATATCCAGGGTCTTCGATGTCGACGGTGATATAACCATTGTAGCCGTTAAGCTCCCCAGCCGGTACAAGCTCGTGCAATTCGTAGGGAAAGAATTCAGTAGACGGGGCTTTGAATAGTATGCCGCATTCAGGGCAATAGCGAAAAAGCTTTAATAGTTCTGACTGTGGGGGTATTATTTTTGTGAACATCGGCGGCCTCTGTAGCTGTCGGTGATTAGAGGGTCGGAGGGGGTGCAACCTCTTCGGCCCTTGCAATGTATTTCCGTATACCGTTATGGAGCACAACGGTATCATTTTTTAAAAACACTGTAAACCCCCCGAAACCCTCCTATACAGCCCAAAGACAGGCTAAAACCCTCCTATGTGGAATTAATGCATAGTTATAAACTCTTGAAAATTAAATAGTGTGTTTATAAAAGTACGAAAAAAGGCGAGAACATAATGAGAATTTTTGACTACATCGTGTAGTCCAATTCCTTATATCTCGAATGGGATATAAGGGTCGGCGAGGGTAAATGTCAACAAGTTGGCCGAAAAAACTAGCTTTGGTAAAGTCACTATTTAACGAAATACCATAAAATCAATAACTTAGAAAATTTTAATAGTGTGTCTGCCTTAGTACACTTTTCGCCTACCCCTCCGTAGAGGTTTTCGTGGGAATAAATCTCGAATCAAAATAGACTTTTTTTGCCCACAGAAAGGTGGTCGAAAAGTGGACTAAGCTAAACACACTATTTAAAAGGATATAATGCATAGTTTATGTACGTCTATTATATATATTTTTTATTATTAAATAATTTATATATATAGGGGTGGGTTTCGTGGGTGACCCTTCGGGTGAGAGGTTGTAGGGGGGCGGTTTGGGGTTTGGTTTGTTTGATTGGCTTATTGGTTGCGCGTGCTTGTTGTTGGAAGGCGGGGGGTTTTGCCTGGGGGTTTTTATGGGATTGGCCTGGGATCTCCTATATGTGGGTTTTTATGGGATTGGCCTGGGATCTCCTATATGTGGGTTTTTATGGGATTGGCCTGGGATCTCCTATATGTGGGTTTTTATGGGATTGGCCTGGGATCTCCTATATGTGGGTTTTGAGGATTTAGAGAGGGCTTTTGGCTTATTGGCTTTGTCGAGAGTTTCAACTTGTTGACAAATGTCAGGGAGGGTTTCAAGGGTAGCCGGGCAGGAGGTTGCCTCACGCCTTGTAGGTTGTCTACAAGGCGTGAGGGGCCGATTAGTAATAAAGCTGGTTCTCCTTTGCTACGGTCTCATAGAGCTTGGGATTAGCTTGCTTTAAGCCCTCGACATATTGATTAAGTTCGAATCGCTTATCAGTTGCGCGCAGGCGTTTGATATGCGAAGCGATGAGAGTTTTCAGGGTGCGTTTTTTGGCTGGACGTGACATTGTGGTTTTCTCCTGGTTTGTTGGTGGTTGGTTAAGGGTTAATCTGAATATTTGCCTATATAGCAATATTCCTGGTATTGCTCAGGATGCAGTTGGCTATCCTTTACAAGTGAATCACTCCAGTTATTGAAAGCCTCAGACATAGCGGGAACATCATCGGCGCCATATTGCTTGATAACGTGCGGCGCAATATCCTGGTCGAATAAATCAGAGAGTGCTTGCTCTGAATCGATGAGATTGTTTTCACTTGCCCATGATTCGACTGCACAGAGTTCAGAAATATCCAGTAGTTCGCGAATACAGGCGGTTTGGATGCTCATCTCGTCAAGCTGTTCTTTGAGCCATTCACGCTCATCGTAGTGGTTGAAGTTTGTCATTTTAAATTTCTCCTGTGTGGTTTTCGGTTTTCAAACTTTACTAAACGGTTTAGTTTGGTTTAGTCGGTTAATCGGTAGATGAACAGTTTCATATCATCTTTGTCGGGGTCGCATTGATCGAGGTAATAAGCGAAAAATGCGGCCAGGGTAAAGTCAGCATTTTTGAGTTGCTGCCTAGCGTAAGTCAGGTTGCCGTTCAGGTAGCTTTCTAGTAGTTCATTCATGGGTTTTTCTCCTATTTTAAGTGTTCGGATATTTTCAGATCTTCTATGCATTCGCATAGCCTGAGATTTGCAGACAGCTTGTAGTCCTCGATTTCGGCGTTATCGTCGCCAGCCTCAATGTTTTCAACTAGTAGGGCCTGTAGCCGGGCAAGTTGCTGTATTAATTTTGCAATTTTCATTTTAAATTCGTCCTATGTAAATTTTCTGTAAATGCGAATGATTCTCATTTACATTTGATAATGATTCTTATTCGCGTTTTTACTCACCAAAAAATCGCCTCCAATAAAAATTATGTCGTTTTTTCGCCGGAGTGTTACCTTCCGTAACACGAAATGTGGTACATTTTGTCTCACTTTCCGATAAAATGTTACCAAACGTAACACTCCAGCTATCTGTATGAGACAAAATGTCTCAATTTTCTACTAATCCAGCAATCCCGCGCATTCAGCCGAATGGCGTACAAATTCGCCAAACCGGTGCGCGGCGTCAATATCTGATTTACTATCATAAATTTCCGCGCCATAAACTACCCGATAGCTTTTACCTCGCTTGAGCCACAAAACTGCACTATCACCAGAGTCATACCGGGCTACTAAGTCGAAGCCTCGTTTAGCTACGTGTTCGGCTATCAATATCTTTGCGCCTGCCTTCATCGAAGCGCTGCCAATGAATTCGCCACAAAATCTGGCTACATGCTGTTGTACGCCTGAAGGGTGACCGGTAAACTCCAGGCCTATGGTGTAGCGTTTATCGTTTTGCATCTCTCAACCCTCTTGTTTGTCAGTGTTCAAATCCGCCAGCGCGCCCATGGTAGTAGTAAAAAAGTCATGGCGGCGGTTTAAATAAGTGGTACGTTCTTTTTCGGTCAATGACCCTGGAAGGATATCTATGCCCGCTGATTTATTGATATCCGGCAAATAATTATTGTAGGCGTTAACATACGCGGCGGGCCAAACGTTGCCCATAAAATCGGTGAAATCGTAAGGCATGATGGCTTGCTTTTCGTGTTGCATCTCTCAACCCTCAGATGCACTTATCTGGCGCGCGGCTTCTTTAGCTATGCAAACGTGCCCCGACAACGTTAGATAGTCGCCCGCCTCTTTCATCTTGGCGGCCAGGTCAGACGCTGGCAAATAAAGGCGGTCCCATTCTTTTAAGGGAATGTCGTTTAAGTGCTGGTCTGAGCTGGCCTTTATGCGGTCTACGCCTATTTGACGGCCTACGCTAGCGATAATCGAAGCGGTGACAAACTGGCTGTAATATTCGGCGTGTGTGCATTCTTTAGATAGATATTGCTTTCTGGTGTATTTAGGCATGATTTTTAATCCTCAGTTTGTTGGTTAAATTTAAAGTGATAATCTCACTGGCTAGCGCACTGGTTACAATACGCTAGGCGGTAGGGTTAATCGGCAATGCGCGCCGCCTCGAAGTAGTTAGCATCGAGGCGGCTATGCGGCGCAACTATACATAGATCACGCATACCGAAATAAAACCAGCGATTAAATTCTGGCATGCGTGCGGTGCGGCTACTCTGTTTTATGCAAGCCGTACCATTCAGGCTAAAGCTAGCCTTTGCGGGTAGTTCGTTAAAGTAGGCGTATTGTCTAGACATTGCTCTATTCTCCAATTGATTGCATTTGATAGTGACGATCAGCTTGTAGCTGTTGAAAGCCGTTGGTGATACCAGTAGCAAAATAAGCATTGACTGCAAGGTAGGCGATGAGGGCGAAGGCTAAATATTTCATTGTTTGTTAATCCTGTTTGTTATCGAGTGGTAGAGACAAGCTTAAAAGCTTGCAGCTTGTGCAGACTTACGGCCATGTGCACGCGTGCTGTGCTGCCTACAGGGCGGCCGAACAGAGTCAAATCTTTGTTGGCTATGGTCTCAATCAGAAAGTCAATTTGACTTTGGGGAGTGTGATATTTGATGAACATATTTATATTAGTAAGTTAAAGTTAAGCTAGATTATAGTCTGATTAATGCATAGGTCAATGCTATACATTAATTAATCAAGTTATTTTTATGTGAATGTTTTTATGGGGTGGATAGATTTATTTTATGGGTGGGGGATAGGGTTATCGATGAAGGCCAGGCAGTCTATGATCAATGTATATGCAGTAGGGATATGTGAGAGCCATAAGATCATTAGAATATTCTAATTTACTAACCCCCACCCCCAATTTTTAAATAATGTGGACGCCGTGGATCACAGTAGCCCCCTCGCGAAAATTTTACCTTTTTCAAAACCAACTTGTTGACAAATATCTCCACAACCGTAATATTTAAATTCACAACCAACCACAACCAAAAAGGAAGCCAAAATGCCAAACCCAGACACCCAAACCGACAAAACCATCCGCGAAGGGCTTAAATCCGTCAAAGCTAAAGGTAAGCTTGACGTTCTTGCCATGATTGCCTGTAACCCTGGGGGAGAAGCCCGTCTACAGGAGATTATCGATACTGACCAGCCTCTGGACTCAGTCGAGCGCTCAATCCTTTCGATGCACTTGTAAGGAAACCCAAAATGGTAGACGAAACTGAATTTGAAATTATGGACGCCGATCATGAGAACAGGTTGAACGACGAATTTTTAGACTTCGAGGAGGATCATTGCGACCCTGAAGAACCTGACCCTCAACAAATAGTCTACGCTCTCAGCCGTCAGATTGAATCTTTAGAAACCCGCAGCCGTGAAATGCCGAAGGCCCGCGATCACGACGTTATGTTCTTTGAGAAGGATGCCAAGCAGTTAGCCTACGCCAAGGATTTTCTACTCAAAATTTTTCCAGAACTCAAAGCCCAGGGGTAGCCCAAAACGCCCATGCTTAAATTTCTAACTAAGCTTTTCCAATACAAAGGCCTAATAACAGCCATAGCCCTTGTCGTCTTCCTGATCTATGTTGTAGTGGCCCAGGTGACCATACCTTCGGACTGGGGCATACACGAGTTCATGCAGATTAAATTAGTCGATGCCAACATGAGCCACGCCATGACCTTGATAGTTCTCCATGCTTTCTTGAGAAACCCAAAATGACCATTAAAATCATCGGTAAATCTTTGATCAAGTACCGCGTGACATGCACAGACCCTGCTTGTAGAAATATATTAGAGTTTGACAGTAGTGATATTGAGGAAAAAAGTGCGTCTGTAATGGGCCAATCTGAGGCAGTTGGTAGAGGAATAACATGCCCAAGCTGTCGGCATATATTAAAAGAAGAAATATTTGAAAGACTGGACGCCTAAACCCTATGCCCTGCAACAAAATCCCCTACACCTCCAAAAAACTCGCCCTCAGCGAAGGTAAGCGCATCCTCGCTAATATCGGCCACCTGAAGAACACAGGCTCTAAAATAAAGCGTTTCCGGGCGTATGAGTGCCGGTATTGCGGGTCCTGGCACTTGACCAGCCGTAAACCTTACGGACGAAAGCAGAAGGCAAAGCTGAAACGCTCGCCAACTTGTTGACAAATTAATCCGCAGCCATACCATTACTTACACAATCACTTACCAGAACTTAAAAGAGGACTTAACCATGAATGAATACCGTAACGAGGCCAGCCAGGCAGCCTCAGACGCCCGATGGACTTTCTTCCGCTTCTTGCCCCTGCTTATTACAGTCATTGTAATTATGGCTTTACTAGGGTTCGGGCTTCGTTCGCTCGGCTACTTAGGTAGTACCGTAGTCGAGCGGAAAGTTTTTGAGCAGTCTTATCAGCGAAGTGAAGCGCTGAAATCCCAAATCTCGACCAATGAAGCAGTTTTAGCCGAGATTACTCGTAAATTGTCAAATACTGGATTGGATGCTAGTACAAGGCACAACCTGGAAGCGCAGGCAGCCGCCGCACGCATCCGTATCGCAACCGCAAAAGGTAAACAATAATGAAGAAAACCATATTTCTAGTATTTTTAATCACTGCCCTGTTTTTAACTGGGTGCAAGGAGACTAAAACGTCCGCGTCATCCGAGACCAAGGCCGTCGAGCGACAGCAGAGCCAGTACCAGATAGGCCAACCTGT
>Ga0316189_10001028_pt1 | contig 27722 bp, 23 predicted proteins | sample LowCovwburrow_MG_FD_204930 | JGI IMG/M metagenome (GOLD analysis project Ga0316189, IMG submission 204930) | Coastal sediment microbial communities from Maine, United States - Lowes Cove worm burrow | ecosystem: Environmental > Aquatic > Marine > Coastal > Sediment | place: USA: Maine...
AACATGCCCATGACGTTTAGGGTATAAACTAAAATATATATCGGCACGACATATACGGCAATTCCGGCAAGTCGACGGGGTAGACGCGATTTAATCCTCTGCCATACGTCTTTAAACTTCTTGGCTTTGCTGGATAATTCTCCCGTTTTTGCAAGTTCGCCTTCATGGGCAGCCGGTGAAAGCCCAAAATGACCGTAAACCAGAAACAGCACGGTTCGAAGGATCACCGCCGAAAAAGTAATTAAAAAATAAATTCCACCGGCCCGGCCGGTCAGTGGGATTACAATAAAAAATGTCGTCGGCAAATGAAGAAAAAAAGCCGGCAGTTGATTGATGAAATTTGACAAAAACAACTGCTTGCGCGTGATTTTACCATCTTTAAAAAAGCTCAGCAGCATCGCATTGGCGGTCACACCGGAAAAAAAGGCCGCCGTAAACGCAGCGCCGCAATGATCGCCAAGGCGCCCGAATCGAAAAAGCGGCCGGGCCACAGCAGCCAGTGTTTTCGTCCATCCGGAAGCTTCAATGATCTGGCCGATTAAAAGTCCGATGGTAATAAACAGCATCAGACGCGTCAGCGGCTGCAAAAGTTTGGATAGGATTTGCCGCAGGTTCAGATCCGGGATCAAGATAACGCCGCAAAGAAGGATCAGGCCGGATATACTCAGCGATAAAATTAAAGGCTTGAATACCGGTCTATCCTTCTGAGAGGCCATTTTTCTTATTCTGTTTTGCGATGATCAATGTCCAGTAGTCGGGGGCACAACGGCTCAATTCTTCCAGATCCCGCACAATCTCCTCATTTGGCTGGCCGCAGCTCCTGACGCCCACGCAGCTTGGATAGTCGCCGATTTCATCGATGGCCGCCTTGATATCCGTTACATTGCGGTATGCTTTTAGAAAGACAACGTTTTCAGGTTTTGCGGTCAGGCTCCGCAACCGATCACCGCCCATGGCGCCGGATACCACCATCAGCGACTCCTCTCCTTCAACCAGGGGGGTGTTCAATCTGGCCGCTGATGCCTGGTAAGAGGTGATCCCCGGAACCGTCCGAACGGCGATATAGGGAGCCGCGTCTTGAATATGTTTTAAAATATACCCATAGGTCGAATATGTCAGGGAGTCTCCCAATGTTAAAAAAGCCACGTTTTTCCCATTTTCAAGCTCGGCGATTATCGTTTGGGAATGATCCCGCCAAGCTTCACGGGTCTTGTACTGATCCCTTGTCATCGGGAAACGGAGCACCTTGACCGCAGCAGTTTTCGGAATGTGAGGTCTGGCGATATTTACCGCCAGACTGTGGTTATTCTTGGTAGAGGCGGCTGCAAATACGATATCCACCTGATTGAGAATTTTTACAGCCTTCAGTGTGATCAAATCGGGATCACCCGGCCCCACTCCGATGCCATACAGGGTTCCGGTCTTTTTTTCCATAATGCCCTCAAATTTTGATTGGATGGTTTTGACCGTTTAGATGAAAGTAGTCCAGACCAATTAAGTCGCGCTCTTCTATGCGTAGGATCCACAGGCCGGAGGGGCCGATTTGATTTATGGTACACCAGGCCCCATGCTCTATGCCCTATACTCCATGCCCTTTGCCCTAAACTTCTTTGGCCAATATCACCAGCGCATTGATCACACTGGCAGCCACATTTGAGCCCCCTTTGCGGCCCACATTGGAAATATACGGATAGTCCAGTTCCATAAGCGCTGCCTTTGACTCGGCGGCGTTGACAAAGCCCACCGGTAATCCGATGACCAGAGCCGGTCGGGCTTTTTTTGCGCTGACCAACTCAATCAGGCGCAACAGTGCCGTAGGCGCATTGCCGACGACATAAATACCGCCTTTCATTTCGGCAACGGCCGCATCCACGGCAGCTTTTGCCCGGGTACCGCCCTCTGTTTGCGCCCTTGTGTGGATCAGAGGATCATCAATATAACATTTCACCCGACCACCATAAGTTTCGACTTCTTTTTTTCGTATCCCGACCCGGGCCATATTTGTATCTGTAATAATCATGTTGCCGTTTCGAATTGCTTCAATTCCAGCGGATACGGCCTGGGGGTGGAAGCGCACCATTTCTTTAAACTCAAAATCAGCTGTGGTATGAATCATGCGACGAACAATGGACCACTGCTGTCCGGTAAAATCATGTGTTCCGGCCTCTTGATCGATAATCTGAAAGCTTGATCGCTCAATTTCATCAGGTTTCATTAAATTAATTCCTTTGGTTCCGGTATATCCGGCAATTTTCTACGAAGCACCCGGCGGCATCGGGTTGGCTGCCGAAATGCAGATGATTGTAACTTCCCAGGGTACGATTGATGACATATCCTTCCGGCGCCTTTTCCATTCCCGACCTGTCTGAAATTGAAAAAGCGGTGGGTACATCCCGCGACAGATTAACCAGTTCGGAATAATGAAATTCATGTCCCCGAATGGTCAAACCCGCATTTCCAATAACGGTATCGCGGTTCAGGGTAATTTCGCGATATCCAAGGGCCCTGAGGCGTGTAAACATTCTGGTCGCGAATGGAAAACAACCGCTCATTCGATACCTCTTATTATTTAGATCGACCAACTCCTCACACAGGTACATGAATCCGCCGCATTCACCGTAAATCGGCATACCGTCAGCGCTCTTTTCTTTAACTCGATTTCTCAAAGCCGTATTTTCAGCAAGTTTTCCGGCAAATAGTTCCGGGTATCCCCCCCCCAAATAGAGTCCATCTATATTCTCAGGCAGATTACGGTCGACCATCGGCGAAAAGTAGACGAGTTCCGCCCCCTGGTGCTCCAACATTTCAAGATTATCCGCATAGTAAAAGCAAAATGCATTGTCCCGTGCCACGGCGATGCACACTGTTTTTTCAATTCGCTTAAGCGGCCTTCCACGGGTTTGCCGGGTCAGGGCGATGTCCGGCAAATTGTCTAACAGCAAGTCCAGATCAATGCTTTTTTCGATAAGGTCAGCCAGCCGATCGATGCTCTGTTCCGCAAGGGGATGATCCTCCCGGGTGACAAGGCCCAGGTGCCTTTCCGGAATAGCAATGTCGTTGTTGCGAAGAATGCCCCCTAAACAAGGCATCTCAATGCGTTGCTGCACGGCTTCTTTCAAATACTGCAGGTGCCGTTTGCTGCCCAGGTTGTTGAAGATGACACCGGCATATGTCAGTTCTGCGTCAAACTGTTCAAAGCCCATGACGATTGCAGCGGCGCTGCGGGCCATGCTGGCGGCATCCACCAGCAGGATTACCGGAAGCCTCAGCCATTTGGCCATTTGAGCGGTCGAACCGGCTTCACTTCTGCCGTCGTAACCGTCAAAAAGTCCCATAACACCTTCGACGACGGCAATATCCGCATCTTGCATGCATTTTGCGAACGTAGCCAGATTGAAATTTTGGGACAACATCCAACCATCTAAATTTCGGCAGCCAACACCGGAAATCCTGCTGTGGTGACCGGGGTCGATAAAGTCCGGGCCCACTTTAAACGGTGCGACTTTCAAACCCCGCTTGACCAGAGCGGCCATCAATCCCAGGCTTACTGTGGTTTTACCACAACCGCTTTTCATCCCGCCAATGACGATTCCTTTAATTTTTCGCTCCTTTGGTATTAAAAATATCCGGGTACAGAATTTTGCCGATCTCATGAATCCCTTCCAGCAATCTTAACGTGGGTCGTGATACGATCTGTTCATCGATGATAAAGATTTGATTGTCGCAAACAGCCTTGATGACATTAAAGCCGGATTCGCGTTTAATCATCGCAACCGTGGGACGATTCATAGCGCCGAATTGGGCCAGGTATACATCAATTTGCGTTGCGCGCGACAGGATGCGTTCTTTACCGTATCCGGCAATATTGGTGTTTCTGACCGGTTTGGCGTCAGCGGCGACGTTGATTCCGCCGGCAGTCTCCAGGGCAAATATCGCCATGGAATCCGGTGAAAATGTTTTCATCTTACTGTGGATGGATTCAAAATAGACATTTTTTTTCACCGCTATTGAGGATGTCGCCGCTTTAATATTCGAGGAAATACTTTGGAAACGCGATATCATATCAGAAGCCTGGGTTTGTCTGCCGGTTAAAACACCGAGGATTTTCCAATAGGCATACATTTCGCTGACGGTTGCCGGCTGTAAGGACACGACCGCAATACCGCTTTTCTCTAATCGTGTCACAAATTGCGGATACCCCCGATCGATCATGGGGCGAACAAATACCAAATCCGGACGGGCCGCTAAAAATTTTTCAGGATCATCGTGATATGAAAACACCGGTTTGGTTAAAGCTCGGGCCGGATAACTTTCGTGGCGCGTGACACCAATGATCTCCTGGTCAAGTCCCAGGCTGAATAGATTCTCCGTGTGGGCGCCGTAAAGGGAAATAATTCGTTTGAAAGGTTTATCGACCACTATCCTTCTGCCGGATTGATCTATCACCGTATTCGGGCTTTCAGCCGAAAATTGACCGTCCGCACCTGCCGGGACGTACACAAGACCAAACAGGATGACGATAATAGCTCGAAAGAATCGATTATTTTTTGGTGGAATATTTTTCTTCATATGCTATTTTTTGAAAACCACCTGCAATGAGTCGGAATAAGATTCGGCATAGACTTTGGCGTCAACGTTGAAAACTTGGCGCATCGTACCCGGATTCAACACGTCTCGGGTGGCACCGTCAATAACGATGCGTCCTTCGGACATAAATATCAGATAATCGCAGTAAACCGCCGCCAGGTTGATATCCTGCATTACGGAAATGACGGTCCGGCCTTGTCGTTTCATGCGTTTTTCGCAGATATTTAAAAGGCTGATAGAGTGGTTGATATCGAGGTTGGATGTCGCCTCGTCCAGAATCAGCACATGCGCGCCCTGGGCCAATGCCCGGGCAAAAACCACGCGTTGTCTTTCACCACCGCTGAGTTCGTTGATGAATCGACCGGCAAATTCACTTACCTCCGTTTTTTCCATGATGTCTTGAACAATGCTGACATCTTCGGTCGAAGGGCCGGAAAATCTTGGAATGTGCGGATAACGCCCCATCATCACCACCTCTTCTACCGTAAAGGGAAAGTTAATATAAAAATTCTGGGGAACCAGTGCAATTTCCTTCGATAACTCTTTGGTTGAATAAGTTCCAAGATCTCTGCCGTTATATGCAATCCTGCCGGCTGTGGGCCGGCGGTGTTTGGCAAGTAGATCCAGCAAGGTGGTTTTTCCGCACCCGTTGGGCCCGATAATGCCACAGAACATGCCCGACCCAAAGGACATCGAGATGTCGTCAATGACTTTTTTTTCCGAATAAGAGAAACTCAAGCCGGTCAGTTCAAAGGGCATCGTTCAAATCGTTTAATTCAACGTCTCGAAAATTTTACAACTTATTGATGTAAAGTGATATTCTAAGTCTTTTGTGAATGCCGTTCATCTGGAATACTGGAATGTTGGAATACTGGAAGATTGCGTAATAAAATCGGACAAAACCATTTTTTAACAGATAGAATTCCTTTAAACCCATCATTCCACCATTCCAATTGGAGTGAAGCCCCTAAGTTCGATTCAACCTGAGCCGGCTATCATTAATGCACTCCAAGCTTGGTTATAGTACCTTGCGCATTCTCTGCTGCTTACGGAAAATATAGCAAAAAAATGGTCCCCCGATTAGCGCCGTCAGCACGCCGATGGGTATTTCGGTCGGCAAAACAGCCCGTGTAATGGTGTCGGCGATCAGCAATAAGATCGCCCCTGCTAAAAGAGACATGGGTATCAGCCGCCGGTTGTCCGGTCCGGTGAGCAATCTCATCATATGGGGGATTAAAAGCCCCACAAAACCGATGATCCCCGACACGGACACACAAATCGCCGCCACCAACGATGCGGTTACCAGGAGGAAGATGGTTACTTTCCTTGTATCCACGCCCAGGGAAGCGGCCGTTCGATTTCCCAATGACAAAAGGTTCATATCCCGCGCAAAGAACATGAAGGCTAAAAAGCCGAATAAAATAAACAAAAAAGTGAGACCCACATCGGCCCAGGTTTTCGATCCAAAACTCCCCATTAACCAGAAAATGATGACGGCAACCTGTTCGTCGGCGACATACTTTAAGAAACTGATGCCGGCCGATAATATGGCTGCCACGATGATGCCGGAAAGGATCAGGTTGTTCGAAGAAAGCCCGCCGCTGGAAGATGAAAGATATAGGACGAATAATAATGTCACGGCCGCGCCGACAAAGGCAAACAAAGGGACTGAATAGGATCCCATCATTCCGATATTAAACAAAATCGCCAGTGATGCACCGAAGGCCGCTCCGGCAGACACCCCCAGTGTATAAGGATCTGCCAGCGGATTTAGCAGAATCCCCTGGAACACAACGCCGGATATGGCCAATCCTGCGCCGACGACGGCGGCCGCTAAAATCCTGGGCAAGCGCACATCCATCACCACAACCGGGAAGATTGGATCCATTCCCGCCAGCAGATGCAATTGGCCGCTTAATTTAGCAAAAATGATCTTTACCACAGTAGCCGGGGGCAATTGGATGTAACCCATTCCAGTTGAGATAACAATCACGGCGCCCAGAAAAACTGCCAGCAGGGCAAATTGAACTGCCGCGGCCTGTTGTAACTTTTTCCTGAATCGGCTTGTTTTTTTGAGCTTCCGGAACAGCATTTGTATCCTTCAACAAAAAAACCCTTCAAGCATGTACGGCTTGAAGGGTTGCACCCTGTTTGCTTGGCCCTTATCTGTCTGTTACCAATAACTCCGTCCCAACGCAGAGCTATGGTGATCCGTTAAGGCAGGTCTTCTGGCTTCCCTGCCCTTCCAGCAGCCTTCCCATCCCGGTCAATCGAAACAGTGGCGTAGTGTAACTGGAAGAGTTCCTTTTTCGTTCAGAACGAAAAAGGTGGGGTCACAGCGGCGGGACCACTCCCGATTTTCACGGGATTCCCTATTAGCTCCTTCGAGCACCTTAAGAATATAGGGGAACTTACTATTAAATCTGCTTTTTATCAAGAGAAAAGTAAAAGATGTCGTCAGATAGGGATTTTGGGGGTTGCAGCCCTGCCGCAGGCGCTGGAAACGGTCAGTTTGATTGAAAAAGAAACTACGGTTCGCTTTTTTAATTTTGGTGTTGTGGCATCCTATAGAAGAACGGATAGGGGATCGGAGGATTATCGACGAAAATTCCTAAATAATGAATTCAGCCGGCTGAACGCCGAACAGAGCAGGATTATACGCTTTTAAAACGCTGCGCTTATACCTGCCGCCGGAAGTTTCACGTTCAGAAAGGTCCACGGTTTCACCGCGGGTGTAGCCCTGGTTATCTGCCGGGATCAAAATTGTCACCAGAGGATGACTGCCGTCACTTTGTTCCGGGTTTTCAGATACAAGTCCTATTTCTCCGGTGTTGAGCTCCACCAGGGTCCCAACCGGATAAACGCCGATCATGTTGATAAAGGCTTTGAGCAGAATCGGGTCAAAATCTTTGCCGGCACTTTCACTCATCATGTTCAGCGCTTGGTCCGGGCTTATCGCTTCGGATCGATATACTCGGCGTGATGTGATGGCGTCAAACACGTCCACGATGGTCAGAATTCTGCCAAATAGACTCAGCGGTTCACTACGCCAGGACCGTGGATAGCCGCTTAAGTCGTATTTTAAATGATGTTCAAAAGGGGACAGCATGATTTTGGATTTGAGTTCCCGGGGTGCCCTTAATTTTGCAATGTGGCGAACGCTGTTCAAAGAGTGTTTTTGGATCACCTTAAATTCATGCTCGGAGAGTTTTCCTTGCTTGTTGAGTATTTTTAGCGGAATGTCGACTTTGCCCAGGTCGTGGAATAGTCCGCAGATTCCCAGTGTTTCAAGTGCATTTTTGCTAAGTCCGATGTGCTGCCCCAGGCAGATGGCCAGAATCGACACATTGACCGAGTGTGTGTAGGTGTAGTCGTCATGGTCTCTTAAGGTGCTCAGTTTCAACAGAATCGGCCGCTTATCGATCGCCAGGTCGACCGTCTTTTGGACGATTCGAACAGTTTTGCGTATCCCCGCCGGCCGATTGTCCGATACCTTGCCGATTACCTCTTTGAGTGATACGAGAGAGCCGGCATAGGCTATTTCAGCAGTCTTAACGGCTTTTTCCTCTTGATCGGCGGCCATGCCGTCTATGGAAATCGTCAACGAATCAGTTCCGTCCAAATTGTGAAGGCTGTCCGAATCAGGTTCCGCAATTATTTCGACCCAATCCAAACCTTTTTCGCTCATCTGCGCTTCGAGCCAGCCGGGCGCATCTTTGCGGGATTCAGCCTGGTTCATCAGGTGGGCAAAGAAGAGCACCTCGCTCAAATCTTTACGTTGCAAGGTGGTAGAGAGGGATAATCCGTGGAGGCCGCGCTTTTCAAAGTAGACGAGGGCATTGTTGATCAGGTTGACGGTCTCGCGCCGATAAAGAAGCTTTTCCTGCTGCAGATAAAAGCGTCCTGAAATAATTTGAATCATTAAACGATCTTCGTCACCACCGAATCGACTGACAGCATGAATGAAATCTTCCGCGCATTGAATCACCAGCTGATTGTTGTCCCGATGGATTCTAACAGCCTGCACCATTTTGTAGAAAGCCGTAAACAGGTTTTCACTGAGCAGCACATGTTCCCTTAACTCATTGGTTTTATCATCTGTCTTCATTGCGACTGTTTCCCTGAAATCGCGCTGCGTGCTGCCCGTCTGATGGGCGGAAAGAAGCTGCGGGTCGCCTGCAGGAGGATTTTATCCGCTTCGGGTATTTTCAGCTTCGCCAAGGCCATCGCCGCGCCCCGTCGCTGCGGTGACCCGCCGATAGTAAAAATTTCCCACCAGGACCGTTCTTCCAGGGCCGCCTTTAACAAAGGGATCGACCGTGCGGAGCCACATTTCCCGAGAGCTGTGTAGCAGGCGAGAATATGGTTGTTATCGTAAATATTAAACGCTTTTTGCTCAAGATACTCCAGCAAAGAATCTTCCGATATCCGATTTCGTTCAGAGGCCAAATGTTTCAGGATTTCGCGGCGGATGCTACCACTGGAATCTTCAATCAAAAAGAAAAATGACCTTTGTACGCAGCCCTTTCGCCTGAGGAGTTGCTTCAGGGCTTCCCTTCGAACGTCAAGTGAAGGGTGACGAGCCATATTCAGCACAAGCTTCTGTGGTTCTTTTCCGTCGAGATGTCCGGCAATGGTCACAAGTTGCTGTACCATAAGGTCATCCGGCGCTTTGAGCAGCTGACTTAATGGCTTTAAATCCTGTTTTGATAAAATTCCAATGGCTTCCATCAGGCGACGCCGAAGGGCAGCTGATGAAATTTCGGACAGGAGCGGACCCAAACTAAGGACTGCTTTTGGATGCAGCATTAGGAGAACCTGGCGCAATATTTTTAATCGGGCGGCATCTTCAGGGTTAAAGTCCGATAGATATTCCTTAAAAGCCTCTAAGACCTCTAAATCTGAAACAGTTTCGAAATATTGATTGATTAGCGGATCTCGCCAGGTCTTTTTAGCAGCGTCCTTGTCATGCAATTTTCGAAGGTGATCAAGGATCTTAACGGCCAGTGGAAATTCACCATGGCGCAGGGTGTTTTCAAATTCCTGGGCCAAAAGTTCAAGGATACTGCCAAACTCCTCTTCATCATCCTCGTCTTCCAAAATAATCAGAAGCACATCCAGGACATCTTGGCTGCGATTTCGGTGTTCTTCTTCGAAGATCAATTTTTGGAGAATTTCAGTTTCTGAACGCGTTATCTGCATCAAGCTCCGCTTGACCTCCGTCGAGTCAATACTCACCGTGGATTGATTTCCAGCATCTCCCGAACTGTCTTGCTGTTTACCAGTGGCAGTGCCATGCTTCAAAACGGCGGGATCATGAAATTTTTCATTTGCCGATCCGGACACACGAAAGTGCGAAAAATCAAGCTTGGGTTCTGTTTCCCAGAATAATTCTGCTGCTTCATAGCGGATATGCGGTAGGTTTTTCTCCCACAGCGCAGTGACCAAATCCCCCTCGGACTCATCTGTTAAGATTCGATACTCGTTCAGTATAGCAAGCAGAAAAGAGAGCTCGGTCACTGTTGTTCCCTTTCCGAATTCAATCCAGAGGATTCCGTCACGGAAAAATGGTGTGACCAGATAATCCTCACTGCCACCCTGCTGGTAAACCTCAACTCCTTTAAAACAAATTCGCTCCTTTTCAATGTCCAGTTTCAGATCAGGAGATGTTTGAAAGAAATTTGTCAGGCTAACGTCAAGACCACTCAAGAGTTTTTCTGAAATGGTATGTGTTTCGGGATAGAGGGCATAGCTTTTAACCGCATTTGCAAACGCAGCCATAAATCCCCGAACCGCTTCGAGCGCTTCGGAAGAGGGAGAGTCATTTGCGGCTTCCGGTTTCGGAGGGTCGCTGGTTTTTACGGTGGGCGATTGCGGGACCTGATTGGCCACGATTATATCCTTACCTGATTGTGCTGGATCAGCAGCAGTTAGAAATACAGTATTTCGCTGAATACATTTGTTAATATATCATAAAGTATGGAAAATTGTCAAAAAACGTGGCAGCGTAACTAATTTCAACCAAAGAAATCCTTGACAATTAATCCACGATAAACTATTGCAGCCGGAAAATTATTCATGTAACGTGGTGGTGCCCCTTGGGGCCCAACAGGGAAACCGGTGAAATTCCGGCACGGACCCGCCGCTGTGTTCGGGGACGAAATCCGCAACTGCCACTGATCGGCCACCAAACGGATCGGGAAGGCGCGGCGAGTAGATTGATCCGAAAGTCAGAAGACCTGCCATTACGTTCATGTTTGTGGAGATGGTAAATCCTCAAGCGATTACGCTTGGGGATTTTTTATTGAGCGACGTCAAAGGTCGGATCATAACAGAAAACTTCAGGAGGAACTTTAAAATGAATTTGCAAGACATCGTAAAAGGTATCGAGCCCCTGGATCAGGAATGGATTACCAAGGCCAGGCAGCGTACTGCGCAGCTGGTCATGCCGACCCGGGCTCTGGGAAGGCTGCATGAAATTTCTGAGCGGCTTTGCGGCATCCAGAAAACCATGCAGCCGTCCATAAATCGCAAAGCGATTTTGGTGATGGCCGGTGACCACGGAGTCGTGGCGGAAGGCGTCAGCGCGTATCCCCAGGAAGTAACCGGTGCCATGGTTCAGACCTTTCTTGCCGGTGGCGCCGGCATCAATGCCATCGCGCGACACGTGGCAGCGGATGTATATGTCGTCGATATGGGAATCATCGCTGAACTGGACGGCGTGGGCAGCGATCGATTGATCGTTCACAAAATTGCACCCGGGACGGCCAATTTTACCCGGGGACCGGCAATGTCACGCCAGGATGCCGAACGATCCATTTTATTCGGATTCCAGGAAGCCTCCAGGCTTTATCAAAACGGCGTTGAAATTCTGGGCACCGGAGACATGGGTATCGGTAACACCACGCCTTCGGCTGCTATCGCAGCCGTCATATGCGGCGGCGACCTGGAAGAAATGGTTGGACTCGGAACCGGTGTGGATATCGACGGGCTCGCACGCAAACAGGATGCCGTTGCCCGTGGCATCGCCGTAAACAGCCCGGATCCTTCAGACGGTCTGGATGTGCTTGCCAAATTGGGTGGATTTGAAATCGGGGCAATTGCCGGCTGTGTACTTTCTGCTGGATTTCATCGTCGCCCGGTCGTAATCGACGGATTCATTTCGACGGCCGGTGCCCTCATCGCCCGCGCCCTGTGCCCCCGGGTGGCGGATTACCTGTTTGCCGGCCACTGTTCGGAGGAATCCGGCCATCGGGCGATGCTGGAATATCTTAAGTTAGACCCAATCCTGGATCTCGGAATGCGGTTGGGTGAGGGAACCGGTGGTGCCCTGGCAATGAGCATCATGCAGGGTGCCGTCAGTGTCTTCAAAGAAGTGCTGACCTTCGAAGAAGCAGGCGTGGCCGGAAAAGAATGACGAATGATGAATGAATATTGACAAATTGTGGAAGTCGCTTCGCTCCGTCGTTTGATAATCATAAAATCGATAGGATTCCTTAATTCGACATTCGTCATTCCCAGTGGTCATTCCCAGTGGTCATTCTTTTTGCGTTTCAATTCTATCGTATGGTTTCGAGTTGGGTCGGCATGATTGGATCTGTGCCCCAGATCAATGTAGCGCCAGGTCCCGCGCCGGTCAATAAACGAATTCAGCAACCAGCTGATGACACTGATCATCAGTGAACCCAGAATGGCTGAGCCGAATCCCTCAACATCAAAACCGGAAATAACACCGGATGCCATCTTCAGCATCAGCGCGTTGATCACAAAGGTGAATAACCCCAGGGTCAGGATATTGATTGGAAGCGTGATAAGAAGTGCGATGGGTCTGAATAACGCGTTTAAAATACCGAGCATGGCGGCTGCGAAAAACGCCGCAAGAAACCCGTCAACGCGGATGCCGCTTAGTAAATAGGATGTAACAATAATGGCCCCGGTAGAGGTCAGCCATCTGATGAATATTCCACTCATTAATTTGAGGTTACCGGCCGCTAATCTTCTCCCTTAACAAATGGGAACACCGAAAAGTGACAACCTGACGTTGTGAGAGCATCATATCATCGCCTGTGGCCGGGTTTCTTCCTCTTCTTTCCTTTTTGTTCTTTACACAAAATTTGCCGAATCCGCTGATCAGAACGTCCTCTCCCTTTTCTAAAGTACTTTTAATTTGTTCCAGCAGAATCTCTATCAGTTCGGCGGATCGGTTTTTGGGAAATCCGAGCTCATTGTGAATTGCATCTACAATATTGGCTTTTGTCAGTGTCATTGATCATTTGCTCCTGTAGGTGAAAAAAGACTCTGTTGGAAAAATCATAGCAACGGCGCTACGCTAATTAAATCTTTTGCTTTTGTCAAGGGGTTATAAATACTTGAAACCATATTCATCACCGTTTGTCAAAATGTTTTACTGCCTTTGGGAAAAAAATAGTAATTACGGGACGGCGGCTTTATAAATCAAAGCATCCCCGGTAATTGTGTAGCCGATCACCGCAGCGGGGATAATGGCGGAATTCCCTTTTATAATATTCACTATTTCCTGGGTGCCCTTATCTTTTAAGTAAGCCGTGCCTTCAACACACAGCAAGATTTCAACACTCCTTGATTCTGATGATTGATAAGGGTTCCCGGCTGAGACTGAAACCACCGAAAGAACAAATTCATCCGCCTCGCTGGCATACACACGTTCGTTCTTATTTTTTTTTACTGCCTGCAGAATACTAACAGAACGGGGTTTAAAGTTCAGCACTTTTAATAGTTCCGGCACATCGATATGTTTCGGGGTCAGCCCTCCCCGTAAAACGTTGTCGGAATTGGCCATCAATTCCATCCCGACGCCCTCCAAATAGGCGTGGAGTTCCCCTGCCGGCAAAAATAAAGCGTCACCGGGCTCTAATTCAATAAGATTTAACAACAGGGGGGCAAGAATACCAATATCGAAGGGATATTCATTTGAAAGCCTTGTCATCCAGTGAAACGCAGACTCTTCTTTCGAATATCGATGTGCATTATGGACAGCCTCATCGACCACTCGTTTTTGCCGGTGGGAATCCATGGTCATCAAATCCGTAAAGAATCTCTTCAATCCTCGGGAATCCGGGTGTTTTCTTAGCAAATCCAATTCAGTGGCCAACCCGGCAGGACAATTTTTCCCCAACATGGCAAGGATATCGGGGATATTGCGAAATCCAGACATTGCCCAAAACGGCGATAAAGCGCATATACACTCTGCTTTCTGGTTGTCATCCTTGTAATTCCGGTTGGGCGCGTCTATATCGATTCTCTGATCGGTTTCCCTTTCAAACCCCTCTTTAGCCTGATTCAGACTGGGGTGAGCCTGGATGGAAAGCGGCTTTGCAGCCGCCAGCACTTTGAACAGGTACGGCAACTTGTTGCCGAATTCCAAAGCCACATCATTTCCCAGGATCTCTCGCGGGTACCTGGCGATCAATTCTGTTAACGGCAGCCATTCTCCATCATAATTTACAAAAGATGACGCTTTGGGGTGAGCGCCCATCCAAAGCTCGGCCCAGGGTTCATGCGAAGGGTTGCGCTCTCCGAGAAGTTCAGGAATTGCAGTTAGGGACCCCCAGGCATAATTCTGTACGGTATTTTTTAGTAATTTAATGGTTCGCATTGTGTCACCATTACGCGATAAAAGTTAAAATTATCTAAAAAAATTAATGTTCCCCCTCAGATGGGCGATATTAGAAAATGAGGCCAAGTAAACTCAGATTAATGATTTCAGCCCAATTAATAAATAATAAATTTATTCGGCAACAGCAAGTTTTTTGGTATCACAATTCGGGAAATTTTCTAACCTAATTACGAAATCAATTTTATTTGAAGTCATTTACGCATTATGATCATTGTCGAATCGGCAAGTATTACCGATAAGGGCAAAAAACGCAAAGCCAATGAAGATGCCCTGATTCTTGAAAATGCCCTGGGACTTTATGTCGTCGCCGATGGGATGGGCGGTCATCGGGCTGGTGAGATCGCCAGTCGGCTGGTTGTCGAAACCATCGGGGAGTACATCAAGAAATCCATAGACAATCACAATTGTGCTCAGACAGCCGACTTCGATGCAACCCTCTCCTTGGAAGCCAACCGTCTTCTCAGCAGTATTCGCATGTCCAACCAGGTCGTTCATGAAGCATCTCAGGAAAACAGATCCTGCCGGGGGATGGGTTCAACCGTCTCTGCCATATACTTTACCGACAGCACTCTGATTGCGGCCAATGTCGGAGACAGTCCCATTTATCTGGTCCGCGACGGCAAGATCAAGTTGCTGTCGGTGCCCCACACCTATCTGGCAGAACAGAGGGCGCTTCACCCGGAAGATGCCGAAAAACTTGGCGTCGAATTCAGACATGTGTTGACCCGTGCGGTGGGAACAGATCAATCTGTAAATGCAGATATTTATGAAATTCAATGTTTCAGAGATGATATTTTGGTGATTAGTTCGGACGGTTTGAACGACAAAGTGTCGCCGGAAGAAATTCTGGAACTGGCCCACACCAATGGTCCGGATGCGGCCTGCCGAAAACTGGTGGAACTGGCCAATGATCGCGGTGGTGAGGACAACATTACCGTAATTGTGATTAAAGTCAAATTGGTTAAGAGCTCACCTCATAAGATCAATCGATTTTTAGCCCTGGTTAAACGGAATTCTTTCAGAATTCTTGCCAAAATAAAATTTAACTTAACGTTAAAATATCCAAGAGCAGCAAGATGCCGAACTTAACCTTAAAATTTAAAGATACCAAACTTGAAGATTACCGGCTTCAGAAGGGACATTCCATAACCGTCGGCCGGCGGAAAAATAATGACGTGGTCATCGAAAATCTGGCTGTTTCGAGCCACCATGCCAAGATAGATTCGGTGGCGGACGGATTTGTGGTTGTGGATCTGCAGAGCAAAAATGGTTCTTTTGTCAACGAGCAACTGATTCATTCACACTGGCTCAAAAGTGGCGATATTATCAGCATCGGCAAGCATTCTTTGGTCTTTTCCTATTTAGAGGATGAAGCGATGCCTGCTGACGGTTCGGATGAAATGGAAAAAACCATGGTGATCGATACGAGCCAACATCGCAAAATGATGAAAAAGAACAATTCAAAAGTTCCCAAACCCCTCACCAAAGGTAGTAAGAATGAAATCGTTGGTGTCTTAACCTATCTGGTCGGCGGAAGCGGTAAAATCAAGCTCAATGGCAAAATTACCAAACTCGGCAAACACCGCACATCCGACATTGTCGTGAAGGGTCTATTTGTCGGACGAACGTCGGTCACCATCAGCAGAAGACCCGACGGTTTCTACTTAAGCTTTGTTGGGGGCCTGTCGAAGCCGAAACTCAATGAAAAAATCGTGAAGCAATCGGCCATCCTCAATGATCTTGATATCATCGATATCGGCGCAACAAAACTGCAATTTTTTATACAAAAACCTCGCCCAAAAAAGAAAAAAAATATATAGCAAAAGGAATCGCTGCGCCCTGCCCTGTTGTTCATTCTTCATTCGACACTCGTCATTCCATCACTGCCAATTTACCGGTATCCGTGCAATTTTATCTGTGCGATTTCTGAAAACCAGATGCCCGCTTTTTCTGCCGTAACGAAACAGGTCTCTGGTAATCTTTACATCCTGCCGGCAATACTCGATGATCTCAAGGATACGCCCCTGTTTCCACCATTGCAGGGCTTGCAGGCCATCGGCAGTTTTTTCAGCACCCAGGGTGGCTGTGGCCAGATGGGCCAGGGACAAGCGAAAGCCAAGATATTCTTTAACTTCTTCCAAGATGTCCAGATTGTTTAATTGCCTAAAATCAAAATCGGAATACCCTTTGAGCACCTGATAGTCGAATCGTTTGATATTGAAGCCGACAACCAGATCAAATGCCTGCAGACACTCGATAAACCGGGGAATTTGGTTTTCCATAAAATCGATGAAACGGTCCTGTTTTGAATCGTACAGCACGACACAGCTGATCTTCATCAGATTTGCCCGGTGCCACCCGCCGACCTCGGCTGCCGAGCGTTGCGTTTCAAGGTCAAAGACACCGTAATGCAAGACTTCCGGCAGTTTTATGCCGATCGAGGACTTGGACGCTTGCGGCGCGATGACCACCGGCGCTTTTTCCGGCCTGGCTGGACTCATCTGTTTTAATTTGTCAAGTATGAATATTGCCGCCGATTTATCAATGGGCCGGTTGGCCGAGCCGCATTTTGGCGAATGCACACAGGATGGACAACCGGACTCACACGAGCATCCCCGGATGACGTCCAGGGTATGTGTCATTAGTTTGTCGGCGCGTATAAATGCCTCCCGATTCAATCCGATCCCCCCGGCAACACCATCGTAGATAAACACGGCTGCGCTTTTCAACTGAGGGTGATAGGGCGTCGACAGACCGCCGAGATCGTTGCGATCCGCCATTACCAGAAGTGGGAAGATGCCGATGGCGGCATGCTCAACGGCATGAATACCCCCCATGAAATCATGGTGCCCGGCCTCGGCAGCGTAATAAATTTCCTGGGGTATTTTAAACCACAATCCTTCGGTTTCAAAAATTTGAGGCGGCAGATCCAGCGGAACTTTTTTAATCAGTTTCTTGCCGTGGATGCGCCGGATTTCATATTCGGTGACGTGATCGGTCACTTTCAACCGGCCGCTGCAGGCCAGCGTGCCCCAGACCGGCTTTTGCTCATAGATTTCCAGAATTTCGGTTTCCTTATTTCCTCTAACCTGAGTGAAATAATCCACTTCAATCCTGGAAGCCGTTATTATCCCAGCATTTAAATCAATGTTGTCGACGACATAGGTATCTCCCCGATGAAGATAGATTGCCCCGGGATGGGTCTCGCGCAATGCTCTGAACTCATCGATTTCTCCTTTATTTTTCCCCGTCCGGCTGTCGACAATCTGAAGCCGGTGGCCGGCTCCCCGGATATTCACATTGCGGTGGGGGTTTTTTCGCCGGGCATACAATTCCCTTCCGTCGGCGCTGCGCAGAAGGTTTCCGATATTTTCAAGCTGTACGACGGTTTTGGCGGCGTTTTTTTTGTTGGCCAGGGGTTCATCGATTTTAAGGGGCAGTTCCGCGGCGGCACACTCCAGGTGCTGTGCCAGTATTTGCGAGTTGTATGGATTGACCACCGCCGCTTCCGGTTCACGGTTGACGAAGTCCTGCGGATTTCGCATGAAAAACTGATCCAGGGCATCCTCCCCGGCAATCAGGATCACTGCGGAATCCTGTCCGCTGCGCCCTACCCGGCCGCCGCGCTGCCAGGTAGATACCACCGTGCCGGGATATCCAACCAGAATGCACAAATCCAGATCACCGATATCGATGCCCAACTCGAGGGCGCTGGTGGAGATGACCGCCAGAAGATCACCCTTGGAGAGCCGCATCTCAATATCACGGCGCTCTGCGGCCAGAAACCCTGCTCGGTAGGCGCTGATGCGGTTTGCCAAATCACCGGATTGACTAGCGGCCCAAAGGGCAATGAGTTCGGTCAGTTTGCGTGACTGGGTGTAAACGATGGTGCGAAGCTCACGGTGTAAAGCGGCCTTCAACAAAAGTATCGCTGCCTGGGCCGGCCCGGTTTCGGGGTTGATAAATAAAAGAGAGCGATTTTTGCGGGGTGCTCCGGATTTTATAATGGCCGTCACTGAAAGACCCGTCAATTGCCGGGCCAGACGGGCCGGGTTCGCCACCGTGGCGGAACTGAAAATAAATGTCGGCGCCGCACCGTATCGCCGGCAAACTCTGTGTAAACGCCTGAAAATTTGGGCCACATGGCAACCCATCACGCCCCGGTAGGTGTGGACTTCATCCACCACCACGGTTTGCAGGTTTTCGAAAAACTGCGACCATTTCCGATGATGGGCCAGAAAAGAAAGGTGCACCATCTCAAGATTGGTCAAAATGACATTGGCAGGTTCATTACGGATACGCTTACGTCGATAGGCGGATGTGTCACCGTCATAAATTGCAGCCGTCGGTCTGGTCTTTCCGAAGTGGGCCGCCATTTGCTCAAACGCCTGGAATTGATCCTGGGCCAGCGCTTTTAATGGGAAAATATACAGGCTTTTTGAATTATAATCCTTTTGAAATCGTTCCAAAACCGGCAGATTATAGATCAAGGTTTTACCGCTGGCCGTGGGTGTGGCCACAATGACATGCCGCTTGTTTCGAATCAAATCTATGGCTCGGGCCTGATGCTCATAGAGTGCACCGATACCCAGGGAGTGGAGGGCTTTTTTTATTTCAGGCGGCCATTCAGCACTCGTTTCCGACCAGCTCGCGGGGTTTTCCGGCAGGGTGGTTTGAAAGACTACCTGGGTTCCCAGGCGTCGGGAGTTGGTCAGGGACTGCAAATACTCGCTTATCTTAGATTCGGGCCGGTCAATTTTACCCATAGGACGGACAAGTGATCCAGTTTTTAATCGTCCCGGGGAAACCAGGAAGATGCTTAAGGATATTGAAGATCCGAATTCCGGTTGAAGTAAAGCCGGCCGGGCAATGGGCTGTCGTCACCAGCGGGATACATGCCAAAAAAAACCAGGTGGATTTCTACCCTGTTTTTGGCTCCCGGGTATCTATTTTTAAGGCCTGAAATCAGAAAGTTCGCTAATCCTTAACCCGTTCAACATACGCTCCGGTACGGGTATCGATTTTTAGCAGTTCGCCTTCCTCGATAAACGGCGGGACCTGGAGCACATACCCGGTTTCCAGGGTGGCCGGTTTTGAATCACCCGAAGCCGTATCCCCCTTCACCCAGGGATCGGTGTGTTCGACCTTTAAATTGATAAAAATCGGCAAGGAAATTCCGATGGGCCGACCATCGAATAATAGTATGTTGCAGACGGTGTTTTCCTTGAGAAAATTCTTGGCGTCACCGAGTTGTTCTTGGGTTAGATATTCCTGGACATAGGTCGTCATGTTCATGAAACAGAACTGGCTTTCTTCTGCATACAGATATTCCATTTCCTGTTCTTCCAGGTCCGGCTGTTTAAATTTTTCACCGGATCTGAACGTTCTGTCAAATTGAACCCCGGTGACCATATTCTTCAATTTACATTTATAAAGCGCCTGGCCTTTACCGGGTTTGACAAACTCAAACTGCACCAGGACGTATGGGTCGCCATCAATTTCGATTTTAACACCTTTTTTCAAGTCACCACTTTCCAACATATTTAATTATTCCTCTCCTTTTGGTTTTTTTTTAACCTGTCAAAGTTTTCTCTGCCGCCCGCACGGCATTAACCAACTGCTTCACCTTTTGCAGGTTTTTCTTAAATCGAATCGGTGCACCGCTTTTGTTCTGGGCGTTGGTCAGGGTGCAGCTGTCCACACCGGCAGGCCTGACCCGCCGTATACCCTCGGCCACATTGGTCGGTGAAACCCCACCTGCGAGGATGACCGGGATGCGGCAGGATGCGACCAACTCGGCGGCGGTATCCCAATCGCACCTCAATCCGGTTATTCCCACAAAGCCCCGGACCGGCTGGGCGGCGCCTTCAACCCCCGATTCATTTGCCAGGATGGTGTCCGTGAGAAATATATCACTGACGGGTTCAAACCATCCAGCCAGTTCCAGGGTGGCAACCGCGGTGTGCTTACCGTACTGGGCGATGGGAATGGAACGCATAATTTTTATCTGTGGGAATCGATCTTTAACATCTTTTTGAAGCTGGATCAACTGACGGCAGTAATGCCAGACATCTTTTTCGTCCACCAGAGATTCGCAGAAGTGGACAATATCCGGCTGATAATAATCCAGGGTGTGCAGGACGGCTTCCGGGGTATTAAAAAGCGGTATCAAACTGCTTTTGGCAGATCCAGAACGGACCCGCCGGACAGTGTCTTTTACCCCGGGGATTTTCCAGTCCGTTTCGGAAACAATGACACTACCGATGCGATCGACACCAATGTCAACAAGTGCTTCGGCCTCAAGTGGATCCTGTACCTCATAGATCTGAACTATCATAAATATTGGCGTGCTGGAGTTTTGGAGTGCTGGAGTTTAGGGTTAAAATGTTGAAAAAGATCCGAATAAACCCTGGTTTTAATTTACGGTTGACAATTGCCGTCTTGTCTAACATATTCAACCTGTTTTCGCAAACCGTTTCAGAGATCCCCCGTCAATTGAATCGTGAAGATTCAATTTTCAATCGATGAGGGACTTCTCCACTATTGAAATCTGGTTTTATAGAATGTACAAGTGATATCGGATGTTGGAGCGGCTACCAGCCGCGAGATCAAATTTCACGGCTGGAAGCCGCTCCCAAGAATAAGTTGGTTCGATGGTAACTTGGGCTTTCGGTATAACTAAAATATTAAGGTGCAGGTAAGTTATGATTCTCATCATCGATTTCGGCTCGCAGTACAATCAGTTAATTGCCCGCAGAGTTCGGGAATACCATGTTTATTGCCGGATCGATCCGCCCGGTATTACAATGGATAAAATAAAGGCACTCAATCCGGACGGCATCATCCTGTCCGGCGGCCCGGCTAGCATTTATGAAAAAAACAGCCCCAAGACCGACCCAGCTGTTTTTGACCTCGGAATTCCCGTGCTGGGCATTTGCTACGGTATGCATTTCATGATCTCGGCGCTGGGTGGAATCGTTGAAGGCGTCGGCAAGCGTGAGTACGGATTCGCCGAGCTCGACATCAAAAAAGCCGACGGTCTTTTTGAGGGGGTGAGTAAAAAAAGCATCTGCTGGATGAGTCACGGTGACTCCATCCGCAGACTGCCGTGCGGATTTGAAATAACCGCCTCCACCGCCAGCACGAAAATTGCTGCCGCGGTTCATACCAAAAAGGACCTATATGGCTTCCAATATCATCCGGAGGTGGCGCATACCCAAATGGGCAAAAAGATGCTGCGCAACTTCCTGTTCGAAGTTTGTGGCTGCAAACGTACCTGGACCATGAAATCGTTTGCCCGCCGGTCTATTGAAGAGATCCGCTCGACGGTGGCCGATAAAAAGGTCATATTGGGATTAAGCGGCGGGGTGGATTCTTCGGTCGCGGCCCTGCTCCTGCATAAAAGCATCGGCAAACAACTGACCTGCATATTTGTGGACAACGGTGTGCTCAGAAAAGACGAAGCCCACAAACTCAAAATCACATTTAAACGGCAGCTCAACCTAAATATCCGGTTTGTAAATGCAAAAACGCAGTTTTTAAGGGCACTTGCCAAGGTAACCGATCCTGAAAAAAAACGTAAAATCATAGGCCGGATTTTCATGCAGGTTTTTGAAGCAGAAGCCCGCAAGATAAAAGGTGCCGATTATTTAGCCCAGGGCACCCTGTATCCGGATGTCATCGAATCGGTATCCGCATTTGGGGGACCTACATCCGTTATCAAATCCCACCATAATGTCGGCGGCCTTCCCAAAAATATGAAACTAAAGCTCATCGAGCCTTTAAGGTACCTTTTTAAGGACGAAGTGCGTCTACTGGGCAAAGAATTGGGTCTCGAGGAAGATTTAATCTGGCGTCAGCCTTTTCCGGGCCCCGGCCTTGCTATTAGAATCATCGGCGAAATTACACCGAGACGATTGACAATATTGCGCAATGTTGATGATCTTTTACTTGAAGAGATTAAAAATGCCGGATATTATAAAAAATTGTGGCAATCCTTTGCCGTGTTGCTGCCGATCAAGAGTGTCGGCGTCATGGGTGATCAACGAACCTATGAAAACATCGTGGCCATACGAGCGGTGACAAGCAAGGATGCTATGACGGCTGACTGGGCGAAACTGCCTCATAAATTATTGGGCCGCATTTCCAACCGGATTATAAATGAGGTCAATGGCGTTAACCGGGTGGTCTACGACATTAGTTCGAAACCCCCCAGCACGATTGAATGGGAATAAAAAATTATGGCGGAAAGAAAACCTCCCGAATTCCGATTTAATTCCGGGGATCCGGAACCCGATGAATTTTTTCGCGAGGAAATGAAGGACCTGCGGGTTGAAAAATTAAACCAGCGAATTACGCTCATATCGATTCTATTGCCCTGCCTGATTGCGGTGGCCATCTATTTCGGTTACCGCGACCTGACCGGTAGACTAAACCAGGGTCAGGATAGCAAAAATATAGAAGTTCAAAAACTATCAGAGCAAATGGAAGCGCTTTCAAAAAAAGTCAATGAAAAGTTAATCACGTTCTCAACGACCCTGTCCGCTCAGGAACAGGATTTCGGCAATTCGATTTCCGGCAAACTAAACACTATTAATAATAATATCCAAGTGTTAAATAAAAGCATGAAGTCTATAAACGAGAGTTTAACACAAACGAAAAGCACTATCATGAAATTGGATAAGGCCAAAGCCGACAAAAAAAGCCAGGAAGCCGCTATCGCCGAATTAGAGGCTGATTTAAATCCCCTCAAAAAAGAATTTCAAGCGCTGACAGAAATTCGCGCAGACCTAAAATCGGTATCTTCTGAAATAAAAAATCTGTCAAACCAATTTACGGAAGAGATGCAAAAGATCGCTGAAAATACCGCAGCGTTCAAAAAAGAGTATGATCTGCTGCAGGCATCGGTTGCCAGGCAGTTAAGTGAAAAAATCGATAAAGCCGCGTTGGGTGTTGAGCTGTTAATGTTCAAGAAAAATCAAAGCATCCATTCTCAGGAAATCACACGCCTTGTTCAGAGATTGGATTCGATTCAACAGAAAATCGAAGACCTGCAAATAGGTTCAAAATTGAACCGCCAGCCTGAGGAATCAATCTCAAAAAAATTACCGCCCGCGCAATCCACAATGACCGAAAATACGGGCTTGGGTGAAAATAAGAGCCCTTCAACTATTGAAGATATCAAAGTACAGGAACAGGACCTTCCCCCCGAGTAGCCTTTGGGTGCTTGGTAATCTGAAATAAAGGATATCATTTTTTCGATTTCTCGCAACGGAGATTCAGAACGAAAAGCTGACAGGAAACACGATGGATAAGAGCTTGCTGATCAAACTACTGGAATCAGTAGCCGCTGGAAAGACCTCCACCCATGATGCGGCCGGAAAACTTCAGCACATGGCATTTGAGGACATTGATTATGCCCACATCGACCACCACCGCTCTCTTCGCAAAGGCTTTCCCGAAGTCATTTTCGGAGAAGGCAAAACCGCCGAGCAAATCGCCGGGATCATGGATAAAATGATACCTCAGGAGAATATTATCCTGGTCACCCGCATCGATCGACAAAAAGCAGACATGGTTTTGTCACGATTTCCTCAATCCGTCTACCATGAAGACGCCCGAATGATTGTTCTGGAGTTGAACCCGATGCCGATTAGAGGACGCGGCACCATCCTCATTATTACCGCCGGCACATCGGATATCCCCGTTGCCAGGGAGGCTTACCTGACGGCGAAGGCCATGGGAAATAGCGTTGAGACCATATTCGATGTGGGCGTGTCCGGAATTCACCGACTGTTGAATCACAAGGAAACGATAGATCAGGCCGCGGTCCTGATCGTAGCCGCCGGTATGGAAGGAGCGCTGCCCAGTGTTGTGGCCGGAATGGTCGAACGGCCGGTTATCGCCGTTCCGACCAGTGTGGGATACGGCGTTAATCTCGGAGGGCTGACCGCGCTTTTCGCGATGCTGAACAGTTGCAGTTCGAATGTGGCGGTGGTCAATATTGACAATGGCTTCGGGGCCGGTTACATGGCATCCCTCATTAATAGAGTTTAGATGATGTAAGGATATCGATATCATGCACGTCAATCAAGCCATCATAGCATTCTCGCAAAGTGAAAAACTGAAAAGCGGTATTATCTGGGCAAGCCAGATCATCGAAATGCACATCGGCCTTTCGGACTCTGAAAAACCGGGAGCAGAGAGAGTACTCATAACATTAATCAACATGATCGCCTCTGAGATTCATGTTGCCAAAAAAGCAGCCCCTCACAAGATCTGGCAGGATGTTGAAAAAGACATTAATACCGCTCTGGTGATGTTAAATTCAGGAGTGACCCACGAAGCCGGCTACCACCTCACCCAAGCCTTGACAAAAGTCACCACCGTCGGTCAGCAATCTATGATTCTTTTAACGGATGAGGGGTTGTTATAACATTTTGCCGATTTATTTCTGGAGCATACCATGAGCTTCGGTCAGCGAGTTATTTTGTCGGTCGGTATTTTACTCATCGACCTTGTCGTGTTTTTTTTGCCTCTTACGGCCCTATTTCTTGTCTATATCATTTTAACCAATCCGGTGTGGTTCAGAGAATTTTTACAAAAACTGAATCATACTTGAACCATCATCCTTTCGCATTCTGCTGCTGAATTATTTCATCCCATATCTTTTCAGTATCTTTCGATTGGATATCATTGGTATTGAAAATGGGCTTGCCGAGTTCAGGAGTGAATTCATCAAGAACCGAATTGATTTGGGCGGTGAGCTGGTCTATTTCCATATCGTTTAGCGTCTTGAGCATCAGCAAATCATCCCGCACCTGCTGCTGAAAAAAATCGAGCGTTTCATATCCATTTTGGAAATAGTTAATTTTTTCAGTTAATCCGGCAAGGTAACCAAACAACAATTGAATCAGTTTAAGGTTAAAGTCAATTCGGGGATTTTGGATAGCCTTCAGATAGGATTCAGTCTGTGATTGCTCTTTTTCCAGTTTGATCTCTTTTGCGAGTTCATCCACTTTTTGTTTTAACTGCTCCTGTTTTTGCAACACCAGTTCAATTTTTTTTGACAAACCTTCCTGCAGAGATGAAATTTCAGCCATTTTTCGGTTTAGTTCCGTGGTTTTTTGCTCGCTTGCGCAAATTGGCCCGCAAAACAAAAGATAAACCATCAATGCCGTCAAACTGCAGTATATCATTTGCTTTTTCATATCAGGGTCCTCAACTCCCTTTTGTTCACATCAGGACACGCTCTATTTCTTTCCGGACATCATCGGATATAAACAATTTACCGCCCATGGTTTCCCACAATGCCAGATATTTTAGTGCCTTTAGATCTGCATCCTTGTTATTGAACCGAAGCCCCATAAGTTCCAGCTGTTTGCCTTCCCATTCCATCAGGTATGTTGCCAGCTCGGGCGGGAACTCCGTCAAGCCGTTGAGAGATAGCCAATTGCCCTCCCATTTGAACAGATATTGCGCTGCTGCCGGAGAAAGTTCTTTAAGACCGTTTATGCAGATCCAGCTGCCGTGCCATTGCGATAGGTGTTTAGCCGCCTCCGGGGAAAGTGCCGGTAAGTCATTTAAGAAAAGGTCCGATCCATTCTTTTTGGACAGACATTGGGCCGCGGCGGCGGACATACTGGTGAGTTCTGCGGTGCGCGCAAAATCTCCCGCGCAAATCTCTTTGATAATTTCCCGATCCGTCACATTCGGCAGCGCTGGTCCGGTTTTCTTTTTCTTATTTTTTATTTTTCCCCAGATTGTTTCGAGGGGCGGAAGATCCGTATTCTCACGATCGGCTGCTAGCTTTTCTGCACTTGGCCGATATTTTTGAATCGCCGCGCCGATATGCCGCATATGTCTGTCCATATCGATACCGCCGGCAATATCGATCAATTGCAGATCGAACTCGGCTTTGCGTTTAAGATAGAGAAGTTCTTCACTTCCCTGTTTGATCCAACGGGCTGGTTTTTCCAGTCCATGGATATAGGACCGGCGGCGCTGGATGGTGCGAAGATTGAGCTCAATACGCCTATTTTTAAGGGCTTCCATGTAAGAGGTTATGCTTTCTTTTTGCAATTCCCGGCTAATTTGATCCTCCAGATCGGCGATGCCCTTCTGATAGTGGAGTTTGAGTCGGTAGATTTCTTCTTTTTTCTCTAATAGTTCATCTCTGAGAAGACCGGCATCCGTCAACTTTGCCAAATACCTTTCATTTTCACTGAGAGGTTTGGGTGTCTCGATCTGTTTTTGAACGGTTTGCACGGTTGGCGTTGGTTCAGCTGCTTTAGAGGGGAGGGGGTGGGCCGCTCTATTGAATCCCGGTAGAGCAGAGTTCATGTAAAAAACACCACCTGCGATGCCCATCAAAAGCAAGGTTAAGACGGCGATTATTTGGGTTGCTGACTTCTTTGCGATGGTGATTTTAACCTTGGATTTTTTGGTTGATTTTACGGGAGGCCTGTCATCATGGTTCCGGTCTTTTTGGTTCTCCGGCGACGCTTTATCTTTATCGGATTTTTTTTCAGATTTGTCGTTCTCCTGGTTTTCCAGCACTTCTTCTTGGGGCGGATCCTGCTCTTCCGACGGTTCATCCTCAAATTTCTCATCATCCAAACCTAAAAATTCGTCGTCCTCAAATTCACCTGGTTCTGATTCCCCGTCTTTCAGTTCATCGACTGTATCCGCTGAATTTTCAGCTGCGGTTTCTTCCGGCAGGAATTCCGATTCACCGTTGTCCAGGCTTGACGGCACTTCTGCTTCATTGAAAGTATCGCTAGCCAGTTTACCGGATTTATTCTGTGCTTCCTCGCTAACGACCTCATCCTGCAATATTATCAATGGTTCGACCGTCTCCTCTTCAGCCAGAATTATTTCGGCCTGATCATTAAAGCCAAGTTTCTCAAGGGAGGATAATTCAGCTGCCTGTGACTCATTGATATCGATTTCTTCTTTCTCTGCCATTTTTCAACGATTTTCTTTGTTTTGCGTTTCTCATTTCGTCAACGCCAATTCCGGCTCAGATTTAAATACTCCGGCGGGAATCAAATCTACGATATCGGAAAATTTTTCAGTAGAAAATCCGATAGTTCCCAGTTTTGTTGAAAGCGTTTCGGTACTCAACCGCTCCAGTTCCAAACCGGCGTGAAATCTGGACATGAGAAGATCTGCCAGGTAAACAATATATGTCAGTTCAAAGTTTCGTAGGGCGTTTTCTGGTTTGTGGTGATGGCGGATGGTATCGATCAACGAATCGGGTAAGGACCATCTCACGGCAAGGTCACCGCCGACTTGCGTATGATCAATGCCAAGATTCGTTTTTTCCGCTGCCGAAAAATCAGTTTCTTCTTCAAACAGTTGGCGGTAAAAAAGGGGATAGGCCGAAGCTATATATTGATCGAGGACCACCTTTCCGATATCGTGGAGAAGACCGGCAGTAAAAGCTAACCCCGGTTTCACTTTTGCAGTCAAATTAGCC
>Ga0316189_10001029_pt1 | contig 27713 bp, 24 predicted proteins | sample LowCovwburrow_MG_FD_204930 | JGI IMG/M metagenome (GOLD analysis project Ga0316189, IMG submission 204930) | Coastal sediment microbial communities from Maine, United States - Lowes Cove worm burrow | ecosystem: Environmental > Aquatic > Marine > Coastal > Sediment | place: USA: Maine...
TCGCGCGGGCGAGCTTCCCCTACCCTGCGAGTTGATTTAACCGTCCAATAACGTTGATTTTGGGACAACGCCCGACGAGGTGGTCCAAGGAAGATTTCGAAGAAAACCGATCAGGCACCCAAGTGCCAAAACATGAACCCCTATTAATATGGGTTCTTGGGCGTCCTGTCGTCAGAAAGCGATGCCTGTCTGCGTTCTACAAGCAGTTCGATCGCGTCGGCCAAATGCTCTTCCTGAATATTGTAATCGCCGCGTTCAACACGAAGCTTATGCGCCTGGATCATTACATCGGCATAGCTGCAGCCCATTGGCGGCTCAAACCTGTAAGAGGCTAGCTCAATCAAAAGACCAAGTGGATCTTTGAAATATATTGAATCCATAAACCCACGGTCTTTCGGACCGGAATGTTTGATGCCGCGTTCGTCAAGACGCGTCACCGCCTGCTTAAATGTAGCTTGGCTGATCGCGAATGCCAGATGATGGACGGCCCCCGGGTCGGTTGAGGTTCGTGTTGTGTCTGGCTTGCGGTTTTCGTTTGTAAAAACAGTGATCAACCGCCCGTCACCGGGGTCAAAGTAGAGATGGCCCTCATTCGGGTTATCCAGGTTTGGCTGATCAAAGATGAAGGGCATGCCCAATACACCTTCCCAGAAATCGATCGAAGTTTGCCGATCTGCGCCAACGATGGTGATGTGATGTACGCCTTGGGTCTGTAGTTTTCGCATGACCATTTCGCCCGTTTACTGAATGCCAACAAGCCTAATGCGTTTGTCCTGATCTTGCCAGTATGACCTTCTGCAGGGTTTGACGTTACACGTATTAGGTTCCTTTTAAAGCGATCCAACCACCCATTGGCACGGCTGTAAAAAATCATCATGGAATACGATCCAATCCTGCTCTATCATTTAGGGCCGACCTTACTGGTTAGCAGATCGCAGGGTTGCGTTATCGCGGAGGCAAGCATGATTAAAGTGCAGGATCTTGGGGTCTTGGATGGCGACGTTCTGTTGTTTGGTGGCCCCTATTCAAATTTAGGCGCCACACGCGCGTTGATTGCCAAAGCGAAGGCGCTCGGCATTCCAGCGCAACGATGCATTTGCACAGGTGATATCGTTGCGTATTGCGCAAACGCGAATGAAACCGTATCCGAAATCAGGAAATTTGAATGCCCTGTCATCGCCGGGAACTGCGAAAAACAACTTGGAAACAGCGCGCTCGACTGCGGCTGTGGCTTTGACGAGGGAACCACATGTGATCTGTTGGCCGCAGGCTGGTACGCACACGCAAATAACACCGTGAACGCGGATGCGCGCGCATGGATGAACGCATTGCCTGATTTAATCATGTTCGAACATTTTGGCTGCCGATATGCAGTTATTCATGGCGGCCTTACCAATATCTCTCGTTTTATCTGGTCCACTTCACCAGAGGAGGTTTTTCGCGAAGAGCGCAACGCAGTAGCGGCCGCCGCAGGACCAGTGGACGTCATCATAAGCGGACATTCAGGAATACCCTTCAGACGCGAGATTGACGGGTTTCTCTGGATAAATGCGGGGGTTATTGGCATGCCCCCCCACGATGGTCAGCAAGACACGCGGTATGTCGTGCTCCGTGAAGACGGCGTGTTCTTTGAACGGTTACAATATGATGCAAAGGCAGAATCTGAAGCGATGGTCGCAGCTGGGCTGACGCAGGGATATCATGACTCTCTGTTATCGGGAATATGGCCAAGTGTGGACGTTTTGCCCGATGATCTAAGAGGCTGATCTCGCGGAAATTCGCCTGTAAAAGTTAAAGCGCCCTGCCCCAAAGGTAAGAAGTATCATCAGCTTCCTGCCAATACTATTCGCGTGAACTATGGTGAAGCAGCAACGCTGCTGTATTGATATCGGTCAAAATCCAACTTGCTGGCGGGTCTAGGTAGATTTTGTTTTAACGTAAAAGAAGTTTTGAGGGAAAGCAGCATTGGAAAAATGGCAACTGATACTTCGCTATGCGGTTTTTGCTGCTATGGCCACGGTGGCAAACCTTGCGGCGCAACGGCTTGTTCTAAAAACGGTGACTGCTGACTTCCGGCTCGCACTCGCGATTGGTGTTGGGACCATTGTTGGACTTATCCTGAAATATATTCTCGACAAGCGCTGGATATTTTTTGACACAACCAGCGGAACGGCAACCCATGCGAAAAAATTTACGCTTTACACAGTGATGGGAATTTCAACGACACTAATTTTTTGGGGCGCGGAAACCACCTTTTGGATGATCTGGAAAACCGATTTAATGCGCGAGGTTGGCGCAATTCTTGGCCTGATCGTTGGATATGTTGTCAAATACAATCTGGACCGCAGGTATGTGTTTCAGGATAGCTTTCACAATTGAAACAGAGCCTATTCTTCAATTCGAGAAATGGAAAAACGGCTGGCTGCAATGCTGCTAAATTGGCATAGTCAAACGACGCGCAACAGCACTCTTTTTCGGTGCCCTTCCCCGCATCGCAGGCCCAGTATCTTCATTTCGTGATCAAACCCTAACATGTTTTGATTTGCGTCAAGTGCCGAGAGCTAGCACCATTCTAAGGTAAGACAGAGTGGAGTACTCGCATTGCGATAACTTTCTAGACCAGGCGCAACCCTTTGTGAAGTGATGGAGGCGACCTTGAACTACCTGATAACAGGCGGCGCGGGATTCATGGGCATAAACCTCATCCGATACCTGCTTGCGCGCGGACATCAGGTTCGGAGCTACGATATAGCCCCGTTCGATTACCCTGAGGCAGATCAGATATCGGTCCTGCAAGGCGACATCAGGGACCGCTCTGTACATCAGCAAGCCTTTGAAAACGTGGATATCGTCGTTCACTGTGCAGCCGCTCTGCCGCTCTGCAGTCGCGAAGAGATCATGTCCACAGATGTCGAAGGAACGCGTCGCTTGCTGGAAACCGCCGCGAAGGAAGGAATTGACCGGTTCATCCATATTTCGTCCACCGCTGTTTATGGCGTTCCGGACCATCATCCGTTGTTTGAAGATGACAGTTTGATCGGCGTCGGCCCATACGGAGAGGCCAAGATTTTAGCTGAGCAGGTGTGCACTGAGTTTCGCAATAAAGGACTTTGCATTCCTGTTTTGCGTCCAAAATCCTTTATCGGTCCGGAACGCCTTGGCGCATTCGAACTGCTTTATGACTTTGCCTATAACCGCCACAATTTTCCGGTTCTTGGGTCAGGCGACAATCGATATCAGTTGCTTGATGTCGAAGATTTGTGTGAGGTGGTACAGCTTTGTGCAAATAAAGACCAAAGTGCTGTCAACGATGTATTCAATGTGGGGGCCGCGCGCTTTGGAACGTTGCGCCAAAGTTTTCAGGCGGTTCTTGATCGGGCGGGCCATGGCAAGCGCATCATTGGTTTGCCACTGACACCGGCAATCTGGACGCTACGGGTGCTGGAAGCTCTGCATCTCTCACCGCTATACCAATGGATTTATGAAACAGCCGGGAAAGAGAGCTTTGTCGGCATAGACAAGCTCGTTGACCGTTTCGAATTTACCCCGAAGTACTCAAACGAAGAGGCATTAATCCGAAATTTCGATTGGTATGTCGCCAACCACGACCGAATTGCTAATGCGACTGGCGTTACACATCGTGTCCCTTGGAAAAGGGGCGCATTGCAGGTGGCTCGTTATGTATTTTGACAAAAGAAAAAGCACAGTGAAACCCAACCTGAAACGGTGCCTTCGGACTGTATCTTTCACCTTTTGCCTGTGTCTGCTCAACCATACAGCATGGGCGCAATCCCCTGAAGTTTTAGAACAGCAGCAAGCGCAATATGACGAAGTGCGCGCCAAGAGTATTCTTGAGTTACAACCATTTCGACATGAGACAGCGGTGATTGTACCAGATACGGAAACAGAACTTCGCTGGGTTTCGCTGAACCCTGCAATCAACGGCTGGTTTCTGCTGCAGCTCGGCAATGTCGATAGCAGAACCAATCCAACAAGCTTTCACATTGAAAACCCCGATCCGACCGGGCAGAGAGTCAGGTTCGAAACCGGCCCCAACCCAACCCTGATCCTGAATGACGAGACAGGTACCGAATTCTGTGCGCCATGGGCGGACGGACAAAGCGCGTTAAACGAGGCGCGCGAAACCGGCCTACCCTTCGCGCCCCTTTGCGGAGGTCGGCTTTATCTGCGCAATCAGGTATCCGGTTCCCGCACAAGTCTGGAGCGAACGGCAGAATTTTTACGGGACCATTTCTGGGGCGGAGAAACCATCGTCCGCTTTGTGCGCGACAGTTTCTTCAGGGATAGCCAGTTTGAAACAAGCGAAGAACTTGAGGCGACCGGGTTCGGGCGACTTGCCGTGGGGCCCGGAGCAGCAGCAATAGACGCGCCGCTTGAAGAACGACCCGTCATAGCAACGCAAACGGAGCTTGGACTTAGCGGAACCGATGGACATCGGATGACTTTGGGGCTTTGGTATCCCGTCATCGGCCTGCCCGGTGTCTTTGCAAGCGCGATGCAGCCAAAAGCCATCAGTGAAGCTGTAATGCAAGGCCCGGGTGTGACAAGCGCATTGGATTGGGTCGAAGCCCGCGCCATCACTTATCTGGTTGCTTTCGATCTGGGCCGTTTTGACCTTAACTTTGCTTTGGGCACGGATCATCCAGGGCTTGGATGGTCGCCCCGGCCACCGTCACGTATAAGGCCACGCGGAGTGCCGGGGCCTGATGGTGTAAATTCGCCGCGACCGCTTGTGACCCTCGGAATGGTCAACCCAGCGCTAGCTGACCGAACAGTCGCTGTTTTCACTGGCGGGTTCAAGCGTGCGCATGGAGCCTTCAAATGGGGGGATTACATATCAATCAACTTTGGAACCCACTATGGGTTCATTGAAAACGGAACGATCCTGAGCAAACTACAACCTAATCTTTCGACCCTTTACGTGCTTGCGGATGGCACGATCGGAATGAAAACGTGGACGGAAGACGACAATGAATTGCTGCCGCAGATCAGGTTCGCCCGCCAGAACGGCGTACCCCTTTTAGAAACCGATCCGGAAACCGGCCTTGGTGTCCCCGGGGCATTGGTGACGCGCTGGGGACCGGGCAATTGGTCTGGGTCGGCTGACGCAAAACTTCGCACACTGCGCGCAGGTGCATGCCTTCGGGAATCCGAAGGGGAAAGATATTTAATCTACGGATATTTTTCCACGGCGACGCCCTCAGCCATGGCGCGAACCTTTCAGGCCTATGGATGCAAATATGCGATGTTGCTCGATATGAACGCGCTCGAACACACCTATCTTGCGCTCTATGTGCGCCATGAAGGAGACCTGCTCGTTGAACATCTGGTTCCTGGAATGCGTCTGATTGACAAAAAAGCGCGTGATGGCAACCTGATTCCAAGATTCTTGGGGTTTGTTGACAATCGGGACCTGTTTTACCTGACACTTCGGGAGGAATAATCACAATGCGTGGCCTTGCGATAATATTAGTTTTTTTACTTGTCGGCCTCTACTCAACTGTCGACGCCCAAACAACCCTACAGCAGCGCAATGAGATTTTATTTCAGAAAATCTATCAGGTACATCGTCTAAGTGATGTTGAGATAAATCAACTTAGACGAATATTTCAACGTTCTGGGTTTATCGGTCAGGGCAACCCTGCGATCACGAACCATCCGCTTACACCTGAACAGTGCCGCGCCCGTATACCGGGTGGAACCAACGGTTATAACAATGTCAGAAACGAGAGGGTTTGTGGCGACCGTTACATGGCGCCGCTCTATGATCCCCGCACACAACAGCCAAGAGACGCGACGGCCTGCATTGACCAGTTTGAGTTCCCCAACATTCCTTGCACCTACCCAGTGGTCTGGACAAAAGCGGCTGAAGCCGCAGAGATTTGTGCTGCCGTGGGTAAACGCCTTTGCGATGCCCATGAATGGGAAGGTGCCTGTGCAGGTGCGCTGGAACCACCAGACTATCGGTTTGATCTGGCGGCAGGAGTTTCGGCAGGAACTGCCGTAAGGCGCATGCAGGCAGCGCATAACGCCAGATACGCGCCCAGCAGAAGCTGGAGCTATGGTCCCGAATATGAACGCGGAACATGTGCCGCCGCGAGTCAGAAAAGCGCAACATGCGGCGGCGGTGGATTTCGGAGCTGCGGGTCAAATACCTATCCAACCGGAAGTTTCCCGAATTGTCGCAGTGCGCTTGGTGTCTATGATCTGAACGGAAACGCAGCCGAGCATATGAACCTGCCGCTCTCACCCGGCCAGATGGCCAGCCGTGGCAGCACGACACTCGGCGTGACCGAGATGAAAGGCAGTTGGTTCATATTTGACAGATATCGCGCCCATCCGGATTGGTGCCGTTGGAGGGCCCCGTTCTGGCACGGCTCACGAGTGATGAGTTCGGGCAGCCACGCGAATTACCATTTAGGTTTCAGGTGTTGCAAAACCATAGACTAGCCAGCCTGTTCATTCATCACTTAACGTTTAAGAATAATAATATCAGTTGCTTAGAGAGACCAATAGATCCTGCGCATTGGCAATTGGCCCTTCTTCGCTGACGATTTGCGCCAATTCCGGGTTCTGCATAATGCTTGTCAAAGATTGGGCATTGCCATTCACGAATGCGGTCTGGCTCACAAGTCTTACGCCGTGACTATAATCTGCATAACGCGCACCGTGCACAGTGCTAAGCGGCTGAATCGGAATGCCATTGGTCCGGTGCCAGCCATAGATCGCAACCTTACCAGGTGCTGCACGCAGCCGCATCGAAAACACCAGGTCTTTCTTCTGGCCCGCTGTCAGCGCATCAAGAGACCTGCCTGAGCGCGCGCGCATCGTGTCGACAGTCGAATTGTGTTGCATCAGATAAGATGTCGACGTCATCTGATTGGTCGGGCTCATCGGACTAGGTTCCAAATGCACAGCGGCCTGTGAATAGATCGCGTCAACCATTTTCGTTGTCGGAAGGAAAAATCCAAACCGCACCGCAATTCTCGCGGCAGCTGGCAGCCCCATCGGGACACGCACAAAGTCACGGTCATGTCCGATTGCAAGATAATCCGGCGTAACGCAGATCGTTACTTGGGCGTTTTGTCCGTCCGACAACTCTCCCTCGAATGTAACCGGGGTAAGTTTGCGCAAAAAAGCAGGAATATTTCCATCTAAAACCTGTTCAGCGACAACCTGATCCCGCTCAGAACCGCTTAGGTGAAGCAATCGGTCCATAACGACACTCCCCACCAAAGCACGCGACGCCCGCGCCGGAATTTGCTTTGTTAACTGGCTGTTACACTCGGCTGCTGATGCACTAAAGCTGGTCATAGCTGGAAAAATTATAAATGCGATAAAGACAAAAAAGTTGATCCGCCCAGTAATGGAAAGTCTTTTCATATGCTGTCCGTGTTCCAATTATTTTTTTTAGAGTGATACTCTTTGCCAAGAAAACTGGATTTCAGTCAAGTCGGGCCGATCAGGCGGGCGGAAATCCGCTAGTCACGGCTTTAATTTAGCGATCTGGCAATCGGCTTGGATGCAACTATTCTTTTACATTTTCACCTCGATATCTCGACAATACTGTCAGCGCATGCGTTCGTGGAGCACATTTTTCCGACAAGCCAAACATTGATTGGCCTTAAAGTATCTTTCTTTGGACAAAAAAATGACCCTAAGAAACGCGAGGCTTCAAACGATAAAACTGATGCAAAATCAGACAGGCGACGACAGAGGTTATTATGAATCTGGCTTCTCAATACGAACCAAGACATGCGGAAAATCGTTTTCCGCCGTCTGGAAGTAATTTGAAAAACGTTGGTCTGTTTGTCCTTCGTGACGAACATCGGATTGCGGAACCAGCCTTTCTTTTTTCGGCAAACGCGCTGCGCATCACGTGCGGCGTCTGCAGTGGCGAAAAGATAGAGAGTGTCGAAGACTTTATCGCAGGTGACACGTTGAAATTGGCCAACTCGGCAAATGCGAAACCCGCATTTCTTAGCGGTTCAGAAAATCAGATCGTGATTACGATGGCCAGACCTGTCGACGTGGGTGCAAACCAGTTCGTTGGCAACAACGCTCACCCGATCGCACTGATGTCTGAAAACGGCCGCGCATTGAGCGGCTCAATCGTTGCGGACACATCAACAACACAAGGCTCTGTTTTTCTTTTACTCTCTGAGGAGATGGAGCCGAACGTTGAATACACCATCCTTTGGTGCGGCCCAAACTAATGCGTCTTGGGCAAATGTTTACCCACCCCCTGCTAAGCAATTTTTTTGGCATGGTGTTTCTCAATGAAATACATCCCGGCGCGCTTGTGTAAAGGCATTTCATCGGTGATAAATCATATAGATTTTCACCAATATGAAAGACAGCATGTCACCTCTTACGGTTTTGAAAGCACTGGCAAACGACAAACGCCTGAAAATCATGGAATGGATTCTCTCTCCGGAGGAGCATTTTCCACCGCAGCAAGATGGCGATCTTGTTGAAGACGGGGTTTGCGTTGGATTTATCACCGAAAAAATCGGTCTTTCGCAGCCAACTGTAACGTCACATATGAAACAGCTCGCCGATGCTGGACTGGTCACCTCTAAGCAAATTAAAAACTGGGTTTTTTATAAACCTGACAGGCCTGCCATTCGCCGTGCAATGTCTGAGATTGGCACGTTGCTGGATCTGGACAGGCAGTCGTAAGAAACCATGTCTCGAAAATCGAAAAACCATGTGACTTTGACAATTGAGAACTTCAAGACCTTTGGGAACTGCGTGGACGCCGTCGGAACTGACGCCTTTCCCAAATTGCTAAGCCAGCTCTGCGCCGATCTCTGTTTGGCCGATGCGGTTTATCTTTGCGCCTTTTTTGACCATCAAAAGCCGGTTCCCCTTTACGCAAATCACGATGATGAAGAAACTCGGAACGCCTTAAAGCTCTACAACGATGTTGCCTATGTTCTGGATCCCTTTTTTAAGTGATTTCAGGATAAGCTTGACGACGAGGTTATTCGCCTCAGTGACTTTGCGCCTGATAATTTCAAGAAAAGCGAGTATTACCAGCTTTTCTACAAGGCGATGGGGTTGCGCGACGAATGCGGCCTGATGATCCATATCAGCGATACTGCCGCCTTGTTTTTCTCGTTCGGGGTTCATCAAAAGGGGCATCGGACGCGCCCGGCGCAAGTGCGCATGGCGCTGCCCTTCATCGTGTCACTTGCCAAAAGACACTGGACGGTTCTGACACCGGAACGCACAGACGGCACCGGGCGACTGGCGGCCCATCTTGACGCCGCATTTAATGCGTTTGGCTCAACAATACTCAGCCCGCGCGAAGGAGAGATTGTGCGCATGATCCTGCGGGGGCATTCAAGCAAAGCCATTGCAAGGGCCTTTGATAACAGCCCCGAGACCATCAAGGTGCACCGTCGGCGCGTTTACACGAAACTGCAGATTGCCTCGCAAGGAGAGCTGCTTTCGCTCTTTTTGTCAGCCCTCTCCGCCGCGCCGCCTTCAAGCACGAAAGACCCGCTGGTACACTTCAACATTGCACAGGAGTAACACTGCACTGCGTCTATTCAAGCTGGACAATGGAAAGCTGCACATCCTCGTCACCAAGCACGGTCGTGGTATGGCCTGATCCCGAAACATCTTCCATCCGCCATATCGCACCGGCACCAAACTCGCGAACCTCACCACTACCTGCTTCCACTCTTAACCTGCCCGACAGGCAGAAGCCGACCTGCCTGCGCGGCGAAGGGTGCTTTGCACCACCCCATCCTGCGGGAAGAACAAGATATAACAGATGCTTGCAGTCTTCTTTTTGCGAGATCGGCATTGTCGGCGCGGGTGGTGCGAAATCACCTGATGACAGTGGAATTTCTACATCCGCGAAGTACGAAACACCGTTATCGTCCTCGGCCAGGTGCAAATATCGCATGATGCTGATCTCTTTCTTCCAAAATGTTTCTGGCAAGATATCTGAAAAGCGCTTCTTATTGTAATGGCTGGTTTCAATATCTCGGTAGGGTTGGCCTTTGTCACTGAAGTCAGTCCCTCTGTTGATACTGACGAAAACACTTGATCAAACCCGTCTGCGTGGCCATGCTATCTGACTGTAAGCAAAACACACCAGCCGACGAACCATGAACAACAGCTTCAAAGACCATTTTCCACTGCGAAAATCCCGCGCCCATGAGGTGACGGGCCCCACCGCCCTGAGTTTTGCCGCAATCGCCTGTGGGCATGGGGGAAAAGGCGCGATGTGGATCGTGGAAAGCTGGCAGCAGGAAACGCTCAACCCTGTTGGCCTCGCCCCTTTCTGTGATCCTGCAAAGGTGGTTCTGGTACGTGCGGATAGCCCCATCGATGTGCTGGCCGCCTCTGAAGAAGCCTTGCGCTCGGGTGCGGTCAGCACTGTTGTTGCGGAACTGACCAAACCCTTAGGCCTGACGGCCGGGCGGCGCCTGCAATTGGCCGCAGAGGCGGGAAAGACGACGGGTGTCTTCATTATTTCTGACGGGATGGGCAGCAACGCAACGGAAACCCGCTGGCGGTGTTCGCCAGAATTTGACGCGCAGGACTCGACTCTTCAGCGGTGGGAACTTATTAAGAACAAATCGGGAACATTAAAAGTTTGGAGAGTCCGCTGGGATGCAGAAGCGCGTCGTGTCATTGTGGTTTCCGAGGCTGGCGAGTGACCGCTTTTTGCGCGCACGCACCGTGGACGCGCCCTTTGCCCTGACGCTTCGCGAAAACAACACCGAGCGGCTTTATTGCCTGAACATGAAAGCCGAAGAACTGGGTCTTAGACGCGGCATGGGGTTTTCCGATGCGCGTGCGCTTTTTCCCGACTTGCAGACCTGCCCCACCGATCCGCGTGCTGACAGCCTGTTTCTACGGGCTCTTACCCGTTGGGCCGCGCGCTATTGCCCCTGGGTCGGGCAGGAAGGCGTGGACGGTCTGGTTCTGAACATCACCGGCTCGGCCCATCTGTTTGGGGGCGAGGCCGCACTGCTTGCAGATATGCGCGCACGGCTGTCGCGGGCGGGGCTGACGGCACGGCTGGGGCTGGCCGATACCCGTGGTGGCGCATGGGCCCTGGCACGGTTTGGTGAAGGGGTCGCCCTGCCCGGCAAAACGCTGGAAAAGATCGCCCGCCTGCCGGTTGCTAGCTTGCGATTGACCGGATCGGTCTGCGACACGCTGCAGCGTCTGGGCATCGACAGCATTGCCGATTTGCACGCCCTGCCCCGCGCCACGCTGACCCGCCGCTTTGGCCGCGAACCGCTGCTGCGGCTTGATCAGGCCCTTGGCGACCAGCCAGAGGATGTTTCGCCCCTGCCTGATCCGCCGCGCTACAGCGCGCGCCTGAGCCTGCCAGACCCAATCGGCCTTGCCAGCGATATCACGGCGGGGCTTCAGCGATTGCTGGAACAACTTTGCGTCCGGCTAACGAACGCCGAACAGGGTGCGCGCACTCTGCAACTCACATTGCGGCGCGTTGATCAGGCCAGCCAGCAGGTAGAACTGCGCCTCGCCCGGCCCCTGCGTGATCCGGCCCGCATCCTGCCCTTGTTTCAGAAAGGCGTCGAAACCGTTGATGCCGGCTTTGGTATTGATCAACTGCGTCTTGAGGCCACCTTGGTCGAAGACCAGCCCTTGCGCCAGATCAGCCATACCAGCAGCGGACCAGACGACAAACTGGATGACCTGATCACACGGCTTGGCAGCCGGATCGGGCTGGACAATATCATCCGGTTCCTGCCCTCCGACAGCCATATCCCGGAACGCAGCTATATTACCGCATCGGCTGCCTATAGCGCGCCCGGCGGCGCATGGCCTGCACTACATCACCGCCCGTTGCGCCTGTTTCCGCCAGAACAGATCGCCGCATCCGGGCGCACCCCGCCGCGCGGGTTTCGCTGGCGGCGCATGGCGCTGTCCACCGCGCGCGCCACGGGGCCGGAACGCATTGCGCCCGAATGGTGGCTGGAGGATGAAGCATGGCGCACCGGCCTGCGTGATTACTGGATGGTGGAAACCCGTCAGGGGCGGCGGCTGTGGCTTTTCCATACCCCGCAAAACCCCGGCTGGTATGTGCAGGGGGAATTTGCATGACTGCACCACAAGCCCCACGTTCACACGACAATGGGTACAATCGCGGCTATGCCGAACTTTGCGTGACCTCGAATTTCACCTTTCTGACCGGGGCATCCCACCCCGAAGAACTGGTGACACGTGCTGCGGAACTCGGCCTTGCAGCCATTGCCATCACCGATCGCAATTCACTGGCGGGTGTCGTGCGGGCCTGGGCGGCCCTCAAGGAACTAAAGCGTGAATCGACAGAGGATATCCAGATCCGTTCAAGTCAGCGCATTGACCCAAGCAGTCGGCAGGATATTGGTAATCACGCCATGCTTGCCCGCCCAGCGCAACGGCCCCTACCGCGCCTGATTGTCGGGTGTCGTCTGGTGTTGCGCGACAGCCCGGTCGACTGGCTGGCCCTGCCTAAAAACCGCGCGGCCTATGCGCGACTTTCCCGATTGCTGACCCTTGGAAAACGCAGAACCGAAAAAGGGGAATGCCACCTGACCCTGAGCGATTTGCTGGAAGGTGCCAAGGGGGTGATCCTGATTGCCCTGCCCCCAAAAAAAGCAAAACAAGCTGGCGCAGAACAGCGCGATGTTATGATCCATATCCGCCGCACGGCCACCCATTTTCCCGGTCATGTTTTTCTGGGGGCTGCCCCCCGGTATGACGGCCGCGATCAGGCTTATTTTGATCATTGCGCGCGCCTTGCCCATCGCTGCGCGGCCCCGATGGTTGCGGTTGGCGATGTCATCATGCACCACGGCAAACGCCGCCAATTGGCCGATGTGCTGACCTGCATGCGGGAACATATAATGATCGAGGATATCGGCACGCGCGCGCTCCCCAATGCGGAACACCGGCTGAAAGGACCAGACGACATGGCTCGGCTGTTCCGCCACCACCCCGCCGCGATCAGCCGCAGTCTTGAAATTGCAGCCCGCTGCACCTTTGATCTGGGGGAACTATCTTATGAATACCCCGATGAAATTACCAACGGCGAAGCCCCGCAGGACCGGCTTGCGCGTCTGACGCACGAGGGGCTCGCGCGCCGCTACCCTGGTGGGGTGAGCGACCATGTGCGCGCCCTTGTTAAAAAAGAACTCGGGCTGGTCGAAAAGCTCAGGTTTGCCGCCTATTTCCTGACGGTGCATGACATTGTCGAACACGCGCGCAGCCTGAACATCCTTTGTCAGGGGCGCGGATCTGCTGCAAACTCCATCCTCTGCTATGCGCTTGGTATCACCGACGTCGGACCCGAAGTCATCACCATGGTGTTTGAACGCTTCATGTCCGAACACCGGGGCGAGCCACCCGATATCGACGTCGACTTTGAACATGAGCGCCGCGAAGAGGTCATCCAACATATCTACGAGCGCTATGGCCGCCACCGCGCGGGGCTTTGCGCCACGGTGATCCATTTTCGCACCCGTGCCGCGATACGCGAGGTGGGTAAAGTGATGGGTCTAAGCCAGGATGTGACCGCCAGCCTGTCAGGGCAGATCTGGGGCATGTCAGGCGGTGGTGTTGATGAAACCCGGGTGCGCGAGCTTGGCCTTGACCCCGCAGACCGGCGGCTGGCCCAGACCCTGCGCCTGATCGGAGAGCTGATCGGCTTTCCCCGGCACCTGTCCCAGCACGTGGGCGGCTTTGTCATCACCAAGGGCCGGCTGGATGAACTCTGCCCGATTGAGAACGCGGCAATGGAAGACCGTACTGTTATTGAGTGGGACAAGAATGACATAGACGCCCTTGGCATCCTGAAGGTCGATGTGCTGAGCCTCGGGATGCTGACCTGCATCCGGAAATGTTTTGATCTGATTGCCGGTCACGGGGGCGAACAGCTTTCTATCGCCACGATCCCACAGGAAGACACGCCAACCTATGACATGCTGTGCAAGGCCGATGCTGTTGGCGTTTTTCAGGTCGAAAGCCGGGCGCAGATGAATTTCCTGCCCCGGATGAAACCGCGTAAGTTTTATGACCTTGTGATCGAAGTTGCGATCGTGCGGCCCGGCCCCATTCAGGGCGGCATGGTGCATCCCTATATCAACCGCCGTCAGGGGCGTGAAAAACCGGAAATCCCGTCAGAGGCCTTGCGCGGTGTGCTGGGCAAAACACTGGGTGTGCCCCTGTTTCAGGAACAGGCGATGCAAATCGCCGTTGTCGCGGCTGGATTTACCGCAGAAGAGGCGGATCGTTTGCGCCGTTCGCTTGCCACCTTTCGGCGGATGGGCACCATTGGTACCTTTCGTGACCGGTTTATCAATGGCATGCTCGAGCGTAATTACACCCCCGATTTTGCAGAGCGTTGTTTCAGTCAGATCGAAGGCTTTGGTGAATACGGCTTTCCCGAAAGCCATGCAGCCGCCTTTGCAATGCTGGCCTATGTCTCAGCCTGGCTGAAATGCCACCATCCTGCGGCCTTTGCCTGCGCCTTGCTGAACGCGCAGCCCATGGGGTTTTATGCCCCGGCCCAGATCGTGCGCGATGCCCGCGAACATCAGATCGAGGTGCGCCCGATCTGTGTGAACAACAGCCTGTGGGACAACACACTGGAACGCCGCCCGGACGGCGCACTTACCCTCAGGCTGGGGTTTCGCCAGATCAAGGGGCTGCGAGAGGATGACGCGAGTTGGATCGTGGCGGCACGCGGCAATGGTTATCCGGATCCAGAGGCGCTTTGGCTGCGGGCCGGCATTACACCTGCTGCGCTGGAACGGCTGGCCGAGGCGGATGCGTTTTCCGATATGGGGCTTGGGCGGCGCAACGCACTTTGGCGGATCAAGGCCATTCGCAGTCAACAGCCCCTACCCCTGTTCAATGACCCGATTGAAGGCGAAGGCATTGTTGAGCCCGCCGTCACCCTGCCCGCCATGCATCTGGGGCAAGAGGTTGTGGAAGACTACGTCGCCATGCGCCTTAGCCTGCGGGCCCACCCGATGGAACTTCTGCGCCCCTCGATGCCGGGCCTGATCCCGCACGGCGCATTGGCTGTGGCCCCTCTGGGGCGCGCTGTCGTCTGCGGCCTTGTGATCACCCGTCAGCGCCCCGGCACTGCATCGGGTGTGGTATTTCTGACGCTGGAAGATGAAACGGGTGTCAGCAACGTAATTGTCTGGCCAAAGGTCTGCGAGCATTATCGCCGTGCGGTAATGGGCGGGCGGCTGCTGCGGGTCACCGGCTATCTGCAACGCGAAGGTATTGTTGTGCACCTGATCGCGCAGCATATTGAGGATATGTCTCACAGCCTTGCGCTGCTCGGCCACCCAAATGCGGACAGCATTGGTCAGACCCAACCGCAGGCAGACGATGCCCCGCGCAGAACCGCGAAAAAGCCCGCCGCCCGCGCATACCACCCAAGAGATCAGGCGAAGAAATTATTCCCAAGCCGGGATTTCCATTAGAAATGCCAAGCGGCCAAGGCGAATGAACGGGGACGCCCTATTCGCATCAAACCTATGTTGGTCTGCGAAAAATTGTCAGAATTTCATCGCAATAAACACTGACACGGAATTTTCGTGTACGCCGGTTACCCCGAATTTGTTATTAAAATGGGTATATTCCAGCCCCAGGTTATACTTGTTTTACGCACCGCCAAAAGCATGGCCAATATCCCAGCGCAGTTGCGGGGAAAACACGATTTGGCTGTCCACACCTGCCCCCTGATCACCGATGAAATCGACAAACCCTTGAGCGCTGAACTTCTGGCTTCCAACCTCAAACGGCGCATTCCACACGAAAGTCGCCTGATAGGTCGTGTCCAGATTGCGATCGAAAGGATCGGTAACATTGTCGTAAGCGTAGACCCCGAAAGTGAACACGTTGAAACCGGGTACCTTGAAGCTCGCACGCAGCCCGTAGAGCCCCACAAGGAAGTCATCTCCTTGGTTAATGCCAAAATCCGGACCAATATCACTGATGAAACCGGACTCCCCGAAACTCAACCCCAACGCACTGCCGTTCAGGTGCCCGTAGATTTCGCCATAATGACTGCTCTGGGTATTCGTTGAGGGTCCGTCGTGATCGCTGAACAAATCAACAAAGAAAAAGACATCACCATGTTCAAATGCTGTGAAGTGTTCCAGCGTAATCGTAGTGCGCGCTGTTTCATCTAACCCGTTGCGCCCAAGACGGTAACCATCACCAAAGTGAAGCTGTGCTTCGGTGGTAGAAAAGGCTTGCACGCCACTGCCGGCCAGCATGCTGACAGCGACCATTGCGGTAGCCGCAATATTTTTGTGTAATAATTTTTCCATGCGTAGTGCCTTTCTGCTTTTCCATTTGATCGTCGTGATGATTGTCCTTTTTCGTTCGATAGCTTTTTGAGTTTACGGCCATCCAGCTTTCACGGGCCGTCATTTCTCTATGAAACGGCTTCAAAAATTCTTGTATTTTTGTGTTCACCCGCGCTGGTGGGGGTCAAATTCTTTGCAAGAAAATGACTGCTCGAGCAGTGGAATATCACAGCCAAAGCATCTTTCGCTTTGCATGCACACCAATTGTTGGGCAGAAAAGGAGATCAGAACATAACATCGGCGAACAGGGGCAAAACACATGCAGCAAAATACAATTTCAGTAACTCCGGCATGGCCAAGTACATTGTTCCTCTGCGAATGGGCGGAACACGCAACCCATGCACAAAACATCGCCGCTCATATCAAAGAGCTTGCATCTGGTTACAACGAGCCAATCGCAAGCGGTGTCGCAAAATCTGCAAAACCGGCGAAGGGCCTTATAGAAAGCCCGCTGAACCTGTTCACAACCACAAAGAACGAAAGCCTTCTAAAACTGGTCAACTGGATATCGAACAGCGTTAAGGTTGCAGTCAGCAAAGTGAACGGCGATCAGGTTCCTCCAGAACGTTTGCAACTTGAGTTCTCGCAGAGCTGGTTTCACATAACGAATGACGGCGGCTTCCATGACGCCCACACACATGGCGCGTGCTCATGGTGTGGCATTTATTATCTTGTCGCGGGCGAGGCGGGCGAGGTCAGCGCAGACGGCAATGCTGTGGCTGCAAATGGCATTAACCGATTTTACAGCCCTCTCAGCAGCGGCGGGTTGGTCCGTGATTACGGAAACGCCTATCTCGGGCGCGGCTTTCTGGACGTCCAGCCACATGACGGGCGGCTGGTGATTTTTCCATCATATCTGTTACACAGCGCCCTTCCCTACACTGGCGAAACAGACCGGATTGTGATGGCATTCAACACCCGTACTCGGGCCATGTAGGGTTAAAAAAGCAGCCGGGATCGCGGTACAACAAAGGGATCAGAGCCGGTCGTCACCGTGCCAGAACCAAATCAACCTTTAGGCCGCCAAGCCGATCGCTTTCGCTCAGACGCAGGGTGCCACCATGCCCCCGCGCAATATCAATTGCGATTGACAGTCCAAGACCAACACCGCTGCCTTTGTTTTGGTTACGGCCAGGTTCTAGACGCGAAAACGGCTTTAACGCTTCTTCACGGTCTTCGACTGCGATACCCGGGCCATCATCCTCCACAGAGATACGCACCGCTTTTTCGGTAATAGCAACGCTGACTTCGGCGCGCGTCCCGTAGCGCACGGCATTGCCAATAAGATTATCAAGCGCACGGCCAATCGCCGTGGGCCGCACCAGGACCTCCCCAGCCCCCTCTTCGGAAACGAGTTGCACATCTTTGCCTGCACGCTCCGCGTTTTCAACGGCCGTGCGAGCGATCACCATTGGATCTGAGAGCACCAGTTCATCCCCAGCGGCACCCCGGGCAAAGTTCAGGAACCCGTCCAGAAGCCGCTCCATTTCTGCGACGTCCTGCAACATGGCATCAACATCTTCATTTTCGTCCACCATAGACAAACCAAGTTTGAGGCGCGTCAATGGGGTGCGCAAATCGTGGCTGACACCAGATAGCATAAGGGTACGCTGTTCGATCTGCCTTTCGATACGCGACCGCATATCGAGAAACGAGCTTCCAGCTGCCCGCACTTCAAGCGCACCAGACGGGTTATAAGGAACTGACCTGCCCTTACCGAAGGCTTCTGAAGCAACGGCAAGCCGTTTGATGGGGCGCAACTGGTTGCGCAAAAACAAATAAGCAATCACGGTCATCAACAAGCTCACAGCGATCATCAGAACTAACAATTGGTGCGGATTGGTTGCGGACACACGGGACCGCGAGAATTCTACCGCCATGTTACCGTGGCGCGTTTCAACTTGTAAATGCACGATATCGCTGTCGCCTTGCAGATCTATGACCGATATCGGCAAGCCACCGCTGCGTAGCGTTTCAATGACTGTGATGCCTGTAAGATCGGCGAAGTCACGTTTGTCCGCAGTCGCACTTGTACCGGCTCCCGGCAATGTGATTGTCATTTCCAGTGGATCAGCCAGGGCCTTTGAACCTTCCTGCGCCTCTTCAAGCCTTTCCTCAGCCTCGATCTCATCGAGAAGATACGCGAGTTCCAGCTCAACGTTCTGCGTCATCTGCTGTGTCACACGGTCAAAATGGCGCTGGATAAAGACGATGGACACAACCAATTGAATTGTGACAATCGGCACAATCAGAATAAGTGCAGCACGCCCATATAGGCTGCGTGGCATGAAACGTTTGAGCCAACCGAAAAACATGACAAAAGACTAGCGATACCATCGACAAACGGAAAGCAGGATTATGAGCGCAAAAGAGAATGTTCCACCGCCGACCGGCGTCGCAGAAATGCTGGAGCCTGGATTGCGCCGTATCCTAGCGCCAAACCCATCGCCAATGACGTATCACGGCACGAATACCTATCTGGTGGGCGAAAGCCACGTTGCGGTAATTGACCCTGGGCCAGACAGCCCTGCACATCTCTCAGCCATCCTGAACGCGGTGAATGGCCAAAAGGTCGAGGCGATTTTGGTCACCCATAGCCATCTGGATCATTCTCCCCTGTCGCGGGCTTTGTCGGAAAGAACCGCAGCCCCCGTCATGGCCTATGGCGACAGTCGCTCTGGGCGGTCGCAACTGATGGAAAAACTGGCCGCGTCTGGCCTTGTCAAAGGCGGAGAAGGCGTTGACCCGGCGTTTGCGCCTGACGTGATGCTCGCAGACAATCAAGAAATCAAATCCGCTGAATGGAGCCTGCGAGCGCTCTGGACACCCGGGCATTTAGGAAATCATCTTAGCTTTGCCTGGGGGAGTGCGGTTTTTACAGGAGATCACGTCATGGGATGGGCCAGCTCGCTGGTGTCTCCGCCAGATGGTGACCTGACCGCGTTTATGGCATCTTGCGCGCGTCTGGCAGCAAGAAATGACAGAATATATTACCCGGGCCACGGTGCCCCGGTTACAGAGCCAAAGGCGCGTATCGACTGGCTGATCAACCACCGCCACAGCCGGGAAGCAGAAATACTGCGAGCCCTGTCCAAAGGCCCGCAAAGTGTAAAAGCCCTGACCGCAGACATCTACACAGATGTTCCCGATGCCCTTTTGGGTGCTGCAGCACGAAACGTGTTTGCGCACCTGATTGATTTGTCTCAAAGATCACTTGTGAAGACTGAAGGTGAACTTGCGATTGATGCAGTTTATTCGCTCATTTGACGATTGTGGCAAATTCCGGTGCTTTTGTGATAAAACCCTCTGGACGCCGCAAAAACCTATCGCTATATCGTGCGTCGTGTTCCGGCGTAGCTCAGCGGTAGAGCAGTTGACTGTTAATCAATTGGTCGTAGGTTCGATCCCTACCGCCGGAGCCAAATTTTCAAACATTATCAATTACTTATTGATTCTTTGAGTTTGGCAAAGTTCATATGAATGTTTCACGGAAGAGTGAGGCAAACGTTTAAGTGTGAATTTTTCGCTGCTACTCTGGCCAGCAAATTCAGTTTTTTACTATTAGTAACAAACACCATATGTTGCTTGGCGCTCTTCACCACCTCGTCAGCCCGGCTTTCGTTGCGCCTTGGCACCGGAATTTTTATGTGCCATTTCTGACAACGCGCCCTACCGTCCGGATTGCGGCCTTTTCCAGCACCGATGGAGCAATAATGAAATCGATCGACCAGACCCTGCTGACGGACATCAGAAATAAGTTCGCGCAGATCGACCATTGTCCGCAACAAGGCCCGCGCGTCTTTTTTGAAAATGCAGGTGGCGCCTTGACGCTGAATTCTGTGGTTGAGTGCTCAGCTCAATATGCCGCGATCCCCGACAACCAGGGACGTGACAATCCGGCCAGCCACGAGCTTGTGCGGGTCATCAACAAGGCAAAGGACGACATGCGCGTCTTTATGAATGCGCCGGGCGGGCAGTTCTTTGTTGGCGAAAGTGGCACTGAACTGCTGTTTCGCCTGATCTCGAACGCCTGTCTTGGCACACCCGAGGGCGGTGTTGTTCTTGGCTCGACGTTGGAACATCCCGCAACGCGAAGCGCCTGTGACCGCTGGGCAAAGATTGCACACCAAAGTCATGTTTTAGTTCAGCATAATGACACAACGGGCACGCTGGCGCCTGCCGCCTATGCCGCCAAAGTTACAAAAGACACGCAGGTTGCCACAATCGTGCACACCTCTCCCGTCACCGGTATGAGCGTCGATGTCGCCGCCGTCGCCGCCGAGATACGCAAGGTTGCACCGGATTGTTTCATCATCGTTGACGGCATTCAGCACGCTGCTCATGGCCGGATCGACATTGCGAGCTATGACATCGATGGCTATGTGATCTCACCTTATAAAGTGTTTTCGCGTCACGGCTACGGGCTTGCCTGGATATCTGATCGGATGAGCGCCCTGCCCCACGACAGCCTGCTTGATGGGCCGGCTGACAATTGGGAAATGGGCACGCGCGATACCGGCGCCTATGCCACCCTGTCAGAAGTCGCCGCCTATTTTGAATGGCTGGGGGAACAGGTCAGCGACACGACTGACCGCCGTGAAAAATTTGTTGCGGCGGGTGAAGCGATTCATGCGCAGGAAAAAGCGCTGACCGACGCAATGATCCACGGCACCGGGAACCTTCAGGGGCTGGCAGAAATGGAAAAGGTGCATCTGATTGGCGGCGTTGATAACCCGGCGCGCGAAGGCCTTGTTTCGCTTTATGTTGATGGTGTTCCCTCGGTCGATGTGGTTGCCAGGCTGAACGCGCAGGGCATCCGCACGCATCTGCGCAAAGACGACCATTATTCAGGCAATATCCTGAAACCTTTGGGGCTTGCGAGCTGCGTTCGCGTATCGATGTGCCACTACAACAGCGCGCATGAAGTTGCCCAGTTTCTTGCAGCAATGAAAACCATTGCTGAGTGAAGCGATCAAAGGTTTTCCATGCACAACGAAACCAGGGCCTGAGAGCCCGATTTATTTGTGGGTACATCGCGCATTCTCGGGCTAGCTTCGCGTCGAATCTCTGCAAAATGCGGACCCTGCCTGTGGGCCGCATTTCCGGGTTAAATGCAGGCAAGGGAACGTATAGATGAAGACACATGCACAGGTCGTTGTTATCGGAGGCGGGCTTGTTGGCTGCTCGATCCTCTATCACCTGGCGAAACTTGGCTGGACTGACGTTGTTCTGCTGGAACGGGACGAACTGACAAGTGGTTCAACCTGGCATGCGGCGGCCAATATTCATGGTCTTCACGACAACAACAATATCACGCGAATCCAGCACTATACGATGAACCTCTACAAAGAGCTGGAAAAGGAAACCGGACAGGGCTGCGGCGTGTTTCAGCCCGGCTCGCTATACCTTGCCCAGACAGAAGAGCGAGAGCATCAGCTTCGCCTGCAAGAAGCCAAAGCAAAATTCTACGGCCTCAATTTTTATGAGATCGACAGGGAAAAAGCGCTGGAACTGCACCCGCTGGCGCAGTTTGACGATATTCGCTGCATCATGTTTGAACCAGAGGGCGGCAATGTTGACCCTTCGGGCGTCACGATGGCCTACGCTGCGGGTGCGCGCCAGATGGGGGCAACGGTTGAACGGTTTTGCCCGGTGATCGGAACAGAACAACAGCCGGATGGCAGTTGGATCGTCCGCACCAAAAAGGGCGACATTCATGCACAATGGGTCGTGAACGCCGGTGGTCTTTGGGGCCGCGAGGTTGCTGCGATGGCGGGGATAGAACTGCCGCTACTGCCGACTGAACACCAGTATTTTGTAACCGAAACCATTAGCGAAGTTGCGGATCTCGGGCGGCGCCTGCCCTCTATTGCGGACCGCGATGGCGAATATTATTTCCGTCAGGAAGGCAATGGATTGCTGATCGGCGCTTATGAAAAAGATATGAAGTTCTGGGCCGAGGACGGCACGCCGCAGGGCTTTGGACACGAACTTTTTGCCGATGACCTTGATCGTATCATGGAAAACGTAATGCGCGCGATGGACCGGGTGCCAGCAGCGGCAACAGCCGGCGTGAAACGTGTGATCAATGGCCCGATGATCTGGAGTCCGGATTCAAACGCTTTGTTCGGAACGGTGCCCGAGCTTCAAAACTATTTCTGCTGTACCGGCATCATCCCGGGCTTCAGCCAGTCGGGTGGTCTCGGCCTTTTGGCCGCCCAATGGATTATCGAAGGCGAGCCCGAATATGACATGTTCGCCTGGGATCTGGCACGGTTTGGCGACTGGGCTGACAAGAAATTCACCAAGGCACGAGTGCGTGACCAGTACCAGCACCGTTTCAAAATTCATTTCCCGAACGAAGAACGCTCAGCGGGTCGCCCTGCCCGTGTGCGCCCGGCTTATGAAATGCAAAAAGGAATGGGCGCTGTCTTTGGCCTGAACTGCGGCTGGGAGCACCCATTGTGGTTTGCTGATGCGCCGGGAGCAGAGGAAACCATCGGTTTCACGCGACAAAACTGGTTTGAGCCTGTCGGTCGCGAAGTAAAAATGTTGCGGGACAATGTTGGCGTGATCGACATTTCGAACTTCGCCAATTACGTGATCAAGGGCCCGGGCGCACAAGGCTGGCTGAACGCCTTGGTCGCCAACCGTGTCCCGTCCGAGGTTGGCCGTTCCTGCCTGACCCCGCTGATCGGGGTGCGCGGCGGTGTCGCCGGGGATTTCACCATCACGAAAGTCGCGGATGACGAATACATGATGGTCGGCTCTGGCATGGCTGAGCGCTATCATCAGCGGTTCTTCAATATGATTGAATTGCCGGAAGGAACCACCTTTAAGGTCGCTACAAACAACATTGCGGGCTTTAACGTTGCCGGACCAAAATCGCGCAGCATGTTGCAACGGCTTACCAATGCTGATCTTTCAAATGATGCTTTCCGCTTTATGCGCTCAAAAACCATCGAGGTCGCCGGTATTGAATGTTTGGCAATCCGCGTCAGCTTTACCGGTGATTTGGGTTGGGAGCTGCATTGCGACGAAAAAGATCAAGTGCAGCTTTACACCGCTTTGCTGGATGCCGCGCGCGAATTTGATGGCGGTCCGGTTGGCGGCCGTGCGCTTGGCAGTCTTCGGATTGAAAAAGGCTACGGTTCGTGGGGGCGTGAGTATTCACCGGAATACTGGCCGCAAGAGGTTTCGCTTGAACGCCTTATCAAGCTCGACAAAGATTTCTTGAATAAAGAGGCATATTTGTCAGTCAAAGATAATGTAGCCCGCGAGCGGCTTTCAATCTTTGAGGTTGAAATAACAGACGAAGCCGATGCTTCGGGTGGTGAGCCTATATTCCTTCCGGACGGCACCCCTGTTGGCCGTGTAACATCCGGCGCTTTTGGCTATTCGGTCGGCAAGTCCCTTGCGCTTGGATACGCAAAGGAAGGTGTCGCAAAACCCGGGGACACTGTGCATATTTTCATTCTAGGCAAACCGCATAAGGCCACACTTCTTGCGAAGCCCCCCTTTGATCCCGAGGGTGAAAAACTGCGAGCGTAACATGAAACAGGGCCGCCCCCCTTGGGACGGCCCATTAAATCCACAAAAACCTGCTCTCCTGTCAAAATTATTCCGTCCGCATTCTCAAACGTCCATCTCTGCGGCAGCCTTTAACAACCAGTTCTTGAACAGTTTCACTGACGGAGTCGCCGATTTTTCTTTGAAGTCTGCGAAATATGTCCAGGGGCTTGAAATATCGAACGCGAATGGCTCGTACAGCAGCCCGCGTTCCAGATAGGGTTTCACCAGCGATTGTGGCATCACCGCACAACCGATGTTCTTGACCGCCATTTCAAGCGCGAGATTTGAAATATTTGTCTGGAACCCCGCTTTCAATCCAAGTTTCCCCAAACCAAAATGTTTCGCTATCAGCTCCCAATAAACGGGCCGTCCGAGAATATGGATCAGATTGGCGTCATCTAGTTGCACGGGATCACTCAAAGCTACACCACAAACCTGATAGGACGGCGCGCAAACGAGTGAGAGCTTTTCATTCCAGAGCTTTACCGCGTCTCCATTTACGTCATCCAGATGATTGATTGTAATGCTGATGTCCGAAATCTTTGGTTCCACATCCGTCCAGACAGTTCCATGAACGGTAAGGATGATATCAGGATGCAGAATGTTGAAATCCTGCATGACCTGCGGCAACCAGCTTTCTGCCAAACTGATTGGGCAGGAAACCACCACCTCTCTCTTGTGGCTGATCGAGATCAGAGAATCCGTTGCAACATCAATCTCTTGCAGGGCGTGACGGATAGAGGGCAAATACGCCTCTCCGACTTCAGTCAACGTCAATGACCGCGGATGACGTACAAACAACGGTCGCCCAATGAACTCTTCCAGCGAACGTATGTGATTGCTGACCGCTGATTGGGTGCAATTCAGCTCTTCCGCAGCACTGGTGAAACTCAAATGGCGCGCTGCGGCCTCAAATGATCGCAAAAAGGTAAGATGAGGTACGTTTTTCATAGGGCTTTAATATACCAAACTCAAAATCGGTTCTATTGCCTATGTTCCCCTGTCGGACAAAGACTGTCTTTGCATAAAAGTGGCAGATTAGGTTCGCAGATCATGCGAAAATGAAACTATGATTGCGCAACACGCTAACACGTCATGTGCATTGAATTCCAGATGTCGGATAGATTGAAACCAAGGACCATTAAATGATTAACCCCACCGTTATCATTCACACAGAAAACGCAGAAGCCGCGCGTGACCTGGTTGCAAAACAGCACCCGGATTTACCGGTTTTTGCCTGTGATACCTACGAAGATCTGCCCGCGCTGATTGAAGAAACACAAGCCGAAGTCATCTATGCAATGCGCTTCCTAGATACGTCTGACTACCCCCGAGAAGCGCTGGTTGAAAGCGCTTCGGTCAAATGGGTATCGGTCGGCGGTTCGGGTATAAATCACATAACCCCTTGGGATACTAAACGGTTAATCGTGACAAATTCAGCGGGTGTCGCAGCGGACATGATGGCGCAGTATGCGCTTGGGGCAATGTTGCATTTTTCGCTTGGATTTCCTGCATTTCGTGCCGCCCAAAACCGCCATGAATGGATATCTGCAGAGGTTGAACCGATCAACGGAAAAACTGTTTTGATCATTGGCCTCGGCAACACAGGCAAGGCCGTGGCGGCGCGGTGCAAACCCATGGGACAGAAAACCATCGGTGTGCGGGCGCAACCAAAGCCGACCGATAATGTAGACGAGGTGTACGGCATTGATGCATTGCCAGACCTGTGGCACCGCGCTGACTTTATAGTCGTTTGTGTGCCTTTGCTGGACAGCACAAAGGGGCTTGTCAGTTCCGATGCCTTCGCACGAATGAAACCGGATGCCGTCATCATAGATGTGTCGCGAGGCGGCGTTATTGACGAAGGTTCGTTGATCCGCGCGCTTGATGAAAACTGCATTCGTGGTGCAGCACTAGACGTCTTCATGACCGAACCCTTGCCAGCCGATCATAAGCTTTGGGCATATGACAACGTGATCATCACCCCACATTGCTCTTCCGTCTATGCGGGATGGGACCTGAAATCTGTCGAAATGTTTTCGGAGAACCTCGGGCGGTACCGAAGGGGCGAAACTCTAACAAGAATTGTCGATCCAAAGCGTGGCTACTGACGGGACGTAAAAGCGAATAGAAAGTTAAAGCTCATTCTTCAGTTTGCTTTACCTCGCTGAGGGCGTGTAAGACAGATGGCAAATCAGAGTGAAAAACCTTTTGCGTTGTTCAGCTGATTTTGCGGTTTGGCTGTCCAATTATTTCCGGCGGAACGCTCGCTGTACCAATGGTCAAACGATGCAACAGCTCTATTTGCCCAGAGGTATCAGTCTTGGCGTAGATTGAGCAAAGATGGGAGCGGACCGTGACTTCACGAATGGAAAGACCGGTTGCAATGTCTTTTACAAGCATGCCCTCTTTCACCATCGTGCAAATTCTGTATTCGCACCGACTAAGCTCATATGGGTTGTTGATGTCGAGTATCGGTTTTGAGGGCAGCCCTAGATGATCAAGCGTCTTTTGAACACGCGATTGTGCCAGCAACTTTTGTACAGTACCCGGCAAACGCTGCTCCCATGTTTTTGACAAGGTCGCCGCAAGCAGAGAAAGATGATTTTTATCGTCTTTGCCAAGATTCGATTTAAAGTGGAGTTCCAGATAATCATAGTGTCCGGGTGAATTTTCCAGGCCGATTAGACCAACATCGCTCAGCCCGCTACCCAGAATTCGCTGTTGAATGTGCAAACTCTCCACAGCATCAGAATCCTCAATCAAATCGGACCACAACCACAAGGTACCGGTTTTTGAAACGCCAAGGTTCTCGCCAAGCATTATTTCCGTGAATGAAGAATGCCCGCACGCAATAGATTTATCTGACTTCTGATTAACGACAGCAACTTTCCTTGGCTGCCAGTTGCCCTCAACAAAGCGGACAATCAGCGCGGCATCGGACTTGTAAAGTGACAAAAGACTGAAAAGAGCGTTTGTGATTTTGCCCTGACCGTGCAGCGCCTGAACCCATGTTGCCAACACATCAAAACTGTTTGGACTAATCGGTTCTCCTGCGCGATTTAGAAATAACTGACCCACAACACACCTCAAACATAAAAACTCGTACCAAAAGATTTCTTAAAACCACTGCCCTCCAGATAAAGGAGAATTCAGATTTTCTTATCTGACTCGTATCTAACGCAAGATTTTCGAGGCTATTTGCTTACCTTGAACTTCGCAAGGAAAGTGCGGCGCGACGCTAGCCTTTGTAACTAAAGTATTTTTTCGGCGAATTTGATCGAAGAGCTGAAAGTGGGATCAAACATCTTTGTGTCAGCTATTCAAAACAATAGCCAATTTTATGCCTCATTATCGCCATAAACCTGGCGGCGCAGCGTACTGAGCATGATTCGAAACAGGTAAGCAAACTAAGCACCAAAAACCCCAAAAAAGCGTCCTTGAGGCGACAATCTTATGTGGGCGTACATCCCAAGGTTGCTTTATTCATTGTGTTGATGGATGCGAGCTGCACCCTCACCTGCGTATTTTGGAAGGTGAATAGCGGGTGGTTTTCACATTGGTGTCGCCACGCACAGTATTGACTTGGTAAAAATACATTTATGGCGGGGTCGCACGATGAAGGTTTGCATTTTTGAATTGGTCAGGGACCTTTTAAGAGGACATTCGCAATGAACGTGCCAGTTAAGCAGAAGGCGAGTGACCGCTTCGGGTATAGGGCAACCCGGCAATACAGCAGCCTAGCGCGAAGCC
>Ga0316189_10001030_pt1 | contig 27703 bp, 21 predicted proteins | sample LowCovwburrow_MG_FD_204930 | JGI IMG/M metagenome (GOLD analysis project Ga0316189, IMG submission 204930) | Coastal sediment microbial communities from Maine, United States - Lowes Cove worm burrow | ecosystem: Environmental > Aquatic > Marine > Coastal > Sediment | place: USA: Maine...
ACGCGTGACCGAGTCGTGGGGCATGACGGTCGACATGCGAGCGCAGGCCATGGCCAGCGAGGGCTACCTCGTATTCAAGCTCGACAATCGCGGCTCCGCGCGCCGCGGCCTGGCGTTCGAGGGGGCTATCCGACACGACATGGGCAACCTCGAGGTGCAGGACCAAGTCGACGGGGTCCACTGGCTCGTCGAGCAGGGTCTCACCGATGCCGAGCGCGTGGGGATCTACGGGTGGAGCTACGGCGGCTACATGTCGGCGATGGCGCTGATGCGTGCCCCCAAGACGTTCAAGGCCGCCGTCGCGGGCGCGCCCGTGAGCCACTGGGATACGTACGACACGCACTACACCGAGCGGTACATGGGCACGCCCGCAAGCAACCCCGAGGGCTACACCAGCAGCGCGGTGATGACCCACGTGGAGGCCATGACTGGGCGCTTGATGATCGTGCACGGGCTCATCGATGAGAACGTGCACTTCCGACACACCGCGCGGTTGATTCAGTCGCTGATCACTGCGGGCAAGGATCACGACCTGCTCATGTTCCCCGACGAGCGCCACATGCCGCGCAAGAAAGACGACCGCGTGTACATGGAGCAGCGGATGCTCGACTTTTTCACCGAAGCGCTCGCCAAGCCAACGGACGGCCAACGGGCCCCGTGAAGTACGTCCTCAAGACGGCGACCCCGGCCCCCGCGCCGTTCGACCTGGATTCGGATCTCAACGTCCAGCAACGCGAGGTCGTGCGCGCGCCCGCAGGCCCGCTGCTTGTCATCGCGGGCGCAGGAACGGGCAAAACCCGAACGCTGGTGTATCGCGTTGCCCTGCTGCTCGCGCGCGGCTGCCCGCCGGAGCGCATCTTGCTGTGCACGTTCACCAACCGCGCCGCGCGAGAGATGGTCGCCCGCGTCGAGGAGTTGATGGGCGTGCAGATGCGGAGCATGTTCGCAGGCACGTTCCACCACATCGGCAACCGCCTGCTGCGCAAGCACGCCGAGGCCATCGGCTTGTCGCCGGACTTCTCGATCCTCGATCCCGAGGACGCGCGCACCATGCTGGGCAGCGTCATTGCCGACCTGGGCCTTCGCCAGCTGACGGCCAAGCGCTTTCCGCCGCCCAAGGCGCTGTACAGCTTGCAGTCGCTTGCGCGTGGGATGCGAGCCCCGATCTCGGAGGTCATCGGCCGCCAGAACCCCAAGATGCTGGAGCAGCTCCCGACGATCGAAAAGGTCCTCGAGCAGTTCGCCGCCCGCAAGCGCGCGATGAACACGGCAGACTTCGACGATCTGCTGGGGCACTGGCACGACCTGCTCACGCTGCCCGAGCACCGCGAGATAGGTCTCGACATCCGCAGCGGGTTCACCCACGTCTTGGTGGACGAGTACCAAGACGTCTCCGCGCTGCAGGGCTCGCTCTGCGACGAGATGGCCGCCGAGAACGGCAGCCTCACCGTCGTGGGTGACGATGCGCAGGCAATCTACGGGTTCCGCGGGTCGGATTTCCGGCAGATCGCTCAGTTCGGTCGCCGCCACAAAGACGCGCGAATCGTGTCGCTCACGGTCAACTACCGGTCGACCCCAGAGATTCTGCAGCTGGCCAATCGAAGCATCAGCTTCAACCGCTCGGGCCACAAAAAGGAGCTGTCGTCCGTCAAGCACTCGGGGGCGACCCCCGCGGTGATTCCACTTCGCGACGTGTACCAGCAAGGTGAGCTGGTCGCTCAGCGCGTGCTCGAGCTGCACCACGACCAGGCCCTGCCGCTGGCCAAGATGGCGGTGCTGTACCGCAACCACGGACACAGCCTCGAGCTGCAGGTCGAGCTCTCGCGGCGGGGGATTCCCTTTGCCGTGCGCAGCGGCGTGCGTTTCTTCGAGCAAGCCCACATCAAAGACGTCGTCGCCTACCTCCGCGCACGTCAAAACCCGCGCGATGCGTTGTCCTGGGTGCGCCTGCTGCGGCAGTGGCCGGGCGTGGGCGCACAAACGGCCGAGCGCATCGCGACCACCCTGGCGGGGTTGGGCGAGACCCCGGCCGATCCTCGCCAAGGACCCGCCACGCTGCGCACGGAGGCCGAGCAAGCCAAAGGGCGCACCAAGACGGCACTGGGCAAGTTGGCGACGCTGTGGGATCTGCTCACCCAGGGCGCGGGCCCGGGGGACGCGATCCGCCGCATCGTCAAAGAGCACTACAGCGAGTACGCCGAGCGGACCTACCCCAACGCCAAGGCTCGCCGCGAAGACCTCGACCATCTCGCCACCTTCGCCGACAGCTACCCCTCGGCCCAGGGGTTCTTGGACGAGGTCGCACTCGTCCAGGGCATCGCGGCGAAAAAGGCAGGGCCCGCCGACCACGTCGAAGACCAGCTCGTGTTGTCGACGGTGCATCAGGCCAAGGGCCTGGAGTGGCCCATCGTGTTCCTGCTCGCCTTGGTCGACGGCAAGTTTCCGTCGTCGCAGGCGCTGCGCAGCGACGACGAGATCGAGGAGGAACGACGCTTGTTCTACGTCGCGACCACGCGCGCGGCCGACGAGCTGTACATGTGCTACCCGACCATGGAGGACGGACGCGACGGTCCGTCTCGACTGCTCAGAGCAAGCCGGTTCATCACCGAGCTGGACCGACGCCCCCCAGTGTTCACCCGCTGGGACATCGAGGAAGCGCCCGCGGACTGAACAGCGGCATCGCTCCGCCTGGCTACTCGCCGACGAATCGAGCGGGCGTCCAGAGCCGCTCGGGGCCCCGCTTCCACGCGGCGACCCAAGCCGGATCCGGCGGGGTGAGGTCGGGCATTGGAGGCAGCAAGTCGATAGGGCCCAATCTCGCGACGAGCGTCTCGACATCATTGGGATCCAAGATTGCCCGGCGCGCAAGATCGTCGAGCCGGGCCCCCAAGTCCCCGAGCGACACGCCGCGTGACACCAGATTCGACACGACTTGCACGACGCCCTCGAGCCGGATGCTCCCCTCCTTCCACAGAGCGGCCGCTATCTGAAACGCCCCCGTGCAGCCGACGATCCCGGGCGCGTAGTCGATCGACCATTGCGGGTCCGCGTGTCGCTCCATACGGATATACGCGCGTCGAACCCCGCGACCGGGCCGCAGCGCCCGCAGGTCGCTGACGAGGCTGCGCGCGTCCGTCTCGCCCACCCCATTGAGCGTCAGCACCCGATGCAGGTCGCCGACGGGGATCCGCCCAGCGAGGATGTCGGCGTAGATGGCGTACGTCAGCGGGTCGTTCTCCAGATCGTCGCCGAGCAGGATCTCGTGCGCCCCCGTCGGCAGCGCCGCCCGACCCGTGAGCAGTGCGGTGAGCTTGAACCCGACCTGCTCCCGTAGCCGGCGAAGCTTCATCCGTCGCAGGACGCGGCCCCAGTTCTTGAATGTGGTGCCGTCGAACCCAATGCCGTCGAGCGTCATCTTCTGCTCGATGACCGTCCGGAGCTGGCTGGGGCTCGCCGACACGAAATACAACGGCGTCTCGCGCGAGTCGTCGGCAGGACCCAGGCGGATCTCGCGGAACAGGCGGGCCATGCCCGCGATGTCCTCTTTTTGCGCCGCGCGCTCAAACGGAATGCGAGCAAGCCCGCGAAGGCTGGAGAAGTGCGTCGCGAGGTACGTCCGATCGATATCCGCGATGAAGACCTCGCCAACCCAGTCCGGGTCCAAGGTCCGGTAGCACGCGCGGCTAATCGGAAAGGCCAAGGCTGGGGCTTAACATCTGCGGACCGCCAGCGCCAGAGGCCTCACAAACGACAAAACCGCCAACGGCACGAGGCCGACGGCGGTTTGTCCAGCGGGTTGCGACGACGTGTCGCCGCAACCAAACGCGTTCGTCCTACAGGTCGTAGGGACGGACGGTGCTGCGGTTGTTGCCTTGGCAGCGCTCGATGGCGCGGGCAAGCATGTTGTGCACTTGGTCGGAGACCGCCTGAACAAGATCACCATCGCTGCGGAGACCCGCCTCCTTGATGACCTCTTTGATCTTGGAGCCGACGACGACGATTTCCTTGGGCTTTGACTTGGCCATGATCGCTATTCCTCGCTGTTTCGTGTCTCCGGAGGGGTGGATTGCCGGAGAAGTGTTGAAAACTGGCGTCCAGAGCCGGTAGGACCCAAGCGCCGAACGCGGTGGAACATAAACCCGCAAAAAGGCGCTTGGAAAGACCTTTTGCGTCCTGCCGCGATTTTTTTCTCCTGCAGCGGCGCAGATTCGGCGCTCCGCGGCACAATCTGGTGAGATCGCACGCTGAATTGTCTTCGCAGGCCCGGATTTCGGGGGCAAAGGGGCCAAAACGCGTGAGGCCGCGCAAAGTCGTCCCATCGCGAAAAACGAGCCGAAACCGCTAGTCGACCGGGGTTGAGCGGGTTTGCAGCGCCGATACCCACTGTTGCAAACGCGCAACGTGGCGCTCACCCACCGCCTCAACCTCGAGGTTGCGGCGTTCGAAACTGGGGTCGTCGTCGGCGTTGCTCAGCACGATCGACAGTCGCTCCGACGGCGCGTCGGCCCATAGCTCCCCCCACTCGATCACGACAACGAACCCGCCGTCGGAGCCTTCGACGATGGACTGAAGGCCCAACGCCTCGAACGCCGCGGCGCCGACGGAGCCTTCCGAGCTCGAGGGCGGCGCCTCATCGTCCGACTGCGCGAGCCGAAACAGATCGACATGCGCCAACGGTCGCGGGCCCTCGTGCTGCACGCAAATGTTGTACGTCGGGCTGCGCACGCGGTCGGGGCGATCAACCCCAAGCCCGGTGGCCATCGCCCGCGTCAGGGTCGTTTTGCCAGCCCCCATCGGGCCCGAAAGCAACACGAGGTCGCCGGGCGTCAGGACCGTGCCGAGTGCTTCGGCCGCCCGGCACAGCGCCGCTTCGCTGAGGTCGCCAAGTCCCTTGTGGGCTCTCACCGTCTCCGTCATGGGCCCATGGAGGGTACACCGAGGCGCGCCAAGTCCGCGCGAGTTTCTGTTTGCACGCAACACGGAGTCCGTCGTAGGTCAGGGCCCCGGCCGCGATGCCCGTGCGACGCCCCAACTCCAGCGCTTTGGTCCTGTCGCTGCTCGCCGCCGCTGTGCTGCCTGGTTGCGACGACGAGCCGCCGCCGCCCGTCGTCGCCAACGACCAAGCACAGCCTGACCCGGGCGAGGCGCTACGCCCCGCCTCCGAGCGCGGCACCGTGCCCGAGGACGCCCACGTCGTCGACTACGTCATCCAGGCCCGCCTGGACGCCGACGCGCATCGCATCGAGGCCACAGAGACGATCACTTGGACCAACCGCAGCCGCAAAGCGGTGTCGTCGATCCCCATGCATCTGTACCTCAACGCGTTCCGGGCCAACGATACGGCCTGGATGCGCGACGGGCGGCTCACCTCGCGCACTGCCGCCCAGGGAGGTGACCACCCCTGGGGATACATCGACGTGAAGTCCGTCGCGCGACAGGTGCAGACGCAGGGGTCCGAAGCGCGTCCCGTGCCGCTGTCGTTTGCCGAACGGGACGAGCCTTCGCTGATGGACGTGGAGCTCGACGAGCCCGCGGAGCCCGGACAAACGGTCACCCTTCAGCTGTCGTTTGTCACCCAGCTCCCGCGGGTGTTCGCCCGCTCCGGATACTCAGGCGACTTCCACATGGTCGCCCAGTGGTTCCCCAAGCCCGGCGTCCTGGACCCAGACGGGCAGTGGCACGCCCACCCCTTCACCTTCCACAGCGAGTTCTTTGCCGACTTCGGTGACTACGAGGTGCAGCTCGACGTCCCGTACACAATGACCGTCGGCGCCACGGGGGTTCGCAGCGACGCGTACACCGACGGGGAACGACGCGTGCTGACGTACCGGGCCGCGATGGTGCACGACTTCGCGTGGGTCGCCGCCATCGACCTGGTCGAGCAGCGTCAGGAGTACGATGGCATTTCGATCCGCCAGCTCATCCCACGCGCCCGTGTCCAGGACGGCGGCCTCCACCTCGAGATGGCCGCGGCCACGCTCAAGCACATGGAGGCCCGTTTTTCGCCCTACCCATGGTCAACCCTGACCATCATCCATCCACCGCCGCATGCGCGCGGCGCAGGCGGGATGGAGTACCCCACGCTGTTCACCACCGCCGACAAGCGAACCCCGCCGCCGCTGGGCAGCGCTGTGGATTTCGAGGAGCGATTCTCGGGCCGATACGTCACAACCCACGAGCTGGGACACCAGTGGTTTCAGGGTTTGATGGCCTCGAACGAATTCGACCAGCCGTGGCTGGACGAGGGGCTCAACTCGTTCTCGAACCTCATGGTCTACTTTGACCACTTCGCCGACGACACGATCGCAGGCGAAGATGTCTGGGTGGGCACACTGGCGGGGAACCGCTTCACGATGGGCGATGGCATGCGGCTGCGGTCCTTCACCGCCATCGCCGACGTCAGCGATAAGACGGCAGCCGATTTCTCGCCCGTGCACGGGCAGTACGGCCGCGCCACCTACCTGCGCACCGCCAGCTGGATGGCGACGCTTCGCGCCATCGCCGGCCGCACCCGGTTCGACGCGGCGATGCGCACGTACGCCGACCGCTTCCGCTTTCGACACCCGACGGGCGTCGACCTGGAGGACTTGCTCGTCGAAACCCTCGGACGCCAGGTCCCGCTCTCCGAGCCCGACGCGCAGGGCAAAGCGGTTGCGCTGGATGTCCGCGATTTTCTGCACCAGGCGTTGCGCTCGACCGCGCAGGTCGACTTCGCCGTCGACGGCATCGAAATCGTCCCGAACATGGCCGAACCTGCCGCGGGTTTTCACCGCGTCGACGGAGAGCTCAAAGGGGGCGACCCGGCCGAGCGGCCGAGTCGTCGGGCGCTCGCCGAAGCACCCGACGACACCGTCACCAGCCTCATCGGTCTGCGCCGCAAGGGCGAGTTCAAGGTACCGGTCGTCGTCGCGTTCCACACCACCGACGGCGTCGAGCGCAGGGTCTGGGATGGCCGCGCGCGCACCATCACCGTCGAGCTGGTGGGGCGACGTGTGCAGTCGGTGGTCATCGACCCCGACGGCGACCTCTACCTGGAGGGCACGCGCGGGAACAACACCGCATTTTCCCGCGGGTACGTCCCCGACCGCGACCTCTCCACCACCGTTGGGCAAGCTACCCAAGCGGCCGCACTCGCGGTCATGGGAGGTCTGGGCCCATGAACGACCTGCTGCGATCGACGCTGGACGCGCTCGTGGCCGCCGGCCAGCGTGTGCTCGGCGCACCTATCCTCTTTGTCGGGACGGCCATCGCACAGTGGGCCGCCGCGTGGCTCGTCGCGGCGCCCGTCCTGGTGGCCGTCACCGCGGCAACCGAGGGGTTCGCGCCCGGGACTCGCCCCGCGGCCTACGAACGCATCCTCGCCGTGGTGGCCGAGCTCGTACTCGCCGAGCCCTCCGTCGCAGCGGTCTTGCTCGCGTCGCTCGGCGTCACCGCAATGACCAGTGCCGTGCTGTGGACGCTCCTTAGTGGCGGCGTCATCGCGCGGTTCTGGCTCGCCGCGGACGACCGCCCAAGCCTCGAAGCCGTCGGCGGACTTTGGCTGCGACGTTTCCCCTCGGTGACCGTCCAGTCTCTGTGGCACTTCGGACTGCGCGCGGTTGTGATGCTTGCCGCAACGACGGCCGCCGCGAACCTTCCCGAGGTCCTGTTTTGGCCCGTGATCGTGATCACACTATTGCTCTGTATCGTCGCGCTCGATGTCGTGCGAGCCGGGGCCGTTCGAGGCCACGGTCAGCCGTTTCACCCGCGAACCACCTGGCGCGCTTTTGCCGTGGCGCTTCGGACGCCAACGCTGGCCCTGCCGGCCGCACTGCTCGCAGCGGCGGGGCTGACATGCAGCGGAGCCACGGTTCTGATGGCGTTATGGACACTGGGCGACCCAACCTGGCTGTGGGGTGCCCGAGGGCTATCGGCCGTCACCCTGGCCCTAGGCCTGGCGCGCGTGGCATTCGTCACACATCACCCCAGTCTCGCGGGCCTAGACCGCGAGGAGGCCCCATCGAAGGAAGCCGCCTCCGACTGACCGCTCGTGTGTGGCTTGGCCGTGGCGTGCGCCGCGGTCGCCGCTATCCTTGCGGGGCGACGCCCTCGTGACCCCCCCATCCCACGACGCCGAGCCGATCTCACCCCAATCGGACCCACCGCGCGCGCTGGGCGAGTCGGACGGCGAGTTTGTCGCGGCACCCAACGACCCCCTTCGCAAGGGCCCCGCGGTCGATGACATGGAGGCTCGACGGGTGCGCTCGGCGATCGAAGGGCGGCTGTTCTCGGGCCCGGCCACGCCGATTCGGGTCGGGCGCTATCGAATCACCGGACGGATCGGAGCCGGAGGGATGGGCGTGGTCTACCGCGCTCACGACCCGGAGCTTGCACGCGATGTCGCCGTCAAGCTCATGCATCCGGGTGCCGAGACGGGCAAAGAGAGCAAGACGGCCCGCGCACGATTGGTCCGCGAGGCACGGGCGATGGCTCGCCTGGCGCACCCCAACGTCATCCACGTCTACGACGTCGGCGCGGTCGAGGACGGGGTCTTCATCGCGATGGAGCTGATCGAGGGCGAGAGCCTCGCCAGCTGGCGCAAGGGCGCGAGCCGGGCGTGGCGCGAGGTGTTGGCGGTCTGCCTCGATGCGGGTCGGGGCCTGGCGGCTGCGCACGCGGCGGGTGTCGTGCATCGAGATTTCAAGCCCGAGAACGTCCTGGTCGGCGCAGACGGTCGCGCGCGGGTCGGCGATTTCGGGCTTGCCGGCGGCGCAGGCTCGAGCACGGGCGCCGTGCCGGCCCTCGGTGCCACCGACGCGGGTGAGGGAAGCGAGTCGTCTTCAACCTTGGACGACGCAGCCGGCCGTGCACTGATGCCGGCTCTCACCGCAGACCCTGAGCCCGAGACGAGCAGCTTGGATCAAGCGGCCATCAGCGGCGTGCTCACCCGGACGGGGATGCTCTTGGGCACACCCAAATACATGGCCCCTGAGCAGGAGGTCGGCGGGATGCCAAGTCCGCTGGCCGACCAGTTCAGCTTCTGCGTCGCGCTTTATGAGGCGCTGTACGGCCATCCGCCATTCGAAGGCGAGAACGTGGCCGAGTATCGCCACAGCGTGCACAAGCAGTACTGGCTGCCCGCGCCACCCCACACCAAGGTCAAGGCTTGGGTTCACACCCAGATCTTGCGCGGCCTCTCGGTCGACCCCAAGGCCCGCCATGATTCGATGGAGGCGCTCATCGAGCGGCTCGAAGCTGCGCTGTCCGACCCCAGTCGAGTCCGCCGCCAGCGAAGGCGGCGGCGATTGTTCGGGGCCGGCCTGCTCGGCACGCTTGGCCTTGCCGGAGCGGTCGGCATGGTGGCGGTCGCCCTTTCGGCCTCACCCGAGCCAGACGACACCAAGGTCTCCAATCCTGGCCTCGTCGCACAGAGCCCGCCTGCCACGGAGCCGCTCACGCCCGAGCCGGAGCGCGAGCCCGAGGCGGCCGTCCCCGCCGAGACACCTCCCCCCGAGCCCGCCGAGCTGACCTCGGGCGACGCGACGCCCATCGCGGCAGAGCCGACCCCTGGGACCGTACCGACCGAGCCCAAAAAAGCGGTGTCCGATGGTCGCAAGCTTCCCCGAAAAACCGACGACCGCGGCTACTGCTACTTCATCGAGGACCTCGCGATCTTTCTGACCCGGCGGACGCGCAAGCGCACCTACCTCCGCCACGGCGGGCAGTGCTACAAATGCCAGAAGGGGCCTTCCAGCATTGCCTACAATCCCAGCGACTGCCGCGGCTTCCAGGCCTGCCACAAGCTGTCGGACGACGCGCAGTGTGCCTAGTGTGCCCATGTTCGTGAGGCTCGTCGTCGCGGCCGTCGCGATGCTCGTCACCGTGCTTCTTGCGCCGTCGGCCCAAGCCGCAGACAAGTTCGGCGTCATCACGATGGAGCTGCGCGTGCAGCAAGGCGGCGCTCCGACCCACTTGTGCGTGGTGTCCCAGGTCAAAGGTCCGCGGACGCGCACCACCCTTCGCGAGGTGCTGCGCGCGGTCGAGCCCGACTCGGGTGCGCCCGCGAGCAGCTGGCGGATCGACCCCCAGGCATGGGGTGGCGACGCCGCCACGGGCGACGAACACCGCTGCGCGCCCGTGGAGGGCGGCGACTGCCGCCCGCGCCTGGAGATCCCGCCCGGGCTGCGGCGCAACGGCGAGCTGCATGTGGCCTGTGTCGCCGACAGCCTCCTCGAGTCCGAAATCCGAAGCGCACGCCCTGCGTTCATCCTCCTGGAGCACCTCGAGGGCTCACCTCCCTCCATCGAGTCGGTGCGCTTGGTCGGCGGCGTGGCCACGGTGGGCGTGGCGGCAGACCTCGAGCGCGTCATCGTGACCGCCCGCAGCCTCGGCGGCTACTACCTGCCCCACCGCGTCTCCGAGCGTGCCTCGGGCGGTGCACGCGATGCAGGCACCACCGGTCCACACCGCAAACACGTCACGCTCAAGCTGCAGGCGCGCTGCCGTCTGTCGCCCGTGACACTTCCGGGCACACGTTTATCCCCGCGCGACCGCGACCGGCTCTCGGTGCGTGTGCATGGCATCGACTTCGACGTCGAAAAGTGCGTCGAGGGGGCGCTCGATCACCCGACGGTTCTGCAGATCCGGGTGCCTCCCGCACCGCTAGGCGTGGGTTCCATCGAGGTCGAACTCGCGGCGACCGAAGCCGGCAAGGCCGCGGCAAAGTTCGGCGCCAGCTACAACCACGTCTGGCCGCCCACCCCGTTTCCGCTCACGTTCAAGCAGGTCACCTTCTCCTGGCGGAGGCCCCGCTGCATCTATCCGGAGGCCAGCTGCCCTGCCGCCGCCCTGGAAACGGGCACGCAGTGCGTGGCAACCCCCACCGACGAGGGCTGCGCGTACATCTGCCCGGGCGAGGCGGGCGAGGATGCGCTGGACTTGCAGCTCCCGTTGACGGTGCATTTCGAAAAGGAAGGGCCCGTCCAAAAGTGGAGCGACAGGCTCGCGCAGAACGGGCAGCTGCTCACCTCGTACGTTGATGCCGATGATATCTACGTCGGCGCCGACATCTCCGACTGGCGTACAGAGGAGCCAGCCAACCGCATCACGCAGATCGAGCTGTTCACCGAGGACGGCGGCACGGTCCCCCGCGGGGTCACGGGCATCAAGAAGCTACAGTTCAAGGTCCCGGGCGCCTCGTGCGAGCCGCTGCGCTTCCGGCCCGTCGGCGACCGCGAGTACGCCGACGACATCGCGACCATCGCCAACGGCGAGATCGAGTTCGGTAAACCCGAGCGCATTGCCCGACGCCTATCGTTCAACATGCTCGTCGCGCTGGGCGGCGGCCCCGCGTGGTCCGACGTCTTCCGCGACACATCCAACGAGTCTCCGCCAATCTTCTTCAATGGCCTTGGCATGTTCGCGCTGCGCTATCGGCCCCGAAAGCGGGGTTGGTCCCGCATCGGTATCGAAGGGCGGGCGGGCGTGACGCTGGGTCGCTGGGGAGACGCGAGCACCGAGATCGAGGCGACCGAGGAAGACACCGCACCTGGGCGCATCACAGACGAGACCACGACGACCGATGCCACAGGAACCGACGAGCAGCGTTTTGCCCAGGCGCGCGTGTTCTTTGAGCCAGGCATCGTGATCGCAGCCCACGACCGTTTTGCCGTGGGCGCGGGCTTTGGCCTCGGCGCGTCGTTTCCGATCCGCGCCGAGCAGGAGCTGACCAAGGAGCGGATTCAGTTCATCTGGACTCCCAACGCGGATGCGCGCTTCTACATCCAGCGCTGGATAGGCCTGGTTCTGCAGGTCCGCGGCGTCTTCGGGGAGCAGGCGTTCGGCGTACGAACCACCCCCGTGGCCGAGGACGAGCGCGCCGCAAAAGCGCAGTCGCTGCTCGTCCTGTTCGGCGCCGTGCTCAGGTTTTAGGCGGGCCGTCTTTGGGCACGAGCTGCTTTTGCAGATCCTTGGCCCACTGTTCGAAGTTGTCCATCGTGGACTGCCGCAGCGCCTCCGAGTCGGCCAGCTGCTCGATCGCAGTGTCGAGCCGGACCCGTGCGCGCTGCAGCCGACTCTTCACGGTACCGATCGGCGTCTCGAGGATCTCGCCGATCTCCACCACCGTCAGCTCCTCCCAGTAAAACAGCTCGAGGGCGACCTGCATCTCGACGGGCAAGGTCCGCAAGGCCTGGAGCAGGAGCTTCTGTTCTTGCCGATTGGCGACCACGCGCGACGGCGACAGCAGGCCCAGGTCGGCGATGGAGTGCTCGTCGGCGTCCAGCGACTCCGTGCTGCGCTGCGTGGAGCGCAGGTACGAGTACAGTCGCTTGCGCGCGATCATGAACACGTACGTGCGAAAGCTGGAGTCGCCCCGAAAACGGTCGCGGCCTTGGACCAACCCCATGAACGTCTGCTGGGTCAGGTCCTCGGCCGCGTCGTCGACCTTGTTCCGAAAGAACCGGTAGACAGAGTCGAAATGTCGCGCGAACAGGGCGCGCCCTGCTGCTTCATCGCCGCCCCGCCACTGCTGCAGCAAGTCGAAGTCGCTGGGCTCAGTGGCGGCCATGGTCGCGGCGAGCCTATCAGTCCTTGAGACGAGCGTCGTCGAAACGGGTCAGGTTTGCGAAGACCTCGTAGCGGGCGTTGATCTTGTCGTGGTCCAGCGCCGCTATCGTGTCGTAGGAGAACCCTTCGACGCAGAAGCTGGCCAGCACCGACCCGTAGATCATCGCTGCGCGAAGGTTCTCGGTCGTCATGTCGCCGCAACGGGCGAGATAGCCCATGAACCCGCCCGCGAAGCTATCGCCAGCGCCAGTGGGGTCGACGACCGCCTCGAGCGGCAATGCCGGTGCCGAGAACACCTTGCCGCCGTGGAACAGCAGCGCGCCGTACTCGCCGCGCTTGATGACCACGCTCTTGGGACCCATCGTGCCGATCATGGCCGCGGCCTTGACGAGGTTGGGCTCTTCGGTGAGCTGCCGAGCCTCCTCCTCGTTGATCATCAGCACGTCCACGCGCTCGAGAACCTGCAGCAGCTTGGCGCGCGCCGTACCGATCCACAGGTTCATCGTGTCCAAGCCGACAAGCTTGGGGCCGCTCATCTGGTCGAGCACGCGCAGCTGGAGATCGGGCTGGATGTTGGCCAGGAACAGCAGGTCCGTCTCGCGGTACGCCGTGGGCAGCTTCGGATCGAAGGTCTCGAACACGTTGAGCTGCGTGTCGAGCGTGTCGCGATCGTTCATGTTGTCGTGGTAGCGGCCCTTCCAGCGGAAGGTCTTGCCGTCCGGGATGATCTCCAACCCGCCCGTGTCCACGCCGCGCCCCTTGAGGTCCGAGATGGCCTGCTCGGGAAAGTCCGAGCCGACCACGCCCAGCAGGCGCACCGAGCCGAAGTACGACGCGGCCATGGAGAAGAAAGTGGCTGACCCGCCGACGCTCTCTTCGCGCTCGGCAGTCGGGGTGATGACCCAGTCGACGGCGACACTGCCGACGACCAGAACGCTGGATTTTCCTTCGATCATAATGCTTGCTTTGGCTGGGCTCGGGCGGTCACAGGTAGTGCCCGATGAGAAGATTGAGTTTTTGGCGAGCGTCCGCGCCGATGTGCGCGTGCTCGGTCATCAACGCGTGCTCGCACGCGTGGGGATACGGCAGCTCCTCGACAAGCTCCGGGAGCTCGGCGGCGAGGGCCACGATGGCGTCGCGCGCGTACTGGACGTTGGCCTTCATCACCGCCATCACGCTCGCCACGCTCACCTCCTCGGTGTGCCAGCAGTCGTAGTCCGTCGACAACGCCAGCAGGCAATAGGCCATCTCGGCCTCGCGGGCGAGCCGTGCCTCGGGCAGCGCGGTCATCCCGACCACCTGGGCGTCCCATGAGCGAAAGAGCTCCGACTCGGCGCGTGTGGAGAACGTCGGCCCCTCGATCACGACCAGCGTCCCGCGGTCGTGCACCACAGCGCCCGTCGCGGTCGCGGCCGCCTGCAAGCGCGCTCGCAGGCCGTCGTCGGTCGGGTCACCGAACTGGACGTGCACCACGGCGCCATCGCCGAAGAAAGTCGTGGGCCGGCTGCGCGTGCGGTCGATGAACTGATCGACGCAGACCAGATGACCTGGTTCGATCGCCTCGCGCAGGGAGCCGACGGCCGACACGCTCACCAGATGGGTAACCCCCAGCTGCTTGAAGCCGTGCACGTTGGCGCGATAGTTGATCTCGGTGGGTGTCTTGCGGTGTCCGGTGCCGTGGCGCGGCAGGAACACCGCACGCACGGCAGGCCCGTCGGTCCGGGGCAGCTCGCCCACGGTGTACGGGGCACTCGGCTCGCCGAACGGCGTCGACAATGCAACCTGATGCGCCCCGCTCAGGGCGTCCATCGCATACAAGCCCGAGCCGCCGCACACGCCGAGCACGACTTGTTTACGGCTCTCAGGTGACGCTGGGTGGGGCACGTCAGGGGTAGCCATCGCGGCTTTATAGCAGCGAGATGCCCCTGGCGAGACGGTGCCTGCAGGGTGCTGAGGGCCCCCTCCGCGAGGAAGCTCTCACCCGGGGTCGAGTCCGCCCTCGGCGCTACGCGCCCTGTTCGCGGCCCGCGACAAACACGACGGCGACAAAGCTCGCGTCTGTCGTGCGGGTTGCCTTGACCCGTACCACTGCCAATCCCACCGCTCCCGCGATGTCCTCGCGCCACAGCGCCACCGTCGTCAGCGCATCGAAGTCTGGCGTGGCCAGCCGATGCGACTGCAGCGAGACGAAGCCGAGGGCAAACACCTCGGAATCCATTCCCGTCGGGAGCTCGCGACCCGCCCCTACCGCGGTCGCACCTCGCGCAGCCAACTTCGTCAGCCCTGCATCCCATTGCAGCGGCGGCAGCCCAGCCTCACGCCGCAGATCGTCAACACGACGCTGCAGCGTTGACGCAAGCTCTCGATCAGGCGGAGCCCCTGCGCCTGGCTTTTTGTAGAGGTTTTGGGTCGCGAACACCGGGCGGGGCGCGCCGGCCACATCCGCCTCGGCCTCCCCGAGCACGGCCCCCACCCCAACGTGCGTCACGTCGGGCGCCAGAATATTGATGCGATGGCCAGGGCTGCGCATCAGGCTGTCGTGGATTCCCTTGGGCCCGTACCCACGCGCGACGTTCTCCCGCACGATGGTGCCCTTGATGCCTCCACGCTCGAACCGGTCGGTCACGTTGCCCGTCGTGGGCGAGCGGTGCCCGACAAAGCCCGCGTCCCGCATGTCCTCACTGTGTTTGCGAGCGACCCGCGCCGCATCCGGATCCCACTGCAACGCGGGCAAGCCCCGTCGCTCCCGCTCTGCGTTGAGGTAGATGAAGTTGGCCCGCGCTATCTGGGCCGCCCCAACCTCGGGAGCCACGTGCTCCATGATGGCGCTGAGCGTGTCGGGAACCTGTGTCCCACAGTAGACCGGGAAGTTCGCCACGACCTCGGGGCCGTGCTCCCCCTCTGCCAAGACCTCGACCTGGTGGGTGCCATCCTTGCCGCACGCTACGACCGCGCTAAAGCTGCCATCGACCGAGAGCGCCACCGGCATCGGTTTCCAGTTTCCGCCCGCGTCGACGACCTCGACGTTCGGCTGCGTCCTGCCGCCGAGCAGGCGCCCGGCAAGCTTGGTGCTGGACCCCGACGGCACTGCAGCGGGCATGGGCTCGAGCGCGACCGCGGGCTCAAGAACCGCAACCATCATCCGTGTGCGCCCGCCCCCAAGCGCCGTCACACCGACGCCAAACCGCTGGTTGGACGGATCTCCGACGCCCTCCATCGCGAGGATTGTGGAGGTCTGCTCGGCGATCGACGCGATCGCCCCCTCGCAACCCGGAGCGGGGGTGGTGTCGCATCCGGCACGGTCGCCACCAAGCTCGACCACGACCAGGCGCGGCGGGGGATAAACCAAGCCCGCGCGCGCCATCAACCCGTCGACCAGCGACGGCGGCACGTTGAGCTGGTCGGGCGCGGTCGCGGCGAGCTCCCGCGTCATGAGCGAAAGCGCAGGCAGGTGCGTGAGGCCAGCCGCGACGAGGCGCTCGCCGATGGCCGATTCCACGGGCGTCGGCGCGTGCCCAGCGTCGTCGCCATAGCGCTTGGCGATGGGGCTCTGGGGCCGAATCTGCAGCTTCTGCAGCGTGATCCCCTCGAGGTCGTCGGTCGACGGCGCCTTGCTTGCCCGCCGTCCGCCCGCTGCCGGCGTCTCGCAGGACAGGCCGACCAGGCTACCAAGGACAGCAAGGACGTGGAGCGAGCGTTTCATCATCACGATCCCAGCTCCAGGAGGGCTGCATTGTCCGCCGCGTGAAAGTCGGGCACCCGAGTCGGTGACAGCGCCAGCCCAACCGTCGCCCCCTTGTGCGGTCGCTCGAAGCGGAACGCGTTCACCCGCACCACCCCACCCTCCGTCGGCGGGCAAGGAGCCAGCGTAAGGGCGCAGATCTCGGTCCACGGCACCGCGACCTCCGCGGCCCAGCCGGTGTCGCGATCCTTGCGATTGTCGACGGTGCCATCGACGTGCACGGCGGTCTGCCACGCGCTGTTCCATGCCGTGTCGCCCTTGCGATGGCTGGCAAACTTGGCATCGAACATCACACCGCGTGGTGAAACCTGCAGCTCAAGATACCGCTGGGCGGGGGCCTGGCCAAAGATGAACAATTCGAAGACCTCCTCCTTCCACAGTGGATCGTCGTGGTCGGTCAAGGTTGCCCAGACATCGCGGTCGGGCATCGCCGCGGCTGCGTACAGGAAGCTATCGTCCCACAGGAACCGAACCGTGCCCGCCTCCCCGCGCTGCCACGGCTCGCCATCGAGGCTCCCGACCAACGTCGTGGCTTCGGCGGTCGCCCAGGCGGGATCGTCCAAGTGCCCGTCCACGGTTGGCGGCGCCGACGAGCGGGCTGCGACCACCAACGTCGGTTCGGTCTGAACCGGGGCCAATCCGACCAGCGCCACGCCGGCCTCGGTCCGCGGGCCGGCCAGCGCCGCGATCGGCTCCCCGCCCGAGGACAGCGCAACCGAGACCACTGCGTGCTGCGGATGCCAAGGGCGCGACAGCGACAGCGTGGCTTGCACACGCCCCGGCTCGGTCGGCAGCTGAACGGTGGCGCGAACACTGCGGGGGTCCGGCGGGACGGTCGGCGGCGGCGCGTTCACGCCCCCCAATGCAACCTGGCGACTCGCCGCTCGGGGCGGCTGCGCGGCGATGACCATCGCAACATCCCCGCGCACTCCAGCGACATGCATCGACACCACAGTCTCGCCGCCCACCTCGAGCGGAACCGACTCGATGCGCACGTCCGTCAGTTCGACGCCGCCCTCGAAGCGCCACGCCTCGAGTGTGGCGTAGACGCCGGGCTCATCCACAAAGTCGGCGACGACCTCCACCACGTCGGTGGGCCCGGGCGCCGCTGGCGCGTCCGCACAGCCCGGCAGCACAAGGCATGCGCCTATCACCCACTCGTGCGCTGTGATGCGTGCCACCGACTCCTAAAAACGAAGCATGGTCGGCCCCATCGGGGACGGCGCCCTCGACAGCCCGAGCGCGTCAGACTTGTCTTGACGCGACGCGGTGATGGCGATCCCGGTGACCGCGGCCGCGCTCGCTGCGATGGCACCGATCGTTACCCAGAAGTACCACTTGTCGATCACGCGATCGTCGGGGACGTCCACGGGTGGCGGGGGCGTGGATGCCTTCTTCTTTTTCTTGGGCTTGGGTGGCGGAGGCGCCCAGCGAGAGTCGAGGTCTGCGCGGTGGGTGGATTCGGGCTCACCGGCCTGCGTCCCCCGCGACTGTGCCGACACCCGAGCCCTGTCGGCCAAGGCCGCATCCCGGGCTGCCGTCGCATCTGCGGGCAGCGCATCCAGGTGCCCCTGATAGGCCGCTGCCGCCCCGCCGTACTCCCCCGACGCCTCCAGGACCTCCGCCTCTGTGCGCCAGTTGGCTGCCGAGGGATCCGCCTCCCGAGCCGCGGTCGCCAGTGCGCGCGCGGACTCGAGATCGCCGGCCGCCAAGGCCTCCTCGACCGTGGCGGGCTCGCTGCTCGGCGCCGACTCGGCAATGCGGGAGGAAAGCGACACCGCCCCACCCCGACCGCTCGCCGTCGCCGCGGGCGCAACCCCAACCGTCACAACCGCGAGTGCGGTCACGGCCGCAGTGGCACGCAGCAACCTAAAAGACGTCCTTGAACTTCGGAAGGTCGGCCGGTGGAGGCGCAGGGTCATCGCTAGAACTCGTGGGTGGGCGACGATTCGACCCGCGCTTTTTGGCCTTGCGCGGCTTGCGGTCGGTCGTGGCGCCCGCATTTGTATCACCGTCTCGGGGGGCCGCGGTGGTCGGGGGCTCGGGATTGGACTGCGCCGCTGGGGGGCTCGGGACAGCCGCAACCGCGGGCGCCTCGTCGACCGCGGGCTCAACCGGCGGCGTCTGAGGGTCCGGGGCGGGTGCCTGGGTTTCCGCCGGATCCGCCACTTGAGCCTCAGGCGCGCGATCGGCCGTGCTGGGCGTCGGATCGTCACCCAGCGTCATGGCCACCGCGGCCACAACCACGACCGCGGCCACCCCGCCACCAGCGACGATCCACCCCAGCGATCCGCGGCGTGTCGCGGGGGGCTGAGCCGCAAGACCGGCGTCGACGACCGCAGCGCTCGCCCCTTGCCACTGGGTGCCACCGCCAGCAGTCGCGACCGGCCTCATTGTCGTCGCGGCACGGGCGCCCGAGCCGTCGATGGCGGTTGCCTTCGGCCCGCGGGCCCCCGTCGCGCTGGGCGGTGCGGTGGGACGGTCGGCGATGGCATCGAGATTCGTCGTTTCGTCACCTGCGCCGCTGACTTGGCGTGGGCCGGTAACGATCGCGCGCAACGTTCGGCCGTGCTCCGCGAGCACGTCGGTCAGCAAGCCTGCAACCGCGGCCCCGCTCTGCGGGCGCGCCGACGGGTCCTTGGCGAGCAGTTGCATCACGATGAGGCACAGCGCATCGGGAAGCCCGCGATCGGGCGCGGCTTGCCGTGGGTCCAGCGGCTGCACCTTGATGTGACGCGCCAGGATCTCCATGAACGAATCGTCCACAAAGGGCACGTTGCCCGTCAGCGTCTCGTAGAGCATGACGCCGAGGCTGTACAAGTCCGCACGGGGGTCGAGCGGCCGCCCCAGCGCGCGCTCGGGTGCGATGTAGTACGGCGTGCCCAGCAACGTGCCCGCCTGGGTCTCGACCTGCGTCATGTTGGCCGTGGTCGCTTTGGCGAGTCCGAAATCCAGCAGCTTGGGTTGCACTGCACCATCCGGGCCGCGGTGCAAGAACACGTTGTCGGGTTTGACGTCGCGGTGAACGATGCCGGCTGCATGCGCGGCGTCGAGACCACGGGCCACCTCGGCCAACCACGCGATGCCATCGGCCATTGCGCCCGGACGCTCGAGCCAGTGTTCGTACGACTCACCGACAAGCTGCTCCATCGCCAGGAAGACAAGGCCGTCCTCCGCGGTGTCGAAGTCGAGCACCTCCACAATCGCGCGATGCCCGATCCGCGAGGCGGCTTTGGCCTCCTGCTGCAGCCGCGCGGCGCGATCGTGGTGCACGTTGTCCGCACGCAAGAGCTTGAGGGCGACCTCGTGCCCCAGCGTGCAATGCTGCGCGGCGTATACGCGCCCCATGCCCCCCTCGCCGATCATGCGATCGATGCGATAGCGCGAGCCAATGACGGTGCCCGCCGCCAGCGGAGCATCGGGCAGCTCGTCGCTGACACCAAACCGAAACGGCCGTGTCTTGGGGCTCGCTGGGGCCCAGTGAGCTGTTTTGGCCCGTGCGGGCGCGGGCATTGCACCACCGTACCACCCGCGCGTGCTCGATGCTATACGTCGGGCGTTGGCGCAGGTCCCTGGAGGGTTTGGACCGATTTGGCCCCAGTGCCTCAGACCGCGCCAAAGAGGCAATCGATGTCCAAAGCGACCGAGAAGATCGACGCGTTGCTGGCCCAGCTCGAGGAGTCTGGCGCCGAGCCCGAGCGGCTCGAGGCACTGCGCCGCACGCAAAAGTTCAAGCGCTCCTGGTTGGAGCTGGCCGAGACCCTCGTGGTCGTGCGAAAGGAACGCGGCTATGAGCGGTGGGGCTTCGACGATTTTTACGCCTACTGCTCCACCGAGCTGCACCTTCGCAAGGCCACCGTCGACAAGCTGACCGTGTCGTTCAGCACCCTGCAGCGGCTCGCGCCGTCGGTGCTCAAGTGGGATGGCATCGAGCGCGAGGTTCCCAGCTATCAGGCGGTCGACTACTTCGGCAAAGCGATGGACCGCGCCAAGACGCCCGCGGCCAACAACGGCCCGGCGCCCGAGCGCGCGCAGATCAAAGAGCTGCGCACCGCTGTCTTCGACGAGGGACAGTCGGTCGGCGAGCTGCGCCGCCGCTTTGACCCCATCTTTCGCCCCAAGCCCGCAGGCGCCGAAGACTTGGAGTTGATGAGCAAGGCCAAGGCGGCCGCCAACAAGCTGGTCTCGGTGCTTCCCGACGTTCCCGGGCTGTCCGACAAGTGCACCAGTGCCGTGGAGAAGGCCCTGGGCTTGCTACGCACCGAGATCGACGATGCGGAGGCCCCCCTGCGGGCCAAGATGGATCTCGCAAAGAAGAAGACCAGCGCATCCAAGACGGCTGCCGTCCGCGAGAAGAAAAAGGCCCCGCCGCGCACGGGCTGAGCCTGTGATGCACAAGCGCTGGCGCCGTCCCGCCTGGGTGCGCCACACTCACGGTGGTGGCGGAGCCGAACGACGACGTCGCGCTCAGCGGTGCGCACCTCAGCCCGATCGACACGTGGTGGCGTAGCAAGGCCCGCCGCGCGCGAGAGTGGGTCGCGCCACAACTCCCCGAGGCCAACCCCACACGGATTCGCCGCGCCTGGCTGCTGACCCTGTTCACGCTGCGGCGGTGGGTCATCGAGGACAGCGCCACGGGCATGGCGGCCGTCCTGACGATTCAGACGCTGCTGTCCACGGTGCCACTCATCGCCGTCGGCTTGCTCATCGTGGGCCTGATGGATCCCACCTCGGGGGCCCGCCTGCTCGAAGAACTGGCGGCGTCGGTCGTTCCCGACAACGAGCGCTCGGTCGCAATGGCGGCCGAGGCCCTCAAGCTCGCCGAAAACGTCACGGTCACGAACCTCGGCTGGTGGGGTTTTGCCGTCGTGATGAGCCTCGCCTTTGCGCTCTTCTCGACGTTGGAACGAACGATCAATCGGATCTGGCGGGTGACCCGGACGCGCAGTCTGCTGATCAAGTTCACGATGTTCTACACGCTGGCCACCCTCGGCCCAGCGCTGATGCTGTACAGCCTTGCGCAGCCGTTTGTGGCCGGCGTGACCCGGGTCATCTCGCTCCCCGTGCTGAGCACAACGCTTGGGCTTGTTCTACTCAATCGGTACATGCCCAACACCAAGGTCCGCTGGCGGGCGGCGCTGGTCGGCGGGGTCGTCTCGGCTGTGCTCATCGAGCTGGGCAAGCTGGGCTTCGGTTACTACGCCACGCGCATGGCGCTGCAGACCTACGAAGGCGTTTACGGCTCGCTCGCGATGCTGCCTATCTTGGTGGTCTGGTCCTACCTGAGCTGGAGCGTGATCCTACTGGGGGCGGAGCTCACCGTCGTTGTGCAGCGGCGTCGGGTCATCGCGCTGCAGAACTACCTCAACCGGTACGTTCTCGATCGCACACAAATGCAATCGGACTCGGGGAGGACGGCCGCCAGGTTGCTGCTTTCGATCTGCGACCGATACGCGCGGCACGGCGCGGCAACCCATCCCGAGCATCTCGGGGTTCGCTTTCGGCTCCCCGTGGACCGCGTCGGTGAAATCCTCGACGAGCTCGAGCGGCAGGGCTGGCTGATGGAGGCCGAGGGCGACGGCCAGACCGTCATTCCGGCCCGTCCGCTCGACCAGCTCCCCATCGCGGACGTACTGCGCGCGTTCGACCGCGAGACGACCCAGCTGCGGCGTGATGACGAGCTCAGTACCTTGTTTGGAGACATCGACGCCAGCCAGGAGGCGCTGATCGGCGCGACGACGTTCAGCGACCTCGTTCAGGTGGCGCGACGAGTCCCACCGACGCCAGCAGCGCCCGCCGCCGAGTCCGATCCGGCCGCGTCCGATCCGGACGCGTCCGATCCGGCCGCGTCCGATCCGGCGGACAACGCGGCCGCCCCCTGACCCGGGTTGTTAAACCGCGTCCGAGACAGACTCGAAGTTGAACCCTTCGATGACGAGCGGCGGCACCACGGTCACGCGGTCACCCTGCGTACGCACGGGCGTGCCTGATGCGGCGATGCGGGCGAGCATGTTCAGCGGGCTGTCGTTGTAGCGGAAGTTCTTGACCGAGCTCCCGATCTTCCCGTTTTCGATCGCGAACGTGCCGTCCCGGGTCACCCCCGTCACGGTCAGCGAGCGGCGTTCGAGCATGCGGCTGTACCAAAACCGCGTGACCAGAATGCCCTTGCCGACCTTACCCACCAGCGCTTCGAGTGAGCCGCTCCCGCCCGCGGAAAGATGGATCGACGATGGCTTCGGCCGCGCTGGCACGCCCGCGCGGTCGGCCCAATAGCGCGAAGCGGTCAGCGCGAGCAGTCGCCCGCCGCGGATCCACTCGGTGCGCGCGTGGGGCTCGCCCCCGGTCGTCATTGGCGACGCGGGATGGGCTGGATGGGCGGGGTCGCTCCAAAGGTCGACCGATGCCGCCGCCAGCTGCTGACCGACCTTGGTCGCCCCGTCGGCGGCTGAGAGCGCGCTGCGCCCCTCCGCTGCCGCGCGTGCCCCCATCGCGCCCACAAAGAACCCGAGCAACTCCGCCACCGCGGCAGGGGCCAACACCACCGTGTACCGGCCTGGGTCCATCGCAGTGGGCCCGTTGCTGCGCTTGGCCCACTGTGCGGCCTCGGCCGCCAGCGCCTCGCCATCGAGCCCCGCCAGTGCGTGCGAGGTGAACCCGCGGCGCGCCGACCCGCCCGCGCCCGTGCGGCATGTCGTGGTCATGGAGACCGAAGTCGACTCATGGGCCGCCATCAGTCCGGCACGGTCGCCCGCAACAACGACACGCGTTTCATGCTTGACGAAACCCGCCACCTCGACGCCCGCCTTGGCCGCGGCTCCCAGCGCCTTGCCCACAGCCGCATCGCGCTCGACCGCGGTCATCTTGGCCACCGCAGGGTCGCGCGCCTTGACCTTGTCGTGCGCCGTCTTGCCCAGCGGAGGCATGTGCTCGGGATTTTCGGGCGACAGCGCCGCCATGGCTTCGGCGCGCTGCACCAGTGCCGCGAGCCCAGCGTCGTCGGTCGCGTTTCCAGTGGCTGTGGCCGTGGACGCGCCCTGGGCTGCGGTCACCGCGATGGTCACCTGGTCAACGTCACCTCCGGTTGTCGGCCGGCCGTTGGCAAACCGCGTGTTCCCCTGCTGTCGGGCGTCGATCTGCACACGCAGGTCACCCACACTCGCTTGCGCCAGCACCCGTCGCGCCAGCTTGGTCATCTCGGTCTTGGTGAGCTTCATCGGGTCCCCGCTGTGTTGACGATATTTGCCGAGAATCGGGCTGGCGGACAGCCATGACTCACCGCGTTGGACTGCCCCGGTTGCCCCTTGCCGTCGTGGAAACTCCCGCCCAGCCGATAGGTGCCTTCGCCGCCGAGCATGTCGCAGGACTTCCAGAACTCCACCGTGTTGGCCTGGTAGGCCACGTCCTTGAGCGGTCGGGTCAGTCTCCCGCGCTTGATCTCCCAAAAGCTCTGGCCGGAGAACTGGAAGTTGTAGCGCTGCTGGTCGATGGACCAGCTGCCGCGACCGGTAACGTAGATCCCGTCCTCCGTCGCGTTGATCAGATCCTCGGTGGTGTAGCCCTCCGAGCCCGGCTGCAGCGAGATGTTCGGCATGCGCTGGAACTGCACCCCCCGATAGCGTTGGCCGTAGGCGCAGCCTCGGCTCGAAGGCTCGCCAACCCACGCTGCTTGGTCGCGCGTCGTCTGCCACCCCACGAACTTGCCGCGTTCAACGATCGGCCAGCGCTGCGACGCGACGCCTTCATCATCCCACGCCGTGGTCGCCAAGCCCCCCGGCTGCGTTCGGTCCGCCATCAACGTCACGCGCTCCGCACCGAGCTGCAGCTGCCCCGCGTCCTGCGGCCTGAGAAAAGACGTGCCCGCGTAGTCGGCCTCGAGCCCCATGGCGCGATCGAGTTCGGTCGGATGACCAATGCTCTCGTGGATGGTCAGCCACAGGTTGCTCGGTGCAAGGACGACCGACTTGACCCCTGGGGTAACGCTGGCCGCCCCCAGCTTCTGCACCGCCAGTTGGCCCACGCCGACGCCCGCGTCGGCCAAGCCGAGGCCGGTGACGTAATCCCAACCGCCGAGCATGGGCGCGGCTTCGTGGTTGGCAGACGCGAACCCACCGCGGCGCCTGTCGACGGCGGTCGCCGACAGCTGCGGCATCAGGCGGTAGAACACCTGATGGATGTGCGTGCCGTCGCTCGTCACCAACAGCTTGTCCTCGCCGACCACCGCGACGCTGGCGCGGGCATGCGCCACCCCGGCGACGCCGAGCACCGCCTTGGTGGCGTCCAGCAACAGCGCGGCTTTGTCGCCGACCGACTGCGTGAACGGGTCGACGGCGTGCGGTGAAACCCACTGACCCTTGGCAGCGGGAGCGGCGGCCAACGTGACCGGACCCGCGCCTGTGGCCGCACGCAGCGCCCCGGCTCGCTTTGCGGCGCTCACCGCTCGTTTTGTCGCAGCCCGCACCGAGGGGGCGTCCACGCTGTGGGTGGCGGCAAAACCCCAGCCCCCGTCGACCAACACGCGGACGCCGATCCCTATCTCATCCTCCGAGCTCAGCTTGGAGACGTGATCATCGCGGACTGCGACGTGGTCCGAACGCCATCGGACCAGCCGGGCGTCGGCATAGGTGGCGCCAGCATCGGTCGCCTGCGACACCGCCAGCTCCGCAAACCGTGCGAGCCCGGGCAGTGGGCTCGCTGCGATCGCAGCGTCGGCCGCGGCCGCTGTCGCCGGATGCGTAGCGGGCGCCGGCTCGTGGGCACCCGCGCGCGTGGGATGGAGGAACGCGGGTGCGCCGAGCATGGCGTGCCCGCACGCGAGTCCAGATGCCTTGACGAAGGCCCGTCGAGAGGTCGGCATGGTCCCGCGATGATAGCGTCTGGCCCCCGGACCTCAACGGAGACCTACCCATGCAACGCACCGCCCTCCTGATAGCCAGCCTGCTCGCCTGCACCGCCACGGCAGCCTGCGATTCGAGCAAGCCCGAACCCACCAAGACCGCCAAGGGCGACGCCGCCAAGGGCGACACCGCCAAGGCCGATGCCGCCAAGACGGATGCGCCCAAGCCGGACGCCAAGACCGACGCAGCCGAGCCTGCGGACGCCAAGGTTGCGGCCTGGGACAAGAAGCTGGCCGCCCGCGTGCTGGCCAAATCGGGCCTCGATGTGGGCGGCAAGTTGTCGGCCTTCGACATCATCAACTGCGAGTCAGGCGACCAGTACTGCCAGGTGTGCAAGTTTGGCGGCAGCCCCAAGATCATGGCCGTCGGCTCCTTCGAGGACGAGGCGTTCAAGAAGGATCTCAAGGCACTCGACGTGCTGGCCAAAAAGTACGAGGGCAAAGACCTCAAGGCGTTTGCCGTGTTCACCGACATCGTCGATGGCAAAGCGACCACGCCGACGGACGCCAAGGCGGCCCAAGCCAAAGCGGACGCCATCCGCAAAGAGCTCGGCATCACGATGCCCGTCGTCATCCCTGCCCCCGAGGGTGAAGCGGGCAACAAGATCTGGAACGAGTACTACAACATCACCGCCAGCCGGACGGTCATGTTTGCCGACGGTCGCAACAAGGTTGCGTTCTCGGCCGTTGGAACCGACGACTGGGCGCCCCTGTCGACCGAGATCGACAAAGTCCTTGGCAGCTAGGTAGCGCGCCCTAGGAGGCCGCGGGGCTCGAGATGCCCCCCGTGGCCTCCAGGAGATCGACGTAGGACGGGGCGAGGATGTCGCCCTCGTCCAAGTCGAGCGCCCCAAATACAGACATGCACTCGCGCTCCGCCGTTTGGAGCTCCTGGCCGTAGACCGTGGTCTCGAGTTCGACGAACGTGCCCAGGCCGTCGACCGCGTCCAGGTGCACACGCGTGGACTCCCACTTATAGAGGTCGCGTGTCTTGGCGACGATGACACGCACGCCCAGGACACCCGAGAGCACCGCCCGCATTCCCGGCAGGTCGTTGACCTTCACCACCGAATACGTCGACGCCCGCATCCCCCGGACGTCCGGCCGTCGGTAGCTGATGAGCTCTACCCGTCGACCGTCGATCTCGCGAAGCTTGAGTCGCCCTTGCGGCGTGGAGAAGTAGGTGTCGACTTGGCGCATCCGGGCGACGCGCTTGAGTCCCTTGCCCACCAATATGTCGTGTACGGGCTGAAGGTCGCGACATCGCGCTTTGATCTCGACGTTTTGCATATGCCGACGGGGGGCCAAGGCTAAGTCGAGCCACGCATCCCGTAAAGCTCCGGCAAACCGGCCCCCAGGGGCCGCATCTGCCCCGTAGGCTCAGTACGCGGTGCCTACCTATCCAGCATTCCCCTTCGCCTCTCGGCCGGGCCGCGCCCTCTGCTTGGCATGGGGGGCGACCTTTGTGCTCGCCGCGGCCTGTCGGCCGACCGAATCGGCCGCGCCACCCCCGAGCGTCGCGACCTCCGACATCACTGCCCACGCCACAACACCCATCGCAAACGACCCGCTGAGCGCCGCGTTGCACGCCAGGTGGGCCAGCGCAAAGGTGACGCCGGGTACGGCCGCGACCGACCGCGAGTACCAACGTCGGGTCACCCTCGACCTTGTCGGACGGATCCCGCGACCTGGGGAGCTGTCGGAGTTCGGGGCCGACCCTGCCCCGGACAAGCGGCGGCGCCTGGTCCGTCGGCTCTTGGCCAGCGAGGAGTTCTCGGCGCATTGGGCGGACGTTCTGACCGACCAGTTGCTCGGTGGCGCGACCAAGATCCAGCCCGCACTTCAACGCAGCACGCATGCCTGGCTCTCAGACCAGCTGACCGAGTCGGCGACCTGGGCATCGATGAGCCGCGAGCTCCTCACCGTGTCTGGGCCCGCGACTTCCCCGGGACCGTCGGGTTTCATCAGCGCTCATGGGCGCAAGGGTCAGGTGGAGGCGTTGGCGGGCGCCACCGCACGCGTGTTCTTGGGCGTCTCCATCGAATGCGCGCAATGCCACGACCACCCCCAAGACGACAGCATCACGCAGCGTGATTTCTACGCCTTCGCGGCCTACTTCGCACGCACGCGAGCCCGCAACCAGAAGAACGCGGGCGGCGGTCGGACTGCCGTCATCGTCGACAAACGGTTCGGTGAGATGCACATGCCGACCGAAACCGATGGCCCAGGCGAGCGCTCCGGCCCCGTTGTGCAGCCCGCGATGCTCGGGAGCGCCTACGCTGAGGTCCCCGGGCAGACGCGTCGCGAGGCACTTGCCGACAGCATCCTCGCTTCATCGTTGTTCGCCGATGTGACGGCCGGACGGGTTTGGGCCCAGCTGATGGGTCGGGCACTCACGCCACGCGATGCAGCGATCCAGGGCGCGTTGTCCGATGCTTTTGTTGCCGGCGACTACGACCTCCGCCACCTCATCGAGACGGTCGTTTTGTGCGAAGCGTACGCACGAACCTCCCGTGCCCGTG
>Ga0316189_10001031_pt1 | contig 27694 bp, 23 predicted proteins | sample LowCovwburrow_MG_FD_204930 | JGI IMG/M metagenome (GOLD analysis project Ga0316189, IMG submission 204930) | Coastal sediment microbial communities from Maine, United States - Lowes Cove worm burrow | ecosystem: Environmental > Aquatic > Marine > Coastal > Sediment | place: USA: Maine...
TCGGTGTCGTTCGATGCTGGCCAGGTGGAGGTGGACGTGGCCGCGGGGCTGTACGTGCAGGCGCGCACGTCTGAGATCCAGCAGGTGTTCGTGAACCTGGTCAAGAACGCGGTCGAGGCCGCGGTGTAGTGCCACGGACCTGAGCGGGGGTCTGTCCGGGTCTCAGCGGGCCAGAACGAGCGGTACGTCTGGGCCAAAGTCAGCGACAACGGGCCCGGCATCCCCGCCGATCGCCGCGGCGCGATCTTCGACCCGTTCTACACGACCAAGCCGCCCGGTCGGGGCACCGGGCTGGGCCTGAACATCGTGTACCGCATCGTGACCAAGTACCAGGGCCAGGTCTCGGTCGAGGACGGCACGGATGAAGGCACCACGTTTGTGCTGAAGTTCCCCGTCGCGCCTGTGCCTCCGCACGACGAGCCGGGGAGCGGGTAGCGTGCGCCTGTGGATGCGGCTGGCGCTGGTGATGGGCGCGCTTGTGCTCGCCCCGGTGTTCTCGGTCGGGCTGGTCGCGATGGAGGTTGCCACCCGTCGTGCCGAGCAGAGCAGCGAGGAGCGGCTTCGGCGCGAGGCCGCCGATCACGCGGAGCTGGTCGCGCGGTGGGTCCACGATCAAGCGCGCTTCCTGTTGGGCCAGCCCGAGCCGTACAAGAACCGGCTCGGGTCCCTCCCGCTCGAGCTGCAGAGCGGCTTTGCCCGGCAGGTCTACCTGCAGCTGTTCAGCGCAGTCACCGTGGTGTTGGTCGACGGAGACGGGCGGGCGGTGGTCGACCCGGTCTTTCGCGTCGCCGGGGGCGACCGACCTCCCTCCTCGGCGCGGCGCGCCCAGGCGCTGATCGATCGGCTGCCCCTCGCTGCGGCCCGAGATCAGCCCGCGGTGGTCCACCTGGGCCAGGCCTGGCTTCCGGACGGGCTCGCCGGCGCGCCGTCGCTGCCCATGGTGGTCTCGGCCTTTGCGAGTCCCGACTCCGCCCAGCAGCGGTTCCTTGGGGTGGAGGTGTCGCTCGAGGTCGCCGAAGACCTGCAGTCCGGAGTGACCGCCGACCACGTGGTGGCGCTTATGGACGGTGCGGGGGCGCCGCTGGTCGGGGGTGCGCATCCGCTGCTTCCGGCGGAGGGGCTCCGCTCGCTGCTGGGAACGGGACAACAGGCGGATTTCTCGTTCGAGGCGGAGGGCGGCGAGGTCCGCGGCACGATCGTTCCGGTGCCCAACACCCCCGAGTGGTCGCTGGTGGTGGCCGAGCCCGCCGCTGCGGTGCACAGGCCGGCCGCCGCGATCCGCAGTCGCATGGCGCCGTACCTGCTGCTGTCGGTTGCAGGCGCGCTGGTGCTGGCGCTGATCGTGGCAGGAACGGTGTCGCGCCCCGTGTCGCAGCTCCGCGACGCTGCACTGCGCGTTGCCGACGGTGAACTGGACACGCGCGCCGAGGTCGACCGCTCGGACGAGCTCGGTGAGCTGGGGCGGGCGTTCGACTACATGGCGGCGCGTCTGCAGGCCAACCAGACCGAGATCGAGGCGCAGCAGAGCGAGATCCAGCTGTTCAATCGCGTGCTGCAGGACCGGGTGGCGGAGCGCACGCGGGAGCTGGAGCAGGCGCAGTCCCACCTGGTGCGCTCCGGGCAGCTCGCGGCGGTGGCCGAGCTGGGTGCGGGGCTGGCCCACGAGCTCAACAACCCGCTGACCGGGGTCCTGGGCATCGCGCAGCTGCTTCTGGGTCGATCTCCCGATGATCCGCTGCTGGCCGACCTCGAGGAGCAGGCCGTACGGTGTCGGGAGGTCGTCGGGACCCTGCTGCGTGTCAGCCACCTGGAGGTGGACCCCAAGCGCGCCCCCGTGGTAGATCTGAAAGTCGTCTTGGTTCGGGTCACAGGTCTGGTTGCGGGCGCCTTTCGCCAGCGGGGGGTGGGGTTGGAGCTGGCCGAGGGAGGCAGTGAAGAGCTGCGGGTCCGGGTCGACCCGGCCCACGGGACGCGTCTGCTCACGCAGCTGCTCGCGGGGATCCGCGCGGGGCTGAACTCCGGTGCGACGGTCACGGTGGCGGCTGCGCCCGACGGTGTCGACGTCGCGGTGACGGTCACGTCCAGCGCGCCGGTGGCCGAGCACGCCGATCGGGCGGATGACTGGCTGGCTGCAAGCCATGGCCTGTGGGTCGCTCGGCAGCTCATTGCCGCGGTCGGGGGGCGCCTGGAGGAGGCGGACGACCGCACCCGATTCCGGATGGTTCTGCCCGGTGTGGCGCCGTGAAGCGGCCGGCCATCTCCCTGCTCACCGCCGTGGTGGTGATCGCGATGGTCACGGCGCTGTGGCGCTACCTGGCCGTGGACACCTACCGCGGCGAGCTCGTGCTCACGGAGGTTGTCGGCAGCGTCACCCTCGAGCGCCCGGAGGTCGACCCGGTCGCCGCGTCGCCGGGCACGGTGCTGGGCGCGGAGGACCGCATCGCGACAGGCGCGGGCGGCCGGGCCGTGCTCTCGATGGGCGCCGAGACGCGCGCGCGCCTGGGTCCCACCTCCTCGGTCCAGGTCATCGCGGTCGACGAGACGGGGATCAGCCTCGAGCTGGAGGACGGGGCGCTGCACGCCACGGTCCGCCCCGGGTCCGGCGCAGTGCGGGTCGCCAACCGGGGTCGCGCGGTGCTGGCCACCAGCGGGAGCTTCCAGGTGGGCGTCGCAGGCGAGGTCATGCAGGTCAACGCGCTGTCCGGCGATGTGTCGCTGGTGGGGGTCGACCGCACCCGCCTCGATGCGGGCCAGCAGGCCACGTTGGTCGACCGGCGGGCCGAGGTCGGTGAGGTGCCCGAGTCGCTGCTGCTCGCCGTCGAGTGGCCGGCTCAGGCGGCCCGGACAAGGCGTCGGTCGGACGTACTGCGTGGGCGCACTGCGCCAGGGGCGCAGGTGGTGATCCGCGGCAGCTTCGGCGAGCGCACCATTCGCGCGGACACGTTGGGCCACTTCGAGGCTGAGGTGCCGCTCGGGGAGGGCGGCAACCCTGTTGGAATCGAGGCGGTCGACGCCTTCGGGGCGCGCGCGGCGGACTCCGGGGCGCTGCACATCCGAGACACCCACGGACCGAGCTTCCAGGCCGGGGTGGAGTACGGCGAGTGAGCGCGGCGATCTGGCTCTGGGGGGCGCTGTCCGTCGCTTCTGCGGGTCGGGCGGTCGCGGTCCTGGACGGTGAGCTCCGCCCGGGGCGCGAGGCGGTCATCGAGATCTCGGACGACGCAGCGACGACGCTGTCGTTTTCGGGCGGTGCCGTGCGCGGCGGGGCCGAGGTCCGGCCGCAGGTCCTGCAGTACACCGTGGTGCCCGATCCGGACGCAGCCATGTTCCGTGTCGCGGCGGGGGCGTGGTCTGAGACCCTGCAGGTCGCGCAGGCTCCCCGGCCGACGCTGTCGGTGCCCGCGCAGGTGCAGGCGACCACCGCAGACGAGATCGTGCGCGTCGCCGTATCAGGGCCGAACCTGCCGGATCCGGAGGCGCTCGCGGTCGCGCTGAGCGCGGGGAGCCTCGTCGGCATCGAGCGGGCCGAGGACGGCCTGATCGTGCAGGTCGACCCCGGGGATGACCCATTCCCGCGCCTGCTCGCTGTGGCCGTCCAGGACCGGCGGACTGAGGCGCGCGCTGCGTGGTCGGTCGTGCACATCCGCGCCGCGCCGCGGCTGCCGTTTCAGTCGGAGCCGGGGACTCAGATGACGGTGCGCGTGGGCGGTCGGCGCTACGGTCCGTTCGTCGCCGACGGGCAGGGTGCGATCGTCGGGCGGATCGAGCAGCGGCCCGGCGAGTTGAGCGCGCGTGCTCAGCTGGTGGACGACCTCGGCAACACCGTCCGCACTGACCTTCCCCTCGCCGGCGATGCGCGGCCACTGCTCGCGCTGGTGTCGACCGGCCCCATCGTCTCGGACCACCAGCCGCCGCAGGTGTACGTCCTGGGTCGGACGCCCACCGGCCGGATCCCCGAGGGCGCCCCGGCGTGCCGCACGTCCACCACCGAGCTGCCGGTGCGCGCGCTCCATCCCGGCGCCTGGGTCCTGTCACTGCCACGGGGCGATGATGTTCGGCTGGTCTGCACGCTCGACACAGCGGTCACGACCCTCCGGGTCGGCGTGGCGTCCGGCGTCGCGGATCGGATCGGGCTGAGGGTGTGGCCGGAGGACCTGCACACGGACTTCCCGGTGGCCGAGGTGCGGGTGCTCCTAGAGGACCTGCGCGGCGAGCGGATGCCGGTCGACGGGATCAGCGTGACTGCCGCCGCCGGCGACGTGCAGATGGACGAGATGTCCGGCCTGGTCGGTCGTGGGGAGTATGACGGCGCGGCGGTCGCGGGGCAGGGGACCGATCGGATCGAGGCGCGGTACGACCCGCCGAGGGGTGCGGGGGCCGGGCGCGAGGTGACGCTCGGCTGGGCCGCCGTCCCGGCGGAGGGCGGCCCAGTCGCGGTGCACGGTCGGGTGCTCGACGGGCTGAGACGCCCGCTCGCGGACACGCCGTTCGTGCTTCGCCTCGGGGAGCAGAGCATCTCGGTCGTGTCGGACGCGGATGGCTGGGCATCCGCGACGCTGTTGGCTCCCGCGTCGCCCACGGTACTCGCTGGCGCTGTGGGGGGCCGCGTCTCCCGACGGGTGCTCGTGCCCGGACAGCTCGCGGTGGGCGGTGTCGGCACGCCGCAGCTCCGGGCGACGCAGGCGCTGCGGATCAGTCCAGGGCGCGTGACGGGGATCAGCGTCGGCGTGTCGCCGGCTACGCTCAAGGCCGGGCCGGGTGCGGTCGCGCGGGTCGTGGTCCACTTGGAGGACCGAGCGGGTCAGGCGGTGACCGACGAGCCGCTCGTGCTCGAAGTGACCGAGGGAGAGCTCGGAGAACCCGTGGTCCAGCCCGATGGCAGCTATGTCGCGGAGTACGTTCCTGCCTACCGCGAGCAGCGTCGGCAGGTGGAGATCACCGCGCGGACCGCGGCGCTCAGCTCGAGCGCACGCCTGGTTGTCGAGCCCCAGGACGTGCGGGTCTCTGTGGGGCCGTGGGTCGGGATCCGGACCAACTTCGGGCGGGTGACCGCGCCGGTGATCGGGGTCGACGTCGACGCGCGGGTTCGCGGGCGCCTGTTCGGCGACGCGCTGATGCTGCGGGTGGGCGCAGAGGGCTCTTGGTTCCGCACGATCGCCGAGACCCGGGGCGTGGCGGGGGAGGTCGAGCTCCGCTCATGGATCTTTCCGCTCAACGCTGCGATCCTGTTTCGGCGTGAGCAGGGCCCGTGGTCCGCGTGGGGCGGCGGCGGTGGCATCCTCGCGATTCACAGCCTGTCGGTGCTTCAGCTGCAGACCCAAGGGCAGCGCGTGCTGGTGGGTCCGCTGGTGCTGGGCGCGGTGGCCCGGCGCGCCCTGGGTGGCGAGGCGATCATCACGCTCCGAGGATCCTGGTTGGCCTCGCAGCCGGGAGACGTCGGCTACAGCGGGAATCTCGGCGGACTGGCCGTGGGGATCGGCTATCGGGTGGTGCAGTGATCGCGGAACCGGACGAGGAGCCGCTGCTCGAGCAGGTCTCAGCGCTGGCCGAGCTCGGCTTGCTCACGACGTCGCTGCTGCACGAGATCCGGCAGCCGCTGTTCGCCGTCAAGGGGCGGATCGAGCTGACTCGGCACCAGGGCAAGGTACTGCAAGGCAGCGACCTGCTCGCGCTGCTCGAGCCGCTTCGACACGTGCAGGAGTTGCTCGACCACTATGCGGGCTACGGGCGCCAGGAACCCACCGCCCGCCCGTTTGACGCCCGCGGACCCCTCCAGCATGCGCTCGGCATGCTGGCCCATCGCGCCCGCCAAGAGGGCGCCGACCTCGTCTCGTCGCTCGGAGAGGCGCCGGTGGAGGTCATGGGCCGCCCGGTGGCGCTGCGGCAGGTCGCGGTCAACCTGCTGCAGAACGCACTCGATGCTGTCGCAGACCGCGCGGAGCGCCGTGTCACCCTGCGGGTGGGGGTGCAGGGGCAGGCGGCGGTCATCGAGGTGCTCGACACCGGCGGTGGGGTCCCCGAGGCGCTCGGAGATCGTGTGTTCGATGCGTTTGTGTCAACGAACACCACCGGCCGGGGCACGGGGCTCGGGCTGTACATCGCGCGGCGACTGGTGACGGAGGCCGGCGGGACGCTGGTGCTGGCGCCCCACGCCCCGGGCACTCGTGCGATGCTCACGTGGCCGCTGGTCAACGCACCTGCTGCAGGATCTGAAAGTTCTGCCACGCCACCATCCCGCCAATGAAGATCAGGAAGATGCCGCCGAAGCCCTGGTAGCCGGCGAGCACAGCGCCGATGCCGAGGACAAGTCCTACCCCGCCAGTGATCTTCCAGGCTGTCGCCTCCCCGCTGGTCATGGTGAGCGCCGCCTTCAGTGCGTGGCCACCGTCCAGCGGAAACATGGGCAGCAAGTTGACGATGCTCCACAGCACGTTGACCCACAGCACCTGGCCGATCACTGTCGACAGCGATGGAAGCATCTGCGGCGCGATGACCGCGATCATGTTGGAGAAGACCATCGTGAGCGCGCCGAGGGTCAGTCCCGCGAACGGGCCCGCCAGGCTGATCGCGAGCTGGCGCTGGGGCGTGGTCCGGCCGTGGGTCACATTGCCCCCCATCCCATGGATCTCGATGGCGCCGACACGCAGGCCGAACCGGCGCGCGACAAGTGCGTGGCCGAGCTCGTGCACCAGGATGGAACCGAAGACGACCGCCGCCCACGACACGATCGCGGTCAGTGGCTCCTGGTTCTGGAGCTGAAACAGAAGGTACACCCCCAGCAGCATCAGGAATCCGGGCTGTACATCGACGCGAAAGCCGAGGACTTCGAAGGACCAGCTGTTCATGAGAGCTCCGAGTGGGTCAACCTCTCCTGCGCACCAGGCGGGAGGGGCCAAGGGCGAGGTCGGCCTGAGCGTGCGCCCAGGGGGTGGGGTTTGCGCTCGCGGCGTCGGCCGTGACGAGCGCCAGCGCGCCGAAAGCGAGCGGTGGGGCGGCCTGTACCGCTTCGAGGGCATGACGTGTGCCGCACGAGGGGCACTGCAGTGCGCGGGCCCCTCCCGTGCGCCATCGTTGCACGCTGTGACGAAATGCGTCGGCGATTGGATCGCCCGTCTCAGGACAGGTGACCCGAAAGCCGCCTTGGCGATTTGCGTACAGTTGAGGAGTGTCCGGGATGTCCAGGTGCAGCCGAGCAAATCCCCCGGAAACCCAGCGCTCGGCCTCGGGGCCGGGCCGGTCGCCATCCACGATCACGCCGTCCTGCTGCAGGCGCGCGATCAGGGCTGTCGCTGGTCCGATCGGCTGTGCGATCGGGTCAGCAGGTACGATGAGGAGATCGAGACGGTGGGACGGTCGCATCGCGGGCCGGGTAACCTGAACGGTGAAGAGGCTGGATGTCCAACCCCAATGAGCGCCACCTGATCGGCCGCGGCATCGTGCGCCGCTTCGTGCGCCGTCGGGGCCGGGCCGGGCACATCGCGTGGACGGGCCTGGCATCGGTGTGGGTGCACTTGGCTGCGCTGGTCCTGGTGGCGGTGGTCCCCACCGGCCTGACGCCGTTTTCGCCCGCCGGGTCCACCCTGCACTTCGTGCGACACACTCCCGGCGTCGCGCAGGGAGAATGGTTGGTGGACGATGCCGAGGCCAGAATGGCGCTGCCGGGTCGTCCTCCCTCGTCGTCGCCGACCGACGCGCCGCACGACGTGCAGGCGGTGCGCACGCAGGCTGAGGACGCGGTCGCTCAGGCGCCACAGGCGCAGGTCATCAGCGCGCACCACACGATCTCGACCGATCCGAGGCGGGCGGAGGTGACTTCAGAGCGCGCGGGACCGTCCACGCTGCGCTCCGATGGCGACGGAGACGGGGGCGGCCGGCGCTCCGTGGCGCAGCGCTCGGGCGAAGACAGCAGCGCCCGAGGCAACGCGCCGCAGCACCGCAGCGAGGCCGTGGTCGTCGTGGGTGCAGGCGGCGGCGGGAGGGCAGGGGATGCGACCGGAGCGGGCGACCGCAGCCGAGGTGGGATCCGGACCGCGGGCGGGCCGGCGGCGCCTCAGGCGGTCGGCGGTGCCTCGGTCCGCAGCGATCCACGTGGCGGACCCGTCGCTCCCCAGCGGGCCGCGCGGCAGGCGCCCAACGGCTCGCGCGCGCTGGCCGAAGCGCCCGCGTGGTGGCGGCCGGCGGCGGTCCGGGTCCAGGCCCCCAAACACACGGTCGCGCCCACCCTGGGAGCGAGCTCTTTGCACCCGGTCGGGGCCGACGGCCTGGCGGTTGCAGATCGGCCGGGAAGCGCCCGCAGCGTGGGTGGAGCCAGCCAGGAGGCAGCGGCCCTCGCACTGCCGTCCGAGGGGGAGGCCGAGGTCGGTCTTCCACGGGTCGCGCATCCTGGCACCTCTGACCCCGTTGAGGAACTCCGACGGGACCTCGGCTTTGGGCCGTTCGACCGCGACGAGCTTCGACCGCGCCCCGCCTGGGCCGGCGCGCGGGGCGGCACCGGGCAGGCCGATTCCTCGCCGCAGTCCGCGCTCGACGCGGTCCCGATCGACTGGCAGACGTCGCTGTCCACAATCGGGACCACGCTCGGCGCCTACGTGCAGCGGGCCGAGGCCCTGATCGATCGACGGTGGCGATCGCACGACCTGGCGCCGCAGCATCGGGCCTCGGGCGTACAGGGACAGGTCACCGTACGCTACGTCATCCAGCCTGGGGGGCGGGTCTCGGACGTCCGGGTGAAGCAGTCCAGCGGCATCCTTCAGCTCGACCGCATGGCCGCCAATGCCATCCCCGGGCGGCTCCCCCGGTTGCCCCCTGAGCTAGCCGATCGGCCGCTGCACCATCAGGTCACGCTGCGGTATCGGAACCCCGTCGTGGGGAGTTTTCCGTTGAGTATGGGCCGCGTGGACCGTACGGTAGAGGTAGGGAGGTAGGACTGCATCGCGGGTTGTCAGCGCTGCGCGGATCGCATCGGCTCCCCCGCCGACGGAGCTCCCCCTGGAGCCTCGGCTTCCTGTTGTTGTCGCTGCTCGGAAACGCAGTCGTCCTGACGACGCTGACCCTGACGAGCGCCTACCTGGTTCCGCCGCGCCCCGACACGCCGCGCAGGGCCGTCAGCTTGGTGATCCTCGATCCCAAAGAGGCCGGTGAGGAGCCAGAGGACGAGCAGAAGCCCGAGGAGTACGAGGGGCAGATCGTCGAGATCGCGCCGCCCAGGGTCGAGGAGATCCCCGAAGACTCGGACTACCTCTCCGAGTACGACCAGACGGTCGAGGAGGAGACTCGCACCGAGCAGTTCGTGGTCAACCCCGAGGTGCTCGCCGCGGCCTACAGCAAAGAGCAGCAGGCCGAGCAGGAAGACCTGGTCGACCTCAACGTCGAGGAAGATTCCACCGGCGCCACCATCGGCAACCAGCGGTTCGACCCCAACACCGACGGCGCGCTCGCCTCGCTGCCCAGCCCATGGGAGAAGACCAATCGGGAGGGGCCGCTCGATCCGGTGCGCTCCTCGCAGACCACCGCCATGCTCTCAGGGGCTCCCCAGAACGATCTGCTGAACGAGAAGCGGGGCGAGACGGTCAGCCTGAACACCACGCAGTACCCGTTCGCCGGATATATCGACCGGATCCGACGCCAGGTCAACTACTGGTGGCAGCAGAACCTCGACAACCTCCCCAGCTCGGTGCGCCTGTCCCGGCCGCGGTACACCACCGAGGTCGAGGTGATCCTCAACGCCGACGGCGCGCTCGACCTGATCGCGGTGACGGACGGGGCCGGCGTCGACGAGCTGGACGATGCCGTGGTGCGCGCATTTCGGGTCGCCGGACCGTTCGAGAACCCGCCCGAGGGACTCATCTCGAAGGACGGCCGGGTCTATCTCCCGGAGTTCGACTTCACGGTGCAGCTGTCCGCGGCGAAGATGCAGTACCAGGGAATCGACCCGCGCGCCGGAGTCCAATTCCCGGGCATCCTGAAGTCACCACGATAGAAGCGGGCCCTCCAGGAGCGTGAATGGCGTCGATCCGGCAGCAGATCAACATCGCAGCATCGTCTCGTTCGGTCTGGGACGTGCTCACCACAGCAGAGGGCTGGACCCTCTGGTGGGCCGAGGAGGCCCGTCTGGACGCTCGGTCCGGTGGACGCATCGTGCTGAAGGTCGAGGGCGACGACGGCGAGCTGGTCGAGGAGCGGGGCATCTTCCACGAGCTGCGCGCGACGCGGAAGCTCGAGATTGCCTGGGACGCCACCAGCCCCGCCCGCACGAAGGGCACCCGACTGCAGTTCTCCATCTCGCGCGACGGCGATGAGACGCGGCTGGCGCTGGTCCACTCCGGCGGCGGCATCCTCGAGGATGAGGAGCAGCGGGCCGATCTGGAGAAGGAGTGGCGGGGAGCGCTCAAGGCGCTGCGCCGCACGATGGAAGACTGAGGGCCCTGGCTACAGGTCGCGCGCGATCTCTTCGGGTTCCTCCTCGGCGTCCAGCAGAGCCAGGTGCTCGGCCTTGAACAGGCGGTCGAGCCCCATCCGGACAGGCACCAGCAGCGCGATGAACAAGGGGAACACGATCCCTGCGGGACTTACCTTGACCAGCCACAGCAGCGCCAGGCACGCGGCCTGGATGGCGGTGTAGGCGTGGATCACGCGCCCCGGCACGGCGCGGAGGTAGTGCGTGACCGGGTAGTGCGTGGGGTCGAGCACCCACAGGCGGATCCGTTCGAACAGCTGGTTGCCACCCATGGACGCGATGCCCATGTACAAGAACAGCCCGAACAGGACCGAGGTGGGTATCAACGCGAGCAGCGGAAGCAGCAGTAAGCTCGCGCCGATCAGCGCATGCACGCTGAAGTTGGTGACCCGGTTCTCGAGGATCGAGACGACGCGCTCGTTCCCGTCCCTCTCTTCGACGGTCTCGAGGCTGCGGACGTGGTTGAGCGAGCGCACGGTGGCCGCCACCGTCCAGGGCAGGCCGAACAGGCTGAGCACCGGCACCAGGATGGCGACGATGAGCATGTCGACGTGGTAGCCGGAGCTCTTCTGCAGCGGATGGTTGGGGCTGTTGACCAGCCGGATCGTGATGTTGTGGTCGAGGTAGACGAGGATGGCGCCCATGATGGCGGGCACGGAGGCGCCCACCCAAACCCAGCTGGGTGCCTCGAACGGGTCGACGATCCAGCTGCGGCCGGAAGTGGTGGTGAACGTGTCGGGAACGGCCAGGGTCTGCAGTTCGATCTCATGCAGGCCGAACGCGACCAACGTCATGATGACGATGGCGATGGTCGGTCCGAAGTCCGCGAGGAACTCCCGGGCGCCGCGACGCAGGTACGGGCTGCGTCGGAACGACGACAGGTTGCTCGCGATCTGGTACGTGCCGAGCGACAACACGAGGGACAGCAGGGCGGTTGCGTAGCTGACCTCGTTGCCGTTGAACACCGAGCCGATGTCGCGGACGGCTTCCCAGATGTAGATGAGCGCGATGAGGCCCGCGAAGGTGTCGTCGGTGAACCGGGTGAAGAACCGGATCAGCGACACGCCGTCGACCGCGATCAAGATGATCAGGTATGCCCCGGTCCACAGTCCCACCCAGGCGAGCGTGGGCAGGTACGGCACGTCGAACCACGCACACATGCCGTAGAGCACGCCGAGGAACGCCGTGATCGGCCCCGTGCTGCCGAGGATGGACAGCGGCTGTCCTGAGAAGACAGCGTACAGCACGCCCGCGATGGCCGTGGCGAGCATGGTCTCGACCACGCCGATGGCGCCATCGGTCATCACGGACAGCAGCCCGCCGAACGCGACCGACGGCGCGAGGCAGGCGAAGTACAGGAAGATCGTGGACGCGAGCGCTTTGGTGTTGAGCCCGTCGCGCACGTCGGAGGTCCACAGCGGCGCCTTGCGCATGATGTCGGCCCGCAGCGCCCCGAACCAACGGCCGGTCGGCTGCAGCTCGGGGATCCCTTCCGGGTGGAAGTGCGTGTCGCGATGAAGCGCGTCGGCGTACAGCGCGTCGAGCGCAGAGACCGAGGGGGCGCCCAAGGCCGCGCTTCGAAACGAGGAGTTCGCACACAAGTGTGCGAACTCCGCCGCCCGGTCGAGGTTGGGGTGGGTGGCGTCTTGCGACAGCAGCACCCACATGAAGCAGACGCGGTCGTCGTGGGGATCGCGCAGGTCGATGTTGGAGCCGAGCCGGACGAGCGCCTGCAGAGACGGCCCCTCGGTCTTCAGCGTCGCGTGCACGAGCCCGACGCCATGGGAGACAGCATCGGGGCCGAGGTCGGCGTGCTGAAGCAGCTGGAACTCGACCTCCCTCTGGTGCTCCTCGCTGCCTCGCGCGCTGTCGGGGAGTTGTTCGTGCAGGGCGCGCAGTAGCTGGTTTAGATCATCACCTTCGGGGTCCAGCATGACCACGGTGTCGGTCGATAGGGCTGTGGCGGAGTTCTTGTCGGTGGCGTCGGTCATGGCCGGCCATCATAACGACATGGTCATGCGCCCCTACAGAATGTCCAGCGGTATCCAACGTTGCACGCCTGGCACCACGATTCTCGGGTGGGTCACTTGCTGCGATGGACCCACGTCCGGGTGGTCCGTCTGTCCCAAGCGCTGCATCTTGCCCGCGTGTTGGTAGGGGCCCGTGTTGACGCCCCCTGCCGACGAGGGGAGCGACTGACCCGTCACCAGCCACGATCGCTCGGTGACGTAGCCGTTGACTGTGTCGAAGACAGCGAAGCCCTGGCCCGCCACCTTGTATCGGACGTCCAGCTGGGGTGCGAGGCCGCGGAACTCATCGATTGTCCAGCTCGGCGCGGTCGTCAGGTTCACCGATTCGTCCGGCGGTCCGTAGCTCACAAAACTCGCCGGGCCCGGACTCGTGGGCGCCGCTCCGCTGACTTGGGCGGCCCCTTCAGGGGCCTGCAAGTTTCGAATCGCGTTGTCTTTGCTGACGATCGGCATGATGAAGCTGACCGTTCCGCCTCCGCCGCTTCGGATCAGGGTCGTGTCGTTGATCGTGAGCCACTCGTGGTCGAGGTTCGTGGCGCCCATGATGCCCGTGCTCGACGGCATGGCCAGCAGGAGGCTGTTTCGCTCGGTCCAGGGCGCGCGTCTTTGGCCCGGGTTGGGGATGTGGAGGTGAAAGCCTGCCATGAGGCGCGACACCAGCTGGCGCAACGACTCCGCGGACTCCCGCTCTCGCTCGTTTCGCTGGGACAGGCCCTCGAGATCGATGTTCCGCAGGGTGCCGGCGTCGTCGACCTGCAGCTGCACGCGCGAGCCGGTCAGCATCTCGTCGACATTGTCGAGCACCTGCTGAACCCGCTGGATATCGGCGCGGGTGCGCCAGCGATTGACCGTAGTGGCCTGCAGTCCGATGTCGTCAATGGTGCACATCACTTCGTACCGCTTTCGGCCTAGGCGAGCGTCCTTCTCGCACGAGATCACCGCGCGCATCTGCAGTGCGTAGGAGCGAAACGCTGCGTTCCGTACGCGCGAGATGGTGATGGGGAACGGCACGAAGACTTCCGTCTCGACCAGCCATCGCGTTCCGTCCCAGCGGGCGAACGGGTCGGAGTAGACCATGATTTCCTCGATTGCAGGAGCGGCCATCGCGGTCACTAGTGCCCAGGTCAACATGCGTTCACTCCTCGGCCTGCCCAGTGCGACCCCGGCAGCCATTGTGAAGATAGCCGCATTCCGCGGAGTCGCCCTGCGAAGCCGTCGCGTCGCGCTCCACCTGGGCCGATGAGCCTGTGGCCGTCCCTTCCATGCGCGCCATCAGGCCGGGGATATCCCGCTTGTCGTCCTCGGGCCGCCGCGCAGCCCCTCCGACTTTCAGTCCAGGACGACCCAGTCTTCACCGTCCTGCCACAGCCGGTCGATTCGGCCGCTCTGCACGACCCCCGCAGCCGTTGCCCGAAACGCGAGCTCACTGTGACCGGGGCAACAGAGCGCGCGCTCCCCGTAGATCGCTTGCTTGACGTCGCCGCCGAGGAACAGTCGGTTCTCGGCGACCGTCGGATCGTCGCGTGCGCCCGCTTCCGCCGCCACTGGGTCCGCCTCAGCAGCAGGCGGATACGGCCCATCAGGCCAGGACGTCGCGGTCACCGCGGAACTGCTCGACGTCGTCCTCGTCGAACTCCTTGTCGCCGACGCCGGCATCCGAGGGCGTGAGCCCGACCACGGCGGCGCCGGTGCCGAACAGCGGCTCGTAGGCCAACACCTCCCCTCGGTAGCGGTTGTGCTGGCCCATCACCGCCGACCAGAACCACATGGACTTGAAGTTCACGACCTTCGGGATGCGGATCTGCTGCTGGATGACCCGGGAGAGCTGGGCTGTGTCCTCGAGGCGCCCCTGACCGAGGAACTCCAGGATCTTCTGGTTCCACTCGTCGTCCTTGAGCGAGTGGATCCGGTCGTCCTTGGGGTCGATCCAGTCGGTGAACAGGCGATTGGAGAGCGTGCCGACGACGATCACGGCGGCCTTGCGTCCGGCGCCGTCGATCGCGTCGCGGCAGGCCTTGCCGAGCACGATGGTCTCGCCGCGGTCCGCGTACACATTGCTGGACAGGATCGCGGCGGGCAGGGCGTTGTCGGGGTTGAGCAGCTTGAGCGCGACCACGGAGCCTGTGTCGATGGGGAAGCCGTGGTACGAGACCGTGCGCGCTGCCAGCCCGCGGGCCTCGCAGGCGCCCTTCAGGGTCTGCGCGAACTCGGCGTCGACGCGAAACGTGTACGGGATCGACCCCAGGTCGTGGAACAGCTCGTCGACGTGGACCCAGGTGGGCTCGGGGTCGGCTTGAATCTGGTGGCCGATGATCGAGGGCCACATCGTGGAGTAGATGAGCAACAGATCCGCACCGGAGGCAGCGATCCGCTCGCGGGCGACGCTGAACGCGTCGTGCAGGCGCTGCCAACCGGGGTTCTGCTCGGGAACGAGGAGCGGGTGGGGAATGCCCGGGACGAACCCGCCGTAGACGACGCTCACGCGGCCTCCGGAGGGCGAAAGCCCATCACGGCGTTGCCGGTGCCGATCACGGTGCCGTATCCGTACAGCTCGGCGGGGTACGTGGGGGAGTCGAGGGCCTCGATGAGCCAGCTGATCGCCCCCGAGTCGGACTCGGAGACCGCCTGGTCGGTGAACTCGGGCATCACGTCCACCACCTCGCGCGACCGGCCGCTGCGCAGCATGTCGATGAGCTTCATGTCCCACAGGTACTGGTGGTGGTTGGTGATGTGCTCCCGCGACATGTCCTCGGGGACGTCGCCCTCGGTGACAAAGTGGCGGTGGGACAGCGAGCTGCTCGCGAGCAGGACGACGCGGCGGTCGGACGCCTCGATCGCTGCGCGGGTGGCGCGGCCGAGCGCCGCCATCTGCTCTTGCATGACCTCGACGCTGTAGAACGCGGTGCTGCGCTGCGAGCTGATCGACACGATGGGCTTGTCCCACGCAGGGTTGGTGAGGTGGCAGCTGACGATGGTGCCGTAGTCGACGCGGAAGTCCGGGTTGCGCATCATCTTGGTGACCAGGCCGGCCTTCGATGCCTTGTCGCACATCGCCTCGGCCAGCGGCACGTCGACGTCGAGCTCGTAGTGGTAGCGGAACAAGTTGGGGAAGATCGGGTCGACCGAGAGCGACTTGAAGTGGGGGACCCCGAGGAAGTGCGTGCCTACGTACGTCTGCCAGTGCGGCGACAACACCACGATGGAGTCGTACTCGACCTGAGCGAGGTCGCGGCGCAGGCGCTCGTAGCCCCACCGCAGCTGCTCCCACCCGCACTCGGCCTCGGGCTCGTTGTTGGGTGGGTTCTCGGCGTACACGAGGTGCGGGGGGTGCGGGGCGAGCGCCCCGAACACGATCTGTCCCATCACAGGCCTCCGTTTGGCAGGTATCTCTTCCAGTCCCAGTACCATCGGTCGGAGTCTGGGTCCCACTCATCCCACGTGGGGATGGCACGCAGCGCCTCGAGGCGGTCGGGCGGCACCACGCCGGGGACGATGAACGCCTTCTGTCGGTGCAGCGGGTAGGGGTTGCGCAGCTCGATGCCGAGCACTCCGAGGATGGCGCGCGCGATGTACCAGGTGGCCTGGGCGTTCCAGCCGTGCGCGAGCTTGACGACCACTCCGAGCCCGTCGGGGTAGTCAGGGTGCTCGATGGCGAGACCGAGCAGCCCGTCGGCGCCCTCCTTGGCGATCACCGCGCCCCCGCCGGCCTTGATGACCGTGGAGTCGAGCCGGTTGAATCCGCCGACGAGGTCGGGGTGGCGGACCATGGCCTCCCAGATCCAGTCTTCGTGACGCGTCGCAGCGAGCCCGGCGAAGCACAGGGCGAGCTCGCTGACGGTGTTGGAGACGGTGGGAAGCCCGCAGCCATCGCGCGCGACCCGCGCCGGCTCCCAGTCGGGGCCCAGGAAGCGTCGCAGCTGCAGGATGCTCGCCGCGAACAGCGGATGGCTCGGCAGGGTGTAGCCGACGCGGTCCCAGCCCTTGGCGCGGGCGCCGCGCAGGATGCCGGCGTGCTCCCCCGAGCAAGTGTGGTACCAGCGTCGCGGGCGGCGAACTTGCCGACCGAACTGGATGAGCGGCACGTCCAGCGGGGTGCGCATCAGCCCGTGGTCGCCGCTGTCGAGGAGCGACTGGGCGGCCTGGACGTGCTCGGTGTCGCCGTTGTGGCTCGCGACGCTGATGGCGCGCTGCTCCCAGGTGCACTCTTCGAGCTCTTTCGCGAACACACGGATGGTGAACGGCTTCATCATCGAGCGGCCGTAGCAGAGGACGTTGCCGCCGAAGCTGTGAATCACCTTGCCGCCCGACGCCCATGCTATCGCGCCGTGGATGGTCGTCTCGCTGACGTCGTTGCGGCGGTAGTCGACGAGCGGTTCCCATTCGACGTCGCGTCCCGTCGGGATGCCCTCGGCATTCGAGCCGAGCGGTGAAGTGGGAAAGACGCCGCTGCCGGGGCGGGTTCCAGCGACTGAACTGGGGCCGTCGATGTGGGCCAAACGTCCTCCGAAGTGCCTGGGTCTAACCGGTGTCGTCACGTCTTGACCAGGACCGCCCGCACCGGCGAGGCATCCGCGGCCTCGATCTTGAGTGGCAGCGCGATCAGCGTGTACAGGCCGGGCGGCACGCCGTCGAGCACAACGCCCTCCAGGATGGCGAGGTCATGGCGTGCCACGGCCTTGTGTGACCGCAGCTCGCGGTCGTCGAACAGGTCGACTGACGGCGTGTCGAGTCCCACCAGCCGCACGCCCTGGGCCGCCAGGTGGTGGATCAGGGCCGGGGAGAGCGCCGCGAAGTCCACGCTGAACGTGTCAGGGTCCGGAAACGTGCCCGTGGCGAACAGCACTCGGGGCGCCCGGACGTCCGCATGGAGGTGACCCGGCATGATCCGCTCGCTGCGCCCGACGTCGACCCGGATCACCTCGCAGGGGCCGTAGTACAGATCGAGCGGGCGCGCGGCGATGCCGACGCCGTCGCGGGCATAGTGGCTGGGCGCGTCGGTGTGGGCCCCGACGTGGACGGTCGTGCGGATCGACGACAGGTCGAGGTTGGCCCCCTCCGCCATCGACAACGCGACCTGCCGAGAGAACCCCACGTCACCGGGCCAGACCGCCACGCGCTCCGACAGCGTGGGGCTGATGTCGACGATCACGGCGCGCCCACGTGGGCGATCACCTTGAGCTCGACCGCGATGGGGGTGGGGAGCGCGCGGACGGCCACGGTGGTCCTGGTGGGCCGGATTGTGCCGAAGCGCTCGGCGTACACTGCGTTGAACGCAGCGAAGTCGCGGTCCATGTCGACCAGGAAGACGGTGATGTCCACAATGTCGGAGAGGCCGTGGCCGGCGGCGGTCAGCACGGCGGCGAGGTTGTCGACCACGGCGTGGGTCTGGGCAGCGACGTCGTAGTCACGCGGGGTGCCGTCCGGATCGTGGATGGGGCCGCCGGGGATGGCGTCGGTGCCGGGCTGCCGCGGTCCCATGCCTGAGACGAACAGGAGGTCTCCGACGCGGCGCGCGTGAGGGTAGGCGCCGACCGGATCCGGCGCGGTGGTGGTCTCGACGGCGCGGTCATTGCTCATGGGGAGGCCTCCGAGGGGGACAGGGTCTCGAACCGGATGCCCTGCTCGTGCAGGGCGGCCCGCAGCGTCTCGCCGAATGCGGACGCGGGAGTGAGCACGCCGAGGTGCGGCGGAAGGTCGGCGCTGGAAGCGAGCAGGTGCGCGCAGGTCGCGAGCATGCGCGAGGTCTCGGTGTAGCCGGGGTCGCCGCCGCTCACCCGCGTCACGACGCGGGAGCCGCCGCCTCGGCCCACGAGGGTCAGCGCGAAGAACGAGCGCGCGCGGATCTCCTCATCGGGTCCGGTGCCCGACGGGATCCGACCCTGCAGCCACCGCTTGGCCATCGGCACGCGCGACAGCGCAGCCAGGCCGGCGACTCCGGCGCCGAGCTTGGCGGCCGTGCGCCGATTGCGGACCCGGAGGTAGTGCTCGTACGCGAAGTCCTCGCCATACTGCTCAGGCAGCAGGCGGCTGCTCTTCAGGACGATCGTGGGATCGATCACAGGGAGCGGGAGCCCGAACCCGCCGACCTCCGCTGGCGCGGCGTGCCAGCGCGGGCGCGGGGCGCGGAGCGGCCGGGAGTCGCCCTCGGGACGCGGCGTCGCGTCCGCCTTGCCACCTGCCAGGGCCTCGATCAGCGACGCCCAGGTGCCTCCCGACGGGGAGCCCTTGGTCTTCAGGTACCCGCGCACGGTCCGCGGTCCGTCGGGGAGCTGCGCGACCGTGAACTGGACGCCGAGGTCCGCAGGGATCGCATCGAAGCCGCACGCATGCACGATGCGGACCCCGGCTTCGCGCGCCGCTGCGTCGAACTGGCGGCGGCTACTGGAGACGAACTGCGGCTCGCCGGTGATGTCGGCGTAGTGGGTGCCGGCCGCGACGCACGCTGAGACGAGCGGCAGGCCGTGACGGACGTACGGTCCCACCGTGGTCGCCACCACCTTCGTGGACGCCGCCATGGCCGCGAGGCTGGCGGGGTTCGTGGTGTCGGCGACGATGATGCCGACGTGCCCGGCGGAGCGATCGGCACCGACCAGTCCGGCCTTGACGTCGCGCAGGCGGTCTTGGTCTCGCCCCGCGATGGCCCACCGCAGCCCGGAGATGCGGGTCAGACGCTCGGCTACGAGCCGACCGGTGAACCCGGTCGCGCCGTACAGGACGACGTCCCAGCTGCGCATCACCAGCTTCCGCTGCTGGCCATCGAAGCCCACGGCTCCGCGGGGGGGAGCGGCTCTCCGCGCTGCAGCAGCTCGATCGAGATCTCGTCGGGCGACCGCACGAAGGCCATGCGGCCGTTGCGGGGCGGGCGCAAGATGGTGACGCCGCCCTCGGCGAGGCGGGCACAGGTGGCGTAGATGTCGTCGACGCCGAACGCGAGATGCCCGAAGTTGCGGCCTTGGGTGTACGGCTCGTCCTGCTCCCAGTTGTGGGTCAGCTCGATCATCGCGCCGTCGCCTTCGGCGCCGGTCTGCAGGAACACCAATGTGTAGCGACCTGCCTCGCTCTCGTGGCGGCGGACCTCACGCAGTCCCAGCAGCTCGCAGAAGAAGTGAATGGCGGCGTCGAGGTCGCGGACGCGGATCATCGAGTGCAGGAACTGCATGTCTCCTCCCGGCGCTTGGCTGTAACGCCCCTTGTCTCCGTCGCACTCCTGTGCTTCGCTGCGGACCATCAACCGTCACCTGCGCGCACTGATCCTCCTGTTCGTCCTGACGGCGAACCTCACCTATGCTGTGCCCTACCCCCAGATCGAGGCGGAGGACATCTCCGATCCCGAGTGGCGCGCTGCCGAGTTCGAGATGTGGCACGGCGCGATTGCGGGGGTGGGGATCCGGCTCGACCCCGAGCGATTCGCGGTCGTCACCAAGACCGCGTACTGGTGGCTCGGCCGGGTCGTCGAGGTGGTGAGGATGCCGTTCAAGCCCGTGTTCCGGGTCCTGAAGACCGGCCAGCAGTGGGGGCTGTTCGCGGTGGTCGCAGAGCATCCCGACGGCCTGCTGGTGGAGGTGCGCCGCGATGGCGAGTGGGAGGTGCTGTACCGGCGCCTGGACTCCGATCACGATTGGCGCGACGGCATGCTCAAGTACCGGAGGCTGCGCGGCGTGTGGGACGGGGTGAAGGACGAGCCCAAGGGCACCTACAAGCGGTTCAGCGTGTGGCTGGCCAAGGAGATCTTTCGCGAGCAGCCCGACGTCGACCGGGTCCGCGTGGTGCTCGAGCGCCGGCACAACGTGCTGCCCTGGGAGGATCTCGACCCGGAGGTGACGCGCCGCGCCGAGCGCCACCACAAGCGCAGCAACCACATGCCGGACGACGCCCCGTGAGCCGCCTGTCAGCGTGCTGGGGGCGGTTCGTCGACTTCTGGGACGAGCGCGAACACCCGCGGGCACTCGCGTTGGTACGGATCCTGTTCGGTGCTTGCCTTGTGTACGACTTCACCCACATCCTGTGGCTGGACTTGGTGGTGCCGCTGTTTGGCGTCGCCGACGCGGGTGGCATGTCGGACGCGCTGATGCGCGAGAAGACGCCGCTGTACTACCAGATCATGCCGGGCACCGTGGCGTCCGCGTACGCGCTGCACGCGGCGATGCTCGCGGCGTCGATCGGCTTGATGATCGGGATGTTCACGCGGACCAGCGCGCTGGTGGTGCTGCTCGCGTGGGCCCAGTTCTCGAGCGTGCTGCCGTACTCGGACCGCGGGATCGATGCGCTGGCGCGCCTGGTCCTCGTGATCCTGGTGTTCGCCCCATCGGGCCGGTGGCTGGCGGCGGACGCATGGTGGCGGACCGGGTCGGTGTGGGGCACGGGGGAGGCGGAGCTAGCTTGGGCGCGGCGCCTGTTGATCGCCCAGCTCGTGCTGATGTACTTCTCGGCTGGGGTCCTCAAGGTCGGCATCACGTGGTGGCCCATGGGACACTTCGCGGCGCTGTACTTCGCACTGCAGGATCCGGCGGTGGCAGCCTACGACTTCGGCTTCATCCGGCGGCAGCCGTTCTTCCTGTTGGTGCAGCTGGGCGTGGTGGTCACCATGCTCTACCAGTGGACCTACCCGCTGGTGCTGCTGCTGATGTGGTGGCGAAGGAACCCGGGACGTGGCGGTCGGGTCGCGGCGTTCGCCAATCGGTACCGCCTCGAGTTTCTGTGGATCGGGACCGGCTTGCTGTTCCACCTGATCCTGGCGCTCGCCATGAACCTGGGCATCTTTCCGTGGGCGATGCTCGCGCTGTATCCGGTGTGGCTGCATCCCGACGAGTTGCACGTCATCGGGCGGCGACTCGGCCTCAGCTGATCTGCGCCTCGATGGTGGCGGCGTGGGGGTCCTGACCACCTGCCGGGGTTGGCTCGTCGAACACGACCGCACCCTCGTGGACCCGGGCGTTCAGGGCACGGTGGCGGTCGCCGCCCACTGAGAGGATCAAGGCTCCCAGCGGCTCGGCGACCAGATCATTGATGGCACGAAGGGCGGGCCGCGCGCCCATGTCGCGGGCCTGGTAGCGGGCCGCACACAGCCGCGGGACGTCCGGGCTCCAGCTGAGCGCGATGCCAGCCCCTGCGGCGCGTGTTCGCAGGTGACCCAGGTGGAGCTCGACGATTCCCACGATATCGGTGTCGTCGAGCTCTCGGAACACCACGACGCCGTCGAGGCGGTTCATGAGCTCGGGGCGGAACAAGCCCCGCGCCCGCGCGAGGGCTTCCGCCTTGCGGTCCGCTTGGGAGTCGCCTGCGAAGCCGACGGGCGCCTTGCTTCCCTTGTCGGAGCCGGCGTTGGTGGTGAGGATGAAGAACGCCTCACGCGCGTGGACCTTCCGGCCGTCGGCGTCGGTGACCACGCCTTCGTCGAACAGCGACAGGAACATCGCCTGCACCGTGCTGTGGGCCTTCTCGAACTCGTCGAGCAGCACCACGGCGTACGGTCGTCGCCGGAGGGGTCCCGTGAGCTGCCCCTCCTCGCCGTGGCCCTGGTAGCCGGGGGGAGCGCCCAGCAGTCGGCTCCCGGAGAAGCCGTCGCCGTACTCGGCCATGTCGAGCTTGATCAGCGCGTCGCCTTCGGGAAACAAGATGTCGGACAGCGCGCGGGCCAGCTCTGTCTTGCCGACGCCGCTCGCGCCAGCGAACAGGAACACGCCGCGCGGACGTGCGGGGTCGCGCAGGCCGGAGCGCGCGAGGCGGACGGACCGGGCGAGCTCGGAGACGGCCTCTCCCTGACCCATGACGCGCGCCGCCAGCACCGACTCGAGGTCGGAGAGCTGCGCGCGTTCGTTGGCGGTGAGGTCGTGGACTCGAACGCCGGTGCGCTCGCTGACGACCCGGGCAACTCGGGCTGCGTCCACCACGCCGTTGTCGCTGGAGAGGCTCGCGTCCGCGCAGGCCTCATCGAGCAGATCGAGCGCCTTGTCCGGCAGGCGGCGGTCGGGGATAAAACGGACCCCGAGGCGGACGCACGCTGTGAGCGCACTCGGCACGACCTTCACGCTGTGGTGCCCCTCGTACAGCGGTGCCACCTGGCCCAGCAGCTCGATGGTCGCCGCCTCGTTCGGCTCAGAGATGTCGATGGGCTGGAAGCGGCGGTCGAGCGCGGAGTCGGACTCGAAGTGCTTGCGGTACTCGGCCACCGTCGTGGCGCCGATTACGCTGATCTCGCCGCGCGCGAGCGCCGGCTTGAGGATGTTGGCGGCGTCCAGGGAGCCGCCCTCGGTGCGCCCGGCGCCCACCAGCGTGTGGATTTCGTCGATGAACAGCACCACGCCGGGCTCTTCGCGAGCTTCCTTGATGATGTCCTTGAGCCGCTCCTCGAAGGTGCCGCGGTACTTCGTGCCGGCCAAGAGCGACCCCATCGACAGCTCGACCAGCCTCAGGTGCGCGAGCCGCTCGGGGGCATCGTCCGCCACCAACGCCTGGGCCACGCCCTCGACGATGGCGGTCTTTCCGACACCGGGGTCGCCGAGGAGCAGGGGGTTGGCCTTCAGGCGCCGCACAAGGGTCTTCATCACCGCGCGGATCTCGCCGCTGCGCCCAATCACAGGCGAGAGCGCCCCCTTGCGGGCAAGATCGGACAAGTCGCGCCCGTGGTAGTCGAGCGTGGGCGTGGGGCTCGTGGGGTCGTCGTCCTCCGTCGGCTCCTCGTGCAGGTTGCGCTCGCAGACCGCCTGGCCTTCCTTGGCGAACTCACTGTTGGGCTCGATCTCCAGGGCCTTCATCCACAGCGGGTGGGCCTCGCGGTACTGCTGCATGGTGTTGAGCGCGGCCGCCTTGCCCTGAATCGCGAACGCATGACGCGGCCCCACCTCGAGGGCGCGATCGAACCACAGAAGGCTGCCCTTCAGGTCGCCCAGCATCCGCATGCACTCGGCGCGACCGGCGATGGCGTAGAGGTAGTCCGCCTTGAGCTCGAGCGCGGCCTCGTAGGCCTCGATGGCCTCTGTGTACCGCTCGTTCTTTCGGTACGCCTCGCCGATGTTCGTGGCCGCGTGGAAGTGCTTGGGCTCGATGGCCAGACAGCGACGGTAGGCCTGGATCGCTCTCTCGAGGTGCCGGTCTTCCTCGTGGGCCATGCCGAGCCGCAGCGCGGCCTCGGCGAAGGTTGGGTCGTGCTGGAGTGCGGCCTCGAAGCATCCGATCGCTGCGCTGAAGTTGCGCTGCTCCTTGCTGAAGTACCGGCCGCGGTCCAGCTCGTCACGGGCGCGCTGTCGGTCGAGCCGGGACCGCGGCGCGCTCAAGCCGGTGGGGGGCGCGGCGATCGGCAGCGCGCGCTCGCGGGGCTGCTCCATGTTGGGGTGCGGCTGCGCAGCGTCCCCGAGGTGCGCGCGGCAGTGGGCCAGACCCCGCTTGACGTACGGCGCGTTGGGCTCCTCCCGCAGGGCGGCGAGCCAGACAGGGAGGGCCTCCTGATACCTCTCGAGCGTGCTGAGCGAAGCGGCCTTGGCGCACAGGACCAGGAAGTGGCGGGGCCGCAGCGTCAGCGCGCGATCGAAGCCGACGATTGCCTCCTCCAGCTTCCCCTGGACGCGCTGCGCCTCGGCGCGGCCGACGATGGCGCGGAGCTCGTCGGGGTGTTCGCGGAGTACCGCGTCGTAGCCGTGGATGGCCTCGGTGTGCTGGTTGTCTCGGCGCAGCGCGTCGGCCCGGTGGCAGGCGGCGTCGATGTGCGTGGCCTGGCGCGACAGGACCTCGTCAAAGGCCTGGACCGCGGCAGCGAACTGACGGTCCTCTGAGAGCGCGGTGCCCAGGTGGAACCAGCCGCTGATCCAGGTGGGATCGGCCTGGGTGGCCTCGGCGAACATCCCTGCTGCCTCGTGGCTCTGCCCCTGCTGCATCAGCGCGCGACCGCTCTCACAGGCTCTGGTGGCGCGCTCGCGGGCGGTGGTGGGCTGCCGCGTCACCGGGCCGGCGTCGCAGAGCGCGAGACCGGCGGCCACGACATCGGAGTCCGGCTCGATCGTCTCCGCCAGCTTCCACACGGCCCGCGCCTCGTCAAAGCGCCGCAGGTCGCCCAGAGTGCCGGCCTTCCCGCGCAGCGCGTCCATCTGGGTGGGCCGGAGCGCGAGCACCCGGTCGAACCACTCGGCCGCTTCCTCCCAGCGGCCGAGCAGGCGCAGTGCCTCGGCGCGTCCGGTGAGGGCGCCCAGGTGCTCTGGGTCCTCACTGAGCGCGAGATCGTAGCCTCCGAGCGCGTCGACGTAGCGGCGAGAGTGGCGCGCCGCGTGACCCAGGCGCACCGCGAGATCGGGAGCACGCGCTTCGGTCTCGAGCAGTCGTCTCAGGACCTCCTGCGCGTCGTTCCACCGGGCTGTTGCCTCGTAGATCGCGCCCAGATCGCGGAGGATGGCAGTGGCGTTGGGGCTGTGCTCCAAGGCGCGCTCGAGGGCGACCGCCGCCTCGGCCAGCCGGTTGTCGGCCACGAGCGCGTTGCCCCATTGGTGCAGCAGTTCGCTCTCGGTGGGCTGGGCGAGGGGCGCCCGCGCGCTGGTCATCGGTACGGCCATCGGGGCATCCACCCCCGTGCGCGCAAGCTCGAGCCCCTCCGCCACCAGGGTGGAGGTGGGATCGAGGGCCTCGGCGCGCTCCCACAAGGGAAGCGCCTCCTCGAACCGGCCGAGCGCGTTGAGGGCCGCACCGAGCCCCCGGACCGCGAACGGGTGATCCGGCTGGACCTGAATGGCGCGCGAGAACCAGTCCAGTGCCTCTTCCGGGCGCCCCAGGAGGCGCAGGGATTCCCCCTTCCCAGCCAAGGCGTAGAGGTTGCGCGGGTCGAGATCGAGCGCGACGTCGTAGGCATCGATGGACATGGGAATGCACCCCGCCTGCCGCAGCGCCTCGGCACGCGAGGTGGCAGCGTCGACGCGGTCGGGCGCTCTGTGGAGGACCACACTCCAAGCATCGGAGGCGTAGGACCACTGCTCGCACAGCTCGCGGACCCGCGCGACGCCCACCGCGGCGGCGACCAGATCAGGGTTGAGCGCCAGCGCTGCCTCGTAGGCGGCGAGCGCGCCGGCCCAGGACCCGGTGCTCTGGAGCTGAACTCCACGGTTGAAGTGTTCTCGCGCTTCGGCCATCTCTCGAATGGTAACCCCAGTCGATGCAGAAGCGCGCGTGGACCTTGTTACGCGGCGGTAACTCTAGCCGCCCTTCGATACCCGATGATGGAGCACGGAGGTTGGTCATGGCCGTGCCTGTTGCCCCAGTTCGAACGTGGACGCCCCGCCCTCGCGGTGCACGCGGTCATCTGGCGCCGTCCCCAGCGTTGGTGCTGCTCGCAGCCATTGCGGTGGCGACGATGGTAGCGGCCTGGGTTCAGCCCATCGCGGCGCTCACGGTGGGCCTCGGCACGCTGCTTCTGCTCGTGTTCTGCGTCGGTCCGCGCGCCCTGCGCTGGAGCGTCCGCGCGCTTACGCTGCAGACCGCCTCGTTCGGCCGCCTGGCAGACGCCGAGACGGTGTTTCGGCTCGCTGCGCTGTTCGCGCTCGGCTTCGGGGTGCTGGGTACGTTGGTCTCGTTGGTCGGCGGAGGGCTCATCGGCGGCTTTGCGATCGAAGACACCGTCGCGCTGGCCATTCAGATCGACGTGTACGCCGTGGGCCTGTGCCTGGCCTGCTTCTCGGGCGCCGCGATGATGGAGCGGCGCCAGGAGACCTGACGTCCGTGCGCGCTTCCCTCTACACCGCGCCGATGAGCGCGAGCAACAGCCCGACGCCGTAGCCAGTACCGCGGTTTCGACGGACTGACGGCCCGGCCATGTCCACGTGCAGCCACGGGCCTTCGTACCCGGCCGCAGTGAGGTGGTTGTAGATGAACTGCCCCGCGCAGCTCGTCTGCGCGTTGCTGCGGTCCTTGACCGAGTTGCGCATGTCGGCGATGGCCGAGTTGAACTCGCGACGGAACAGCTCGGGCGAGAAGGGGAGTGGGTGCACCAGATCGCCCACGCGCCGGCCCGCGTGCACGGCGCGCAGCTCGAGGCCGTCGTCGTTGCAGTACAGGCCCGCGTGTCGCTTGCCGGTGGAGACCGCCTGGGCCCCAGTCAGCGTGGCGACGTCGACGAGCTCGGTGGGTGCGCGGTGCTGGGCGGCCCAGGCGACGCCGTCGGCGAGCACGAGGCGCCCCTCCGCGTCGGTGTTGTTGACCTCCACGGTGCGGCCCGAGAACATCTTCAGGATGTCGTCGGGGCGAATCGCCCCCGGTCCGACCGCGTTCTCGGCGACGCACAGGATGGCGGTGAGGCGGTGTGGAACTCCGATCTGGACCGCCGCCTCGAACGCGCTCATCACGGCGGCCGCTCCGCCCATGTCGCTCTTCATGCCCGGCATGCCGGTCTTCGACTTCAGCGACAGCCCACCGGTGTCGTAGACGATGCCCTTGCCGACCCAGACCACCGAGCGCGTCGCGCCTTGGGGTGCGTGGTCGAGGACGATCAGCGCCGGCTCTTGCTCCGCGGCCTTTCCCACGCCGAGGAGTCCGCCGAGGCCCTGCGCGCGCAGCTCTTCACGCCGCAGCACGGTGATCTCGCTGCCGGTTCGTTTCGCGACGTCCTGTGCACTGGCGACAAAGGCGTCGCAGCCGAGGTCATTGGGCGGGCGGTCCGTGAGGTTGGCCGCCATGCGCACCGCCTCGGCGGCGTGCTGGAGCACCGCTACGTCCGGCGCCGTCCCGCGCTGGGGGAGCACGTGGAGGAGGACCGTCCGGTCGAGCTGGTTGCTCGATGCGCTGTACGTCGGCAGGACGCTGGCTGCGGCGAGCGTGGCGGCGACGGCGTGGTCGGCCTCCTCGACGGCCAGCACGATGCCGACGTTGCCCTTCTGGGCACCGCTGGAGACGACCCCGGAGATCGACCAGGCGCGGCTAGGACTGTTGTGGCGCGAGCAGACCTCCGGGAGCACGGCCACCGAGACCCGCGCAGGGGAGTCGCCGGTCCAGGTGGTGGCGACGCGCCCCGTGTCCCCGGGCTCGGTGCGCTCGATCATCGTGCGCAAGGTCTCTGGCGAGACCGTTGGAGGGAGGAGCGCCACCACATCAGGTCGGCGCAGGCGTTCCCGACGGCCGATCAGAAGCAGAGCGTCGATCCGGTCGAGCGAAGGCGGGTCGGAGACGATGTGGAGGTGTGCTGGCATGGCGGGGCTCTATCCCTTAGGCGCAGGCATGAACACCCTGTGGGACGCAG
>Ga0316189_10001033_pt1 | contig 27683 bp, 24 predicted proteins | sample LowCovwburrow_MG_FD_204930 | JGI IMG/M metagenome (GOLD analysis project Ga0316189, IMG submission 204930) | Coastal sediment microbial communities from Maine, United States - Lowes Cove worm burrow | ecosystem: Environmental > Aquatic > Marine > Coastal > Sediment | place: USA: Maine...
CGGATCGGTGGGCGCAGAGATCGAGCCTGCTGCTCTCGACCCAATCTCCGAGCCAAGTACGCCTGCGTCGAAAAAGAAGAAGAGGCGCAGCAAGCCGACGCCCAACAAGACCGAGACCCCCCAAAAAACGAAGCGGGAGCAGATCCTCGAAGAGCTCGAAGCGCTCAACGGCGAGGCAACGGGTGCTTGAAGCCGCGGTGCTGACGCTTTGCGTGCTGGCGGGCGCGCCCGCTCTGGCCCCGGAGCCAAGCGTCGCCGAGCCTACCGACGCTGATGAGGCCCGCCTCGACAAGGCGGCCCACTTGCTCGACGGTCTCTTCGCCGCCACCGAGGAGGAGGCAGACGGCTTCGACGTGCTGGTCTCGATGCACGAGAAGCAACTCGCCGCGGCCAGGGACGCCGGCTCCACCCGACACGCCGCCATCTTTCAGCTCGGGCTGGCGCGGTCTTGGGCGCTGTGGGCAAATGCCCAAGACGACCCCGCGCGCAACGAGCGAGCCTTGACCGAGCTTGACGAGCTGATCCAAGGACTCGAGGCCACGGCGGACCTGGATCTGTTTCGGCGGACAGTCCTCGCGGACGCGCTGGAGCTTCGAGACTCTCTCAGCCCGCCCGAGCCCGAGCCCGAGCCCGAGCCTCAGCCCAAACCTGAGCCCGAGCCTCAGGCTCGCCCGGATCCTGAGCCGCCTCGCGAACGTGGGGATGAGCCCGAGCCCGCGGAGCCCTCACGACGCACGCTCGGATGGGGCCTCGTAGCGGGCGGCGTTGGACTCGGCATCGCTGGCGTGGCCATGATCAGCGTCGGCGCCGCGGGTGTGGCGATCGCCGAGTCGACGGGGCGCGATCCCGACCGCCTCGACACCGAGTTTTGGAACGAGACCCTCCCGAACCGGCGCCTCGCCTGGCTCGTCTCTGGCTCGCTGACGGCTGCGATTGGTGTTGGTCTGGGGACGACGGGCGCCATCATTCTCAAGCGTCACCCAAAGCAAAGGGTGTCGGTGCGACCGAGCTTCGGCGTAGGCTCAGCTGGCCTACACTTGAGCGGGTACTTTTGAGCGCGACCGAACCAAGCGACCGCGAGCTTCTCGAGCGATGGAACACGGGCGACGCCGAATGCGGCAGCATGCTGGTGCGGCGACACAACCGTCAGCTCTGCCTTTTCCTGCTGAGCAAGGTCGGGCCCGACGCCCTCGATGACGTGACCCAGGCCGTATACGAGACCCTCGTCCGTCGTGCCAACGCGATTGGCGAGGGCAACAGCGTGAAGGGATTTTTGTTTGGCATCGCTCGGCACAAAGTGATCGAGCACTACCGCGGCAAGCGAAAGCAACGCGACCGCTATGGTCCGTTGGAGTACTCGGTTGCGGGCGCACTCGGGTCGTCGGCCACCCAGGAGCTCCAACGCCAGAGCGAGGACCAGCTCGCTGTCCTTGCGCTTCGGCAGCTGACGATCGACGATCAGATGCTGCTTGAGATGGCGGTACACCTGGCGATGACCCGCGACGAGCTGGCGCAGGTCTACGGCACTACCGCCGGCCAGGTCGGAGGCAGGATCCACCGCGCGAAGAAGCGACTTGCCAAGGAGCTTCAGCAGCTGCAGGCGAGCCCCGCGCAGATTGAGTCCACGGAGACATCGCTGGAAAGCCATTGGAAGATGCTCCGCGCAATCTCCGAGAAGATGCTCCACTAGGGCGCACCTGCTAGCTCAACAAGTCGTACAGCACGTTCTCTTCGATCTCCGCCAACACAGCGGGTGACAGCGCTGCCCGGTCGACGCTGACGCGGCGCACAACCTCGAGCGGACTCCCGTCCGACCAGTGCAGCATCAGGCCGAACGTTCCGATGCGAGCGTCGAGAGCCGCAACAATGAAGTCGCACCACGCTTCACAGCTCTTGGTCCGCGAATCGTGGTTGGCTTGCTTCTTCTTTCGGCTGGCATCGACCTGTGCCAACCAACGATCGATCTTGGCGGCCCCCCAGCCCTTCTTCGAGAGCTTTGCCCGCTGGTGCTCGTCATCGTCGCGCCCTCCCCTTGAACGACGCGTGGCACCGAGCGGGGTCCCGCAATCGCACTGTCCCGGGCACGTGGCGTACTGGTGTTCGCCGTCCCGTAACCCAGCCGTCGGCGGCCGAAACGCCACAAGCCGAAGGCCGTGGGCAACCGCGAGGGCCCGAACGTCAGCCTCCGCGCGGAGTGCGATGACGACGGTGATGAGGTGACACATGCGGCGTACTCCGGGTTCGCCGAGGCCTATGGCGCCGGGCGGTTGCGCAGCCATGCGCGAAGGTCGGCCGCCGCGGTGCTGGACGCCTGGCCTTGGCTGGGATGCGCATCCGCAACACGCTGGGCCAATCCAACCGCGCGAGCGCGACCGTCGGCATCCTCCGCGGTCTGCCACCGCGCTTTGGCGAGCACCAGGGCTGTCTCCAACACATCGTTGGGCGGAATGTCATCGCGCTGCCGACGACTCCAGGCTTGCTCGGCCACCTCAAGCGCTTCAGCGGCTCGGCCTCGGTCGAGGAGCAGGGCGGCGAGGCTGCTTCGCGACGCGGCGAGTCCCGGATGCTCCGGATCCGCCGCGCGCTCCCACAAGGCCAGCCCACGGCGATACTCAGACTCGGCCTCGTCATGCCTGTGCTGCTCGTGCAGGACCAACCCAAGATTGTGACGCGAGATGGCCACGTCCGTGTGCTCGGGGCCTAGCATCTTGACGCGTATCGCTAACGCCCTGCGGTGCTCGGCCTCGGCCTCATCGCGCCTGCCCTGCGCTCGCAAGACTCCACCCAAGTTACTGTGGGACGTGGCGACATCCGCGTGCTCGGGCCCCAGGGCGTTGATCCGTGATTCGAGCGCGCGACGATGGTGTGTCTCTGCGTCTGCATAGTTGCCCCGTGTATAGAGCGCATTGCCGACGTTAGAGAGCGATGCGGCCAAGAGCGGGTGACCGGGCTCGAGTTGACTCTCGCGGAGTGCGAGCGAGGCGCGGTACTCCGCCTCTGCCTCCGCGTGCTTACCCTGCGAATACAAGACAGTACCGAGGTTGCTCCGCGCCGTGGCCACGTCGAGATGATCGGCCCCCAGCTGCTGCTCCAGCAGCGAAGCCACCTGACGAAGCTGCGTCTCGGCTTCCTTTTGCTTCCCCTGGATCTGTAGCACCACAGCGAGGTTGCCGTGTGAGTACGCCACAAAAGGATGTTCGGGCCCGAGTACTTTGGCCCTCAACGCCAATGCTTGTCGGTTCTCTGCCTCTGACTCTTTGTACTTCCCTTGGAGAAACAGCACGATGCCGAGGTTGTTCCGCGACAACGCTACGTGTGGATGGTCGGGTCCGAGGATTCGCTCCCGCAGCCCCAGCGCGTGACGGTGCTGCGCCTCGGCTTCCTCGAGCTTGCCCTGCTCCTGAAGCACATTGGCGAGGTTGTTCCGCGTGGCGATCACGTTCACATGCTCGGGCCCCAAGGCCTCCTCCCGTAGAGCGAGCAGCCGGCGGTGCGTCGCCTCTGCCTCTGGGTACTTGCCCTGCTCCTTGAGGATGTTGCCGAGGTTGTTCAAGAACCGAAACTCGGAGGCCGTGCCCTTGACCGCGAGTCTCTCCGCCAACATTCGGTACCGCGACAGCGCCTCGTCCATTCGCTTTTGCCCGCTTCCGACGACGTACAGCAGCAAGCTCGCCGTGCGCTGCATCTCCGCCCACTGCTGGCGCGCCGTGGCCAGCTGCAGGACGAGCACCAGAGCAAGCTCGGCCTCCTTTTTCTTCCCCAGCGAATCCAGGGCATGACCTTCGGCGAGGCCCAACTCGATCGCGAGGGGTGGGTAGTCCACCCCACGGACGGCATCCTTCGCAGACTCGACACGCTCCAGGGCCTCGGCGTAGCGCCCTGCCAGCCTGGTGGCCCTACTCTCGGCAACCAGCGCTAGAGCTGTATCGACCGCCGCCGCGTCCTGCTCTCGCGGCGGTTCAACCGCGGCGAGCAGCGCTTCCTCGTCGGCACATCGACCAAGGTCCGTCAGCCCCCCGATGACGGTGTGGGCCCGAGTCATCACTTCGGCATCGGCGGTGGCCAAGATCTGCACGACAGCCTTCAGATCCAGCTTGGCTTGATGCAAGCACGTCATGCGCAGGTCCATCGACGCGACGGACTGCTCTTGCCGCAGGACGGTCGCCTCGCAGGCCTCGGTGTGCATCGCTGTCCACGCGTCGGCGTAGGCATCCAACTCGCTCGCCGAACGCTCCCAAACTCTCGCGGCATAGGACACGGGTGCACCCTGCACGCGTACACCCTTCATTGCCGCCTCGACCTCGCTGCGCTGGTCCTGCCCCCACACACCCGCGAGCTGCTCGGCGGCGCCGCTGCACCGCTCAGCGCGCGCAGCGTGCCAGGTGTACCCACCGATCGCCGCGAACGCGGCCAGGGTCACGCCAACACCCAGCATCGCCCACCGGGTGCGAGAGACGCCACGGTCGCGGCCCAGCACGTCGAGCAACGCCTGCATCGACGACCACCGACTCTCCGGGTCGCGCGCAAGCCCCTGGAGGACGGCCGCACGGATATCCCCAGGAACCTCAGAAGCGGGCGGCGAAAGAGCCCCCGAATCTTCGGACGGTCGCGCCCCCCACAGCGCCTCATACAGTGCAGCGCAAAACGCATACTGATCGCTCTTGGGTCCAGCGGCTTCCCCCCGCAGCTGCTCGGGCGCCATGTCACCGGCCGTGCCCACCACCGCGTCGACGCCAACGTCCATCACCCGCACCCCGCCCTGGCCATCGACGATCACACTGTCGGGCTTGAAATCGCGATGCACCAACCCGGCCTCGTGTACCGCCGCCAGCCCGCGCCCGGCCGCCACGTAGGCGCTTACGATCGCTGTCCAGGTCGGTTCTTGCTCATCGACCCAGCGCCGCAAGGTGACGCCATCGACGTATTCCATCGCAACGTAGATGCCTTCGACCTCACCACCTGCATCACCAACCTCGAACACCGTAACGACATTGGGGTGTGACAGTTTCGCCATCGCCCGCGCCTCGGCGACCATTCGCTGATCGCGGGTGTCGTCGGTGACCTTGGCTCCCCGTGCGTGCAGGACCCGGAGCGCAATCTTGCGATCGAGCTTTGGGTCGTACGCGGAATAGAGCGTACCCACGCCCCCGTCTCCGAGACAGTCGAGCAATGTGAAGCGCTCGAGCGTCGGGGCGCTATCGTCCTGTTGTGCAACGGGCGTAGGGCCCGGAACCCGAGCAGGGCCCTGTTCCGTGTCGGCCTCGCCGCGCGAGGTAGGGCACTCTCCCATTGGCGCCACGCTAGCAGAACTCAACCGCGTCGCGCCGAGAGGTTCACGGTCTTCGGATCAGTCGCGTCGTCGCCGTAGACGCAGGCCCAGCAGCGCGAGCAGCGTAAACACGACCCCACCCGTACCACCACGCGAGTCGGCGACGCAGCCGCAGCCGCCGTCGCTACCCGAAGATTCGCCGTAGATATCCTCGCAGGTCGGCGCGCGCGGAACCACCAGCTGGTCGGGCGTCGGGATCGAGGACTCGCAGCTCACGCCATGGATGCCCGGGACATCCACGGGGACAAGCCAGCCGAACTCGCCGCAGGTGGGCGGGGCTGGAGCGCACACGTCGAGCTCCTGCAGGGCTCGGCTGTAATTGTCGGCGCCTGCGCTTCCGGTGGCGGTGGTGACCGTCGCGCAGCCCGAGACAGCCATGCCGCTGCCCGCGTTGCAGTCGCACCCCGGGAAGCCGCTCAGATCGACGCAGCTTCCTTCGCCGCAGTCGAAGTTACTGCACGTGTCGGGCAACGTCGTATTGGCACCAAGGTCGACCGGTCGCACCACTGGCACACACGTGACCGACGTCTCGCCGTCGAGATCGGTGAAGGTCCGGGCGACCTGGCCCTCGTCGCAACGACAGCCCGCCCCCAACTCGGTGACGACACATTCGCCCGCCCCGCAATACACGGCAGCACAGGGTTGCACCGCGACGTTGGCCGCATGGGCCTCCTTGTCGATCACGTCCGCTTCGCAGCTGTCCAAAGTAAAGCGAGATGCGGTCATGACCGGGGGCAGCGGCGTGCCGTCGCCGGGAGCAAACGCGGGGTCGTAGTCCATCTCCTCGGGAGAGACGCGTGTCGTGAGACGCGTGAGAAAGGCGTAGTTGTCGTTGAGGCCCTCGAGCAGGTCGATCCCCGGCACCAGGCCCTCAACCAAGCCGCAGTCATCCGCATCGAACGCGTCCAACGGGCACTGACAAAGGCCATCGAATCCAACTCCACAGCTATCGCCCTCGGATCCGCAGCATCCGGACGGATCGTCGACGGCGTAGCCAAAGGTTGACCCCGAATACTCGCGCACCCAGGCGTCGCCACCCGCCTCATCGATCTTGCGTGCCATGAGCATCGGATAGTTCGAGCGACGGTCAGGCGAGAACCCGAGCTCTTCCTCCGGGATCGTGATCTCGGGGTGTCCGTCGGGTGCGTAGGGCGTATCCGCAAAGATGTACGCCGACACGGTCAGGTGAGGCTCAGCCGCCACCGCCGTAAGCTGCAGCGGGATCATTGGAATGTTGCCCTGGTAGGTCATCTTGAGCGGGGCAATCGCGTCGATCCCAGCCCCAGCCTCGAGCTTGGCGGCCACAAAGACCATGCCAGCGTCGATATAGGGCTGCATGTACGGGGTCATGGTGTCGTTGACGATGAACCCGTTGTCCTGCAGCCACGTCACGGCGGCACCTGGATCGTCTGCGGCGAATGTCACCGTCTCGTAGGAGCCGACCTTCTGCATGTCGATGACATCCACGCCGGGCGGGGGCTCGCCGCCGTTTCCATCGTCGCCACCACCGTCCAGATCGCCGCCGGCACCGCCCGTTCCCCCCGCGGCATCATCACCACCCGAAACACCTTGGTCGCCGCACGATGGCGATTGGTGGTACTGGCATTGGTACTCGGGCACAGGACACAGTTGCTCCTGGTTCAGCGCCACCTGCACGGCAGACCCCTGCTCGACCAGAGCGAACGTGACCTGCTCTGACAGCGCAAGCTCGGGCGCATTGGGTACCGGCACCAGCCATGCAAAGCTCTCGGGCTCGCCTGCGTACCGGATCAGCACGTGCGCTGTGACGGTGTCTTGGCCGACCTCGAAGAGGATCGACTCGGACTGTTGATTGACCGCAAAGTCGTCCGACCCGAGCGTCGCGGGGTCAGGGGGTGACAAACATCCGCAGGCGTCGGCCACATTCGGCCACGCAGCAGCAACGATCGAGGTCGCGAGCGCACTCGCACAGAAAACGGAGGATAAGCTCTTCATTTTTTCCAGCTCCAACTAACGGTTGGCGAATACCTCGCCCGCCCCACATGGCTACGCTAGCACGAGCGCCCGGAGCCTTGGGTCGCAATCTCAAGTCCGGATCTCATCCGACATCTCGCTACCGCCGTTCGGCGGGGACGATAAACACCCATTGAGTCGTCCGGGTCTGGGCCTACGATTTGTAGCGACGTCGCCGCATCAGGCCGAGCACTCCCAGCAGGAGCGGCGCGCTGCCACCTCCAGCGGGATCCTGACGGCAGCCACAGCCACCATCGCCGTCTTCGCCGTCTTGCGCAGCGCCCGTGCCCGAATCGGTGCCGCTGCCACTTGTGGTGTCGCCCGCGGTCCCCGCCCCGTCATCGCCTGCGCTCTCGTCGACAGCCCCGGTCATGCCGTCCGTGCCGTCGCTGCCGCCCGTACCCGTTCCTCCTGGATCGTCCTCTTGCAGGGCGTCGCTAAAGGCGAGATCGGACACCACGAGGGCTCCGGGCTGGCCATTGAAGACAAACTCGACGGAGGCCAGGTCGGTAAGGTCGACCCCTTCGAAGTCCGCGAGGGGAAGCCGGATCCCGTTGAGTTGTTTCTTGGGAAGGACCGGCGTCATCTCGCCCAGCGGCGGCCCGAGTGCCGAGGTGTAGTCGTCCACATCGACCGAGGCCGTGGCCCCGCTGCCATCCCGAAGCCGAACGGTCATTTGCACGCCACCCTGTGCGCGCGGCGGGCCCTCAAAGTCGACCGCGGCGCGAAACTGAAAGACCCCATAGGCGCTTGCGTCCGTCCCCGCGGGCAGTGCATTGGCCCACTCCGCGCCCGCTGAAAACGCGATCCGCAGCTGCCCGAGGCCGGGGGTGTGCGGCTGCCGACCGTCGAAGGGCTCGCCGCCGAGCATCCCGAGGTCATCGACGCAGTGATCGATCTGCTCGTTGGCATCTGCGAGGCCACACAGCGTGTAGCCGTCGATGCCCCGCCCTGACACAGCCTCGCCCAACGTGTTGGTCTGCAGCGCACCGTCGGTGTCGAGGTGGTTGATATCCAGTCGGGTCGTTGGGTCGGTCGGCGCCAAGTACGTGGCGTACACGGCAGCGGCTCCGGCGGATTCTGCCTCCTCGTCGCCGCGCAAGATGGGGTCAAACGCTTCATCTTCGCCGAGGTGTCGCCGAAAGAAGGCGGTGAAGTATGCGTTGTGGACGGCCTGTTGCTCGAGTTCGGTCAGCCGGACGGAGCCAGCGCCTTCGCTGCACTCGGGGTCGTCGGTTCCGACAAACTCCGCGAATGCACCAAAGTCGTCCACGGCCCCCGAGACGAACGTCGATGGACTCCACGTCGTGTTGAAGTAGTTGTGATTGCTGCGCTGCATCGCGAAGATGTACTTCTCTGCGAGGTCGCTGGGGTTGGCATAGCGAGCGTCATCGAAATAGTGGGCGCCCTGAAGGTCCATCACATCGCCATCGCAGTACGGCAGCACAACAGCGAGCGGCACATCGCTGAGGACGGGGCGGGTGAAGTCCACCGGTGCCAAGAGAAACGCAGCATCGATCCCGATCGCACCACCGCTGTCTTGGTCGAGCAGCAGCGCCCTAGCCACCCCTTCTCCACCGCGCGAATGGCCGAACAAGCCAACCCGTTCAAGGTCGACGGCCCCGATATACTTCCGCCCAAACGGGGCGGCTCCACCTTCCGTGAACATCGCCCACTGGTTGAGGTGGGTGATGATGAGGCGCGCGCGAGCCTCGGCGCCGCCGTCGTCGAGGTTGTTGTCGGCCGCGTTGATCCCATTGGCGCTGATCGAGACCACGATGTAGCCGTGACTTGCCAGCGTCGTTGCAGGGAGCGCATACCCTTCGTGCGAGGGGATTGCGATTCGGTTGCCCTCGCACGGCCACTGCGAAAAGGCCCCCAAGAACGAGCCATCCCCCGGAAACCCCGACGGGTTGGCAGGGTCGTAACACGTCGAGTGGCGCCCATGCAGCAGGATGACCAGCGGGAACGGACCCTGGTCGAGCTGGGCCGGGCTGTACACGACACCCCGAAACTCGACGGGCCCGCCAAACCCAGGTGCCGTGAACGCCTCGTCGCCGAAATCGTACGACAGCGTCTCGACCTCGAACGGCCCGCTGTCGTCGGGCTCGCCCGCGAATGCGACCGCAGGCGTGACCGCGGCCGCAACCGCGAAGGCGCCGCATAGCGCCGTGCGCAGCACTACTGCCCACCTTCCGCGTCGGTCACGACGACGTCAGCCAAGCGTGGTTGGAGTGCGGCGGTCATGTTGCTGATTGGCCCGACCTTGATGACGATAGGGACGTCGACCGGCATCCGCTGAAACTGCGCCGCGTCGACGGTGAACACGAGTCGATCGAGCCTGCCACCGTCGCCCGCGCGACTGTGGCTCGCGACTTCGTCGCCAACCTGAAGCTGGGGACGCGCGCCCGACATCGGTGGCAGCGGGCGGTCCAGGGCCAGCTCGATCTCGACGACGTCGCCGCGACGTTGCACCCGCTGCAGCTCCGCCGACAACCAAGGCGCCACGCGCTGTGCTGGGGTTGGGGCGGGCTCTGCTTCGCTGGGCTCAATCTCAGACGGGGGCGGCGCCTCGGCACCGCGTTCAACAGGCTCCGCTGGGGTTGCGGGTGGCGGGGCATCACACCCGCCCACGACCCCCAGCAAACAACACACTCCAACAGCCCAAGGGCGAAACAGCACGGCTTACTGTCACACGGAGTCGGCTCTGGGTTTCGCAGTCCATCCCCGCGCTGGGTGAGGATTCGCGTTTTGCGCTGCACACGGGTGGGATGGGCGACTGACCCCCGAGTCCCCGACAAGCAACGCGTCCGGGACGATGGGGTCCGATTGGGGCCAACACAGCTCGCGAGAGCAGCGACGGTGGCACAGTGCGTCCGTGTTTGGCCGAGCGCTCGTGGGGCACAGGCCCTTAGCCACTCAGGTCGCCGATGGGCTAGACGGCGTCGGCCCCGCCCTTTGCGTTGCCCGAGTTCGTAGCTAGGTTGGCGCCATGGCCGAGTCGAGCAAGCTCAAGGTTGAGGTGTGGTCTGACGTTGCCTGCCCATGGTGCTGGGTGGGCAAGCGTCACCTCGAAGCCGCCGTCGCTGAGTTTGGTGAAGACATCGATGTCGTGTGGCGCGCGTTTGAGCTGGACCCGGCCGCGCCCAAGTCGGTGCCGGCCGATGTCGATCTCACCGCCCGGCTCGCAGACAAGTACGGCACGTCACGCGCGGGCGCCGTGAAGATGATCGAACGCATGACAAGCGTCGGCAGCGACAACGGCATCGAGTTCAAGTTCGATCGGGCGCGACCGGGCAATACGTTTGACGCACACCGCCTGCTGCACTGGGCTGGCAAGCAGGGGAGCGGCAAACAAGACGCCCTGAAGGAGCGCTTGTTCGAGGCATACATGCAAGAGGGCAAGCTCGTCTCGGAGCATGACGTGCTGGTTGAGCTGGCCGCCGACGTCGGCCTTGATGCTGAGCGCGCGCAGCTTGTGCTCGCGAGCGATGACCACGCTGCCGACGTGCGCGAGGACGAATCGACGGCCGGGTCCATGGGCGTGCACGGTGTGCCTTTCTTTGTCTTCGGCGGGCGGTTCGGCGTGTCGGGAGCACAGCCAACCGAGGTGCTGGTTCAGGCGTTGGCGAAGGCCAAGGAAGAGGCCGGGCTGGTCGAGGTTGTCGGCGAAGAGGCCGACGCGTGCGGCGCAGATGGCTGCGCTGTTTGACGGCGAACCACGACGACCAAGCGCGTTCGTGCAATGCGTCGCACGCCTCCTGTTAGTCACCCGCTGACTGGGGGATCTCTCGGGTCTCGAGCAACTTGTCCCAATCCAAGATGCACTCGGTGGGGCGGTTGATCTTTGCGGGCACCAGCAGCTTGGGCATGGGGTGCTGGGTGGCCTCATCGAGGGTCGGAGGAAAGAACGCGATGACCGGGGTGCCGCCGATGAGCCACCCGGGGAAGCGGTTGAGAATCTTTGTTCCGCACTGGCCACAAAACGCGCGGACGACCGCCGCCCCGGCTTTTTGGAACTCGACCAGATGCTCTTTGCCACCCGTGATCTCGAGCCAGGGCTCCAGGATGCCCGCGACCTGATACAGCGGAGAGGCGTGGGCACGACGGCAGCTGTCGCAGTGGCAGTAGGCCGTGAACGTGCACTTGGCACCCGCGGGTATCTGAACGCGGTAGGTGATGCCCCCGCAGTAGCAGTGGCCAGTGACGTCGAGCTCGGATGGGTCGCTCATCGATCCAGAAGTGTACATGCCATCCCGCGTTGCCGACCCAGGAGAATCGCAGTCGACTTGAGCACGGCGAAGGTGACGCGCCGAATCCAAGCTTGGTCTTCCATCCGCCTGGCGGGCGTCGACCCCCGCGCTTTGACTGCAAGCCCATTGCGCCATAGACCTCGTTGTGAACGCGCTGCGCGTGCAATGGCGTGGAGTGAAGCCGGGCGTGCACATGTGTGGCCCGGTCGCTAACATCCAGCATGGCTCTGCCCCCACACTGCCAGCCTGCTGCGACACGCAGTGTCCCCCTGGTCGTCCTATCGGTGACCTTGTCCGCGTGCGCTGGCGCCAAGCCTCCGCCCCCACGTCACGCGGCGCACGGCCACGCAGTCGCCATGGTCGAGCGCGACGACGACTCCCACATGCTCGAGCGCGTGGAGGACGAAGACACGCACTGGGTCGACCTCCCCCACTTTGGTGAGTGCCCCTACGACGAAGACGAGGTTCCGCCCTTCAAGGCGGTCGACGACGCGCACGTCCCCGGCTTGGATCCGCAGCGCACCCGGATGACCAACATGGACGCGGGCGATGAGACGATCCACAACGAGGCGCTGCTCGGCCACTTGGACCACGCGACCATGCAAGTGCTGACGTGCGTGAGCGTGTCCGCCTGCTACGACGACCGCCCCCTCGAGCCGGGTTCCATCGACCTGTTGTTCGAGGTCGCTCCCACTGGGAAGGTGCGAGGCGTCGACGTCGAGCCCACGCCCGGGCTCGATCACACGGGGATCCGCGAGTGCTCCCGCCTGGCGATATGGGACACCGAGTTCCCCGCGTTCGATGGCGCCGACATGGTGGTCAGCTATCGCCTCGACATCGACTGAGCGCCGACGGCTCCTCGAGCCCGGCCAGAAACATGCAACCAAAAGGTTGCGCATAATCCAAAGCCCGCTATAAGCAGCAGGGCAGGAGGTGCGCGCATGGGTGTCCACAACAACCAGGGTCGAATCGAGAAGGTCGTCGAACTCAAAGCAACAGTGCCTCGGGTCTGGCGCGCCATCACCGACATCGAGGAATTCGGCGCGTGGTTTCGCGTTCGCCTCGACAACGCGTTCGAGGTTGGCGCGACCACTACGGGCACGATGACCTCTCCCGGCCACGAGAGCGTGAAGTGGGTATCGACCACCGAGGCGATGGAACACGAGCGCCTGTTTGCCTTTTCGTGGCCGCCGGGCGCCGTCGACCCCGATACCGCCTACAGCGACGACGCGAAGGTCCGGGTCGAGTTCCGGCTCGAGGCGACGGACACTGGCACCCGCCTCACGATCACAGAAACCGGCTTTGTGCAGTTTCCCGAGGCCAAGCGGCTGGAGGTGTTGCGCTCCAACGAACAGGGCTGGGCTATCCAGGCCGAGAACATCACCGCCCATGTCGCGGGCTAGTTCCGCCCGCAGTGCGCGGGAGTCCGCGACGGTGTTCGCGGCCTTGGGCGACCCGACCCGCCTCGAGCTCGTTTCGCGCCTGAGCGACGGGGGGCACCACTCTATCGCCCAGCTGTCCGATGGGCTCGAGCTCACGCGCCAAGGCGTGACGAAGCATCTGCAGCTGCTGAAGCGGGCGGGCATCGTCACGTCCAAGCGCTCCGGCAGAGAGAGCCAGTTTTGTATCCGACCGGCGTCGATTCGGAGCGCCCGCGACTACCTCACGCGCGCGTCGGAGCAGTGGGACGAGGCAATTGCGCGACTGCGGGCTCTGACCGAGACGTAGATCATCCATCGAGCGGGTGGCGGCCTGACAATGCGTCAGTCGCGGTTCACCTGTTATCGTACGCGCGATGTCCGACGGTTCGCCAGCGACCAGTGACGACGAGCTCCTCGCTCGCTGGCGCGCTGGCGACACGGCTGCAGGCAACGAGCTCTGTGAGCGGTACGTCGATCCGCTCTATCGGTTCTTCCGCAGCAAGACGCTCGTCGGCACCGAAGATTTGGTTCAGCGAACACTGACCGCGCTCGTCGAAGCCCACGAGCGATTTGCGGGCCGGTCCACGTTTCGCGCGTACGTCTACGGCATCGCGCGCAACATATTTCGTACGGATCTGCGGCAGCGGATGAACCTCGACTACGATCCGGACTTCAGCACGCAGTCGCTGGAGGACCTGGCCCCGTCGCCCAGCTCAGCGCTGGGCAAGGCCCGCGAGCAGCAGCTCCTCGCCGCTGCCCTGCGTCGGATCTCCGTGGACCACCAGATCGCGCTCGAGTTGTACTACTGGGAGGGCCTCACGGGGCCCGAGCTTGCAGAGCTCCTGGACATCTCCGAGCCCACGGTTCGCAGCCGTCTACGCCGCGCCAAAGAGTCGCTCCGGAGCGCGATGCTGACGCTCGGAGCGTCGCCCGGAGCCGCGGACTCCAGCCTCTCGGGGTTCGAAAAACCCGAAGGCGACGACACGGCCAAAAAGTAGCAAACGCGGCTTTTTGCCCACAGCAGGCCCAAAACGGCCGTTGTGCGGCGACGTGCACTTTAGTTTGCTTAGGCGGAATCGATTGTCGGGGGCCGCCCACTACTGGGGTGAGGAGCCTAGTCATGCCCCAGCCCATCGACCACGTAGACATCATCATCGCCACCGCCATCCCGAACATCGCGGTCGAGTTCGAGGCCACGGACGCGCTCTTGCCCAACTCGACGACGGAGGTCCGGGAGCTATGGATCTCTCAGGTCGGCAGCACGGTGGAAACCGTTCGGCAGGTCTTGAGCCAGACGAAGCGGGGCCAGCTGGACATGCGGATCAAGGTCAAGGCGACGCTCGTTCCCGGAGGGATCGGGGTCTCCGCATCGACCCCCGCGGCAGTCTCGAACCCATTCCCCGCTGACCCCCGGACCACCGACGTGGTGTTCTGGACGGCCAACCTGCAGCAGCGGATCGAGCTCGTCGCAGAGGCAACCCTCGGAACCGAAACCTACGCCCTGCGGGCAGTGGCCCGGGCCGGAGTGCCTGGGGTTTGGGACCTGACGCTCGAGGGACGGGGAGCGCCAGCGGCATCCGGGTGGATCGAGATCCCACTCACGGGCGCCAGCGACCCGTACACAGGACGGATGCTTCGGCGGTTGCCCCCGCTCGTCGAAGTCGTCTAATCGGACAGCGAGGCAAGCTGCGCGGCGACCGTGTCGCGCAGCGCCTCGCTGCTCGTCGATTCGGCGAAGACAAGCGCATCTTCAACGAGCCGTCGCGCGGTGACTGGATCTTCGGACGCCAACGTCCGCGCCAGCGCCACGCGGAGCTCAGCCTTGGCGAATGGGTCGGTGGACGGCCCCTCGAGCGCCCGCGCAGCACCCAGGAGTGAGCGAGCCTTGCCCAGCGCTCCACGCTCCACCAGCACCTGCCCCAGGCCCACGGTCGCCTCGTAGATCAACGGATCGGCGTCACTAAGGTGCGGTTGAGCGACCCGCAGCACCATCTCGTAGTCGGCCTGCGCCAACGCCCAAGTGCGCCGCCCCTGGTGGGCCAGGGCCCGGTTGAACGCGAGGGTGGAGCGCGTGCGCCAGTCCGCCTCGGGCACGATCGCCAGACCCCGGTCAAACGCTTCGATCGCAGCTTCCGCCTGGCCCAGGGCCCCCCGGACGTTGCCCAGATTGATCAACGTCTGCGCGGCCCCGTCGTGCAAACCCAGGCTCACCTTGATGTCGACAGCGCGTGCCATGAGTGCCGCGGCGCGACGGTCGTCTTTGCGTCGAAGCAGGAGGGCCAGATTGTTCAGGACCCGCGCGATCAGCTCCCCGCGAAACTCTTGCGCGTCGAGTCGGGCCAGCACTTGTTCGTAGATCTTCCGGGCAGCGTCCGGCTTGCCCTGAAGCTGCAGCACGCGAGCGCGACCACAATCAATCCCAGCAACCTGGAGTCGAAACAGAGGCCAGAGCGCCTCGCCGCTCGCCTCGTGCTGCTGAAGAATCTCGGTGGCTCGCTCCACCGCTGCGAGCGCGGCGTCGGGCTTGCCAAGCATCTCCTCGGCCGTCGCGACCACGCTGTGCGCGTTCACCAGCAGCGGCCGATCGCTGGGCCGCGACGACAGGGCGGCGACGGCGTGCGTCGCGAGCAGGCTCGCCTCACCCGCCCGACCCGGCTGACTCACTATCGCGGTTGCAAGCTCCGTTCGCAGCGCCGCCGACTGGCGCACCCAGCGTCCGCTCTGCTCACTACGCAGGAGCGCGGGGCTCACAAGAGCCTCCGCCGCGGCGTGCTCGCCACGCAAGTTGAGCACTGCCCCCAACCGCATCGCGAGCCATAGCTCCGCTTGCACGGCCCTCCCCGGCTCCGAGATCGACTCGTGCATCGCCGACAGAATTGGATAGGCACGCGACGGGTCGCCCAGCTCCATATGGAGATTGGCTTGGTCGAGCGCGCTGTTGATGCGCCGCCCGAGCTCCGCATCGTCGCCGTCGAGCGGCCGGTCGATCTGCAGGGCCTCATCATCACCGCATCCACCCAGATCGGAGATCCGGATGGCGGCGTTCGCAGCCAGGTCAGCCCCCTGCGGGGCCGCGCCCGTCAGCTCCGTCAGCATGTAGTCCACGCGCTCAAAGGCCCGCGACAAACACTGCGTGCGAAGCTCGTATGCCCGGTCGGACAGTGTCTGCTGGGCGTGCTCGCGGCAGCTGCTCAGCTCCAGCGCGTTCCAATCGTCGACGAAGCGGGCGACGGGCTCGATCACGGCTTCGCTCAACGCCCCCTTCCGCGCGTCGGTGAGGACTGAGTCTGCACCGTGCCCCTGCGACACGCACGGGTCGGGCACGCGAGCGCTCCAGCCCCACGCCCCAACCGCGAGTGCGACGGCCGCGATCCCAGCGACCGGAGCGGCGACCCGCCGCTTGGGCTGCATCGCCAACAAGAGTGCATCGATATCGGCGAAGCGGTCCGCGGGCGTCTGCGCCACGCCTCGCAGCACCACACGTCGCAACCACTTGGGTACACCAGCCTCCTGCATTCGGACGGACATCCCGAGCGTATCGGCGTGCTCCGCAATGCCCCGCGACTCCGTGCCCTCCCACGGCCGATGCCCCGTGAGCGCCTCGTACAGCGAGGTGCACAGCGCGAACTGATCGCTTGCTGCACTGGCCTCACCGCGGAACTGCTCGGGTGCCATGTACGGGCGCGTCCCCGCGGCTCGGGTGTATGCGACCGGGGGCTGGGTGGACCCGCGTGAGCCCAAGCCGGGGCCGGAGTCTTCGTCGGCGATGGCTTGGGTGCTGACATCACGCGCCAGGCCAAAGTCCACCACCCGAACACGGCCGTCGCGTCCAACCATCACGTTGCCCGGTTTGAAGTCTCGGTGCACGACGCCCTTGGTGTGCGCCGCGGCCAAGCCCGCCGCCGCCTGGCGCATCAGCGGCAGGACCTCGGCCCACTGCCCGCGCCCCCCCTGCGCGTGCAGCCACTCCTTGAGCGACTCTCCTTCGATGAGCTCCATCGTCAGGTACAGCGCGTCCTCGCCAAGCCCAACGTCGTGGATAGTGACGACATTGGGGTGGGTCAGTTGCGCCAGCACGGTCGCCTCGTGCTGCAACGCGTCGGCGGTTCGTGGGCCTGCATCGCGCTGCCGCAAGAACTTCATCGCGACGTCGCGCTTGAGCTTGTGATCCTTGGCGCGATAGACCCACCCCAGGCCGCCTGCGCCGATCGAAGCCCCCAGCCGGTAGCGCCCAGCGATGAGCCCACCCGCAGACTCCGGAAACAGCGAACCCAGGATTGACGCCCGAGCCCTAAACCGTTCGCCCTGACTCGGCTCATCCCGCGCGCCGAGCAGCACGCGCGACATCGACGGATCGCTCCCGCTGTCGTCGTCGTCGTCGTCACTCACGGGATCCGCAGGGTAGGTGCGGGCTGTCCGAACCTGCAAGCCAGCGCGCGCCAGACATCGACCTGCCCAGGGATCCGTGCGAGAACAACGAATGCCCGCGCCACAGGAGATCGTCGTTCGGCTGCAGACCGATACGGATCGTGAGCGCATCTCGAGCTCGCGCTGTCAGGGGGCACGGCAGTGAAGCGCCCGCGCATCGCCGCCGCGGCCGTCGTCGGTCTCGCTGCGATCGGCATCGCGGGCTACTTGCACACCACACAGCCCTCCGCCGAGCCCCGGTCCGCGGCACAGGCCAAGGCAGACGAAGAGGCCAAGCTCGTCTTGGGCGCGGCCCCCACAGGGGACCGCCTGGCACGGATGAAGGCGTCGCCGCAGTGGGCGGGATCGACGTTTGACAACCCACAACCGCTGTGGAACTCGGCCTCTCTTTCTCTCGACGAGATGGGGCAGAAACCGCCTCACAGCTCCCCGCAGGAGCCGGTGGCGGTCGAGGACGTCGACCCCGCGCTGTTTGAGACCCCACCCGAGACGGGGCTACGGGTGACGTGGTTGGGGCACTCGACAACGATCATCGAGATCGACGGCCAGCGCGTCCTGACCGATCCGGTATGGGGTGAGTTTGTGGGGCCCAGCGCGGCCGTGAGCCCGTCCCGCTGGTACCCCTCGCCGCTGCCGCTCGAGCAGCTCCCGCAGATCGACGTGGTCTTGATCTCTCATGACCACTACGACCATCTCGACATGCCAACCATAGTCGCGTTGGCCGAGCGCGACATCCCGTTCGTCGCGCCGCTCGGCGTGGGCGCGCACCTCGAGCTTTGGGGCGTCGCGCCCGAACACGTCGTGGAGCTCGACTGGTGGGAGCACACCCGCGTCGGCGAACTCGACATCCATTGCACGCCCGCACGGCATGCGAGCGGTCGTGGCATCGTCGACCAAAACCGCACGCTGTGGGCCGGCTACGCGCTGCACGGAGCCAAGCATCGCGTGTACTTTTCCGGCGACACCGGCCTGTTCCCAGACATGAAGACCATTGGTGAGCGCCTTGGGCCCTTCGATCTCTCGATGATCGAGGTTGGTGCGTATGGCCAGGGGTGGCCCGACTGGCACATCGGCCCCGAGCAAGCCGTCGTCGCCCATGGATGGCTCGGGGGCAAGGTCTTGCTGCCCATCCACTGGGGGCTGTTCGATCTCTCATCGCACGGCTGGACAGAGCCGATTGAGCGCGTTGTGGTCGCAGCGAAGCAAGCTGGCGCGACACTCGTCTCGCCCAAGCCCGGCGGAAGCTTCGAACCGGCTCGGCCCCCCGCGGTCACGCGTTGGTGGCCAGACCTGCCTTGGCGCACCGCCGACCAGGCGCCCATCGTCTCGACGAAGCTGGACTGAATGGACCCACGTACGCTAACGATTCAACGCTTCGAGGCCGGCGAGCTGGACGCCACGACGTTCACCCACGAGGCGCACATCTATGTCGCGCGGCTGTACCTGTGCGAGTTCGAGTGTCGCGACGCGACCGAACGCTTCGACCAGGGCCTGCGACGGCTGGTGGCCAAGCTCGGCGCGCAAGACAAGTACAACGCGATGATCACCTGGTTGTTCATGAAGTTGATCGCCGAGCGCATGCACGAGGGCGAGAGCTGGGAGACCTTCCGCCGCAGGAATGCGGATCTCATCGACGAGCGACCACCCTCGGGCTGATCCGCGACACGGTGTCGACAGCTATCCACCGAGCTCGAACTACACGTGGACAAGGTCGGGCTGACGGTCGCTCGCTTCTGAGAAACGACGTTTGGCTCTAGCAGTGTCGGCGGCACTGCACGACCAGCAGAGCGCTGTCGGCGGTCGCTATCATCGGGCCTATGGCCATCCACGTCTCACTCGAACTCAATATCCAAGCCGGCAAGGCCGACGAATTCATCGCCCTGTCGAACAACGCGTTCACTGAGACGCGCACCAAGAAGGGCTTCATCGACATCGTTGCCGCGCAGTCCATCGACGATCCAAACAAGGTGATCTTCTGGGAGACGTGGGAGACCGCGGCCGACTACGACGCCTATTTCAACTGGCGCGTCGAGACGGGGTTCATGGATGCCATCGGCCCCTTCCTGGCGGGTCCTCCCGTCAAGACCATGTTGAACCCGGTCTAGAGCGTGTACCGGACTCCTGATCTCCTGGTTTGCAGGATTGCATTCTCGTCGTTCAGGAATCCGGTTTCCCACTCGATGTGGGTGCATCCGCTACCCTGATGTGGTCTCAGCACGCTAATATCCCTACATCGCACCACGTCGGCGCGATTCTGTAAGGGGACAAGGGGAACAGCAAATGGCAGATGTAATGGACAGGTGGATGCGGGAATCCATCAAGACAGTGGAGGTCATGGAAGCGCGGCTGGCCGAGCACGAGCAAGCCGTCGAGGCCGCGATGGCCGCGATTCGGCGTCATAGCGAGAAGATCGAGGGGCTCGAATCGCACATCCAGATCGTCCGCGAGGCGCTCGCCATCGCGATCGAGCAGGCCGAGGACACCGCCCCCGAGTACGAGGCGACGGAGACCACGCAAGCGCGTCGGGCCCCCGTGCGCCCCATCCTGCGGCCGGTGCCACCGCCACCGCCGCAGCCGCCTCACTACAGCGTCGGCTAGTTCAAGCGGCGCGCGCTCAACCTGCCGGAGGGGGTGGGGGCGGCGGCGCGTCGTGACAAACGCCGATCTCGAGGATGATGTACAGCAAGATGAGTTCCTGAGGGGTCAGGCCCTCATGTTGCGACTCGTCGGTGTGATAGGTGCTGAACATCATCCGACCGCACCCGTATTGACCGCTGATGGTCATGGGTCGCGCGGTGGTCGGCGTGCACGCCAAGCATGGCCCCTGCACCCACGGGTGATGGCCAACGTCGACGTCATTGCCGTCGTCGTCCTGCACGATGACCGATGGGATGCCATCGATGCCCGACCAGTTGTCGACGAGCTCGACCTGCGGCAGCCCCAGTAGATTCGGGTGCCCACCGCCGATGTCCTTGAGCGGCGCTGGCAAGGCCTCCAACCACGCGAGTAGCTCCGGGTCCAAGATGGTGCCCGTCGTGTCGTAGTAGTTGAGATCCGGGTCCCCGAAGAACGGGTCTTGGTGCATGACCTGATAGTTCGGAAACACCTCGTAGAGGTACTCGTTGGACCAGTCGGTCACGTACCACTTGCCGCCGTCGGCCACGTACTGGCGGATGTTCTCGATGCGATTGGGCGTCAGCGCGCCCATGCCCGAGTTGGCGAGGCACGGCACAAAAATGATGTGGTAGGCCTTCATCGCGTCGAGGTCGTCGAGCAACGCGCCTCCGTCCGGCTGCGACAGCACATCAAACTGCTCGCTGCCGTCGATGAGCGCGCCGCCGTTGACGTCGCCCATGCCGATCTTGGCCAGGATGTTGTGCACCGCGTCGGTCTCGGTGCGCACGACGGCGACGCGGGGGATCCACTCGCCCGTCTCAGGGCTCCAACGCCCAGGTAGGTTGCTATCGGCGGGGGCTATCTGGTTGGCGCCCTCCACGATCTCGATCTCGGTCGAGTGCATGAACTGACCCTTGGTGACAACCAGGTTGTACGTGCCTGCCGTCGCGGGCAGCTCGAACGAACCGTCGGCCTCGGTCAGCGTGAAGTTGCTGTCGCACGGCACACCGACACACTCGGAGCAGTAAGCTCCGTCGGGGATGCCATCGGGTGCCTGCTTGGACGCGTACACAAGCGCGCCGCTGATCGGGATCTCGAGGTTCGGCGCAAAGACGGTGCCCGTGAGGGTGGCGTTGGCGTTGATCGGATCGCAGGCACCACCGCCCTCATCGCCTGCACTTGCATTGTCACCGTTGGCAACGTCGAGCTTGATGCCCGTGCCGCCCGTGTCTGCGTCGGCCGTGGCCCCGCCGCCGCCGCCAGACCCCGCGGGGTTCGTGATGCCGCCGCCCGTTTGATCGTTGTTCTCGCGCGGTGCGTCGCCCCCACAGTTCACGGCAAAGATGAGCGCGGCGCTGGCGAATAACGTGCGTGCCTTCATGATCAACCCAGCCCATCTAACCACTGAACGGCGGGTCTTGGCGAGATTGCATCGTATTGACCCGCGGCGCTTGCCCGTGCGTTCTCGCGCCACGCCCGTCAACACGCCGCGCTATCCCACGTGTAGCGACGCTATCGCGGACTGAATCTGCGCGACCTTGGGCTCAAAGAACGCCACGTCGCCGCCCGCTTCGACCAGCACAACCTGCCGATCGGTCACGAAGATGGAGACCCAGAACACAAGGTCGCGACCGTTATCGTCGACGACGTACTGCAGCTGCTTGCCCGCGTGCCCATCGGCGGACTTCACGTCGGCCACGTCATGGGTCTGATACCCAGCACCCCGCAGCTGCGCGTCCAACGACGATGTCCAGTACGACAAGTCGCCCTGCGGCCGATTCTTCTCCGTGCGAACCGCGATCACGACGCCCTCGCCATCACTGGCATAGAAGTCGTAGGTCTCGTTGTCTTCGTACGCCGCAAAGCCGTTGGGCGTATCGAGGTGGGCGGAGGCACAGCCTCCCAGAAGCGAGCCGAGGGCGGCGAGGGTCAAGATCATGCGTTTCATAGCGAGGTTCCTTTCTACGAGTCCGTTTGGCCAATCAGCGCCTGCACCCTCACCTCGCCGATCCAACGCGCGGCAGACCCGAGCGTGCGGGGTGGCGGAGGCGGGGGCGGGGGCGCATCGGCCACGACGACCAACGCTTCGTCCCGCTCCTCGGGGCGTTCGCTGAAGCCGATGGCCACGGTGGAGAACGCGGCCTGCGACGCCAGCAGTCGCAGCCGTCCTTCGATGCGGTCAATCTCCACGGTCACGCGCTGCAGCTCCTTTTCGACCTTCAAGATCTCCGCGAGGTCCTTGGACGAAGCGAGCAGCTTGGCAATGCGCGAGCGGGTGGCCTTGAGGTTGCTGAGGCGAACCTCGATGTCGTGAAACTCTTCGGACACGTCCATCGCCTGGACACCGCGCGACGTCACATCGCCAAGCGCCTCGAACTGCTTCATCGCTCGACGAAAGCGCTTGGAGGGCACGCGAAGCCGCAGCGTATTGTTGGTCATGTCAGCGACATAGCCGCCTGCCCCAACGGCCACCGCGACGGCATCGTCGATGGCCGCGGACGTTGCCGAGAACTCCACCTCGATCGCGAGCTGCCCCGTGAAGATGATCATCTGATCGACGCTGTCAGCGCCTGTCGTCCGCATCTCTTCGAGGGCTCGCTCGGCACCGCCGCTGGGTTGCACGCTCTCGGGCAGCACCGAGCCAAGAACGGCGGTCGGGGGCGCCTCGGCGGCGATGGGCGTGGCCCCCGCCTTGGCAGCCTCTACAGACGCCATCTCGGATGCAGGGCCAGCCATGGCGACGTCCTGCGACGCGGCGTCGTCCATCCCAGGGTAGTCCGGGGCCGAGGGGGCCCGTGAGGACGCCTTGGACGCGCACCCGGAGCCGAGGGCAGAGATCAACAACAAGAGGAGGGGAACGGTTCGCATAAGCCAGGCGTCTCGCGGCCCTGAACGAGCCTCGGCGGCCAGACCTTTCACCGAAAATGTTCGCGCAGTTCTCATCGCCGACGGACGACGCGTCGAAGGGCCCGTACACGAGGAGACCGCTGGTTCAGACGCTGCCCTGGAACGCGTTCCAAACCCGGCTTGACTCTCGCTGTTCTCCATTCATGGTTGGGCCGACACTTAACCGGAGAGCCCGAAGAAATGTCAACCGGGCCCAGAACTCGATGCTCTACACCGACCACTTGATCTACTCGCCGCTGGTTCCATGGTTCCGGACGCGGAGTCGCAACGCGCCGATCGAGTTTCTCTCGCCTCGGTGATTACCGGACCTGCTCCTAACGCAGGAGAGGCTCTACGGCGTGACCCCGCCGCCGGTCCGGCGATCGAGTCGGCCTTGCGTCGCCGAGCGGGTCTTGTGCGGCGGGGGCAAGCTGGGCGTTGAGGACGTCGCAAGCGACCGAGAGGTAGATTGCTCCTGACGGCGCCCGACCGCGTTCAGGGCGCGCCCCCTCGGCTGAGCGCGCTAGCACAGTCCGGAGACGTCGCAGGCGCACATGCCGTCCGTGCACTCCGCGGTGCAAGAGTCCGCAGCCGTGCAGGCGATCGTACAGCCGGAATTGCACGTCAACGCGCACGTGGTGCCTGCCCCCTCGCAGTCTTGCGCGCAGCCGTTCTCGCAGTCCATGGTGCAGGTGCCCGAGTCGCAGTTTTGCACGCAGCCGGAGCCCGAGCAGGTCGCGTCACAGGTCGCGCCATCGCAATCCTGCGCGCAGTTCCCCCCGCTGCAGCTAAACGTGCACATCGCTCCCTCGGCGCAGTCTTGTTGGCAGTCGCCCCCGCTGCAGCTGAAGTCACATGTCTCACCCGCGGTACACGACTGCGGGCAGCCCCCCTCGGGGCAATCGCTCGCCCCGGATCCCGTGTCCGCGGTGTCGTCACTGGGCCCCGCGGTGTCGGCACTTGGGCCGGCCGTCTCCCCGCTGTCGCTGCCGTCTGCGGTAGCGGCCGTGTCCGTCGCGTTGCCGTCCTGACCATCATCGGCGGCCGACGTGGCTCCGTCGTTCGCGGAGTCGGAGTCCGTGTCGTCGGAGACAACGACACATGCCGAAAGCGCGAAGCCGCAGGCGAACAAACAGGACAGGGCACGAGAGCTGCGAAACGTCATGCCGAGGGTAGAGTCACTGTGGCCCCAATCGATTGCGGAAAAGTGACATCACTTTTGCACTCGTGCGGTTCTTGCGTTCTGCTCGCGGGCTCAGCCCGCCCACGGCACACCGCGCCAGAGTTGCTCGCCTGTGTCAGCCCAGATGCCTGCAGGGCCCTCCTGGACGTGGCCGCCAGCATCCTGACGGCCGAGCCGCACAGTGCGCTGTGGCGATGACCGCGTCGGCGTTCCGCGATCGGGACGGTGCCAACGCGTAGCGGGCGAGCATGCCGTCGACCAACTTGGCGAAGCGGCCGCCCCGTCGCTGATCGACCGGGCCCCCGTTGGGTGGACAAGGGGTTCCAGCGCGCTACGCTGGCCGCTCGCATGGGGAAGCTCAGCGGCTGAGCACCCGGCTCGGGACCGGGAGGGCGCGGGTTCGACTCCCGCCCCCATGGCTGCGCCACGTTGGCGCATATCCTGGAGAAGTTCAGTGGAGAACGGCCGGCTTCCTACCGGCAGGGCGCGGGTTCAAATCCCGCCTCCAGGGCCAGGACGGTTCGTGAGATGAGCGACGCGCAACACACCGCAAACTCGGGCTACGCCTTTGGTCAACTCGAGCGTGCCCTCGAGACGGCCGCCAAACACGGGGATCCCAAGACGCGCGAGCGAGCGCTTGCCAAGGCCGAGCGATGGCGGGCCGTCTTGGCGGGCATGGCCGACGGCGCGCTGACGGTGGGCTCGCGGACCCCCGTGGCCGACACGCCACCGTGGGTCACCCTTGAAGTCGCGCACGGCGGTTTTGCGACCGGGCGATACCTCGCCGAGAGCGAGCTCCGCGAACACGAGACGACGCTACTGTCATCGCTGTCCGGGGATGCGCCCGGCAGCACACCGCGGGAGCGACTCAACCTCTACTTCTCGACCGACGCGGGGCTCGCGTGCCTTCGCGAAGCCATGGCTGCGGGTCGCTACGAGGTCGACGTCCCGGAGGAGGCTGCACTCCCCGTGGCGCTTTGGCTCGTCGATAGCGGGCACGCCGAGTCGGCGCTCGACCTCCTGGCAGCGCTCCGGCCGCTGATGCATCGCCTGCGTTTTTACCCCCGACTGACCGATGAGCCCCGTGCATCCGGGGCCGGCGTGCACGTGGCCACGACGAAGTCCGTCCGCGAGACCTTGCTGGCGACGCAGCCGTCGGCTCAGATCGCGGCCATGAACAAGACCCTCGCGGTCTGGAATCCACTGTACGACGCGCTCGTCGGGCTGTGGCTCGCGACCGTGGAGGGCCCGGCGCCAAGCTTCCAAGTCGTGGCGGGCAAGCTGACCCGCGCGCCCAACGGGCAGCCGATGATAGAGGGCGGATCCCCGTGTCGCGTCTGGCCTGGGAGCTGGTCCACCGAGCGCGACCTCTGGATCGCCCAGTACGACCAAGCCGTTGCAGAGCACGGCGCGAGCGGACGACATCACGCCGGCAAGAGCAACTTTCAGCTTCTCCGCAGGTGTCTCGAAGCGTGTCCAAGCGATGCGACTGGGCTGAGCGAGCGCTCGGTCGGTGCTTTGCGGCGGGCGCTGGCGGGCCACGCCCACCGGCATGGTGTGTTGGGATCAGAGGCGACAACGGTTCGGCGCGCCGAGCAGGCGCGCATCGCCGCGCTCCCACTCCACTCGGAGATAGCCAAGGCACTGGCGGAGCGCCTCTCCAGTCTTCCGCAGGACGAAGGACTCGCCGAGCTTGAAGCGGTCACCGCCGACATTGCGGAGGCCGAGCACGCCACGATCCCTGCGGGTACCTCGGTTCCGAACCAGTTCCATCGCAAGATCGAGCGCGCGCTCCTTGCCCCCGTGAACGAGCTTGTCGAGCGCGGCGTGATCGGATCAGCGGAGGTGCTTGCGATCGTGCTCCCCCAGCTGACGTCCCAGATCGCCGCCGCAGGGATCGAAGACGTGATCTGCCGCGGCCTGTTTGCACGGACCTACGCGGCGTTTCGACGTCGCCGCTCGCTCCTGCTCCTCAATCTGGAGCACCAGGTTCAGCTCGAGGAGCTCCCCTGGGTCGCGGCTCTGGGTCCCTTCCGACGCCGTGACCTGGCCACATCCCATCTCGCCGCGCAGAGCTTCGGCGAGCTGGCCTTGCTCACGCTTGAGCACTTCCCGCACACCATCATCCCCAACCCCCTCCTCCGGGAGTTCTACGCGCTCGCGCAGAAGGCGGGCATCAAGGTTCCCTTCGTTGAAGAGATCGCCGCCGACATCTTCATGGGGACGTTCACCAAGAAGTTCAGCGATGCAGCGGCGCTCGCCAGTCGCGCGCTCGAAGGGACGCTGTACGCTCGGTACTACGACCTCCCGGCTCCCAAGGCTGCGGCCGAGCCCCGCGGCGGTCTTCTGTCTCGTTGGGGGAAGAAGACCGACCCCGGCTTCGATGCGCTGTGCGCCTCGCGGTCCCACGAGGCGGGCACCGGCGGTGGCCCTGTGGCGCAAAACGGTGCGGTGCTGGAGCAGATGCAGATCCTCACCAGCTACAACCTCGCTTCGCTCGTCGAGGGCCTGGAGCTGCGAGGCGAGCTGGCGCGTCGCGGCGCGCACCTGGCCGACAAGGCGCTCCGGTGGGCGTTTGCTCGCCAGGCGCGGCTCCCCGACGACGACTTGCCGCGCCTCCGGACCACCAAGAACACGGCCTACGCTTGGCGGCAGGCGATCTTCTTCCTGTCGTTTGTAGATGAGGCGGAGCAGCGGCGCGTCGTCGGAACGCTGCTGGGCGAGTTCGCTGCGAGCGACGCGGCGACATGCAAGCGGCTTGAACCTGCGCTGCTGGGGTTGAAGGCTGTCGTGGACGGCGCTCGGTTTGATGCGAACGGCCGGGGGCTGAACGGGGAGCGTCGCTTCTTGGGGTGGGCCCTGGGGCGGCATTGGGCGCTGCCGCAGACGTTGCGCTAGAACCGGTCCCTGTTGCGCCTCCGCACAACCGAGAATCGAGAATCTCTGCAATCCCCTTATCGGGGTCGCCCGCCGCAAGGCCTATTGGGCCGCGTTGACCGCAACACGCCTGTACCTCATCGAGTCCCGCGTCGGCGCGTTCAAGCCGCTGTACGAAAACAAAGCCATGCGGGTCATCGAGCGCTCCACGATCCAGGGGGTCCACAGCGCGGGACCATCGCTGGTCATCGCCACGGGATCGGAGCAGCTCCGGCTCACCACCGCCCGCCACGCCGATGCGGTCACCGGACAAGCGTTGTTCGCCTGCAAAGCGGTTCACAACGCTGGCGGGGCGGACGCCAAGGCGCGTCTTGGACGTTCCGATCCGGAGATCAGTCCAGATCGTCGGCGTGGGTGACTCCGCAGTCCCACTCATCTTTGGTGTTTGCGTTCTTCTCGCACGACACCAGCCAGTCGCCGACCCAGCAGCCAATGTTGCCCGGGTAGTCCCAGCAGCTCAGCTTCTCGTAGTCGTCCAACGCCAGCAGGTCGAACGTTTCCTGATCCTCGGTTTCCCTGACGTAGGCCATCTCGATTGCGTCCGCGTCCGAAGGGGCGAAGTCAGTGAACTTCACGTTGCTCTCGGGGACTTTGGTCTCCTTGGGCGCGGCGAAGGAGAGCAACGAGAGGCTGGTCAC
>Ga0316189_10001035_pt1 | contig 27652 bp, 18 predicted proteins | sample LowCovwburrow_MG_FD_204930 | JGI IMG/M metagenome (GOLD analysis project Ga0316189, IMG submission 204930) | Coastal sediment microbial communities from Maine, United States - Lowes Cove worm burrow | ecosystem: Environmental > Aquatic > Marine > Coastal > Sediment | place: USA: Maine...
CCAGATTCCCATCGCCGCGCTGGTCGGTGTCATGTTTATGGTGGTTATCGGAACATTCGAGTGGGCAACCTTCAGCACTTTTGGCAAAGTGCCTGCGGCCGAAATTTTCGTCATCCTGGTGGTGACACTGGTCACCGTCATCATGCACAACCTTGCGCTGGCAGTCTTTGTAGGGGTAATCGTTTCGGCGCTGGTTTTTGCCTGGCAGAGTGCACAGCATGTGCGACTTAACCCCCACGATCTGGGCGATGGCACACGCATATACAACCTCCAGGGCGTGCTCTATTTCGGCTCCGTGAGGGAGTTTGCCGAGCGCATGTCGCCGGCCACCGACCCGGATGAAGTCATCATCGATTTCAAAGAGGCCCGGGTAGCCGACTACTCCAGCATGGAAGCACTCAATGCGATTACCGAGCGTTACCGCAAAGCCGGAAAACGCCTGCGCCTGCGGCATCTCAGCCCCGAGTGCCAGAAAATGATCACATCGGCTGGTAAACTCATCGTGATTGAAGTGGCAGAAGACGATCCGCATTACAGTGTAGCCAGCATTTGACCCACCGGGAAAAAACCAGGCTCGTCATGCAACAAAGAGATTACTAAAAATGAAAATACTGATGCTAGCGGCCGTGCTGGTCACTCTCCCAATCATCGATTCCGCTTATGCACAAACACCGGAAAGCGGATATTGGAGTCTTGCCCAGGCGAATGAAGTTCTTGGCAAAACCCGCAACGTACTGCTTGATCCGGATGTATCTGCCCTCACACCGGGGGAAAGGGCTGCCGTTGAAAAGCTGATCAAAGCCGGCCAGATTTTTAACCGGCTTTACCAGGATTCCATGCACCCGCAGGCACTGGCGTCCCTGTCCGCGCTGCAATCTTCTGATCTGGACGATGAGCACAAACAAGCCCTGCTGGATCTTTATTACCTCTACAAGGGCCCGATCGCCACAACCCTGGACAATGAGCGTCAGGCTTTCCTGCCGGTCGTCGCCGAGGAGCCGGGTAAGAATATGTACCCGGCCGGCCTGACCCGTGATCAATTGGATCCACTGCTCGCCAGCAGACCGGACCTGGCAGAAGAACTGCTGGCCGTTCGCACCGTGGTGCGGAAAAACAGTGTAAAGAACCTGGAACGGGACATAGGAATGCTGGACCGGTACCCGCTGCTGGATGGGCTGCACCCCGGACTCCGCCAGCAACTCGAAGCGATTGACTCGCCCTGGTATGCCTTGCCGTATTCCGTGCGCTGGGCGCCGGAAATCATGGAAATCTATGCTTTATTGAATGGCGCAGCACAAGATGTGAAGCAGGATGATCCCGACTTCGCGGACTTCCTTACGATCCGGGCGCGCGACCTGGTCAGTGATGACTACGAGGGCGGGGACGCCGCCTGGGTCCGTGGACGCTTTAAGCACCTGAATGCCCAGGTAGGCAGCTACGAGGTGTATGCCGACGCACTCTACGGCGTGAAATCCCTGTTCAGCCTGGTGGTGCTGGCACGCGATGAACAAAAGAGTGCCGAGCTGACGGATGCAATGGGAGGCTTACAGGCGATACAGGACAGTCTGCCCCTGGGCGCCGGTCGCAAGATACAGCAGGATATCCCGGTTGGGGTGTACAACATCATTGCGGATTTCGGGCAGTCACGCGGAGCCAACACCGCCACGATCCTGCCCAATGATGCGGACCATACGCGCAAATACGGCCGTACCATCCTGTTGCGTTACAACATCATGACCCACCCGGGCCTGTTCAAGGACCGCCAGGAAGTGTTCGCGGCGGCAGTGGTGCCGGAACAAGCCGGCGATTTGACGCTGGATGGTCCGTTCTACCGCACCCTGTGGCACGAGGTGGGCCATTACCTGGGCGTGGATAGAACCCGCGACGGGCGCGACCTGAACGAGGCGTTATCACCCTGGGGCAGTCATTACGAAGAGATGAAGGCTGACCTGGTTTCACTCTATACGTCGGCGCAGCTTCACAAGACCGGCGGAATGAGCGACGAGTTGCTCCGGTCGGTTCGGGCCGGCGGCATATTACGGGTGTTGCAGAAGAACCAGCCACGCATCGAACAGGCTTATTCAACGATGCAACTCATGCAGATGAATTATTTCCTGGAGCACGGGCTACTCAGTTTTGACCCGGCCAGTGCCCGCCTGACTATTCACTACGATCGGTATTTCGAAGTCGCTACAAGCCTGCTGGAAGAAGTGTTGTCCATCCAGCAGGAAGGTAGCGAGGAAAGGGCCGCCCTGTTCATTGAACAGTACACGGCGTGGACGCCTGAGTTGCATGAGAGACTGGCTAAACGTCTTCGCGATTCCAGCCGTTACCAATTCAGGGAAGTTCGTTACAAGGCGCTTCAGCAATAGGACGGATTTTTGCAGAGTCATCAATCCAAGGAACATCATTCTCTGGCAAAGGGACTCGCACTTTTATTTCTTGCGGTGATGCTCGCTGCGCTTGCCGCCCGATTTTGGGCGACAGAAAAGGCAGCCGGGCTGACCGGGCCGACCCACATCGCCGCCGGCGAGGCGCTGGTATACCTGTTTGCGGCTGGCGACATGTTTTCGCTGACGGTTGGCGGTGAGCTGCTCAACGTCTTTCCTTCGGACCGAACCGGCTTGAGTGACGACCCGATCGATCTAAGGATATTGAGCAACGGGCAATTGCTGATTGCCGAACAGCGGCCCGCAACAATCAAGGTGTGCAACCCGGAAAACTGGACCTGCCGCCCGCATGAAGCCACTCCCGGGACCTTCGCCAGGCGCCAGTTCAAAGTGCTGCCCGATACGCCGGGCACGGACTTGCTGGTGACGGACGCACCCGGAGATATGCTCTGGAGGATCGGCAAGAATAAGGATGAGCCGCAGAAGCTGCTTCCGGAGCACTCCCTGGCTGGTCCGAATGACCTGGCCTGGGGTGACGAGGGCAAGCTGTGGGTCGCCGACACGGATCACCGAAGGATTCTGGAGCTGGTTCCATCGCCCGATGGCGCCTTCCTGGCTGGCCGTGAGCACAGTGCGGTTAACGACCTGACGGTAAAGGAGCGCTACTATCCCATGATGCTGGCGCGCAGGGCCGATGGGCGTCTATGGGTGATCCAGGCGGCTGATTTTTCGAAAGCCGAGGCGGATCTTGTTATCTACGATCAGGAACAGGGGGCCCAGACGCTGGTTGCACTACCCAGGGGTGCCTATCCAACCGATATCGTTGCAATCGAAGGCGCTGCGCTGGTGACGGATCTTGAACAGTTCATAGTTTACCGGGTGGACGGTGACACAGCAGGTGTCAGCGAGTTCGGCGATGAGACGTTTCGTGGTCACCTGGTCCGTATCCAGGACCGGCAAAATTACTTTAGACTCCTGGGTGGAATCTCACTGTTCGCGCTCATCCTCTCGGCAGGGCTGATGGTGGCCGCTGCTTTGAAGGCTACTCCAAAACACAAACGCTGGACTGAGCCACCACCTCTTCTCGACCCCGACAATGCAGCGGACCAGGTACCGGCAACCACGGGTGTTTACTGGCTCAAGCGCGACCCCAAGATGGAGCGGTCGCTGAAGTGGGTGGAGCATTTGGGTTTGATCCTGTTCATTACTCTGGTCGTCGGGGCACTGGCTCTGTACCTTTGGATTCGTAACTTTGCGGGCCCTGATCCGGGTCCGGATATCAGCAATGAGACCAACGATCTGTGGATGATTGTCCTGCTTTCGGGAGTCATGCTGGCTTTCCTGGTACCGGTCTTGCGCCTGGCTACGCGTAACCTGAAGCGCCGTCTGGGCACCGATGGAAAACGCTTGTACATACGCCTGGCGGAAGGGCGTGAACTGTCAGTGGAGCCGTCCAGCCTGTTTTACACCGGCCAGGCCGTTCTATATCGCCACTACACATTGCCCCTGTTTGGCGGTAAACAAAGAGCAATCTACGCCAAGGGTGAGGTCGAAACCTGGCTGGCGCCCCTGCTGCGCCAGTCAACCCGGCTGACAGCAGTAGAGGGCTTCAAGTACCAATGGAAAAACTGGGTGTCCAGATTATGAGAAAAGATTTATCAAAGTTTACCGCGGCGATCCTTGCGGTGCTTGTGTGCTTAATTGCTTTCCCATCGATTCCGGCGTGGGCGGAAACGCCGGTTCCTGGCGGTCAGGCTGAAAATGCCCTGCGGGTATCCGGTGAACTTTTTCAGCCTTCTGAGGATGCCATGGCTGACCTGGCCGACGCACGTGAGACGGGGTTGCGCAGCGGCAAGAGAATCCTGCTTGTGATGGGCGCCAACTGGTGTCATGACAGCCGGGCACTGGCTTCGCGTTTGTACCAGGAACCCCTCAAGTCACTGGTCGATGAGCACTACGAACTGGTGTTTGTTGATGTCGGCTACCTGGACAAGGGCGGGGACGTCATCAGCAGCATCGGTCCTCCTGTTTACTATGCAACTCCCACTGTTCTGATTATTGACCCGGCCAGCGGCCGCCTCGTCAATGATGGAAACAGGCACCAGTGGGGAAATGCCTACAACATCAATATGGAAGACAGCCTCCGGTATTTTGACCAGATGGCCGTGTTGCAAACGCCTTCAGAGCCGCAAGGTGAAGAACTGGTTCTGCTGCTGGCTGAGATAGATGAGTTTGAGCAGGTGCAGGCGCAGCGCCTGTACCGGGCATACGGCGTTGTCGGGCCGATGCTGCGTGCCTACAAGGAAGGCAATGCCCCGCAGAACTTTGAAGAAAGCTGGAACGAAGTGCGCGATTTCAGGATGCAGCTTGCCGTGGATATCGAGGAATTGCGGGCGGAAGCGCTCACCCGCGTGGCCGCGGGTGAGACCGGCATCCAATTGGCATACCCGGAGTACCCGGAATTTTCGACCTTCCCCTAGTCGACTGAATCCAGCATTACGACTGGCCCGAAGCCCAGGTCATTCAGCCGTTCCGCCTGGGTTTCGGCATCACCCACCACGATGTATTGCATGGCATCCGCACGCAGGTACTTGCCGGCCAGCTGCTTGAACTGCTCCAGCGTCATGGCCTCCACTTGACTGGCGCTTTGCGCCTGGTAATCGGCCGGGTAGCCGAAGTTGCTGATGTTCTGCAATACACCCAATTTCGCACCCAGCGTTTCATTTTTCAGCGCCTGGCCTCTTAGCACAGCACCTTTGAGGGTGATGAGGTCATCCGCGGTAAATCCCGGTCCGTAGTTGGCGACTATGTCCCGGATCAACTCGAGCGATTCCAGGGTCACATTCGAGCGGACACTCGAGCCGATGGCAAATGTGCCACGGTCTTTCTGACCGCTGAAGCCGGAGCGGATTCCGTAGGTGTAGCCCTTGTTGATGCGCAGTTCGGTCATTAGCTGGGAGGTATAAATCCCGCCCAGTAACAGGTTGAGCGCACCGGTCAGCGGGTAATCCGGATCAAGCGCAGACAACGAAGGCCGCTGTATCCGCAACACCGATTGTTTGGCCCCGGGAATGTCATAAAAATAAACGGCAGAGGCTTCCACGGGGTTGGCTGCGGGAAGCGAAACCGGTTCAGTGGCCGCAACGTTCCAGCGTGCAGACAGTCCGGTTGTTGCCGCGCGAACGAGTTCTGGACTGACATCGCCGACCACGTTCAGCCGGGCGCGGGCAGGTGAGTAGTTGGCCTTGTAAAAGCCTTTCAGATCATCCAGCATGACCTGCTCCAGCTTGTCCCTGGTGCCGTAAGGCAGGTAACTGTATATGTGATCGGCCGGGTAACGCAGTTTCGCTGCTTCGCGACGGGCAACCGCCGTGGGGTCGCCGGCATCCTGGTCTATCCTGTTGATTTGCTTGCGTTTCAGCAAGTCAAACTCTTCGTTGTCCCAGCGCGGCTCAAGCAGCATCTCTTCAACCAGCGCCATGGTTGCGTCAAAGTTTCTGGACAATGCACTGCCGTTCACCGTTGTGCTGGTGGCGCCTGCTGAAATCGTGATGTTCGAACCCAGTGACTTGATGGCGTCTTCCAGTTCGGCAGTTGTCTTATTTGCGGTTCCCTTGTTCAACAGGTCGGCGGTCAGGTTGGCCACGGCGGGTTTGCTGACGTCCCCCCGCGACCGGCCCGCGTCGAGTACCAGTGAGAAATACACCAGCGGTGTTTCGCTGGACTCAATGCCATAGACTTCAACTCCGTTGTTCAGCTGGTCACGCCATACCACCGGGGAGGGCAGGGTGTAGGGGGCGCCAAAGGGCGGCTCCACTGTGCGGTCAAAGCTGGATGGGGTGCGCTCATATTCAGCGACTTCCCGGGTTTCGGCCGCCTCGGCTTCGGCGCCCTGGACAATGACTTCCTCCACTACTTCGGCCTGCGTGCTGCCTTCCAGGGCCAGTTCGAGCTGGCCTTTGGGGACAAAGCTGGTGGCTACGTAAGGCTTGCCTTTGAGGTATGTGTCATACACGCGAATGACATCATCGATCTGCACAGCCTGTAGGTCCCTGATTTCACTGTTGATCCGTTCCGGGTCGCCCGACAGCGCGTTGTACTGGCCCAATGCGATGGCTTTGCCAAGCGCACTTCCCAATTGGCCGTATATCTGCACTTCAAATCCAGCCTTGATCCGGTCCAGGTCAGCCTGTGAAATGCCGTTTTCTTCAAATCGCTGAAAGGCCATTTCCACGGCGGACCGGACTTCATTCAGATCACCGCCGGCATTGGCATTGACCAGCACGTAAAACTCCCCGGCCAGTTCCTTGCCGTAGCTGAACGTGCCGACATCGGAGGTCAGCTTCAACTCATCGATCAGTACTTCGTTAAGCGGCGCTCGTTTGCCGTCGGAAAGGTACTCCGATAAGACTTCGAGCGCGGGGCTGTCCGGGTGAAACTGGTCCACCGTTGGCCAGACCATTGTCAGTTGCGGCACCGTGGCAAAGCCGTCTTCGTGGTGTAGTGAAATACTTTCTTCCAGCACGGCGTTGCGAGGATCAATCGATTCTACCGCCGGCCCGGCCGGTATTTCCTCAAAGTACTTTGCAATCAGGGCCTTGGCTTCTGCAACGTCAAAGTCTCCGGACAGCGTCAGCGTCACGTTATTGGGCACGTACCAGCGGCGGTAGAAGGTCTTGACGTCTTCAAGCGTTGCGGCCTCCAGGTCATCCAGCGAGCCGATTATCTGCCAGTTGTAGGGGTGGTCTTCGGGATACATTGCCTTGCCGATGACATAGAAATTATGCCCATAGGGCTGATTGTCGACACGCTGGCGCTTCTCGTTTTTTACCACCTGTTTTTCGGTGTCGATAACCGCCTGGGTGACGGTATTGATGAAATAGCCCAGTTTGTCCGCTTCCGCCCAGATTACTTTTTCCAGCGCATCGGCAGGAACTGCCTGGAAATACTGGGTCATGTCAGTGGTGGTGAATCCGTTGGTGCCGTCGCCGCCGATCCGCGTGTTCATCGAATCCAGACCACCGTAGCCCAGGTTCTCCGAATCGAGAAACAGCAGGTGCTCGAACAGGTGTGCGAATCCGGTGCGGCCGCTGATCTCACGGGATGAGCCCACGTGCGCCGCCAGGTTGATCGCGACCACCGGGTCGGAATGGTCAACGTGCAGGATGACGTCCAACCCGTTGTCGAGCGTGTACTTCTCGTAGCTGATGGATGGTCCGCTCTCGGTCGGCACGGCTGGCGTGCTTTCAATGGTTTCGCCGGTTTCAGTTTGCGGTGGTGCATCGCAGCCCAAAACAATGATGCTGGCCGCAAGGGCTGTGATCAGCCATGTTACTTTCATGAATATCTCCGGTTTGATCTATTTTCCGTTAACCAGCAGTTCCCGCCGCAGGCTGAACGCCTGGGGTTTGCCGCCGAACCAGGTTTTGGCCTGCGCCCAGGTGGTTTTGAACAGCTCGCTCTGGCGGTAGGTTTCCAGCTCCGCTTCCCCGTCCCAAACGCTGTAGGTATAGAAAACGTGGGGCAGGCTGGCATCGCGGTGCAGTTCGAGGTGCTGGACGCCCGGGAAGTTACGTATCAGGTTTTTGATGCTGTTGAAATGTGCCAGGAATTCATCAGCGTATTGCGGCTGGAACTCCATTCTGACGATGCGCGTAATCATAGCGGCTAAGGATAAAGCTCTTTTTTTGTAAATCATAGCCGACGCCAGCAATATACCTTTGGCTAATTGCGTTGTAGGCTGGTCAACGAGACAATATCCCGGTTCAGTTGGATGGATCGATTCAGCTGCTTTCGTGGTAATGAAGAGTAGACATATAAATGACAGACTTCCCCAGGAAAGAACTTGAAGACTGGCAAGAGCTTGCCATACGGGAACGTAAGGGCAAGCCGCTCGATGAGCTGACCTGGAATACGCCCGAAGGCATCCCGGTTAAACCGTTGTATACGGCGCAGGACCTTGCAGACCTGGACTACGTGGATTCACTGCCCGGAATGGCGCCTTTTGTCCGTGGGCCCAAGGCCACGATGTATGCCGGCCGCCCCTGGACAGTTCGCCAGTACGCAGGTTTTTCCACCGCTGAAGAATCCAATGCCTTTTATCGTAAAAACCTGGAAGCCGGGCAGACGGGTCTTTCGGTGGCATTCGACCTGGCCACCCACCGCGGCTACGATTCGGATCACTCACGGGTCGAAGGGGATGTCGGCAAAGCCGGCGTTGCCATCGACAGTGTCGCCGACATGAAAATCCTGTTCGATGGTATTCCGCTGGACAAAATGTCAGTCTCGATGACCATGAACGGCGCCGTGTTGCCGGTGATGGCCATGTACATCGTTGCAGCAGAGGAGCAGGGCGTGACGCCGGACCAGCTGGCCGGAACGCTGCAGAACGATATCCTGAAAGAATTCATGGTGCGCAACACGTATATCTACCCGCCTGCGCCTTCCATGCGGATCGTATCCGATATCATTGCCTATACTTCGGCCCATATGCCGCGCTACAACTCGATGTCCATCTCCGGATACCACATGCAGGAGGCAGGGGCGACCTGTGCACAGGAATTGGCGTACACCATTGCCGATGGTATCGAATACGTACGTGCCGCGATTGCCAGCGGGCTGGATGTTGATGCATTTGCCCCGCGGCTGTCCTTCTTCTTCGCCATCGGCATGAACTTCTTCATGGAAGTGGCCAAGCTGCGCGGCGCCCGCCTGCTGTGGTCGACCCTGATGCAGGAAAACTTCGCACCGAAAGATGTTCGTTCGCTGATGTTGCGCACCCATTGCCAGACTTCCGGGGTGAGCCTGACAGCCAAGGATCCCTATAACAACATCATGCGGACCACGGTTGAGGCCATGGCTGCCGCGCTGGGCGGCACCCAGTCCTTGCACACCAACTCCTTCGATGAGGCGCTGGCCCTGCCCACCGAGTTTTCAGCCCGCATCGCTCGCAATACCCAGTTAGTGCTGCAGGAAGAAACGGGCATCACCCATGTCGTCGACCCGCTGGCTGGCTCCTATTACGTTGAGAGCCTGACCCACGAACTGGTAGCTGAGGCTCGCAAACTCATCGACGAAGTAGAAGAAATGGGCGGTATGACGCGGGCGGTCGAGTCCGGCATGCCCAAGATGCGTATCGAGGAGGCCTCTGCGCTTCGCCAGGCGCGTATCGACCGTGGCGAGGAAGTCATCGTCGGTGTCAATAAATATCAACTGGAAAAGGAACCGCCGGTCGATATCCTGAACATCGACAACAGCGCTGTGCGTGAAGCCCAGGTGCGCCGACTGCAGCAGGTTCGTGAATCGCGTGATAGCAATGCCTGTGCGCAGGCGCTGGATGCATTGACCCGGGCCGCGCAGGATGAGAACGGTAATCTGCTGGCCCTGGCGGTAGACGCAGCACGCGCGCGGGCTACCGTGGGCGAGATTTCCGATGCACTGGAGAAAGTCTACAGCCGCCACCGGGCGGTCACCCACTCGATTACCGGCGTTTACGGCTCGGCTTATGAAAACGACGAGGGATACATGGATATTCAGCGTGAAGTGGAACAGTTTGCCGAAGCCGAAGGACGCCGCCCGCGCATGCTGGTCTGTAAACTTGGCCAGGACGGACACGACCGCGGCGCCAAGGTGATCGCGACGGCCTTCGCCGACATCGGTTTTGATGTCGACATTGGCCCCCTTTTCCAGACGCCGGAAGAAGCGGTGCGAGAGGCGATCGAAAACGACGTCCACGTGATTGGCATTTCTTCCCAGGCTGCCGGACACAAGACACTGGTTCCACAGGTCATCGCGGGCCTGAAGAAAGAAGGGGCTGACGACATCGCCGTGATTTGCGGGGGCGTTATCCCGCCACAGGACTATGATGAAATGCTGGGACTGGGCGTGTCGGCCGTTTTCGGACCCGGCACCAATATACTGCTGGCCGCCCACGAGGTGCTCGGCATCATTCGTAAGCGCACCGGGAACGGATAAAAATTCAAGGAAATTCGTATGCAGGAAATCGTTGAACAGCTGGAAGAAAAGCGCAAAGCAGCCGCCCTGGGGGGCGGGCAGCATCGCATTGATGTACAGCACAAGCGCGGAAAACTGACCGCACGTGAGCGCATTGAATTGCTGCTGGATGAGGGCAGCTTTGAAGAGTGGGATACCTTTGTCGAGCATCGCTGCACCGATTTCGGCATGGCGGAAAAAAAGGTCACCGGTGACGGCGTGGTGACCGGCTACGGAACGGTCAACGGCCGGGTGGTATTTGTGTTCAGCCAGGACTTCACCGTCTTTGGTGGATCGCTGTCCGAGGCGCACGCGGAAAAAATCTGCAAGGTCATGGATCATGCCATGAAGGTTGGCGCGCCGGTCATCGGCCTGAACGATTCGGGCGGCGCACGCATCCAGGAAGGCGTGGCGTCCCTGGGCGGTTATGCAGACGTGTTTCAGCGCAATGTGCTGGCGTCCGGTGTGGTGCCGCAGATTTCCGTCATCATGGGACCTTGTGCCGGTGGCGCGGTTTACTCACCAGCCATGACCGATTTCATTTTCATGGTGAAAGATACGTCTTATATGTTCGTAACCGGCCCGGACGTGGTCAAGACCGTGACCCACGAGGAAGTCACCGCTGAAGAGCTGGGTGGCGCATTGACGCATTCGACCGTTTCCGGCGTATGTGATCGTGCTTATGAGAACGATGTAGAGACCTTGCTGATGGTGCGGCGGTTTATCAACTACCTGCCGGCCAACAATCGCCAGAAGCCGCCTTACAGGCCAACTCCCGATAAAGCTAATCGCATGGAGATGTCGCTCGATACTCTGGTTCCGGATAACCCCAACATGCCTTATGACATGAAGGAGTTGATCTACAAGATTTCGGACGACAATGATTTCTGGGAACTGCAACCGGACCATGCGAAAAACATTGTCATCGGACTCTCGCGGATGGACGGACATGTCGTGGGTATCGTGGCCAACCAACCGCTGGTGCTGGCTGGCTGCCTGGATATCAAGTCATCCATCAAGGCCGGTCGTTTCGTGCGTTTTTGTGACGCCTTCAATATCCCGATCCTGACCTTTGTCGACGTACCCGGGTTCATGCCGGGAACAGCACAGGAGTATGGGGGAATCATCAACCATGGCGCCAAGCTGTTGTTTGCCTATGCCGAGGCCACGGTGCCCAAGATTACCGTCATTACCCGCAAAGCCTATGGCGGTGCCTATGACGTGATGTCCTCCAAGCACCTGCGTGGCGATGTAAACCTGGCCTGGCCCAGTGCTGAAATTGCGGTGATGGGACCCAAAGGGGCAGTGGAGATTATTTTCCGCGAGGATATTGGCGACGAAGAAAAGATTGCCGAGCGCACCGAGGAATACCGCAGAAAATTTGCCAATCCGTTCATCGCCGGCAGTCGGGGCTATATTGACGACGTGATAGCGCCTCACGCGACCCGAAAACGAATTTGCCGTTCGCTTGCCATGTTGCGCGACAAGAAGCTGGAAAACCCGTGGCGCAAGCATGACAACATCCCCCTTTAAGGCCCATACACCAGAGGTGTTTGCACGTGTTTGAAAAAATCCTGATCGCAAACCGCGGCGAGATCGCCTGCCGCGTTATCAAGTCAGCACGCAAAATGGGCATTAAGACCGTTGCCGTTTTCTCCGATGCTGATCGTGGAGCCTTGCATGTTCAGATGGCGGACGAGGCCGTGAATATCGGACCGCCACCCTCGACGGAGAGTTACCTGCTGAAAGAGAAGATCCTGCAGGCTTGCCTCGACACCGGTGCCCAGGCGGTTCATCCCGGTTACGGCTTTCTGTCTGAGAACTCTGAGTTCTGCGAATTGCTGGCCGAGAATGGCATCGCTTTCATTGGCCCCAAAACCTGGGCCATCGAAGCCATGGGCGACAAGATCACATCCAAGAAACTGGCCGCCGAGGCCGGTGTCAACACCATTCCCGGTTTCACCAGCGTGTTGCGCGATGCAGAACATGCGGTGGAGATTTCCAATCAACTGGGTTACCCGGTCATGCTCAAGGCTACGGCGGGTGGCGGCGGCAAGGGCATGCGCGTCGCGCACAACGACGCCGAGTGCCTGGACGGCTTCGAACGGGCTGCCAACGAGGCGCGTTCCAGTTTTGGCGACGATCGTATTTTCGTAGAGAAATTTATCGAAGAGCCCCGTCATATCGAAATCCAGGTAATGGCCGATGGCCACGGCAACGTGGTGCACCTCAACGAGCGCGAATGCTCCCTGCAGCGGCGCCACCAGAAAGTGATCGAAGAGGCGCCGTCCCCGTTTCTCGACGAGGAAACGCGTGCCAGCATGGGCGAGCAGGCAAAGACGCTGGCAAAGGCCGTTGAGTACGAATCGGCTGGAACCGTCGAGTTCATCGTGGATCGGGAACGCAATTTTTACTTTCTTGAAATGAACACGCGGCTCCAGGTGGAGCATCCGGTTACTGAACTGATTACCGGGCTGGACCTGGTCGAGCTGATGATCCGCGTGGCGTATGGTGAGAGACTGCCCATCACGCAGGCAGATGTAGGAATTAATGGCTGGGCCATCGAAACCCGCGTCTATGCCGAAGACCCGTTCCGTAACTTCCTGCCATCAACCGGCCGGTTGGTGTACTACCGTCCACCGGAAGAAGACGAACACGTACGTGTGGACACCGGGGTATTCGAAGGCGGTGAAGTGTCGATGTACTACGACCCGATGATTGCCAAGCTGATCACCTATGGCGTCACCCGTGAAGACGCCAGCGAACACATGCGCTCGGCGCTGGACCGCTTCCTGATCAGGGGCGTGTCCTGCAACCTCAGTTTCCTGGCGGCACTGATGGTGCATCCCCGTTTTGTCAGCGGTGATATGAGCACGAATATGATCGGTGAGGAGTATCCGGATGGATTCCACCCCGCTGATGTGCCGCACGATGATCCGTCAGTGATCATTGCAGTAGCCGCTTCGATGATGCGCCGTTACCGTGATCGCGCCGCCCAGATTGACGGGCAGATGGCCGGCCATGAACGCCGTGTACCCAAAGACTGGGTGGTAGTAATGGACGATCAATATCACCCGGTCTCCGTGGTTCCCGTGGAGGGCGGACACGACGTTGAATATGACGGTAAGACCTACGCGGTGCGCACCCACTGGGAATTCGGGCAATACCTGTTCAACGGCACCATCAACGGCAAGGAAGTTTTCATGCAGGTCGAGCGCAGGCAGCAAACATACAGCCTGTTCCATGGCGGTACGCAGTCCGATGTCATGGTGCTGGCGCCACGGGCCGCGGAACTGATGCAGTACATGCCGGTGAAAACGCCGCCTGACATGTCGAAGTTCCTGCTCTCGCCCATGCCGGGCCTGCTGGTCTCCTTGGCGGTGAAGGAGGGCGACAGCGTTAATGCCGGCGATGAACTGGCGGTCCTGGAGGCCATGAAAATGGAAAACACGCTGTATGCCGAGCGTGATGGCGTCGTAGCGAAAATCAGCTATGACGCTGGCGCCAGCCTGGCGGTTGACGACCAGATCATGGAATTCGAGTAACAGACCGGTGCAGGAAACTGCAGCTCTCGCCCAGCAAGTACGCAGTGGTAACAGGCGTGCGTTGGCGCGGGCCATCACGCTGATCGAGTCGACAAGGTACGACCACCGGGCCGCGGCCAGTGAGTTGTTGCAACTGCTGATGCCCCATGCGGGCCGATCCATTCGCCTTGGTATCACGGGGGTTCCCGGGGTCGGCAAGTCGACCTTCATCGAGGCGCTGGGTAACCACGTCATCGACCAGGGCCACCGCGTGGCCGTGCTGACAGTAGACCCGTCATCAGCCATCAGCGGCGGTTCCATCCTGGGTGACAAGACCCGTATGGAAACACTGGCGCGGCGCGGCGAAGCCTATATTCGTCCATCGCCTGCCGGCACCACGCTGGGTGGCATCGCCCGTCGCAGTCGTGAAGCGCTGATCCTGTGCGAGGCGGCCGGTTTTGACGTGATCATCGTGGAGACGGTCGGGGTAGGGCAATCCGAAACAAAAGTGGCCGATATGACAGACATGTTCCTGCTGTTGCTGTTGCCCGGCGGCGGAGATGAGTTGCAGGGAATCAAGCGTGGCATCATGGAACTGGCTGACCTGGTCCTGATCAACAAGGCCGATGGTGACCTCGAGTCGCTCGCCGGGCGTGCAGCAGCCGACTATCGCAGCGCATTACGCCTGCTGCATCCGCGCTCGGCTGACTGGACGGTGGAAGTCCAGACCTGCTCAGCACTTGACGGAGTGGGTATTGCTGCGGCCTGGGAAACCGTCTTACGTCATCGTGAGGTATTGAAGACCAGTGGACAGTTCACCGAGCGTCGTGCCGCGCAGGCGAAAGACTGGTTGTGGTCGGAGGTCAACGACAGCCTGGTCGCTGCCTTGCAAAGTGACCCGGACGTGCGTGAACACATCCCCGAACTGGAGGCCGCGGCCAGCGAGGGAAGAATCCCGCCCACGCTGGCGGCCCGGCAGTTGCTGGATATTTTTCTGAAGCGCCAATAACCGGAGATGATATGAGCGAGCGACCGTTTAAAGTGCTGGGTATTCAGCAAATCGCCGTGGGCGGGTTGGACAAGGGTCGCCTGCGCACGCTTTGGGTAGACACGCTGGGTCTGTCCCTCAACGGCGACTTTCAGAGCGAGTCAGAAAACGTCGACGAGGACATCGCGGTAATCGGTTCCGGGCCCTTCCAGGTTGAAGTCGACCTGATGCAGCCGCTTGATCCCGAAAAAAAACCCATGGTACAGAGCCCGCCGCTCAACCACGTAGGGCTGTGGATCGACGACCTGCCGGCCGCGGTTCGTTGGCTGCAGGAGAAGGGTATGCGTTTTACCCCCGGCGGAATCCGCAAAGGCGCCTCGGGTTACGACATCTGTTTTGTTCACCCTAAGGCCAGTGATGAGTTTCCGATTGGCGGGGAGGGGGTGCTGATCGAACTGGTGCAGGCTCCACCGGAGGTTCGCGCAGCGTTCGAACAACTGGCCTGACTGCCCCGGGCTCCGCTTTCTTGCTTTAACCAGCGGCGCTGGCTATTCTGTGCACCCTGAAATCTACCAGGTGAAAATGCCGTGTCTGCCAGTGAAAACAACCTCCTGTTTATTTTTCCCGGTCAGGGTTCCCAGTATCCGGGTATGGGAAGCGACCTGCATCGCGAACATGCTGTCGTCCGCGCGACTTATGAACAGGCCAGCGATGTGCTTGGCTACGATGTTGCTGCACTTTCATTCGAAGATCCGGATGGCCGGCTCAACCTGACCCGGTTTACGCAGCCAGCCCTCCTAACCCATTCGATCGCCTGCCTCGAAGTGTTCCGGGAACTGACGGGTAACCGAATCCAGCCGACTATGGCAGCCGGCCATAGCCTGGGTGAGTACTCGGCCCTGGTGGCTGCAAAAGCCATCAGTTTTGAGAGTGCACTGAACCTTGTTCAAAAGCGTGGGGATCTGATGGGCTCACACGGTGAAGGCGAAATGAGTGCTTTTCCACTGGATGTAGACAGCATCCGCCCGTTGGCTGAGCGTTTTCACTGTGCCATCGCTGGCTGCAACCTGCCCCAACAAACGGTTGTCGGAGGCCGAAGCGCAGACCTTGAAGCGCTTGAACAGGCCGCGCAGGAGCAGTTTGAGCGCGCCCGGTTTACCCGTCTGAAGACAGAGGGCGCATTTCATACCTACTACATGGTCAAGGCGGCGCAGCTGTTCCGCCCGGTACTTGAGGAGGCTGCTTTTGCGGCCACAGACGTCCGTGTTCTGTCGAACTTCGCCGGTGGTTTTCACGTTAATGATCCAATGGACATCCGGTCCCGGCTGTTTTTCCAGCTGTTTCACCCGGTGCTCTGGCACGCAAACCTACAGGCTGCATTCGCCGAGGAAGTCAGCACGGTGGTTGAGTTTGGCGGAGGCATTGGTCCGGCGGCTGAGCCAGGCGGCAAGCGTCCCAATCTGCAAAGCATGATTAAGCGGGTGCTGCGGGCCAGCGGTCAGCAGGCTGACTACCACGCAGTGATCAACACGGAATCGCTCGCGGCTGCCGCCGAGGCGTTTACCCAGGGCTAGGGTCCTGCTGCCCAAGCAGGGCAGGCATTGCCTCCTAGACCAGGCGGTGCAACTCTTCCAGCCGGCCGCCGAGTTCTTCCGGAGCGAAACAGTAGTGCATTTCGCTAAACCGTTTTCTGAGTTCCGCCACCCGGGCTTTCACGCTGGTTTGATCCACGACCACGTCGCGGACCAGTTCAGCCAGCTCACCAAAGTCCTCCGGTTCCATGCCGAAACGGGTCATCTCGGACACACCCATGCGCAGCGAACCTGACGCTGTGAATCCTTCTTCCTCGGGCGATGCCTGGTAGTTGACGATGATGTTGTTTTCTTCCAGGCGCCGCGCCACTTCCGGGCCGCGCGAGTAACCGACATCGAGCAACACCTGGTGGGTTTCGGTGTAGGAAACAGCCGGGTCGCCCGACACATCCAGTCCCACGTCCTTGAGTGCCCGCGCGAAAGCCTTGGCGTTACTGAGTACCTTTTGCTGGTACACGTCTTTGAAGGCGTTCATCTCGTAAGTGGCCATCAGCAATCCCAGCAGGGTGCCAAGGTGATGGTTGCTGACCGCTCCCGGGAAGGCGCGTCGTTCGACAGCCTCCCAGAATGGATAGCGCACGTTTTCTTCTTCAAAGCGCGAGGAAATGATGCCCCGCTGTGTGCCGAAAAACGTCTTGTGGGTGGAGCCGGTAACGATGTCTGCGCCTTCCCTGAATGGATTCTGGAAGTGCGGTCCCACCAGTCCCAGCACATGCGCCATGTCGTACATCAGGAAGCAATCCAGTCCCTGCTCGTCGATAAAGGCCCGCATCTCGGCGACCGGTTCCGGGTGCAGTACCATGCTTTTGCCCAGGATAACCAGTTCGGGCTTGTGCTCAGCCAGCAATTCGCCGGCTGCGGCCACGTCGATTTTATAGGGGTTGCCGCGCAGTACCGGGAAATTCACGGCCGCGGCTTTTTCAGTGCGCGGGTCCCGTGCGACATAGTCCTTGAGCGCCCCCATCGGCTGTGCGCTCAGGTGGCCACCCTTGATGATGTGGTTGTTCATCACCATCCGCATGCGCCGTTGTTCACTTTTGCGATCGGCGCGGTTGAGGTAATCCACCATCGCACTGAACACCGTCATGTTGGCCATCTGGCCGGACACAACACGGGCCTCGACGGTGGCGCAGCCCAGGTAAGACATCAGCTCCTTCTTCAGCAGCTCTTCAACTTCCCAGATAAAGTCCGTGCCCTGGTAGTAAAAGACTTCGGCCTCGTCCAGCGCCTTGACCTGCTTGTGCTCTGCATACCGCCCGACCGGGTCCATGATAGACAGCAACCGGGTAACCGGCGACAGGGTCATTTCCGAGGGGATCAGGTTGATACAGTCCTGCTGGCGCCAGCGGGTGTTGGCCAGGGCACTGTCGATCAGTTCGTTGACCTTCTGGCTGGTGTTCAGCTGTGGTGCCTCGATTTCTTCATCCGGTATTTCATGATGAATGACCGCACGCGCGTAGGGTGGGGCCTCTCCGCGCAGGAACCAGGGCACAATGGTCGCCGAAACTTTCCGGCCGCGGATTTCAACCTCTACCTCGTCGCCTTCCCACAGCTGGCTGGACACCAGCGCCATGGCGATGGCACGTTTGGCGTTTTCATCGGTGTACATAGACTCCACGCCTTCGCCCTCGGTTCTCCAGTAAGGGACCATGGTTCCGCTGGTAACGTAACCCACGGTGTCCTCATCGACCCAGACACGGTCTCCCGGCCGTGCGATCCCGCGTCCGGCCAGTTCGATCAGCAGGACCCGTTGCGGCAACGCATCGATTTCGGAAAAATTCTGATCGAGGATGTTTTTCAGTGCCATGAACTGCCGGTGGAGTGCATCGCGGCCAATGTAATCCCCTTTCAGCGGTGAAAAACTGACTGCGAAACGGGACAGGTCGGAAGCGAAAGCAGGAATTTCCCCGCCTTCAGGATCGGGCCCGAGTTCGTGCCCGTACAATGGCAGCCCGGCCTCCAGGCGCAGCGAGTCGCGGGCGCCCAGCCCGACGGGCTTTGCACCGTTCTCAACCAGCAGGTCCCATACTCTGAGTGCATCTTCGTTTTCGATGAACAGTTCGAAGCAGATGGGTTCCCCGGTGTAACCGGTGCGAGCGAGCAGTATTCGCGCTCCTTCAATTTTGACAATACCGAGCTCGTTTCGCATGGGTTCCGGCAGGTCGCCATGGATGATGCCGGACAAAATCTGCTTGGCTTCAGGTCCCTGCAGGCTCAGCATTGCCATTTCCAGGGTGCGGTCCACCATATGCGTTTGCGGGAAGTCGCGGCGCATCGCCTCCAGGTGATTCCAGTCCTTTTCGCGGTTGCCGGCATTGACCACCAGCAGGTACTCGTCTTCAACGAAGCGGTACAGATAGGCATCGTCGATGACGCCGCCGGCCGGGTTGGGAATCATCGTGTATTGCCCCAACCCGACGTCCAGTGCAGCCGCGCTATTGGTCAGGACATGCTGTAAAAATGGCAGGGCCTGCTCTCCACTGATGATGAAGCGTCCCATGTGGGAGACGTCGAACAGCCCGGAGTGTTTACGGGTCGCCAGGTGTTCCTGGACAATCCCCGCGGCATACTGGAGTGGCATATCCCAGCCGCCAAACTCCGTAATTTTCGCGCCACACTGCACGTGGCGGTCATAAAAGACTGTTCTCATCACGCTTTTCTTGCCTCTATTTTCCGTAAATGAATTTCTGGATCACATCCCATTGTGCCGCACCGTGCATGCCTGCCTGTTCAAGGCAGACGTCGCCCGGGCCACTGCCCAGGAAGACGCCGTGTTTCCATGGGTAGAGGGTAAATTCTCTGCCCCGCTCGGACATCGTCCAGCGATAGGTTGTGGCTGCCGTGAAGCCGGAGAACATCATTGCCGAGGCGGCCGTCGTGGCGGGATAAATCTCCTTTCTCTCCTGCTCGTCCAGGCGATCGAATAGTTCCACACTTGAAATATAGTACACATCCAGGTTGATGCCTTTTTCCTTGAGGTGCGGCAATACACCGGTGATAAAGGCATAGGCGACATCGCTGCCCTGATAAATCAGGGTGCCATCAGCCTTGCCATTGGCTTCCAGTAATTTGTAAATACCTTTAACGGAAGCTTCCGGCGGGGCCAGGCCCAGCGCCGCCCGATCAACGATCACCTCGGATGGGCGGGTGACATAAGGCGCCAGGACTGCGGGACGCTGGAGCAACGCTTCTGCGGTCAACGGCCAAAGCTCGTTTGGATCCCATGGAGTCAGCGTGATCATCACATCGCCCGGGAAGTTTTCCTGCAGCACCTGGAGAGCCTGCGGCTCAGCGTGGGTCGGACCGTCCTCACCGGTTTTCACACCGGCATGGCCACAAACGATGACGAACGTGCGGTTGGGCTCACCCGGCACGCGGTGCCGCAGGGTCTGTTGTCCAATACCGTGGGTCTTGGCACAGATCGTATTGAGCGGTGCAATAAAAGCGCCGTAGGAGGAGCCCACACCGATTTGGTGGCCCATGCTGGCGATCCCCGAGCAGATGCCGCCCATGGCGTCTTCGGTGATACCACCGGCAGAGAACAACCGTGAGTCGGGGTTGTTGGTCGGGTGCCAGAAACCGGTTCCGAAGCCAGCGCCGATGGTGGAAATGTTGGTCGAACCGTATAGATCGGCCGCAGCGGCCAGGATAGCGCCGTTGGTCAGCTTGTTGACGTGGTTCAGGGCATTGGCCAGGGCGCCGCGCAGGGTTTGCGATGACCCGGCCTCGTAAGTGCAGGAGGCTGGACGTTCATAGGGAGAGATCGCGTTATCTTCGTACAGTTTCTCCAACTGCGGAGCATTGCTGCGTAGCGGCCTGGAAGATGCAGCCAGGCGTTGTTTACTGTCCACTATCCAGTCCGCCAGTTGTCCGGTCAGAGCCGGGTTGGCCTCAAAAGCTCCCCGGATGGTGAGCAGGGCTCCGTAGTAGGCCCGCTCGATGCTTTCCGGATTCTTTTCCGCTTCGAATCTTGGAAAAGTCAGGCCGAGCCTTTTTTCGAACGGTTGCAGAGCCTGCAGATAAGCTTCGCTATAGAACTTATGGCCCGCGCCGTGGGACTTGGCGCCTTCCATGCCATAACGCCAGCCTTTGACGGTGCGATAGACGATGCCTGTGGGTCGCCCGTTCCTGAACGCCCGTGCCTTGTTCTGTGCTTCCCGGATTTGCGCAAAATCGAATCCGTCCGGCACATAGATGACGTTGAAGCCATGGACCATCAGGAATTCACAGGGATCCCACTGCACATACTCGCCGGGCTGGTCGCCTTCGCGCGTTACGGCATCCGAGTCGATCGATGACTGGTTCCAGTCCACGTGGAAGAACAGGTTATCCAGGCCGGAACTGGCGGCTGCAGCCAGTGCTTCAGCCACCCGGCCCGGGGTCATGCCACCTTCGCCTTCGATCACGTGGACGTGAGGTGCGTTTTCACGGTGCATGTCCTTCAGCGTGAGCGCCAGGCCCACGGAGCCGGCAACGCCGACGCCACTCGGGCCGGTGGAGAGCCAGACAAAGGGAGTTTGAGGCGTCGGGTGTCCGTCCAGTGGTTTGGCGTCAAATTCCACGAACAGGGGGGTTTTGGTAATCGGGTTCTTACGAAAACCAAGCAGATCTTCCAGTCGCAGTTGCTGGCGTACTTCGGGCAGCAACTCCGGATATCTCTGGCGCACAACTTCGTTACGGCAGGCCCACATGGCATACAGGCCCAGCGCCTTGTGGCCGGCGGCATAAGAAATGATGTCGGCCGTGCGGTCCATCGGGTTGGAAAAGTCGTAGTCCATCTGGTTAAACAGCAGGGATTCCACGATGCGGCCACTGGATACGCTGCCACCGGGATGTCCGGAAGACGCGTGGTTGAACATCACCGCGCAAAGTGAGCGGTAGCAAAGATCGAAAAACTCCAGGCTGTCGTTCTCCCCGGCAGGCAGAGCAGGGACTTTTTCGGGGTCGAGTGCGATGTACTCGGTGCCGCGATCTTGCAAATTGAGTGCGAATGACATGGGAAAACTCCTGTTAGCTGAAGTGCTTTTGTTCTGCGATAAATTGCCTGAATCCGGCTTCATCGTTAATAGCGTTGCGCATGCGTTCCATTCCGAGTTTCAGGTCTTCCAGACCGGTGGCGATGGACAGCCGCAGGAAATGCATGTTCTCTGCGCCGATCTGGCCGAATGACTTGCGGTCCATCGTGGCCACGTGGTGATTCCACAGCAGGAACATCTGGAACAGCGTGGACGGACTGGTGGTTTTCTGCATTTCCGGCGAAAGGGCAGCGTAGGCCTTGTCGATTTCCAGGTTCTTCACTACCCCGGCGATATTGGGGAACACGTAAAACGCGCCTTTGGGCAGCTGGCAACTGACGCCGGGCATGCTGTTGAGTGCATCTACAACAAAGTCCCGCCGCTGCTGAAACGCAGTATTCATTTCGGCTATGGATCCCTTGCTCAGCGGAGACTCGATGGCCAGCCGGGCGCCTTCCTGGTTGTAAGGTGGGATGCAGGAGAAGTAGTTGATATTAAGGTTCTTGAACAACAGGGCTTCCTCGACCGACGGGAATACTACCCAGCCAATACGCCCCCCGGTCCATGAATAGGATTTTGAGGCGCCCGTGGCGATCAGGGTTTTTTCCTGCATACCTGCAATCGAAGCGATGCTGTAATTTTCCGCACCGTCAAACAGGATGTTCTCGTAAATCTCATCCGAATAAACCCGGATATTGGGTGAGCACTTACTGAGGATGACATCTGCGATTTCCTGCAGTTGCTCACGCGTGGCCACGCCCCCGGTCGGGTTGGACGGGAAGTTCATGAAGATCAGCTTGGTGCGTGGCGTGATCAGTTTTTCCAGATCGGCGCCGGTAAAGCTGAAGCCCAGCTCTTCGCGCAGGTGTACCGGAACAGGAACGGCTCCGACATAGCGGATAAAAGACTCGTAAATCGGGAAGCCCGGGCTGGGATAGATGATTTCATCGCCGGGGTTGCAATAGGTCTGCTGGCAAAGGCCGATCGGGGGCTTGCCACCCGGGAAAACGCCGACCTGTTCGGGTGCAATCTCAATACCCCGGGCCTCGCCGATGTATTTGGCCACGGCTTTCCTGAGCGGAAGGATGCCCTGCGGGTCGCAGTAATGCACGTTATCCAGGTCCAGTTGGCGCTTGACCTCATCCCTGATGTGGGCGGGCAGAGGGAAGTCGGGTTCCCCCAGGTTGCACTTGACTACTTTGTGCCCGGCCTGTTCCAGGGCGACGATATAGGGTCCGACCTTAAAGGCATTTTCGGTGTGGATGAGGGAAGTCCGGTCAGAGATAAGGTTCATAATATGCCCGCCATTTGTTGATGCCGGGAAGGCCAGTCTCTGTCGCAATGAATATCCGAAACAGGGGCCTTTCACCGGCGTTGTTAACCGATCATGCGCGCCTGAACCCGGCCAGGATGCCCGGGGTTCCAGTGACTCTCCAGTTCGAACCGTGTGATTCTGCCTTGCAGGCGATCACACTTTTACACACCTATCTTAATGAATTTCTATGCATTTGATAAATTTATATTTAATATGTATAGATTAATATTATAAATGAGTGATCGATGCGAAATATCCCGATGGATCTGCTGCGTACATTCGTCACGGTGGCTGAAATGCGCGGGTTTACACTGGCTGGTCAATTGCTGGGGCGGTCCCAGCCGGCCATCAGCCTGCAAATCAAGCGACTCGAGGAACTGATCGATGCCCAGGTGTTTGTTCGCGGCGGGCAGCAACTGGAACTGACCCTCACCGGTGAGCGCATGTTGAGCTATGCGCGACAGATCCTCGCGCTTAATGACGAGGCCCTGGCAGAGTTGGCCCGGCCAACCATCAGCGGGCGGATCAGTTTTGGAATCCCCAGTGAATTTGCCACGACTCTGCTGCCAAAAGTCCTGGGTCGCTTTGCCCAGGCGTACCCCGCCGTCACGCTGGAAATCAACAGCGACCTCAGCCAAAACCTGTTCTCGCATCAACCCGGAACCTATGACCTGATCCTGGCCTTGCGCGATGCCTCCACCAAAAGCCTGCCGTCGTTCATCGGCTCTGACGAACTGGTTTGGGTGACCAGCACCAATTACGACACCCATCTGCAATCGCCACTTCCCATGATCGTGGCCCCGGCGCCATGTATGTACCGGGCCAGGGCCTTCAGTGCGTTGAAGGAAACGGGTCAAGCCTGGAGGGTGTCGTATACAAACCAGGACATCACCGGAATCAAGGCGGCGATCGAGGAGGGGCTGGGCGTCACTGTTCTGACGCGCAAGACGGTTCCGGCATCGTTGAGAATTTTGCCTTTCTCCAGCAAGTTTCCGAAACTCGGAAAAGTGGGGGTTCACCTGTTTTACAACCGACAGCAGGCCAGCGAGGCAGTGCTAAAACTGGTGGATTATGTGAGCACCATCGTTGAGTAAATTTGAGTAGACTGTTTGGGTGCTGTTCAATTCCTACATTTTTATTTTCCTGTTCCTGCCAATTACCATCGCCGGCTTTTTCCTGGCGGGTCAGCGGGGACACCATCGCATTGCGATCAGCTGGCTGGTGGCCTGCTCGCTGTTTTTCTATGGCTGGTGGAACCCCGCGTATCTTGGTTTGATCCTGGCTTCGATTTTGTTCAACTACGCGGCCGGGATCCTGTTGTCGGGCTCGGGTCTGTCAAAGCGCAAAGCGATTCTGGCACTGGGCGTTGCCGCCAACCTGGGTCTGCTGGGGTACTACAAGTATGCAAACTTTTTTGTCGATAGCCTGAACAATGTGGCCGGTGCGGCATTTCACCTCGAGACCATATTACTGCCGCTGGCGATTTCCTTTTTCACCTTTCAGCAGATCGCTTACCTGGTGGATGCGTACCGGGGTGAGACGCGGGAATACAATTTTCTGCATTACTGCCTGTTCGTGACCTTCTTCCCCCAGTTGATCGCCGGACCGATCGTGCACCATCGCGAGATGCTCCCGCAGTTCGCCCGCGACGCCATTTACCGTTTCTGCCACCGGGACTTCATCGTCGGCTTCACGATTTTCACGCTGGGCCTGTTCAAGAAAGTGGTGCTGGCTGATGGCGTCTCGGTTTATGCCAACCCGGTCTTCGGAGCGGCAGAAGCAGGCATGGCCTTGTCTATGGCCGAAGCCTGGGGCGGAGCGCTGGCCTACACGCTGCAGATCTACTTTGATTTCTCCGGATACTCCGACATGGCGATCGGCCTGGGCCGGATGTTCGGAATTCGCCTGCCGCTCAATTTTCACTCCCCGCTCAAAGCGGTCAGTATCATCGAGTTCTGGCACCGCTGGCATATGACCTTGTCGCGCTTTCTGCGTGATTACCTGTACATACCCCTTGGTGGCAACAGAAAAGGGCCGGCCCGGCGCTATATCAACCTGTTCATTACCATGCTGCTGGGCGGTTTGTGGCATGGAGCAGGATGGACCTTTGTCGTCTGGGGCGCGGCCCACGGTGCAGCGCTGGCCCTGAACCATGGCTGGCATGCCGTGCGCCGGTCGCTCGGACATGACCTTGAGAGCAGTACCCGGCTGGGCCGGCTATTGTCAGTGACCCTCACCTTTGTATTCGTGACCGTGACCTTCGTGGTGTTTCGGGCTGAGACTTTTGAAAGTGCACTGCAGATCATCCAGGCGATGTTCGGTGGCAATGGCTTCGCCACGGGTGAGTACGCGCCTAACCAACTGGCCAGTTGGAGCGACGGGTTCCGTTTTATCGCGGCGCTACTGCTGATCGCCTGGCTGGCGCCCAACACGCAGCAGATCATGCGTGATTTTGACCCGGCCTTCGATACCTATCGTGGCAGTTTGGGCGACCGCCCGGCAGAGCGGCCACGGTTTGTCATTACAACGGCCTGGGCATGTGTTGTTGCGTTACTTTTTGTCTATGCGATCGGATCGCTGACCCGGGTCAGTGAATTCCTGTACTTCCAGTTTTGACATGAATATGAATCAGCCCAATCATAAAGACCTGACCGCCAGAAGCTTTCTGCGGGTCATGGCCGGGGTCGCCATCGCTATTGCGCTGGTCTCTGTGGGAGTCAATTACTTCACCGACCGTTATTATGTGTTTCACCCGCAAGATGGCGTTTTTGAGGAAATCCTGGAACCCAACTCGCGGGTTCTCAAAGCGACCTACCTGGACGAGAACTGTGAGCAGTTTGACGCCACAATCTTCGGCTCCTCAAGGGCAGCCGTCTATCCCACCTCGGAATTCAACCGTGTGTTTGGGACCCGGACTTACAATTTCGGTGTCGCGACCGGCAGCCTGCCGGGCATCCTGGCGCGACTGGAGTGGCTGGCGGGGCGCGGTTGTATGCCGGGCAGGGTATTCCTGGCGGTTTCGATTGACCGCTTACGCTTTCCCGACCGTCCCAACGATCTGTTGCGTAAAGAGTATCCGGCCATCGTCGGTGGAGCAGCCTATCAGCGCGAATTCCTGTTGAGTTATTTGGGTAGCGATGCGCTGGTTTCAAACGTCCGAAAACTGTGGGAAAAAATCATTGAGGATCCTGCTTCGCGTTTCCGCTACCACATGGCAACGGGCGATGCCGAGTACCTGTGGGACCGGGAACTGGAGTTTCCGGCTTGTCCGGATGGCTCCATAAGCACAGATGCAGTTACGATCCGGCAGTTCGTTGATTACATCCGCAAAATCAAGGAGCTGGCGGATTCATATGGTTCGGGTTTGACCCTGATCTGGAACCCCATTCCAAAGGCAGAGCAGATAGCCCACCTGCAGGATGCCCGGAACCTGTTCCAGGCGCTCAGTGGTGTTGCAGATGACCTGTACCGCCTGCCGGTCACTGACGAACGATTGCTGGATGGCCGGAATTTCCACGACCGCGGACACTTCAAACCGGAACTGGGGTCTGCTGTGATCGCTTCTGACGAACACCGGGTTTCCCTGGAGCAACTCACGCTGGAGTTGGAACAGGCAGCCCAGCTGTGTCACTGAGGTGCATCACCTGCCTTTTGATACAATCTCTCTTTATCATGAGCCGGGAGGTTAACAGCGCGTGACGGAGACACCGGCTGCAAAAGTGCCATTCGGCAAGAGTGATGGATTCCGCCGTTTTAAGCTGGCGCTCAAGCGCTTGATTGGCCGTGAACCCCGCTTGCAACTTGAACTGAGCTGTCCACTTGAGAAATTTGGTGTGTGGGCCGTTTGCCCGGAGTTGTTGCATGAAGGGGGGGTTGTTTACTCGCTCGGCGTGGGTGAGGACATCGACTTCGACCTGGCCATGATCGAAAAAAAGCAGATGCAAATTCATGCATTTGACCCGACGCCCAATTCTGTTGACTGGCTCGAGCAGCAGGGACTACCCGCGGCGTTTCATTTTCATCCCTGGGCAGTGGCGGAGAAAGACGGCTCCTTCCTGCTCTATCCGCGCTTGCTAAAAAACGGCAGCCGCTCTGAAACGATGTACACCCTGCTGCCTGAAGGGGCAGACACACAGGCTGCCGTCGAAGTACCGGCCAAAACCCTTGCAACCATTGTCCAGGACCTTGGGCATGATTGGGTGGACGTGTTGAAAATGGACATAGAAGGCGCCGAGTACGGGGTACTGGACGGCCTGCTGGCCTCCAGCCTGCGCCCGGGACAACTGTTGATCGAGTTTCATCACCGTCACGCGGGGCTGGACAAAAGCCAGACCGTTGCGGCCATCGATGCGCTGCGATCTGCAGGTTACGGCCTGGCCGATATTTCCAGCAGCGGCCGCGAGTTCACGCTGGTCTTAAAGTCCGCGCTGAAAAAGGCGGCATCGAATTGAGCCTGCTTCCACTCAACACTCTTCACCTTACCAACACCAGCGACCGCGGCGAGTCGGCCTGGATCATCGGAATACGCGATGCGGGTGTGAACGTGCGGGTTTTCGGCCGCCTCGACTCGCCGCATGTCCAGCGCATTCGCGATGCCGGCATTCCGGTAACCGATGTGCGTTGGGACAAGATGCTGGATCGCAAACTGTTGAGGCAGATCGGGCGGGTCTGTATCGAGGATCAGATCGATATTATCCACACCGGCAATAGCCGCACCACGCTGCACATGGTGATGGCTACCGGCAAGCTCCACCGCCAGGGCCGCTCACCCAAACTCGTTGCCTACCTCGGGGTGATCGGCAACGTCACCTGGAAGTCGCCCCTATCCTGGTTCCG
>Ga0316189_10001036_pt1 | contig 27643 bp, 22 predicted proteins | sample LowCovwburrow_MG_FD_204930 | JGI IMG/M metagenome (GOLD analysis project Ga0316189, IMG submission 204930) | Coastal sediment microbial communities from Maine, United States - Lowes Cove worm burrow | ecosystem: Environmental > Aquatic > Marine > Coastal > Sediment | place: USA: Maine...
GTTGAATTAGGCCAGTTATCACTATAGACCGCATCCGTATTATCTAAGATAAGTTCATTGGGTGATGTGGTTGCCGTTGAGCCTGTTTTAGCCATCGCCAACAATTGGCCATTGGCAAACTGATAGCTGGTTTTAAGGCCCCCTTGATTATCAAGCTCAGCCAGTAGTTCACCTTGCTGACCATAAAGGAAGTAAGTGGTGTCGGTTTGAGTGACTTTTTGAGTCCGTTGCCCTTGGGCATTGTAGGTGTAGCTGGCAAGGATCTGACTACTTTGGCTAACAGTATGCAGGCGGTTGTCATCACCATAGCTAAATTGATACGTGCCGTTATCTATAATATTACCGTTGGCATCATACTGATAGTTGATGACCGTAGTGCCGGTTTTGTTGGCCAGTTTATTGCTATCAAGCGGATAGCTGTAACTGTCTGCTTCGGTCAGGCTGTTTAAGGTTTGGCTTTTATTGGTTCTGTTATGAGTGGGGTCATAAAGGTAGCTTGTATCACCATAGTTAGCATTACCGTCATCAGCTTGTGTGAGTCTATCTAGATTGTCATAGCTAAAAGCTTGGCTTTGGGTAGTGATGTTATCTGTGATATTGGTGATATTGCTATTGGCGTCAAAGCTATAGCCCCGCTCTAGTATATTGGGCGTAGTCAGGTCTGTTTGACGGTAATCTAAGTCGCTTGCCTGGGTCATGGTCAGGCCATTACCATAGGTTTTATTGGTCATGGGACCAAAGGGCTGATAGCTCATATTGCTGGCTAGGGTTTGTTGGTTACTTTGGCTGTCGGTGGTGTCAACTTGAATCAGTCTACCGGCCAAATCATATTGGTAATCAACAACCCTGCCATCAGGATAGCTCATTTGAGTGAGTTGGTTCGCACTGTTGTAGCTATAATCAAAAGTATAGGTTTGGTTATTACGGTCACTATTGGTTTGAATGATATTGCCCTTTAGGTCATAGACGTAATCGGTCATGCCGCTGGCATCGGTTTGGCTTGTCAGCCGACCTATACCATTTTGACCTGCACCATTTTCATCATAGGTGTACGCGACGTTAAGGCTGCTATCGGGAAAGCTGGTTGTGATGAGTCTGTTTAATGCGTCATAAGTGTAAGTGGTGGTGACGCCTCTAGCATCGGTTTGGCTGAGTCTATTGCCCGCATCATCATAAGTGTAGGCGGTGCTACCAGTATCAGGACTGGTCTGACTGGTTAAGTTGTCAAAAGCGTCATAAGCATAGCTTGTGGTATTGCCATTGGGATCAATAACACCGGTTAAGTTGTCTCTATCATCATAGATATAATCGGTATCACCTAATGCCGCATCGGTGGTGGTAATGAGTCTGTCTAGGGCATCAAAGGCGTAGTTTGTTGGGTTGTTGTTGGGGTCAGTTTGGTTGGTCTGATTATTATTCACATCATAGTCAAAGGTGGCCGTTTGACTATTTGCTCCAATATCTTGTCTTAGACGGCTAAGTTCATCATGGACAGATTGGTGGCTGCGGGTAAGTGTTTGGTCGGGGTCGGTGATGGTTTCCGATATTTGGTTACCTGCAGCGTCTAAGGTATAGCTTATTTTATTACCTAGGGCATCGCTATAACCAATAGGACGATGGGCACTGTCGTAGTGGTAGGTAATGATTTCGCCGTTACTTAAACTAACAGTTAAGATATTACCGGTGGCGTCATAGCTGTATTGGGTAAGGTTGCCTGCGACATCTTGACTTAATAATCTGCCACGGACATCGTAAGTGAGTGTGGTAACAGCACCATTGGCATCAACTAAGGTTAAAGGTCTGCCACTTAAATCATGACTGGTGATTTGGGTGATGTGACCTAGGGCGTTGGTGACAGAAATCAGGTTGGCTGAAGTATCATAAGCAAAAGCCGTGATGTCTGACACATCCGTCCTTTTGCCATCCATGGTGGCAATAAGACCAAAGGCATTGTAGGTGTAACTTTCGGTTTGGGCGGCCCCGCCACTTAAGGGAAGTGCTAAAGCACTCAATAAGACGCTGGCAAGCAGTGTCTGTTTGAAACCCGTTTGAGGGGAAGCTGTCTTGTTCACGATTAGCTTACTTAATGTGTTCATCTTATGTCCTTGTCCGTGATGTTTGTTTTTTATTCAGTCTTTGCTTATTTGTTCTTAGCCTGTTGATTAGGGTGAGCTGACTGTTTGAGTAAGCTGTCTGCCTTGTGCGTCATAAGTAAAAGTGATGACTTTACCGGGCTCTGTAATTTGAGTAGGCAATCTAAAGTCACTATGCCAAGTGGTGGTAATGGTTCTGGCCTCAGGTGTGCCAGAGGCTTCTGTTCTTGAGGTTTCTAATCCTCTGGCATCATGCACATAGCTTGTGACATTACCTTGCCAGTCTGTTTTGCTTGCCATATAGCCATTAGCGTCATAAGTGTAGTTTTGATTGGCCCCTGCACAGGATGCAGTGGCATGGCCTTCTACTTGAGTGACTTTTTTAACGCCATGTAATGTGGTGAAGTGGTAAGTGGTGTCTTTACCTAATGGGTTAGTGACAGTGACTTGGTCTGCAACACTAAAATCTAAAGTAGATTTATCAACGCCGCCATCAAGCTCTGAGCTAATCGCTCTGCCTTGACTATCAAAGGCCCACGTTACGCGACTGCCTGTTTCATCCGTTAAGCCTGTTAGGTGATGGGGATAAGTAGTGTTTTCATAGTGATAAGTACGAACAGGGTTATCACTATTATCTAATGGCGTGTCATCAGGATAAGTAACACTGCTTAAGTTGCCTATAGCGTCGTAACTATAGCTGTATACATTACCTTCCGGGTCAGTCATGGTGGAAATGCGTTGCGAACTATCGTAGCTAAACAACAGCTCATCACCGGTATAGCCTGTGACTTTGTCTAAGGTACTGTTATTATCATCGCCGCCATCAATAACTGGAATATCGTAAGCTAATGTTTGGCTTTGTCCGGCTCGGTTGGTGATAGACAGCAATTGGCCTGTGGCGTTATAGGTTTCAACAGTATCGGCGCTATCGCGATATTCCCAGCCTGTTCTTACATTATTGCCGTCGACTGTTTCTACTAAGGTGTCGGGGATGTCTACGTCGCCTTGCCAGTTTGCGCCGTCATAGTTAAACGAAAAGACTTGGCCATTACCTCGATATGCTGCGACATTTGAATTAGTAGCTGAGAGCGAGACTCGTCGATTTAAACTATTACGCCATTTAATACCAAAATCTGTATGAGCTAATGACGCACCACTGTTATAGTAACGAATAAAATTCAAACCAAATGGTGATTCGCTTTGATAGTCACGCTCCGTTTGGAAGCTGTTACCCGTGGCTACCATGATTGGATCACCTGCTACGGGCTCGCATGAATCAAGAGGCTGCTTTGCTGGTGAATAGCCAGGCTGGTAACAAATCTCACTGTAAGCCCATATTGTTGTCGAACTACCACTTTGTGATGTCTCATAAGCCCATCCCCATCCAAGTTCGTTATAGTTACGGAACTGCCCAAAAACACCTGGTGTAGGAGAGGTAGGCGGATTTGGCGCTCTACTACTCGAAGTGCAAGATTTATAAAGGCCTTCATTAGGTAACGTCACAGCTACGACGCCGACTGCTCTGTATGTAGAATACGGATTTATAAAGCTTTCATCCATATTATCGAACGCCCATTGGGCTGCCTCTTCCATGGTGACGAAGTTACCTCCAGACTTAGAGTTCAAAGGATTACTGTCACGAGGTGTATACACATAAAATGAGCCTGCGTTAACAGCTGAGGAAAATAACAATAAAATAATTATTTCAGCCGTTGATATAATCGACTGAGCTAGTCTTGGTTGATTAATTATGCTTGCGTCCATTGGTGTCTGCTTTTTAACTTCCCTATTACTCTTCATTTGAAGCCTCTTTTCTAGTAAGTATCATCTTTTCATCCTTAAAATGGTTATTGCACTTCATGTGTCGCTTGAGACGTCAATCGACCTTGAGCGCATAGACAAAATCGGTGATTTGAGTAGGATCCGTTATTTTCACTGGCAACCTAAAATTAGCGAGAATCAATGTAGAATCAATGGGGTCAGACTCGATTGATTTACAACTTTCCTATCAGTAGGAATCAAGGGGGCAGCCAGCTTGATATTCCTATTGGTCGATGAGCTCATTCTTTTGGGCTCTATAAAATACCGTTGCATTACTTTTAATATTTTCAATTTTTTATCCTTAAAATTTAGACTGTTTACTATTAATTAACTGTTTGTGAAAGCAACCTGCCATTGGCATCGTACGTGAAGCTAGTGAGTTTGCCGGGCTCTGTGATTTGAGTAGGTAGTCTAAAGTCTGGATGCCAAGTGGTAGTAATGGTTCTAGCTTCAGCTGTGCCTGAGGCTTCTGTTCTTGAGGTTTCTAGTCCACGGCTATCATGGACATAGGTCGTCACATTACCTTGCCAGTCAGTTTTGCTAGCCATATAACCATTGGCGTCATAAGTGTAGTTCTGGTTAGCACCAGCACAACTCGCTGTAGCATGACCTTCTACTTGGGTGACTTTTTTAACGCCATGTAGCGTAGTGAAATGATAAGTGGTGTCTTTGCCTAATGGGTTAGTCACAGTCACTTGGTCTGCAACGCTATAATCTAAAGTCGATTTATCAACGCCGCCGGTGTGTTCTGAACTAATGGCGCGGCCTTCACTATCATAAGTCCATGTAGCAAAGCGAACACCTGTCTCATCAGTTAAGCCGGTTAGGTGATGAGGGTAAGTGGTGTTTTCGTAATGATAAGTACGTATCTCAGTGCCCGAGGCAAAAAGTACTTTAGTTAACCGTTCAGAACTATCATAGACATAGCTGATTTCAGTATTATCTGGCATCATAATTTTTTCGATATGGCGGTTAGTATCGTAGAACAGCTTGAGAGTTCTGCCTGTGCTATCAGTTATTTGATCAAGGGTTTCAAGATCGGTATCTACATCATAGAGGAACATGAGTTCTGTCCCGTTTATTTTTCGTATGGTTTGAAGCTGGCCTTGATTATTATATGTTTCGGTCACATTGCCCGTAGTTTGATATACCCATCCCAACTGCGTGTCATTTTCATATACAGGAACAAGGGAGGAGGTAACATCAGGATCCGCCAGAAAAAGGCCACTCGTCTGTTCCCTGAAAATTAGCTTTCTGCCGTCTGGCCTAATCACTGTAACTCGGCGGTTAGCATCTGCTCCAAATACGGTCAATTGCTGGGAATAATTGTGGCGCCAATTGATACCCATGTAGCTATCATTACTATTTGCAGATGCAGCACTGGAATATATTGATTGGCTACTATACGAACGGGAAAACTGTAGCTCGCTTGAGTTAGTACCGGGGTAATCGATCTCTTTCTGATATTTGTTTCCTGTACCAATAGTAATTGGGTTCCCTGCACAAAAATGCTTATCTAAGGGCGGGTTCTTTTCGTCTATTAGTGGATTTTCACATGACTCTTTAGCTGCATCGAAGTTAATATCAGCATAACTAATTGCCCCGTCCTGAAATGGCTCTTTGACAGGCCCACCTTCATACCAAAAATGGATGTTTTTCCGTTGATAGTATGTCGTTGGCGTTAAGAAACAAAAGTAAAGAGTCGCATCCTTCCCCCAATGTAAACCCGCATCAACACAAGCATTTTTTGCCTCCTGAAAAAAGAAGTCTGTCGTCTGAAAATATCCTCTTTCCCCCCAATACCAGCATTGGGCTTCCACATTACTAACAACAAATAAAAGAGTGAAAACCAAACAGTTCGTTAGCTTTATTTTTCTATTCACAGCTACCTTTCCATATCGTTTACTAAGCAAGGTCATTTTTCTTACTATATTCACTGTTTATCCTTAAACTTATTTATGACTACTGACTCACAGTTCTAGATAACTGCCTATCTTGGATGTGATAATTAAAAGTGCTGGTTTTGCTAAACCTTACTTAAGACGTGCACCCAAAAATCCTTATTCTGTCATTGGTGTGGGAGGACTATAATATTTACTGGAAAGACTTTCCTATAGGTAGTTTTACTATAATTTGAACTTGTAAATCGTAAGCAACTGAAACTAAACATGTATGTTTAATAAAATAATTGCGTTTAAGACTGGGCGTGAATAACGAGCATGTGACTTAGCAAAAATCGAACTATTTATTATCGTACACTCCTTGTCGATAGAGGCTGGTTTTCTGTTTAGTTTTAAAAAAATAGTAAACTCGATCTTGTTTTTTTACAGTAGTTAAATAACAACTGAATGTAAGGTTAATACGGATAAACACAGCCAAAGTAATCAATAGAGTCAGACTCTGACCCTATTGATTTTTATTGATTACTACGGTAGCTTAAAAAAGGGAAGCACCCCCTTTAATTCATTGTTTTTATTAGTTATTTCGTGGGGATTCATCAGTGGCTGACCCCTTGATTTTTTTATTCCATTCTAAAAGTCATAAAAGAAACTTCACCATTACTTTCTCCTTACCGTAAATCAAGCTAGCTGACCCCTTGATCGCCTAAGCTGGCTGACCCCTTGATCGCCTATCAAGCTGGCTGACCCCTTGATCGGACCCCTTGATCGCCCCCCCTTGATCGCCCTTGATTCCCTTGATTCCTCAACTAGCATAGAAACTGGACATAATATTTAGCACTTTACTTGGAACCCAGCTACCTATCCATGAACAGTTATAAATCAACGTATCTTTAGTACTTTACTTGGAAGGATAAAATGACACCTCTAAAAAAAACAATGACTTAGCTGACTCTGAAGTTCAGTGTTTTAGTTGGTTGTCCAGGGAGGTTGTGTCGTCATCTTAACGGCGATCACTTCCAAATATTTAGTTAACTTTTCAAGTGTTTGTGTTTGTGATTATGAATAAAAAGCATGTCTGTTTCAGGCTGAAAGGACTAATAAGCTAATATTTTAATAATAAAACACTGGCTTTGCATAGCCTGGAAATAGCCGGTAGCCACCCCGCATCAACGGCAATAAAAGTTATTTATTGTTAATATTTAGTAAGTTATAGTAATAACTTCATATGTTTTATAGTAAACATTAATAGTCCAACATAACCTACTGATTTAAATGTCTAAGTTGGAATATTATAGGGGTGCTACAGTTTCAGAACTAAAACCTGGCTAACGCTGCAAACCTGAAAGTGAACTCAGTCTGCTCTGTTATATAGTTTTGCGAGTAACACTAAAAGATCGCAACTATGATGTGTTGTAAGGTACTATTGCTGTTGTGTGTTGTTTTGGAGGGATCTAATGAAATCTTTACTTAATTATTTTAAGCTTCTCATTTCATCTACAATACTAATTTTTGTCTCTGCTAATGTTTTCGCTCAAGACTGGGTTTACACGGTTGTCGAAGGAGATAACCTTTGGAATTTAAGTAAACAACATTTAGATAAAGTCACTCGCTTCGAACAAATTCGTAAGCTAAATGACATTAGTGACCCTAAACTTTTGCCCCCGGGTACTCGCATACGCATCCCTTTAAAGTGGATCCGCAGTAACTCCGTTCCCGCCCAAATACACTCAATAGATGGTGTTTCTGAATTACTACGCGCTAACACTCAAAATTCACAGCCACTACATTTAGGCTCAATGCTATATCTCGGCGATGAAATAAGAACCAGCAATCAAAGTACGATTGCGATTAAATTTGCAGACGAAACTATTTTAACCATTCATGAAAACAGTCTTGTTCGTTTTGATCACTTAAGTGCGCATGGTGTCACAGGCATGGTGGATACGCGGCTAAATATATTAAAAGGTCGAACAGATACAAAAGTAACCCCTGCCGTCGGTCCAGGTTCTCGATTTGAAATTCAAACTCCTTCAGCAATCAGTTCAGTAAGAGGTACCATTTATCGAACCTCAGTCAGCGAAAATGGTAAAGCATCCAATATCGAAGTACTTCGAGGTAAAGTGGCCGTAAGTGGTGCCAATGAACAACAATTGGTTAATGCAGGTTATGGAACACAAGTAGTGGCCAACTCCCCCCCTTTACCACCACGCCCATTACTGGCCGCTCCTCTTTTTGACACCATTCCAAAGACTATTGAACAAATCAAATGGAGAGTATCGTGGTCTGAGATACAAGATGCTGTGAGCTACCGAATAGAGCTTGCCAACAATGCCAAATTTGATACTTTAATATGGCAAGATGTCACTCAATATCGTAAAACAACATTACCCGACATTCCCGATGGCAACTATAGCTTACGTGTTCGAGCCATTGACTCATTGGGCATAGAGGGGCTTAACCAGGATAAACAGGTAATTATTAATGCGTACCCTCAGCCACCGGTTGCCTTAAAACCTATTGACAGTGAAGTCCTACGAGGACAAACGCCAATATTACAATGGACAGGATCAGAAAATGCCTCTAACTACCATTTAGAAATAGCAACAGATATCAATTTTGAACACATCGCATTCGACAAAAAAGGCATCATCGAAACGTATTACAAGCCTACTGCACTAACAAAAAACGGGCATTATTATTGGCGTTTATCTAGTATTGCTAGCGATGGAGAACAAGGACCTACCGGCCCCATACGCTCATATCAGATCAAACCCATTCCAGCCAAAGTCGAAGCAACTGTTTCTGCTGAAGATGATGGACTGTTAGTCGCATCTTGGAGGCCAAGCTTAAACGAGTACAAATACAAAGTACAAATCGCGAATAATAAAAGCTTTACCAACATCGTCATCGACGAGCTTGTGACTAAACCACGGCTTGCACTTGATCCTATTAAAGGTACGACCCGTTATTTACGCGTTAAAAGTATTGAAGAAGATGGTTATGAAGGCCCTTGGGGCACAACGCAAAGTATTGCGCCACTACCTGATGATGAATTGAATTACTGGCCACTAGCAATAGGTACTATATTCACCCTTCTTAAAGTTTTATTATAGTTTTCTAAACAATGAGACTTACAGAACAACAACAAGCATGGCTTGTTAGAAGCCTTTTAGCTTGTTTACTCATTGCTGTAGGACTCGAGTTGACTAACCGCAAGAGTCTTGAACGGCTAGATTTACTTATTTACGATTTAATTCTCCCACTACAAGCTCCAGAGATGAGTGACAAAATTGTTACTGTTGCAATTGATAATACCAGTATAAATGAACTAGGCCGGTGGCCTTGGCCTCGGCAACTCCATGCAGATGTACTTAACCGAATTACTGAGATGTCGCCGCTCGCAGTCGGGATCGATATATTATTTCCTGAGCCACAAGAAACTGATGCTGATAATGCCCTTGCAAAAGCTATAAAAGATAATCAACGAACCGTACTTGCGATCGCTCCAACTCAAGAAACACCCGACAGCCCTATTTCAGAATTATTACCAATCCCAGTATTAGCTTCATCGGCAGCGGCACTTGGGCACGTTGATGCCGAGTTGGATATTGATGGTTTAAGTCGTCAGTTTTATCTATATGCAGGCCTTAGTGATCCTCACTGGCCGAGTGTAGCGCTTGCCATGATCAAAGTTAGCGGTAACCAATTACCTCATCATATTAAAAGTCCCTCTGAAATTGGCAACGGGTGGGTTCGCCAGAAACAAGTATTGATTCCATTCAGTGCCCATGATGATCAACCTAAGCGTATCTCCTATGCGGCACTACTTGCGGGACGCATCCCTCCTGAGGCAATACGAGACAAATACGTCTTGATAGGTATGACTGCAACAGGGGGCGGCGACATGATATCAACACCCATGTATCACTCACATGAACGTATGCCTGCTGTCGAGCTAATTGCACAACAATTAAATGCCTTATTACAAGATAAGTTGCTTCATAATTTATCGCATTACCAACAACTTAGCTTAACGAGTACATTGATCCTTAGCTGCGTGTTGATCATTATTCTTGCACCTTTACGACTTGGCCTTTGGCCTTTGCTAGGCGTAATAGTAATCGTATTATCTTGTTCAATATTATTGTTAATATACCCAAAAGTTTGGTTTGCTCCAGCAACAACTTTAGTAATACTGATGATTACCTGGCCACTTTGGAGTATCTGGCAGCACAGTCTGTCAGCTCGGCAAACAAAAACCTTGAAGAGACAGCTAGACCATCAAGCTCAGCACCATCTAATTACTGATCTGCCTAACCATATAATGCTAGAAAAATGGTTAAGTGACCTCACATCAACGGATACTGACAATACAATGGCTGGTTTATTTGTTTTCCAGTTCAACTGGCCTGAAGCCGCATCGAGTATCATTGCTCGTTCTACTGATGATTCAATACTTCAAACCATTGCCAATCATTTAAAAAAGGCACTTGCCAGTAAGCATCGTCTTGCCCATATAAATGGTGATAACTTCGCTATCCTCATCACCGATCAGCCTGATATTCACACTATCCAGTATGCAGCTAATACGCTACTAGACTACTTTCATGTGCCATTAAACAATTACGATGAAGAAGTGACGCTTGTCCCACATATTGGAGTAAGTATTTGGCCTGTTCATGGCAAGGATTTATTACAAAAAGCATCGACCGCCATGTTCAAGTCACGAATGGATGATAATCAGACTGTTTGTATTTACTCAGAAGATATTGGTAAAGAAATAGAAGCCAGCTCTCAAATAGAGCAGGCCATGAGTTACGCACTGGAGCGTAATGAGTTTGAAATGTATTACCAAGCTCAAGTGGAGGCATCTACAGGAAAGCTTATTGGGGCAGAAGCATTGCTACGTTGGCACAACCCCAAACTTGGCTGGATTAATCCCGAAATCTTTATTCCTATCGCTGAACAGTCTGGAATGATCAACAAGATTGGAGACTGGGTATTGAAATCTGCCTGTAATCAGTTAAAAATACTTAAACAAGAAGGTTTAGACTCCATACGAATTGCAGTTAATTTATCCCCATTACAATTTTCAAATCCACAGCTCGTTAGCAATATTACTGCGATTATCCTTCAAACAGGGATAACGCCTAAGAATCTAGAACTCGAAGTAACTGAAAATGCTCTGATGCATAATCTAAGTAGCGCGACTCAAATAATGGAACAAATTAATGATCAAGGCATGAGCTTAGCTCTTGATGATTTTGGCACTGGATATTCATCACTACAATACCTGCAAAGCTTTCCATTAACGCGTTTAAAAATGGACAAATGCTTCACTCGTGAAATTGGCAAAAATACAAATGCTGATGAAATTGCCCGCTCCATTATCGTACTTGCCAAACAGCTAAGTTTAGACGTTATTGCAGAAGGCGTAGAAACGCTTGAACAAGCCCAATTTCTCCGAAATAACGACTGTGATGAATTACAAGGATATCTATTCAGCAAACCTATCCCCGCTGATGAATTTATGGACTTATTACGAACTGAAACCACCCTATGACCTGATAGATAATCACCCTAAACAGTTGGGAAAACTGTCTATTATTAATCTATGCTCTTGGCATGGGGTTCTAACTCTCAGGTTCACCGAAATGACAGTATCTACACTACCAGTATTTAATATTGATTCTTAATCTGCTTTTCAACTCTATTCTGAAATAGTTTATTTACGTTTTCCAAAACGAGATATCAAATGGCATAAAGCGGGTAATACAAGCAACGTTAGTAAAGTTGATGAGATAATACCGCCAACAACAACGGTGGCTAAGGGCCGTTGTACTTCAGCACCAATACCGGTATTGAGTGCCATGGGTATAAAACCCAAGCTTGCGACTAATGCTGTCATTAATACCGGTCTTAAGCGTTGTGTGGCACCTTGCCGAATCGCTATCCGCATGGCGAGACCTTGTTGTTTTAAGCTACGGATAAGCGACAACATCACCACGCCATTGAGTACAGCAATGCCTGATAAAGCAATAAAACCAATAATGGCCGAAATTGATAACGGCAATTCTCTTAATGTTAATGCGATAACACCCCCTGTTAATGCCAATGGCACGCCGGTGAAGATAATTAAGGCATCTCGAAAAGAGCCAAACGCACTATAGAGTAAGACTAAAATCAGCAATAAGGTTAAGGGTACGATTAAACTTAATGTCTTAGTGGCTGATTGGAGTTGTTCAAAAGTACCTGCGTATTCAAGCCAATAGCCACTCGGTAACGTGAGTTCTTTTTCCATCCTATCTTGAGTCTCTTTTATAAATGATCCTAAATCACGTTTTTCGACATTGGCTGAAATCACGACATTCCGCTTACCACTTTCACGATCAATCTTATTGGGCCCCTCTATTTCTTTAATTGTGGCGACTTCACCTAAAGGCACGTAACTTAACTCAAGGCTAGCCTTATCAGGCAATATCACCGGTACCATCGCCAGTTGTTGTGGATTTTGTCTTACCGATGCATCCATCCTGACTAACAGTTTAAAACGCTTATCCCCTTCATAAATAACGCCCGTTTGCACCCCACTCGTTGCTAATTGTAAGGCCTGTTGTACGTCTGCGACACTGAGGCCTAACAAGGCTAAATGTTCACGCTGCGGTTCGACGGATAGCATGGGTAGCCCAGATATTTGTTCCACTCTGACATCTTTACTACCCTCTATTTTTGACAAGATAGCTTCTGCCCTACCCCCTAGTTCCGCTAATATATCAAGGTTATCGCCATATATTCGTATAGCAACATCTGATCGCACGCCTGCGATTAATTCATTAAAGCGCATTTCAATCGGTTGGGTTATTTCATAATTGTTGCCAGGTACTGACTTGAGCACTGCTCTCACTTCATTTATAAATTGTGCTTTTGGTTTCTTAGGATCAGCCCAGTCTTGCCTTGGCTTTAACATTAAGAATGTATCGGCCACATTGGGTGGCATCGGGTCGGTCGCGATTTCAGCGGTGCCCATTTTAGTGAAAACACGCTCTACTTCATCAATTTCTCCCACCACTTGTTCCAATTGCTTTTGCATTCTAATCGCTTGTTCTATCCCTGTTCCTGGAATACGCAGCGCATGAACAGCGATGTCGTGTTCATCAAGTTGAGGCAAAAACTCTGTACCCAATCGACTACCTTGTATTCCACTGTAAGCCACTAATGTAACGGCAAGTAAAATAATGAGCAGTGGGTATTTTAAAGAAAAATTTAATAGCGGTTGGTAGACTTTATGCAGCCACGACATCAAACTATTTTTTTGTTGTTTGATATTACCTTTAACCAGAATAGCGACGGCGGCGGGTACAAACGTGACTGAGAAAATCAATGCCCCGACCAGCGCAGCGACCACGGTAAAAGCCATAGGATGAAACATTTTGCCTTCAACACCGCTGAGGGAAAATATCGGCAAATAAACCAACATGATGATAAACATACCGAAAACAGCTGGATTAAAGACTTCCTTAGTACTCTCAATGACTTCTTGTAATCGTTCTTCTAAGCTTAATACACGGCCAAGTTGTTTTTGTTTTCCCCCTAAACGACGCAAGGTGTTTTCAACCACGATGACGGCACCATCAACAATCAGACCAAAGTCGATAGCGCCTAAACTCATTAAATTACCGGACACCTTATTAGTAACCATACCTGTAATCGCAAATAACATACTAAGTGGAATCACTAACGCAGTGATTAAGGCTGCACGAAAATTACCCAATAAGGCAAATAAAACAACAATAACTAATACCGCGCCTTCGAGTAAATTCTTTTGCACAGTTTTAATTGTTTTATCGACCAATGTAGTACGGTCGTAGACTGCTGTAGCCACAATACCTTTGGGTAAGGACTGATTAACTTGCTGTAATTTCTCGGACACGGCTTTAGCAACTGTTCGGCTGTTTTCACCCAATAACATAAACGCCGTACCTAACACGGTTTCTTCACCATCCATTGTGGCGGCGCCAGTTCGCAGCTCTTTACCATGGATCACATCCGCTACATCTTTAATACGTACCGGCGCGTCATCACGTTTAGCAATGACGACCAGTCCAATATCTTCTAAACTCTTCAATTGGCCAGGTGAGCGAATCAACCATTGCTCACCGTTACGTTCAATATAGCCCGCGCCGATATTTTGATTATTACGTTCTAGTGCATCAATAATGTCTTGCATCGACACCTTATAGGACAATAATTTTCCTGGATGAGGCGCCACTTGATACTCTCTAACAAAACCACCGACGCTATTGATTTCGGTAATGCCTGGGACTTTTACCAATTGTGGACGAATGATCCAATCTTGAATGGTACGTAAGTCTTCCGCTGTATAAGCTTGGCCATTCGCCTTCAAAGCCCCTTCTTGCACTGTCAAGGCATAGGTTAAGACTTCACCTAATCCTGTTGTGATAGGCCCTAATGTCGGTTCTATGTTCGCCGGCAAGTTTTCTCGGATAGCTTGTAATCTTTCACTGATCTGCTGCCGAGCCCAATAAATATCTGTGCCATCTTTAAATATCACTGTCACTTGCGACAAACCATAACGAGAGATCGAGCGGGTATAATCAAGTTTTGGAATGCCGGCCATCGCATTTTCTACAATATAAGTAATGCGTTGTTCAGTCTCTAGCGGTGAATAACCATCGGCCTCGCTGTTAATTTGTACTTGGATATTAGTGATATCTGGCACGGCATCTACGGGTAGCCTCGCCATATTATATAAACCAATCGCCACAATAAGCAGTGTTGCCGCCATAATGAGCCAACGACGGGTCACAGCAAAAGTAATTAATGCATTCATTACTTTTGCCCCTTAATGGTCATGACTGGCACCCTCTTTTAACAAATCGGCCTTCAGTAAGAAGCTATTCTTAGTTACATACTCTGTCCCCGCTTCCAAACCCGCTAAGACTTCAGCATATTCACTATTTTGGTGTCCTAGTTTCAATGGCCGCACTTCAAATGTATTACCGTATTTAGCAAAAACAACTTGATGACCTTGAAATGTTTGCAAGGCTTCAATCTTTACAGCCACGGTTACGCGTTTTTTGCTGGTTTCAATATCGGCTTTGATATGCATCCCGGGTCGCCAATGGCCGTCTTCATTATCTATAATGGCTCTGGCTCTCGCAATATGGCCGCCGGTCATCATCGGGGCAATATAACTGATGGTGCTGTCAATACGCTCATGTTGATGCAAGTCATAAATAGTGACTTGCTGTCCTATTGATAATTTTTCTATAGATTCTGGAAAGGCTGATAGTTCGACCCAAACCTGTGATAAATCAGTGATCTCAAGTAAGGTTTGTTGACCTGCCCTTTCACTAGGGTTTGCCATTCGCTTTGTAATAACACCACTAGCAAAACTGTTAACGGTATAACGCTGTAGTGTTTGGGTATTCGTTAGCGTAAGTAATTTCTGACCTTTTTTAACCACATCACCGACACGAACATGTACTTTTTCAACGCGGCCTATATAAGGTGCAGTAACATGAAATACGCGTTCTTGATCAACTTCAATAACACCGAACAAGGTACCATGAAGGATTAGCATTTCTGGCTTTGCCACTGCCGTTTCAACCCCAGCCAACTCAAGTTGTCGATCGCTTATTTCAGTCCTACCTTCAAAATGTTCAAGTAGCCAGTGCTCATGTTGTCCTTGGTGATCAAGCTCGATATGGATTTCAAAAGAATGTGGCTCTTTAATTACTTGTCGGCTGACCAAATAATCATTTTCCATGTCGAACTGGATGGCAGTCTGTTCGCCGCCTAAACGGTGTAATTCGACCGTGATATCGCCGCTTGCTAATTTAATCACTTTATTATTTTGATAAGCAAAAATACGCATTTCTGTTGCCAGCGCTTGTTCCATAATGACAACTTCTACTGAGAGCTTATTGCCATCAAGTAAAGTGCCGCCGTGAGGTCCTTTTTTTTCTAGGGTTTCTGTTTCATGAGCATCGTGACCATGGCCATGTTCATCACTGGCGGCAAAAACATTAGATATTGATAAGCCAATGCAGATAATCAACTGAATAAAAAAGAGGCTGAGAATATTAAATTTATTCATGGCTGAAATTACCTGTGCTGTTTTTTATTACACTTGTTAAGGACTGACCGGTGAGTCGCTCTAAATCTAATAGGTTTAAGTACATTTGATGATGAACTTCAATCAATTCACTCTCTAGTCCAAAACGCTCATTTTGAGCATCCGCCCACTGTAAAACTGAATAACGACCATGTTGATAGCCTTTGATGGTATCCCTTAAAAATTGATCCGCTTGAGGCAATAAATGTCGGCTTAACAAATCCGTATAGCCCATAGAAGCCTTGAGTCTCTGCTGTATTTCAATCAGTGATAGTCTGAGTTCTGCCCGCTTTAGATCAGTTTGTTGTCGTGATTGTTCAAATGCTGCATTGGCAGCCACAATCTTGCCCTTGTTAGGGTTTTCTAATGTTAAAGGCACCGACAAATCGAAGATCAGTGCTTGATCATCACTCTGTGCCAAGTGTCTAATACCGACACCGACACTCACATTGCTACGACCATTGGCACGTATTAATTGAAGTTGCCTACGCAGCAGTTCTTGTTGCGCTTGTTGTAATAAAAAGGCGGGCGTTTTGTCGATGGCATCATTCAGCATCATTAAATTAGGGAGGCTGGGCAACTGTTTGATATCCCCCACTACAGCATTAAAATCAGTTTCAGCCAACCACATTGCGGCTAAGCGTGTTTTGGCTAATTTCAACTCTGAAGAGACGCGTTGATGCTGTGCTTTTGATCGTGCTAAGCGTAAGGCCATCTTGGACACATCCGCCCGCCCTACTGCGCCTGCATTGGCACGACTTGTTATGATTGACAGTGCTTTTTTTCCTTGCTCGACCTGTGTTAAATAGACTTTATCGATGGCTTGCAAGCGCAATACACCATAATAACGTCGGCTGGTTTCTGCCAACAGGGCTAAACGTTCAAGCTCATATTCAGCCTGTCTATTTTGCCTATTGGCGATCGCATAATTCACACGACTCAATCGTTTCTCGCCCAGCTCTATTGTCTGGCCCAATGTTAATGTTGTTTCAGATCGGCTGAGGCCATTAAAGTCCCCCGTCCCGAAAGCATTTTCAATCTGCACATTTAAAGTCGGGGTCGGTCTTAATGTTGCCTGCTGTTGTTCACCCTCGGTCATTCGGACTGTATAAGGATAAAGCTGTAGTGCTGGATTACGTTGTAAGGTCTGTTTTAAGGCCCATGATAACGTTATCGAGTCTTGTGCTAATGCCGTTTTATGGGCAAACAAAAAGGCTAGGCAGAGTAAAATAGCAGATAATAAAGATGTGAGTATTCGTCTTGACTCACTCGCTTGCTTGTTCATATGACACTCCTATCTATCGTACAAAACGTTGTACGACAAATCACATTAAAAAGATTTATGTGGCGAGTATTAGTGTGTTGGAGGGGGTACGGGCGGTGAAACAGCCAGCGTTGAGAATAGTCGCTTAGCTTCGGAATAGTTGCCCATTGTGCATTGTTTAAAGGCTATTTTAGCCGTCTCTGACAGCTGAAATTCTAGATGCATATGAGCACTTTCTTCGTGATCATGTTGCCAATCATCATTAATCGCTTGTTCTGCATCTGACAATAAATGACTATGTGGTACTTCATGCTGGTGTTGATAATCTTCTGTGACGTGTACAGCCGCAGCGACACCGTTGACCAGGATATGGCCTATTACAAGAAAAAATATTAAGAATCGTTTCATTAAACCTTAGCGTAGCATAAAAATGTGGCAACGATGCCATTGTTGAACAAAGACAGGTATCATTACAAAACTTCTACCGCTACTTTTTAATTATTTTATGACCGAACAGCTCGATGATGATGACAGTGATCTAGATGAAACAGTCTGTATTTGTAGTGGTACGACTAAACGTAGAGTCGTTGAACTGATCGAAGCGGGTTGTGATTTAGAGACTGTCACCCGAAAAACGGGCGCCTATTCAGGCTGTGGTGGCTGTGAATATGAGTTAGAACAACTCTTTGAACAGCATAGTGCTCAATAACACTTAAACAGCACCGGCCTGTTGTAATAGCTTGAAAATAGCTTGGCCGAAGACGTCATAACCTTCAGCATTGGGGTGTATTTGATCCGATTTTAAGCTGGTGTCGCTCACTACGTCTGTCAATACTGTCATTTCAATGGGTAACTGATGCTGTTGTGCTAATTCAGGATATAAATCGGGTACTGTTAATCCAAAACCAAACATCGGCACGGCCACTAAGACGACTTGTGCACCACTGGCTTTGATCAACTGAATCATGTTATTTAAATTAGATTTCAGTTGCACCTCATCTAATCGACGCAGTATGTCATTACCGCCATGACATAACACAACCAGATCGGGTTCTAACGCGGCTAACACCCTAGGCAATCGTGCTAAACCAGCTTGGCTTATCTCTCCTGGCACACCGGCATTGACAACGATACGATCCGAATACTCCTCTAAAATAGCCGGATAGCTTTCAGTATCACTATTCGCACCAGTGCCATAGGTCAAACTGTCACCAAAGGCCAAGATCACGGCATCTGGAGCCAGTGGTAATAATGTATCACTGTGCTCTGAACAGCCTGCTAAACAAAGGCTGAGTATGAGGAGCTTTAGTAGTTTCAGCATGCTATAGCTTAATTGTTTTGCACACTAGGAAATAGGCGATGAAAGTTGACTGACGTCGCTGCTGCAATAGTCTCAAGGCTTTCACCACGTAGCTCTGCAACAAATTCAGCGACATGTTTAACATAAGCCGGTTGATTGGTTTTACCACGATATGGCACAGGGGCAAGATATGGGGCATCTGTCTCGATTAAAATTCGATCTAAAGGTAATTTCTTGGCGACTTGTTGTAAATCTTTGGCATTTTTGAAGGTGACAATACCCGATAAGGAAATATAAAAACCAATATCTAATGCACGCTTTGCTGTCTGCCAATTTTCAGTAAAGCAGTGAATAATGCCGCCCGCAGACTCCGCATCTTCATTTTCCAAAATAGCCATAGTATCTTCACGCGCTTCACGAGTATGAATGATCAATGGTTTTTTAAGTTGTTTGGCAGCAGCAATATGTGTGCGAAATCGGTCACGTTGCCATTCTAGATCACCTTCGCTTCTAAAATAATCTAGACCCGTTTCACCAATAGCAATCACTTTGTCATGACCAGCTAAAGTTACGAGTTCTGTTAGTGAAAAATTTTCTGCTTGATCGACATTAGGATGGATTCCCACACTCGCTGACAAGTAATCATTTGAATCAACCATAGTGATAATATCATTGCAGCTGGCTTTATCTATTGAAATACAGAGAATATGATCGACAGCATTCGCCTTAGCATTATCAATGGCTAATGCCACACCGCCCTCTTGCTCCGCCAACAGATCGAGGTGGCAGTGTGAATCAATAAACATACTGGCTATCCTATTGTGACAACAACTTACATTGTATGTGTGGGTTTATCCGAATTGAGTTTTTCAGCAAGGTAGTTCTCAATTTTACTTTTAACTAGCACTGCCGCACCATCCATATCACTAAAGTGAACACCAATCCCTGCGGCTTGGTTATTTTGGGCACTTTTAGGGGTAATCCAAGCAATATTGCCTGCGACGGGGATTTTATCCGATTCATTCATCAGCGTAAGTACGACAAAGACTTCTTCACCTAGTTGATAATCCTTATTAGTCGGGATGAACAAGCCGCCATTTTTTAGAAATGGCATATAAGCATGATAAAGCAAATTATCATCCGTAATTTTCAAGGATAAAATGCCCTTACGTGGGTTCATCGCCATAACTTTTGCACCTTAAATTGACCTATTTAACGCTGTGTTTTTGATGTTAGCCAAGTCCATTGCCGATACCATAAACTGCTCTATTAACAATACCTTGTTAAGGTTATATGAAGAAGATAATAACTTTAATGTGTTGACGATGCAATCATGAAGTCGCCAGTTATTATCATGAGACATTGTCTCTGTCTTTTCTAAACTTGTTATCAACCGTTGTTTTATGCGAATTTGTAAATAATGTAATACCAACTTCAAATCATACTGTTGCCATTGCTGGGCTAATACAACAGGGTTTGCAGTGCCTCTAAGCAAGGCACTAAAATCCTTAGCCGCTTGCTCTAAATAGTCTAATGACTTAGAAGCTAATAACTCAAGACTAGCCAAAGGCGCGCCATTTGCTAATAATACAGCATGTTCGACGTCCTGTTGTTCAAATGATGCTTGTTCTAATACCCATGCTATGGCTTGTTGATCTGTCGGGCGGGATAAAGCGATTTTTTGACAACGACTCATAATCGTAATGGGTAATTGCTGGGCTTTAGCACTGATTAAGATGAGCAAGGTATTGTCTTGCGGCTCTTCGAGTAGCTTCAAAAGGCTGTTACTGGCACTGATATTCATATTGTCGGCGGGTGCGATAATGGCCGTTTTCCATTTTGCGACATTAGCGGTCAGTGTTTGCTTTTGTTTTAAATCCCGAATTTGTTCGATTTTAATTTGCTTACCCACTTCCTCAGGGGCGACAAAACTGTGATCAGGGTGATTGCCAGCGGCAAATAATTGACAGCTATGGCAGATCCCACAGGGAGATGCTGTTGGTTCTTTTTCACATAAAATGACTGCGACCATTTCATTAGCTAAAGCCAGCTGTCCCAAGCCTTCTATTCCCGCCAACATGATGGCATGAGGTAGACGTTGCTGTTGATACTGTTGGCTAAAAGATTGCCATTGTTGAGTTTGCCAAGGATATAACATCGTTTTTAAATCAAAGGCTTCAATAATTGGATCAGTTGGCCTTGTATATCCGCTATTGAAAGGCTGGCATCAACCACTTTAATCCGATCTGGTTCTGCTATTGCTCTATGGAGATAGTTTTCTCTAATTTTCTCAAAAAAGTCGACCTTTTCTTGTTCAAACCGGTCAATCGCTTCTTGACGTTGGATTACGCGCTCAAGACCTAATGCTACCGGCAAGTCAAATAATAGGGTCAAATCAGGCTTTAGCCCATGCAATGTCCAGTCTGCTAAAGTCTGAATACGCCGTTGCGATACGCCCCTACCACCGCCCTGGTAAGCAAAAGTTGCGTCGACAAAGCGATCGCATAATACCCAATCACCACGTTGTAATGCTGGGCTAATCACTTTTGCTATATGCTCTGCACGTGCCGCAAACATCAATAATAGCTCGGTATCAACCGCCATTGCGGGTGATGAAGGTGTTAATAATAAGGAACGAATCTTTTCACTTAACGCTGTGCCACCTGGTTCACGAGTGACAATCACTGTTTTACCGAGATCATTTAAATAATCATGAATAAAACTCACTTGGGTCGATTTACCGGCCCCTTCGACACCTTCAATGCTGATAAATTTTCCGGTCATTATCTTTTCAACTGATATTTTCTAACGGCTTTATTATGCTCGGCCAAGGTTTTTGAAAACGCATGGCGACCTTCCTGACCCATGGCCACAAAGTATAAAGTGTTACCTTCCGCGGGGTTAAGTGCAGCAACAATTGATGCTTTACTGGGTAAGGCGATAGGACCCGGCGGTAAACCCGGCCTTGTATAGGTGTTATAGGGTGTATCACGCCTTAAATCTTTTCTACGTATATTACCGTTATATTGCGTACCCATGCCATAAATAACTGTCGGATCTGTTTGCAGACGCATACCTTTTTGTAGGCGGCGCACAAATACACCCGCTATTTCTGGGCGCTCAGCAGCATTACCTGTTTCTTTTTCAATAATAGAAGCCATTATAAGCGCTTCATAAGGTGTTTTATAAGGTAGATTATCAGCTTTATTTAGCCAAGCTTCGGCTAAATTATCTTGCATCAGTTGATAAGCACGTTTCAAAATTGCTTTATCTGTAGTCCCTGCTGAAAAGTAATACGTTTCAGGCGCAAACTCACCTTCACCATGTCGATTATTGCCATCCATCATCAGCATAATCTCTTTTAAACTGTTTGTTTTTAAGCTCTGGGTCAAACGTTTATCTGCCTTTAAAGCATCAAGAAGTTGCTGTGATGTCATGCCTTCAATAATGGTAAAGGCATGTTGTACAACTTCGCCATTAATAAACTGCGTTAATAATTCGGGCAAGGTATCTGATGGGTTGAGTCGATACTCCCCCGCTTTAATTAAATGGGCTGACTTATTATATCTGCCATACCAATATAAATACGATGACGGAAAGTCCGTGATACCACTTTGTGTCAACCAGGTGCTGATTTGTTGTAAGTTACTGCCAGGCTCGATGGTCACTGTCTCACCATTAGTGACATTTATCGGCGTTGAAATAAAACGCTCATATTCATAATAACTTGCAGAAACAGCAATGATTAATAGTAAGGGAATTAGAGTTTTAAGCAGCAAGCGCATGATTATTTCTCGGACTCTGCTAAGGCTTTTTGTATAAATTGGGTAATAAAACCAACAGGGTATAATTTATTAGAAATAGCTGAGACAGGCCAAATACCAATAATACTATTACACACAAATACTTCATCAGCCTCAGCTAATTGCTGCCGGGTAATGGTCCTTTCCTGTACTGAAATACCACTTCGGGTTGCAAGTTGGATCACTTGGGCTCTGATAACACCGGCAATACCAGCCCGCGTCACGACGGGTGTGAACAGCATACCTGCCTCGACAATAAATATATTACTCATTGTGCCTTCGATAACATTATCATCCTCATCAGACATGATGCCTTCGGCAATATCAGGATCATCCCACTCATTCCTCGCTAGCACCTGCTCTAAACGATTCAAATGCTTAATGCCTGCTAATCGGCTGTTAATTGATAAAACTTGCTCACAAAAACGCAGCATGACGCCATCGGCCTGATAATGCTCTGGGAAGACAGGATAAGGATGGCTCGAAATAATTCGGGTAGGCATCGCAGTATTCTCAGAAAAATAGCCTCGACTGCCCAAGCCTCTCGTTATGGTTATTTTAATAACGGCAGGTTCAATACCGATTTGGGAAATCACAGTGTCTAACTCGGCACGTAATTCACGCATTTGATTAAATGCAATGGTTAATAATTCACAACCACTCACTAAGCGTGTCAAATGTTGTTCTAAAAACTCGGGGATACCCTCACGGTAGGCGATCGTCTCAAAGACACCATCGCCATACTGTAAGCCACGGTCTAAAACACTGATTTTATCGTCGGGTTTTCCGTTAATTAAAACCATCACGAAATAGCTATTTTATATTTTTCTGAAGATAACCGTTCCATTCGTGCCACCAAAGCCAAAGGAATTTGACATTGATACGTTTATTTTCATTTGCCTAGCTGTATGCGGCACGTAATCAAGATCACATTCTGGATCTTGATTATCAAGATTAATGGTTGGCGGTGCAACTTGATCTTGGATAGCCAGCACACTGAATACCGCTTCAACACCACCGGCAGCACCTAATAGGTGGCCAATCATTGACTTCGTCGAGCTCATCGCCACGTTATCCGCAGCATTGCCTAACGCCGTCCGGACTGCTTGGCTTTCTGCCACATCGCCTGCGGGGGTAGATGTGCCGTGGGCATTAATATAATCAATGTCATCAGCATTAATACCGGCATCATTCATGGCGCTGGTCATGCAGCGTGCCGCACCCTCGCCCCCTTTTGATGGCATCGTCATATGATAAGCATCAGAACTCATGCCTGAACCAATGAGTTCAGCGTAAATTTTAGCGCCACGTTTAACAGCATGTTCATACTCTTCAAGCACCACAATACCGGCGCCATCGCCTAACACGAAGCCATCACGGTCTTTATCCCATGGGCGACTGGCTGCCGTAGGATCATCATTACGTGTTGATAAAGCGCGCGCAGCAGCAAAACCACCTAAGCCTGTTTTTGAGGTCGACATTTCAGCGCCACCGGCAATCATCACATCAGCATCACCATATTGAATCATTCGACCCGCTGAGGAAATATTATGTGTACCACTCGAACAGGCCGTTACGATAGCAGTGTTTGGCCCTTTCATGCCATACATAATCGATAAATTGCCTGAGATCATATTGATGATATTGCTGGGCACAAAGAAAGGTGAAATTTTTCTTGGCCCACCATTGAGGTAGGCATCATAACCTGCCTCGATGCCGGGCAAGCCGCCAATACCGGCGCCAATTGCGACGCCAACTCTAGTGGCATTTTCATCAGTGATCTCGAGACCTGAGTCTTCGATAGCCTCTTTGCCTGCCGCAATACCATAGTGGATAAAGCTATCCATTTTCTTGGCATCTTTACGAGGAATAATTGTCGTAATATCAAAGTTTTTGATACTGGCGCCAAAACGTACCGAAAAGTCAGACACATCAAACACGGTAAGCGGTGCGACGCCACTTTTACCTGCAAGAATGTTATCCCACGTTTCTTTTACATTTAAGCCAACAGGTGTCACTACACCAAGACCTGTTATCACGACACGTCGTTTTGACATCAGGATTTCCTTTTCAAAAATTTAAAATACTATAAACAACATAGCCGCCTAGTATGTGACCATACTAGGCGGCTATAAGTTTAGCGACAAACTAAATTAAGACTGAACAGAGTTAATATAGTTTACGGCTTCTTTAACAGTGGTGATTTTCTCAGCTTGCTCATCTGGAATTTCACATTCAAATTCTTCTTCAAGTGCCATAACCAATTCGACTGTATCTAATGAATCAGCACCCAGATCATCGATAAACGAAGCATCAGTTGTTACTTCATCCGCGTTGACACCCAATTGTTCAACAACAATGTCTTTTACTCGGGCTTCGATCTCACTCATAACGTATGTTTCCTTTGGTGGTTAAATACTTAAATGTGCTGGCATTTTATATTGCAAGCACTGTATAAACAAGCCAATTTAAATTTGATGGCTAAATTAAATTTAGAATTAATTAAATTAATTAATTAATTCATATACATGCCGCCATTGACATGAATAGTTTCTCCCGTCACATAGGCAGCATCTTCGCTCGCTAAATAGCTGACAGCGCCAGCAATTTCTTCAGGGTTTCCTAATCGTTTAATCGGCACTTGTTGTAATAATGCTGTTTTATGTTCTTCCGGTAGTGAGCTTGTCATATCGGTATCAATAAAGCCTGGCGCAACGGTATTGACAGTAATACCGCGGGCACCTACTTCACGCGCTAGGGACTTACTAAAACCAATAACACCGGCTTTGGCAGCAGCATAATTTGTTTGACCGGCATTGCCCATTACACCCACAACGGAAGTAATCGTGATAATACGCCCCGTGCGCGCTTTTGTCATCGCACGCAAACAGCGTTTCGATAATCTATAAATAGGCGTTAAATTAGTATTAATAATGTCATCCCACTCATCGTCTTTCATCCGCATAAGGAGGTTATCTCGCGTGATACCCGCATTATTGACTAAGATATTCGGTGCGCCAAAAGTAGACTCCGTTTCAGCGACAACCGCTTCTATAGAATCTGCTTGTGTGACATTAAGCACCATACCCTGACCTGTAATATTTGCTTCTTTTAAAAAGTCTGTGATGGTTTGCGCGCCAGATTCTGATGTTGCCGTACCGACAACTGTTGCACCTTGAGCCCCGAGACGTAAGGCAATTGCGCGGCCAATACCACGTGTTGCACCTGTTACTAATGCAACTTTCCCATCTAAACTCATGCTTGTTCTCCTAATACTTGAACGGCTTTTTCTAGTGATGATTGATCGAATACAGCTAAACCTACTATTGATTTATCAATTCTTTTTGTCAGCCCTGCGAGTACTTTTCCAGGGCCACATTCAATAATATGGCTTACATTTTGACTGGCAAACCATTGAACTGTTTCTACCCAACGCACTGGATTATGAAGTTGCTGGGTAAGCAGCTGCTTTATAGTCGCATCATCATCCGCTCGACTCACATTCGCATTATGAATAACTGGGATAACCGGTTTATAAACAGTAATGTCAGCCAATACTGTGGCTAATTGTTCTGCCGCGGGACGCATCAAAGCACAATGCGAGGGTACACTGACAGGCAATAACATGGCGCGTTTAGCACCTTGAGCTTTAGCGAGCTCTATTGCACGTGTCACCGCTGCCACATCACCGGCAATAACGACTTGACCGGGTGAGTTAAAATTAACGGCTTCAACCACAGCACTTTCAGCAGCCTGACTACAAATAGTCTTAACTGCCTCGTCATCTAAACCTAAAATGGCCGCCATGGCACCTTGTCCTGCTGGCACAGCTTGTTGCATAAATTGGCCACGCAATTCAACGAGCTTAATGGCATCAGAAAATGTGATTGATTCGGCAGCAACTAAGGCACTGTATTCACCTAAACTGTGTCCTGCTAGATAGCTTGGTTGAATATTGGTTAATGATTGCCAAACTCGCCACACAGCTATACCGGCTGCCAACATAGCAGGTTGGGTACGCTCCGTTTGATTGAGCACTTCTTCAGGTCCTTCCAAAACCAGTTGCCATAAGTCATAGTTAAGGACATCTGAAGCTTCCGAAAATGTCGCTTGGATCTGTGGGAACTCTGTCGCTAGTTGAGATAACATGCCGACAGACTGGGAACCTTGCCCAGGAAATACAAAAGCTAAACTCATGTACTTAAATCTCTTTAAAAATTAAAAATTCAGTAATGCCGAGCCCCAGGTGAACCCGCCACCAAAAGCTTCAAGCAACAATGTTTCACCACGCTGTATACGACCATCTCTTACGGCAACATCAAGCGCTAGTGGTATAGATGCTGCTGAGGTATTACCGTGTTCATCGACCGTCACTACAACATGATCCATCGACATGGCTAATTTTTTTGCAGTGGCGGCAATAATTCGGATATTGGCTTGGTGCGGTATCAACCAGTCAACATCTTTTTTACTTAAGTTGTTAGCAGCTAAGGTTTCATCAACAATGCTGCTCAGTGTTCGAACCGCTATTTTGAAAACATCATTACCTTGCATTTCTATATAGGGTTTTATATCACTTTTAATTGAACCTGGTCCTGTAGGTACAGACAATAGCGCATTATATTTACCATCAGAATGGATATGTGTTGATAGGATGCCTGTTTCTTCAGAGGCTTGTAGTACAACAGCACCCGCACCATCACCGAATAAAACACAGGTGTTTCTATCAGTCCAATCGACTATTCGAGATAAAGACTCTGCACCGATCACTAAGGCATTTTTTACAGTGCCTGACTTAATAAATTTATCGGCAACGGTTAAGGCATAGACAAAACCTGTACAAACAGCCTGGATATCAAATGCCGGGCAGCCACTGATACCTAGTCGTTCTTGTAGCAAAGATGCTGTACTTGGGAATACGCGTGTTGGTGTTGTCGTCGCAACAATTATCAAGTCAATTTGGCTGTTTTCTATGCCGGCCGCTTCTATTGCTTTTTCAGCCGCATTAAAGGCGAGATCTGTCGTTGTTTCATCATCAGCAACGATATGGCGTTTTTTGATACCTGTTCGCTCTTGGATCCACTGGTCATTAGTGTCCACCATCTGTTCAAGATCGTGGTTGCTGAGTACTTTCTCAGGTAAGTAACTGCCCGTACCGACAATTCTTGAATAAATCACACGACTTGGCCTTCTAATAGGTGTTCTAAATGTTGGCTGATATTTTTAGGGACATCTTGTTCAGCTTCGATAATGGCAATATTAATCGCATTAGCAAAACCCACTTCATCAGCGCCGCCATGACTTTTTATCACAATCCCTTGCA